>RCMZ01000096.1_pt1 | contig 139621 bp, 129 predicted proteins | sample 2041141 | NCBI WGS metagenome assembly RCMZ01 (sample SAMN09708263, study PRJNA481090) | Wastewater metagenome, whole genome shotgun sequencing project. | biome: sewage; isolation source: Davis station wastewater (DW) | place: Antarctica: Davis Station | collected 2010-03-01 | reverse complement strand
CAGGGGGGCTAGGGCGGTGAGGTCTTCGGGTTCAGTGGGGTCGGTGGGTTCAATGGGCGTGGTCATCACAGGCTCCTTCTCAGGCTCGATGCGTTGGTGAAGCCATCACATACCCGCAGCCTGCGGCCTGGCTACTGTCAGATCTGACAGTAGCGATGAATGGTATCGGTCCTTGCCCCACCCTGTGGAAGCGGGCTGGCCCGCCATGGCGGCCTTACAGCCAGGCTGTTCCGGCCCCTTCGCCCGCTCCCCACTGTTGCACGGGGAATCTGGCTTCAGTCTTGGCCCCTTGCCGCTCACCACGCCTTCGCTAAGTGAAGCTTTCATGACAAAAGTTCGGTAGCACTTGGCCAGGCCCGTCATGGATATGTACAGCGCTTGGGGCGGCCGCTAGGTCGGTTTTCCTGTCGATGACAGGGAGCAGGGAGTGAGGCAGTGGGCACTATGGAACGCTACTCGAAAGTAGGGATGCAGGAGCTGGACCAGCGCTTATCGAAGATCGTCGAAGCCGCGCGCAAGCGCCCGGTGTCGGTCTATCGCTACGGCGCGCCATGGGTCTGGATTGTCTCGCAGGACGACTGGCAAGGCGCGCGCAAGGATGTGGCCAGCTATATCCCGCCAGGTCACTCCCTGGTGTTGCTGCGCCCGCAAATCGAGGCGCTGCTAGACGAGCACCATGAACTGCTGCGAGGGCTGGGCGCCGAGCCGGGTTTGTCGGTGGCGCCGCAGACCCTGGTGCAGATCCTGTTGCTGCAACTGCTCTATTCGGTGCCCGGTGAGCAGCAGCTGTACGAGCAGCTCAATTACAACCTGCTGTTCCGCTGGTTCGTCGGCCTGGACCTGAACCAGAAGGTGTGGGGTTTTAACGTCCTGAGCCATGACCTGGGCGCGTTGTTGAACAACCCGGACGCGGTGCAGTTGATCCACAAAATCATTGGTGAAGTGTTCTGTGGCGCCTTGCTGCACATGCCGGAGTTCTCGCTGAACTTCGCGCTGCTGCACACCTGGCTGTCGCGGCACGCCACACCATCGGCATCAAGCCATTGAGTGGGCCGCACGCTGCGCGGGCGGCACCGGTCATTTCAAATCTAGGGGGCGGTGTGGAGCAATTTTTCAAGGCAGGGCGGCCGCGCACGATGGGCAACGGCCTGGCGCTGTGGAGCTGCCTGGCGGTGGCTCTGGGCGTGCAACCGGTACTGGCCGAAGAAGACGGGCAGGGCGCAGCGCCGGCGAAGTTGGTGGATGTGAATGAGTATTTTGTGCGCGGCAACACGGTGCTTGATGCGCGGGCCATCGAGGAAGCGGTGTACCCGTTTCTCGGCCCGCAAAAGGCCCTGAGCGATATCGAAGGCGCCCGCGAGGCGTTGCAGAAGGTCTATCAGAGCCGCGGCTATCAGTCGGTGTTCGTCGAGTTGCCCGAGCAGAAGGTCGAGGACGGTGTCGTCTACTTGCAGGTCAGTGAAACCAAGGTCGGCCGGGTGCGGGTGGTGGGCGCCAAACACTACTCGCCGGTGGAGATCCGCGACCAAGTGCCAGCCCTGCAAGAAGGCCAGGTGCCGGACTTCGGCCGCGTCCAGGGTGAGTTGGCCAACCTCAACAAGAGCGCCGGGCGCCAGGTCATGCCCCTGGTACGCGAGGGCCAGCGCCCGGGCACCATGGACGTGGATTTGCAGGTCGAGGACCAGAACCCCTGGCAGGCCAGCGTCGGCCTGAACAACGACTACAGCGCCGACACCGAGAAGCTGCGCAGCGTGGTCAGCCTGGGCTACAACAACCTCTGGCAACTGGGCCACACCATTTCCCTGACCTACTTCACCGCGCCCCAGGAGCAGGACAACGCCAAGGTCTGGTCCGGCTCGTACACCGCGCCTTTGAGCGAGCGCTGGAGCCTGCAACTGGCGGGCTACCAGTCCGACAGCGACGTGGCCACCATCGGCGGTAGCAACGTGCTGGGCAAGGGCCATTCCTACGGGGTGTCGGCGATCTACAGCCTGCCGCCCAGCGGCGTGTGGGCCAACTCGTTCTCGGTGGGGGTGGACTTCAAGGACTTCGAAGAGCAGATGACGCTTGCAGGCAGCAGCGACAAGGTGCCCCTCAAATACGCGCCCTTCACGTTCGCCTACAACGGCTTTCGCTACACCGAAACCTCACAGTTGGGCCTGAGCCTGAGCCTGGTGGCCGGCACCCGCGGGCTGTTCGGCTACGGCAGTTCGGACGAGGAATTCAACTACAAGCGCTACCGCGCCAATCCCAGTTTCGCCGTGCTCAAGGGCGACGCCGATTACACCTACACCTTCGCCAACGACTGGCAGAGCGCGAGCAAGGGCTCGTTCCAACTCGCCTCTGGGCCCCTGGTTTCCAACGAGCAGATCAGCGCCGGTGGTGCGACCTCGGTGCGCGGCTACCTGGCGGCCGAGCGCACTGGCGATGACGGTTATGTGATTTCCCAGGAGCTGCGCACGCCGTCCCTGGCCAAGTACCTGGGCAAGTACGTCAACGAGTGGCGTTTCTACGCCTTTGCCGAAGGCGCCCAGTTGTCCCTGCGTGATGAGTTGCCCGACCAGGAGGCCGACTTCAGCCTGGCCAGTGTCGGCCTTGGCACCCGAGCCAGCCTGAGCAAGTGGCTGTCCGGCAGCCTGGATTGGGGCTACCCGTTGCTGGAAGGCCCGAACACCTCGAAACAGGAATCGCGCGTGCATTTCAACCTGCAAGCGACGTTCTGAGAACCCTATCAAGGAGCACTTTTGATGCAACGCCTATTTATCAGCCTGATGATCTGCCTGGGCTTCGTGCTCCCGGCGACCGCCCATGCCTGGTGGCAGGACGACTGGCAGTACCGCAAGCAGATTTCGGTGGACACCACGCCCCAGGGCGCGGCCATCAACGAAAGCCTGGGCCGTACCGCGCTGCTGGTGCGCCTGCACACCGGCAACTTCACCTTTGATGGGGTCAAGGAAGACGGCGCCGACCTGCGCTTCGTCGCCGCCGACGACAAAACCGTACTCAACCACCAGATCGAAAGCTTCGACCCGCTGATGGGCATGGCGCTGATCTGGGTCGATGTGCCCAAGGTCGAGGGCGGCCAGCGCCAGGACATCTGGATGTACTACGGCAATCAGAAAGCCGCGGCCAGTGGCAACGGCCAACTGACCTTCGACCCCAGCTACACCGCGCTCTATCACTTTGACGGCGCCAGCGGCACCCCGGCCCGCGACACCACGGCCTACGGCAACACCGCCCAGAGCGCCACCGGTGCCGCCATCGATGGCGTGATCGGCCGGGCTTTGCAATTCAACGGCCAGCCGCTGCTGTTGCCGGCCAGCCCTTCGCTGCAACAGGTCGCCGGTGGCGCGTTCACCTTCAGTGCCTGGCTGCGCCAGGACCAGGCCCCCGGTGAACAAGTGCTTTTGGCCCGCCGCGAAGGCGCCAATCGCCTGCTGGTGGGGGTGAACCAGGGCGTGCCCTTTATCGATATCGATGGCCAGCGCAGCGCCGCCACCCAGGCCCTGAGCCCCGGCCAATGGCAGCACCTGGCCCTGAGCGCGGAAGGTGCCAAGGTCACGCTGTACCTCAATGGCCGCGAAGCCGCCAGCCTGGCGGTGGCCTTGCCGGCGTTCAACTCGGCCACGGCCATTGGCGCCGACCTGCCAGTAGTGGTGGCGGTGGAAAACCCCGACAGCAGCGTGTACCAGGGCTTTGTCGGTGCCATCGATGAGTTGCGCCTGTCCAAGGTCGCGCGCCCGGCGGCGCTGCTGCTGGCCGACGCCACCTCCCAGGGCGCCGAGTCGAAACTGGTGGCCTATGGCGTGGACGAAGAACAGTCCGGTTTCGGCTTCGGCAGCCTGGGCTTCTTGCTCAACGCGGTGCCCTTGGACGCCTGGGTCATCATCGCCGTGCTGGTGCTGATGATGTTCCAGTCCTGGATCATCATGATCCGCAAGAACCGCACCGTGACCCGTGTGAGTAACGCCAACGAGGCCTTCCGCGAGCAGTTCGCCAACGTTGGCACGCGCCTGGAGCTGTTCGCCGACGACCGCGAGTTGGCTACGCGCCTGGAGCATTCTTCGCTGTGGCGCCTGTACCTGGTGGCGGTCAAGGAAATCCGCACCCGCCGCGCCCAGGGCGCCGACACGTCGTCGGTATCGGCGGCCACCATCGAAGCCATCCGCTGCTCGATGGACGGCGTGCGCACCCGGGAAAACCAGCAACTGAGCGCCAAGCTCTCGACCCTGTCCAACGCTATCGCCGGCGGCCCCTACATCGGCCTGCTCGGCACCGTGCTGGGGATCATGGTGGTGTTCCTCGGCACGGCCATGGCCGGCGACGTCAACATCAATGCCATCGCCCCGGGCATGGCGGCGGCGCTGCTGGCCACGGCCATGGGCCTGTTCGTCGCGATCCCCGCGCTGTTTGGCTACAACCGCTTGATTACCCGCAACAAGGAAGTCAGCGCCGACATGCGCGTGTTTGTCGATGAATTCATCACGCGCCTGGCGGAGATGCACGGTGAGAGCCAGCACAGCGAAGCGGCCCATGGTCGCGGCCACCACTTCAACGCGCCCGTGTCGGCCTGAGGGAAACAGCCATGGCTTCTGTAAACGCCTCCCACGACGATGACGATGATGCGGCCGTCGACACGATCAACATCACGCCCCTGGTGGACGTGCTGATGGTGGTGCTGGTGATGTTCATCCTGACCGCTACAGCCCAGGTTTCGGGCATCCAGATCAACCTGCCCAAGGCCAGCGCCTCGGTGTCGCTGTCGGAGGCCAAGACCAAGGCCATTTCGGTCAACGACGGCGGTCAGGTGTTCCTTGACGCCTACCCGGTGACCCTGGCGGAGTTGGAGGATCGCCTGCGGATCGAGAAGGCCCAGAGCCCGGACTTCCCGGTGATCGTGCGCGGCGACGCCACGGTGCAGTACCAGAAAGTCATCGAGGTACTGGACCTGCTGCGCCGCCTGGAGCTGTCCCAGGTCGGGCTGGTTACCGGCAAACCGAGCCAGGGCTGACCATGACCGCACAATTACCTGTCAAGCCAGCACCGCTGAAAAAGTCGCCCCTGCGCCCGCTCAAGTGGGGCGCGGGCCTCTTGCTCGGCGCCGTGGCCGCGTGGTTGCTGTGGCAATGGGCCAATGACATGAGTGGGATCCGCCGCGAAGCGCCGAAGATCCCCACCATCATTCCGTTGCCGCCACCCCCACCGCCGCCCCCGGAAAAACCGCCGGAGCCGACACCGCCGGTGGAAGAAAAGGTCGTCGAACCAGAACCGACGCCCGAGCCTGAGGACGTCAAGCCCGAGGAAGAGGCGCCGCCATCCCCGGCCGACGACCTGGCCAACCCGATGCAGATCGACGGCGACGCCCAGAGCGGCAACGACGCCTTCAACATCGGTGCTGGCAAGGGCGGCGGCATGGCGGGTGGTGGCGGCGGTGGGTTGGGCAGTGGCTCTTACGGCCAGTTCCTGGCCATGAGTTTCCAGCGCCTGCTGCGCGACAACCCCGAACTGCGCAACCAGGTTTACGCGGTGCAGGCCGATGTGTGGCTCAGCGCGGTGGGGGAAGTCACCCGCGTGGAGCTGACCCGCACCAGCGGCAACCCGCAGACCGACGCCCAGCTCCTGGCCACCTTACGCGCCGCGCCGGCGTTCACCCAGCGCCCGCCGGCCACCATGAAGATGCCCATCCGCCTGTCCCTGCAAGGGCGGCGGCCGGGTTAACCCTCTTATTTTTCAAGCTTTGCCAAAAGGAGTTGTGTGCAGATGATTTCCAACTTGAATCGATTGTCCCTGGCGGTTGGCCTGGTCATTGCGACCCTGGTCGGGCCCGCGGCGGCAGCGCCTGCGCCCTCGGAAAACGCCACGATCAATCTGATCCGCCTGCTGGTGCAGCAAGGCGTGCTCAAGCAGGACCAGGCCGAAGGCTTGATCGCCCAGGCCGAAAAGGAAGCGGTGCAGGCCCGCCAGAGCGCCAGTGCGGGCACCGCCGTGGCCGCCACCGGTGCGGCGGGAGATGTGCGCGTGCAATACGTGCCGGCGATTGTGCGTGACCAGATCCGCGACCAGGTCAAGGCCGAGGTCATGGCCACTGCCAAGCAGGAAAACTGGGCCCAGCCCAATACCTTCCCGGACTGGGTCTCGCGCATCAGCTTTGACGGCGATATCCGCCTGCGTGATGAGTCGCGCTACTACTCGGGCACCAACAGCAACGAAATCCTTGACTACGCCAAGCTCAACGAAAAAGGCCCCTACGACGTCAACCCCGACAGCGGCACTACATTGCCGCCGCTGCTCAACACCCGCGAAGACCGCGAGAACCTGTTCCGCCTGCGGGCGCGCCTGGGCATGAAAGCGCAGATTGCCCAGGACTGGAGCGCGGGCATCCGCATCGGCACCGGCTCGGACAACAACCCGGTGTCCACCACCCAAACCCTGGGCGGCGGCTTTGGCAAGAAGGACATCTGGCTCGACCAGGGCTACCTGACCTGGAAAGCCACCGACTACATGACCCTGACCGGCGGGCGGGTGGCCAACCCGTTCTTCTCCACCGACATGCTCTATTCCAACGACCTGAACTTCGACGGCGTAGCGGCAATTTTCAACCATGCGCTGAACAAGCAATGGGGCGTGTTCGGCACCGTCGGCGCGTTCCCGGTGGAGTACACCAACGACACCGCCTCCAGCAACGGCCAGGACAAGGAAGAAAGCGACAACAAGTGGCTGTACGGCGCGCAGATCGGCGCCAATTGGGCCATCAACGCCAGCAACCGCCTCAAGGGTGCGATGGCCTACTACCGCTTCGAGGACATCGAAGGCCAGCGTTCCAGCCCTTGCGAACCCTGGGCCGGCGACCCTGGCTGCGACACCGACGGCAGCCGCGTGGCGTTCATGCAAAAAGGCAACACCGTGTTCCAACTGCGCGACATCGTGCCCAACCCGCAGGACCCGGTGCGCACGCCGCAACCGCAGTTTGTCGGCCTGGCCTCGCAGTTCAACCTGCTGGACCTGAACCTGGTCTGGGAAACCGACCTGCCGCAAGACTTCAAGTTGCGCACCCAGGGCAACTACGTGCACAACCTGGGCTACGACGAAGGCGAGATGCGCAAGCGTTCCGAAGGCCAGATCGTCAGCAACCTGGACAGCAACGGCCAGCTCAAGAGCGGCGCCGATGCCTGGATGGTGCAGTTCACCCTGGGCAACGACCTGGAACTCAAGAAGCAGGGCGACTGGAACCTCTTCGCTGGCTACAAATACATCGAGCCAGATGCCTTGCCGGACGGTTTCAACGACTCCTCCTTCCACCTGGGCGGCACCAATGCCAAGGGTTACTTCCTGGGCGGCAACTATGGCCTGGCCAAGAACGTCACGGCCACTGGCCGCTGGTTGAGCTCGGAGGCGGTGTATGGCGCGCCGTTCGATATCGATGTCTTGCAGCTTGAACTCAACACGCGCTTCTAAGGCGCCAGGAGAAACCCATGAACAGGCTCGCCACTTCTCGCTGGAGTTACCTGCTGCTGGCCGCTGGTGTATTGATTGCCAGCGGGGCCAGCGCCGAAGGCATGGAAGAGCGCTTGCGCACCCAGTTGCGCAGCACCACCGCGCAGTTGCAGGCGCTGCAAAGCGAACAGGCCCAGGCCAGCGCCGCGCGCCTGGCGGCAGAAACCCAGGCCAAGGCCGCCCAGGCGCAAATCAAGCAATTGAGCGCCGAGCTGGCCAAGGCCCGCGGCACGGCCGAACAACTGGCCGGCCAGCAGGACGCCCTGCAAAGCCGGGCCCAGGCTCAGGCAGCAGCCAGCAGCGAACAACTGGGCAAGTTCAAGCAGGCCTATGAAGAACTGCTGGTGATGGCCCGTGCCAAGGAGGCCGAGCGGGCCAAATTGCAGGCGCAACTGACTGAACGTGACACACAAGTGCAGCAATGTTCGGCCAAGAATCAAGAAATGTACGGCGTGGCCAAAAGCATCCTGCACGCCTACGAAACCATCGACGTCGCCCAGGTGATGAACATCCGCCAGCCGTTTGCCGGCGGGGCGCGGGTCAAGTTTGAAGAAATGGCCCAGGCCTTTGGCGACGACCTCTACAAAACCCAGTTCGATGCCCCTCAGGCAGCGATTGCTCAATGAACAGTAAGGAAGCAACGACCATGACCCAAGCACCGTTGATTACCCGCGTTTCCCCCCAGAGCCTGACCGAGTTGCTGCAAGGCGCTGGCTACCGGGTCAACCAGACCGAACAGAACGCCATTGTGCAGTTGCTCAGCGCCAGTCAGGGCATCGGTTACGCCGTGCGTTTCGGCAACCCGGCCGCTGAGGCGGGTGAGTACGTGGACTTCACCTTCAGCTGCGCGCTGCGGGTGCAAGGCCAATTGCCGGCCGGCCTGGCCGAGCTGTGGAACGCCTCGCGTCGCTTTGCCCGGTTGTCGGTGCAGGGCGAATTCCTGGTGATGGAAATGGACGTGGTGGTGGCCGCAGGTGTCAGCGCCGACCACCTGCGCGCGAGCCTGGAGTTGTGGGATCGCCTGCTGCAAGAGTTCATCGTCTACCTGCGTGAATACAGCCAGAGCGCCGCCCAGATCAGCGCCCAGGAACCTGAGCAGGTGCCAGCCGAAGAGGTGACCGCGCTGTGAGCAAAACGGCCCTGTGGGCCGGCGCGGGTGCGCTGGCCTTGCTGGTGGTGGCAGTTGCCGTGGGCCTGCGCCCAGGCAGTGAACCGGTGGCGGCGCAACCGCCAGCGCCGGTGGCCCATACGGCGGTCGGCGAGCCTGCGGTGGCGCGCCTGGGCAGCCAGCAGGTGACGCCCGAGGAACTCAAGGAACTGCTGGCCGCGTTACCTGCTGAGTCGCGCGAGCAACTGCGGGCCAACCGCCCGGCCCTCGAAGGCTGGATCCGCTCGCGCCTGGCGGAAAAAGCCGTGCTGGAGCAGGCCGACGCCCAAGGCTGGCGCCAGCGCCCGCAGGTGGAGCGCCAGACCCGCGCCGCCACCGAGCAGATTGTGTTTCGCGATTACTTGCAGTCGGTCAGCCAGGTGCCGGCGGGTTACCCCAGCGAGGCCGAGTTGCAGCAGGCCTATGACGCGGGCAAAGCGGATTGGGTGACGCCGCCGCTGTACCGGGTCAGCCAGATTTTCCTTGCGCTCGCTTCGCCCCAGGAGCTCGATGCAGTGCGCAAGCAGGCCCAGGAACTGAGCCAGAAGGCCCAGGCCATGCCCGCGCAATTCGCCAGCCTGGCGAGCCAATATTCCCAGGCCGCTGACAGCGCCCAGCGCGGCGGCGACACCGGCCTGCAACCCTTGCAGCAACTGCTACCGGAGGCTCGCAGCGCGGTGATGCGGCTCAAGGTGGGCGGGGTGTCCGAGCCGGTGCAGAGCGCGGCGGGGTTTCATGTACTCAAACTCATCGAGCAGCAACCGTCCCGTACCGCCAGCCTGGAAGAGGTGCGCGAGCGCCTGACCCAGGCCCTACGGGCCCAGCGCCAGGAACAGATCGCCAAGGCCTACCTGGAAGGCATGCTCGATAGCGCCACCCTGAGCATCGATGGAGCGGTGTTGAACCAGGTGTTGGAGCAAAAGCAGTAGCGCAGCTGTCGGTAGCCTTTACCTGCCGCAATGGAAAACCAACAAGATCGACAGGGAGTCATCGATGTCATTGACCGAGCCCACAGGACGTCAGGGGGCTGGCGAATATCCCGGCCAAACGCAGTCATCGGCCTCTTGGCTGGCGCTGGCCGCCGAGATCGAGCCACAGGTGGCCCAGTATTTTCTGGTCAGTGCCCGTTGTGGTTGTTTCATGCAGGCGGCGCGCAGTCTCAACATCAAGTCCACCGTGTTGCGCAAGCAACTGATGTTGCTGGAGGAGCATCTGCGCCGGGCGCTGTTCTGCTACCAGGGCAGCGCCTTGAGCCTGAGCCGCGAAGGCCAGCAATTACAGGCACAACTGATTGCCCTGGCCCATGAGCGCAAATTGCCGGTGATCGAGCAGCCGCTGATTCGTCTGGCGGTGGCCGAGTCGATCCTGCATGACATCCTGGGACGCGACCTGATAGCCCTGTTGCGGCGCAATGCCAGCGCGCGCCTGGAAGTGCTCTCCCTGGACAGCCCCCTGGCCCTGCAAGCTGTCAGCGCCGATGTGGTGGTATGGCTGGCCGAGCCGGAACAGCCCCTAACGGGCCCCAGCTTTGCCACCCACGCACCGGTTTGCCTGGCCGAGCTCACTTACTTGCCCCATATTGCCAAGCGCTATTCGCGGGTGGCGGCGCGGCCCGACAGCCTCGACGACCTGGCCGACTACATGCTGGTGCAATGGCAGCAAGATGCCCAGGTCGAAAGCTTCGGGCCGTGGAATGAATTGGTGGAACAGCGCCTGGCGGGGGTGGTGCAGGTGCAGGCGTATGAGTTGATGCTGGAGATGATCCGTTGTAGCGCGTGTATCGGTCTGTTGCCGGCCTATATGAGCCATTTCGATCGAGGCTTGACCGCATTGCCCGGGCTGTTCGCCCAAGGCATGGCGCGGCAGGTGTGGATGGCGACGAATGCGCGGGTGGAACACCACGAGTCGGTGGCGTTGATCGTGGAGTTGATCCGCAACACCTTTAATGAGCGCAAAGAGTGGTTCGAGTTGTAGCAAGCGGGTTGGCTTCGGGCGCCGATCCCGCTCTGGAGTGCGTAGCGCGCCTGAAAATGTGAGTTGCTCCATCCATTTTCAGGGCGCCTGCGCAGCCCAGCGCGGGCGCGCCCGCTTACTACTTAGGGGCAGGCAGATCAGGCCGGCATGGTCCAGGGCTTGAGGGCGTAGCCTTCCTGGCTCAGCTGCTCGCGGGTCTGGGTCAGCAGGTCGGCCAGCTTGGCCGGGTCGCGGTAGGCGCTGCTCGGGATCTGCTGGTGGCCGATGTGGGTGTTGGTGCGGTCGACAACGGCCAGGTTCAGTTCACCGTTGCCGTCTTGTTGGGCCCAAGCGATGCACTGGAAAGGTTCAAATGCGTGGCCGGCGATCAAAAGTGCTTCGTTGAAACGGAGCGGGGCGTTCATGGGGTCTTCTCTCTGTATGCCCAATCAAATGATGTGCCGTCGGTTGGGCGTACCGTGCGGCTGGATACTTGTACTGATGCTTGATGTCCGGTGGCGGGTCACACATTCAGCGTAAGTTTTTTCATGTTTGTTTCGTTTGGCTGTTTATAAACACAATATTGAAAGCTAAATGAAAGCTTTTGCTTCGCAAGGTAACTTCAGACGTGGATTCTTATAACCAATACAGAGGTATTTGCTATTACCGCTATAGTCAATCGATACAAGGGCGCGTCAAGTTCTTGCTAGTGTTACAACCGGGCTAGCCAAATCACTGTTTCTACTCACAATTCTTAATTTTGGCGCCAAGGAACAGTCATGAACGAAGCGCCGGCCCTACGCCGACTACTGGTGGTCGATCCCTGCGATGACTGTCATGGCCTGCTGCCCGGTTTACGGGCGGTGGGCTGGGACGTCGACAGCTGCAACCTCGAAGCGGCCAGTGACCGCACCTGCGATGTCGGGTTATTGCGTTTGCAGTCTTTTCACCTGGAACGTCCCGAAGCGGTCAAGGAACTCATCAGCCGCAGCGGCACCGAATGGATTGCCGTGCTCAGCCCGGAAGTCTTGCGATTACAGAACGTTGGCGACTTTGTTTGCGAGTGGTTCTTCGATTTCCATACCTTACCGTTCGATGTCTCCCGTGTGCAGGTGACACTTGGTCGCGCCTTTGGCATGGCACGCTTGCGCGGCAAGGGTTCGGTGCGCATCGACGAGCCCGAACACGAGCTATTGGGCGATAGCCGGCCGATCCGCGAACTGCGCAAGCTGCTGGGAAAATTGGCGCCCACCGAGTCGCCGGTACTGATCCGTGGCGAAAGCGGCACCGGCAAGGAATTGGTGGCGCGCACCCTGCATCGCCAATCACAGCGCCACAGCAAGCCCTTTGTGGCGATCAACTGCGGGGCTATTCCCGAGCACCTGATCCAGTCCGAACTGTTCGGCCACGAAAAGGGTGCCTTTACCGGCGCTCACCAGCGCAAGGTCGGGCGCATCGAGGCCGCCCATGGCGGCACTTTGTTCCTGGATGAAATCGGCGACCTGCCCTTGGAGTTGCAAGCCAGCCTGCTGCGTTTTCTTCAAGAAAAACATATCGAACGGGTGGGCGGCAGCCAGCCGATCCCGGTGGATGTGCGGGTGCTGGCCGCGACCCACGTTGACCTGGAGGCGGCCATCGAGAGGAAGCGTTTTCGCGAAGACCTGTACTACCGCTTGAATGTCCTGCAAGTGGTCACCGCGCCCCTGCGCGAGCGCCATGGCGACCTGGGGATGCTGGCCAACCATTTTTCCCACTTCTATAGCCAGGAAACCGGGCGCCGCCCCCGCAGTTTCAGCGAGGACGCCCTGGTGGCCATGGGCAAGCACGAATGGCCGGGCAACGTGCGCGAGCTGGCCAACCGGGTCCGCCGCGGCTTGGTGCTGGCCGAAGGCCGGCAGATCGAGGCCCGCGACCTGGGCCTGCTGAGCAACCAGGCCATCGCCGCGCCCATGGGCACCCTGGAAGACTACAAGACCCGCGCCGAGCGCCAGGCCTTGTGCGATGTGTTGAACCGCCACAGCGACAACCTCAGCGTCGCCGCCCGGGTGCTGGGGGTGTCGCGGCCCACCTTTTATCGCCTGCTGCACAAACACCAGATCCGCTAAACGGGCATAAAAAGGCCCGCTGCGACGTGAATCGCGGCGGGCCTTTTGGCATGGCTTAGAAGTAGTAGGGGAATTTCAGGCTGAAGGTGAAATCCGGGGCGTCGTCGGTCAGGCCGATGGACAGGTTGGGCACAATGGTCAGGTTGTCGGTGGCGGCCACGGTCATGCCGACGTTGAAGTAGCCGGCGTTGGCATCGCTGGACACCACCGATTGCCAGTCGCCACCATCGGACTTGAGCTTGCTCTTTTTCTGGATCAGGTCGGACACCGAAAACGACATACTCATTTTCTCGTTCAACGCAAAAGCAATACCGGCGCCGATCTGGAAGCTGTCACCCAGGCGTACGCTGCCAGGGGTCTTGATGCTGGGTGAGGAGCTGATGTCGTCGAAATCCTGCTCCAGGTTGTGGGTGTACGACAGGCTGCCGAACAGCACGGCCGGGTCGAAGGTCTTGACCAGGGAAATGCCCGGGGTGATCGACCACACACCGTTACCGGTGGGCAACTCATCCGGTACGAACAGGTTGGTGTTGTTGCTTACCTGGCGCAGCTTGATGCCAAATGGCTCCTTGCCGGTGGGCGCCTTGACCCGCAGGGTGACGACCGCGTCGGGGGTGTTTACCGACTCGTCCATGAACTTGTACGCCACGCCGAAGTTGACATCGCCGATGGTCGGGTCGCGGGTGATGGATTTTTCGCTGGTCACGCCCGCCGCGCCGTTTTGCGCGCCGCCGGATTGATAAGTGGATTCGCGATAGACCACCGGCACGTTCAGGTCGAACTGCCAACGGTTGTTGAAGTTGTAGCGCCCGGTGACGTCGAAGGTCCAGTTGTCGGCCTTGATCCGGTCCAGGTTGATGTTGCCCAGGAAGATCGAATCCAGGGCCAGGAAGCCGTTGAGGATCAACTGGCGGGTGTCGTAGCGCGAATAGGTCATGCCAGTTTCGAGGCTGAAACTGCCGCCGCCAAAGAAGCCGCTGGCCTCGTCATACAGGTTGGAGACGCTCTGGGCCGGTGCCGAATCGTCCTGCAGGGACTGGCCGTAGGAGGTTGCGCCCGCGCCACCGGCCGCCCCTCCCGAGGCGGCTGCGGCACCGGTGCCCGCGACCTGGTTGCCGCGCATATCGGCGGGGGATTTGGCCAGGCGTTTGGGCGCCGGTGTCGCCGGTTGGTCTTCCACTTGGCGGACTCGTTGTTCAAGTACCGCCAACGCTTTTTGTTGAACTTCGTAGCGTTGTTTCAACGCTATAAGTTCTTGTTTCAATGCCTCTATGTCCGCATCGGGCGCCGCTTGCAATAAGGCCGAAGGAAACAGAGTGCTCAGACACACAACAGCGCGCAGCGTCGATGATCGGTACATGAATTAAGCCGTCCCTTTAAACCCAATGGTCGAGAAGCAGCGTAGTTCAATATCCCAAGTTGCGTAGGCCAACGAGTTGGCTCAAGTTGCAATCCAGTGCGCCGGCGCTAGGGCCGTTGTTATTGAGTACTACGTTGAGTTGAGTGAGGTTATTGACCAGGTTGCTACTGCCCAGTAGCCGGGTGTTTTGCAACAGGCCGCCTTGAGCTACTTGTTGCAGGGTGCTGCCCTGGTTGTTGCTGGCCTGGATGGCCATCTGGATGCCGCCGCCGTTGTTGGACACCGCGATGCTGCCGGCGCCATTGCTGGCGGTGACGGCGTTGTCGCCGGTCAGCAGCACACCCTGGTTGGGCGCCAGGGCCGGGGCCTGGTTGGCTTCGCTGACGTCGATGCTGACGTTGTTATAGGCCGTGTTGCCATCCCCCGCGGCCCGCACGCTCTGGGTTACGCCCTGGCCGCTGCCCAGGCCCGCGCCGCCGATGATGTTGCCCGTGCCCGGGTTGCCGGGCGTACCGCCGCCCTTGCCGGGTTCATTGATGGTGGAGACGTAAAACTGCGGCTTGATGGTCGATTGCTGAACTTGCATGGACGTGGCGGCGCCAATCACGTCGCCAGTGGCGTTGCGCCATGTAGTACTCATGACAATACCGAAGCTGATGATCCGCCCCGGCATCACATAACGGCCGCGAAGTTCCGAGAGTTCCGCATCCTTGATCTCGATGGGTTTGAATCCCGAACTGGCCAGTGCGGGAAGGGGAAGTACGGCAACCAGACAAGCGGTCGCCAGCCAGTATGGAGTTTTCATGTGCTGCTGCTCCCGGAGCGTCCTGCTCCTTTATCTAAAGTGGCGTTTAGAAGAAGTCGCTTTGAATGAAACCAAAGTCCAGTAGTTCTGCATCTTTGACCGGGTTGAAACCGTCGAGCTTGTTTTTGGCCGTGACCGGCAGCGGTGGCGTGAGCAGGGCGTTGGCTTTGTCATAACCGGGGCCGATGATGGCGAACACGATGCCGTTCCAGCCTTTGACGAAATCTTCATGGGTGTAGCGTTTATGGCCCAGGACGGGGTCGCCGATGTAAACCCAGTCCTTTTCCGTGCGTTGCAGTACCACGAAGTGCTTGTAGCCGCGGATATCCACCAATACCACCACGGGAATGGAGATGTCCTGCAGCTTGTCCGCCGGTATCCGATACCCCCGCGCGCGCATGCCGATGCTTTCCACGTAGAGCTTCATGTCCAGCATGGAAAACCCTTGTGTGCGCACCAGGTCATGGTCAGCGTTGGCCAACATGCCCTCGATCACCTGGTTTTCATCGACATCCAGCCAGTAGCTCTGGCGCAGCACCGTGGCCAGTGCGGCGGCGCCGCAACTGAAATCGGTTTTTTGTTCCACCAGGTCGACGAATTTACGCTCACGCACGCTTTGCACTTGCTTGTAAACCAAGGTGCCGCCAGGAAGGGCGGCAATGGCCATGGAGGCCGCCTGGCACTGCGCCGAGGCCAACCCGGTCAGGCCCAACAGAACGGCGAGGGCGGCAATTCGCATGGTCGATACGCCTTGCTGGGGGAAATGGGAAAGCCCCGTTGCCGGGGCTTTGGGGTTTATTGCCGTCAGTTGCCAGCAGGGCAAGCGTTGCAACCGGCCGCAATCGACATCGAGTTGACTTGTTGGTTACTCACGCCAGCGGCGTTGTTGTAGCCCACGTTGCCGGAGTTGCTGTTCACCGAACCGGTGGTGGTAGCGTTGTTGACTACAGGGTTTTTCCAGCCGTCTTTGACCAGCACTTGTTGGGTCCATACCGCGCCCAGCAAGAAGTTGCCTTGTTCTACGAGGTCAACTTTCTGGCCTTTGTTGCCACCGCTGCCGCTACCACCTTTGTCGTCGTAGTAGCCACCTTTGTCGTCTTTGATGGTGCCTTTGATGGTGCCTTTGTAGGAACCACCGGCGATGGCACCGCCACTGAGGCTGACCACTTTGTTTTCACGATCGGCTTTGTTGTTGACACCCAGGTCGGTGCTGTTTTGCGATGCGCCTGAAACCGCGTTGGCCACGCGGCCGCCGGACACAGCAATCGCCAGGTCGTTTTTCTGTTGGTTGAAGTTGCCGGCCGCGTTGTTGAAGCCGATGTTGCCGGAGTTGCTGTTAACGCTGTTGTCAACTTGCGCACGGTTTTGGGTCGAGGCGTTTTTCACGTAGTTGTTGACGTTGTTCTGGCTCGCCAATGCCAGGGCGTTGGCGCTACCGAACACAAAGGCTTCGTCAGCGGTGGCGATGGCTGCGTTGTTGGCTTGTTGGTTGCCGTCGCCGGCTGCGTTGTTGCCGCCTACGTTGCCGCTGTTGCTGTTGAATGAGTTGTCAGACTTGGCATTGTTTTTGGTGGCCTGATTGTTCACATAGTTGTCTTCACTGTTCTGCGTGTCGGCGGAAATGGCGGTAGCGCCGGCGCCGATTTGCAGTTGGTCCTGCCAGGTTGGCCCTTGTGGTTTGTGCGGGTGTTTTTTGTCGCTGTCAGCCTGAGCAGCCATAGCCATCACTGCAGCCAAGGCGAAAACCAGTGGTTTCAGAGCGGTTGTAGGTTTCATGGTGTTTCTCCGTGCCTATTGAATTGGTTAAGTGTTGCGACTTGCCAAGTGCACTGCGGTTGGGTCAATCAGCGACCCGGATGCTCAGGGTGTTGGCCATGCGGTTCCCCACACCCGCGCTCTGGTTCACCTGAATCACGCCACGGCTGCCGGTGAAGGCCTGGTCACTGGTGGTGACCTGGCGGCTGCCGGTGGGTGTGCCAGTTGCTCCCGAGACTGGTAGCAGCGCCACGTTCTGTTGCGACAGGGCGCTGTCATCGACGCTTTGCGGTTGGGCACTGATGCTGACCCGCAAGGCGTTAATCATTTGGTTATTGGCCCCGGCGGACTGGTTGACGCCCAGTGCACCGTTGCCGTTGATGAACGAGTTGCCGCTGATGTCGCTGCTGGCGTTCATCGAACGGTTGGCGGCGGTATTGATGCTCTGCTGCAGGCTGTTGACGGCTTTGGCGTCTTTGCCTATGGCAATGGCCCGGCTGTTGACTTGCTGCTGTTGATCGCCGGCGGCCTGGTTGACCATCAGGTTGCCGCGATAGGCCGCGCCGGAATTATCGATCCGGGCCTGGTTGACCACCGCTACGGCGGAGTCGGCCAGGGCGCTGGTGCTGGCGAGCAGGGCGATTGCCATTACAGTGAGTTTCATCATCAATTCCCCTTGCCGCCTAGGTTCATCAGGGGGCGCATGCCGGTTTCCATGGCCCGGTTGATGGTGCCGGAGATCCGCGCACCGGCACCGCTGCCAGCGCTGGCGCCCATGCCGGGCAGGCCATTGGGGTTGGTCACCACGTTGAGGCCGGGCATGTGGGTGGGGGCGGTGTTGTTAACGGTCTGCTGGATGCGCTGGCCGCTGCTGACCCCGGCGAAATCGCCATCGCTCAGCTCCCCCGTAGCCCTCAAGACCTGTTGCGAGGGGTTGGCGTTGACGGTGGTGGGGTTGGGGTTGGGCGCCAGCGGCTTGCGGCCGGCAGCAATGGGGTCAACAGGGCGCGTGAGCACAATAGTGCCGTCACCGGCCGCCACCACGGGCAGGCAATACATCGCGCTGAGGACACAGCCTGTCAGCAGGAGGCGGTTCAAGCGCTTATTGTTGTTGCCCATGTCGGCATTCCTTCTTTCAATGCGCTGGCCTTGTCAGCGTTGCGAAGGTGTAGAGCAGAAGCCGTGCCGCTTTTTGTTTGTGTTTTTAAATCAAAGGGTTAGCTCGGCGCCGGAGAACAGCGCGAGCGAGCCTGTATCAACGCTGAGACAGGCGTGAGGGCCGAGAACCGCTGGATGTGGTGAAAACGCTCTAGACCGGGCCTTTGGGCAGGGCTGTATCAGCCGCGTGACAGTTGCCCCATTAAAGGCGCGTGCCGCTGGCGGGGGTGGGGGTTCGGCGCACAAGGGTGTATCAGGAATGGACAGTTTCGGGGATTTTGCAGGCTTTTCAGCCCTGGTTCGGGGTGGCGAGCAGGCGCTCCACGGCGGCGAAGGCTTGCTCACGTCGCACCGTCCAATCGCCAGTGACGACTTCGAACCGCCGCTGGTGCTGTTGCAGCCAGGCGTGGCTGGCATCGAAAAAGGCCTGGCGTTGCGCCAGGTCGGGCTGGCAGCGCAGGCCATCGCCCGTCCAAGCCACGCCTTCGGGAGAGAGCAGCAGGTGCAGGTCGTAATGGCGTGCCAGTAGTGCTTCCTCGATCCACCTCGGGCAGTCGCCGAACAGGGCCAGGCTCCAGAGCTGGTTGCTCAGCAGGTGGGTGTCGAGAATCAACAATTGCGGGGCCTGGGCGCGGGCCTGGTCTTCCCAGGCCAACTGCCCGCGGGCGATGGCCGGGATGTCGGCCAGGCAGGTGTCGCGCTGGGTTTGCTCCATGAAGTGGCGCACATACTCGCCCACCAGCACACCGCCAAAACGCTGCTGGATGCCTTCGGCCAACCAGCTCTTGCCGCTGGATTCCGGGCCGCTCAACACCAGCACTTTCATGGCTGCAACGCCGGGTCGGCGCGCCATTGGCGCCAGCCCTGCACGGCAATCAGGGTGAACAGGGCATAGAGGGCGGCGGTGAGGTACAGGCCCTTATAGACGAACAGCGCGACGAAGATCACGTCCACCACAATCCACAAGGCCCAGCATTGCAGGCGTTTCTGCGCCATCCACATCTGTGCCACCAGGCTGAACCCGGTGAGGGCCGCGTCCAACCAGGGTTGCGCGGCGTCGGTCCAATGGGCCATGGCGCCGCCCAGCGCGAGGCTGCCGACTGCGCCGATGGCCAGGCCCTGCGCCACGGCCTGGGTGTTGAGCCGGGTGACCTGGCGGCCGCTGTGGCGCTCGCCGGCACGGGTCCACTGCCACCAGCCGTAGAGCTGCAACGCGGCGTAGATCACCTGCAAGAGCATGTCGGAATAGAGTTTGACCTCGAAGAAAATCCAGCTGTAAAGCAGCACCATCACCAGGCCGATGGGCCAGCACCAGGGGTTTTGCTTGACTGTCAGCCACACGGCTATCACGCCGAGCGTTGCGGCAAACAGTTCTAACCCGGACATGGCATTTCCTTGCAGAGCACGAAGAGGGCCGGGATTGTACCCCGTAGCAAGCGGGCGTGCCCGCGCTGGGGTGCGCAGTGCGCCCCGACGGTGGTGTGCCCGGAAGATTTTTACGGCCGCTACGCGCCCGAGCGCGGGCAAGCCCGCTTGCTACAACAGCAGCAGCGGGCCGGGAGGGAAGGTCAGACCTTGAACTGGCGCAGCAGGGCGTTGAGCTGTTCGCTCAATTCCTTGAGGTGAACGCTGGCTAGGCTCGATTGTTCGGCAGCCAGGGCGGTGCTTTGGGACAGCCCGGCGGCCTGGGTGACGTTCTGGTTGATGTCTTCGACCACATGGGCTTGTTGCAGGGTGGCGCTGGCGATGGAGGCGTTGAGGCCGTTGAGGTTTTGCAGGGCCTGGCCGATGGCGCTCAGGCTGGCGCCGGCCAGGCCGGCTTGCTCGATAGTCAACTGCGAGGCACGGCTGCTGTCACCGATCACCCGCACGGCGGCTTCGGAATGGTTTTGCAGGCGTTCGATCATTGCCTGGATTTCCGCCGTGGACTTCTGCGTGCGCTGGGCCAGCAGCCGCACCTCGTCTGCCACCACGGCAAAGCCGCGGCCTTGCTCGCCGGCGCGGGCGGCCTCGATGGCAGCGTTCAGCGCCAGCAGGTTGGTCTGCTCGGCGATCGAGCGGATCACCTCCAGCACGCTGCCGATCTGGGTGCTTTCGGCCGACAGGGTGCGGATCACCTCCACGGCTTGGTCGATGGTGCTGGACAACTGGTCGATCTGTTGCAGGCTGCTGTCGATATTGACCTGGCCCTGCTGGGCCTGGACCTGTGCATCGCGCATTTCGCTGGCGGCGTGCTCGGCGTTTTTCGCCACGTCCTGCACGCCGTAGGTGACTTCATTGATGGCGGTGGCCACCAGTTCCATTTGCTGGGACTGCTGCTGGCTACGTTCCTGGGCCTGGCTGGCGTTGTTGCCCAGATCCGTAGACGACTGGCCCAGGGCGCTGGCCGAGAGCTGCAGCTGGCCCACCACTTGGCGCAGCTTGGCGGTGAAGGTGTTGAAGTGACGGGCCAGTTGGGTGACTTCGTCCTGGCCGTGGGTGTCGAGGCTGCGGGTCAGGTCGCTTTCGCCGCTGGCGATGTTGGCCATGGCGTGCACAGCTTCTTGCAACGGCTGCACGATGCTGCGGGCAATCAGGATCACCAGCAGCGCCATCACCAGCGCGATCACGATGCCAATCAGCGAGGCTTTCCAGACCTGCTCATAGAACTGGGCCTGAATATCGTCGATATATACCCCCGAGCCGATGATCCAGCCCCAGGGCTGGAACAGTTGCACGTAGGAGGTTTTTTGCACCGGTGCCTCGGCCCCCGGTTTCGGCCAGCGGTAGTCCACGCTGCCGGCGCCTTTTTCCTGGGCGATGGCGACCATGGCGTTGAACAGCGCAAAGCCGTCCGGGTCTTTGATGCCGGACAGTTCCTTGCCTTCGAGCTTGGGGTTGGCCGGGTGCATGACCATGACGGGCTTGAGGTCGTTGATCCAGAAGTAGTCGTCCTGGTTGTAGCGCAGCCCGCGCACGGCGTTCAGGGCTTGTTGCTGGGCGGCTTCGCGGCTCAGGGTGCCGGCGGTTTCCAGGCTGTGGTAGTAGGTGAGCACGCCATTGGCGGTCTCCACCACATGGCGGGTTTTCTCGGCCTTGGCCTGGTACAGGTCGCTGTGGATCTGATTGAGCATCAACATGCCCAAGGTCAATAGCATCAACACAGACACCACCAGGATCAGCCACAAGCGGCGGCTGATCGACACACTGCGTAAGCTATTCATTACCGGTCACTCCAGATTCTTGTTCTTGTCATTAAGGCCAAGCCATCCAAGCATGCTTTGGCCAATGGCACCAACCCTACCCAAGTCTACTAACGCGACAGCGCCAAACCGGTATGTCTGCTAGGATTTCGGCCGCGTTGGGCAAACCTGAACAGCGCTCAGGGAATTTTTCCCGATTCTACGGATCTCAGGCGCGCGCCAGTACGCGCTATGTTGTCGCAGTGAACGCATAAAAATTATTGACGGGGCATGCCAGGGGCATTGCTTCACGGGGGCTTGATGGATTTTTGGACCGCCGCATCGGCATTGATTCTTGGAGTTGTAGAAGGGCTGACGGAGTTTTTGCCCATTTCCAGTACGGGACACCAGATCATTGTTGCCGACCTCCTCGATTTCGGCGGTGAGCGGGCCATGGCCTTCAACATCATCATCCAGCTAGGGGCGATCCTGGCGGTGGTCTGGGAGTTTCGGCGCAAGATCCTCGACGTGGTCGTGGGCCTGCCCACCCAGCCGAACGCACGGCGCTTTACCGCCAACCTGCTGATCGCCTTTCTACCGGCGGTGGTGCTGGGGGTGGTCTTTGCCGACCTGATCCATGAATACCTGTTCAACCCCGTGACCGTGGCTGCCGCCCTGGTGGTGGGCGGTGTGGTGATGCTCTGGGCCGAGCGCCGCGAGCACGAGGTGCACGCCCACAGCGTCGACGACATCACTTGGAAGGATGCCCTCAAGGTCGGTTTCGCCCAGTGCCTGGCGATGATTCCCGGCACCTCGCGCTCGGGCTCGACCATCATCGGTGGCTTGCTGTTTGGCCTGTCGCGCAAAACCGCCACCGAGTTCTCGTTTTTTCTCGCCATGCCGACCATGGTCGGGGCAGCGGTGTATTCGGGCTACAAGTACCGCGACTTGTTCCAACCCGCCGACCTGCCGGTGTTCGCCATTGGCTTCGTCACCGCTTTTATCTTCGCCATGATTGCGGTCAAGGGCCTGCTGCGCTTCATCGCCAACCACAGCTACGCGGCGTTCGCCTGGTATCGCATCGTGTTCGGCTTGCTGATCCTGGCCACCTGGCAGTTCGCCTGGGTGGACTGGACGGCGGCCCAGCCATGAAGGCGCCGAACGGCGCACTGCAATACCCGCGCCTCAAGGTTCTGGTGTTTGCGCTGCTGGTTGCGTTGCCATTGGGTGGCTCGCTGGCCTTGTGGTTGCGCGGGGTGTCACCGATCCCATTGGTGGCCTACGGGGCGGTCAGCCTGTTGACGTTTTTGCTCTATTGGCGCGATAAACGTATGGCCCGCGCCGGGCAGTGGCGCGTGCCGGAAAACGTCCTGCATGCGGTGGAACTGGCGGGCGGCTGGCCCGGCGCCTTGCTGGCCCAGCAGTTATTGCGCCACAAAACCCGCAAAGTCTCCTACCAACTGGTGTTCTGGCTGATCGTGCTGGCGCACCAGGTGTTTTGGATCGATCGCCTGTTCCTCGGCGCCACTCTGTTTTCGATTTTCTAGAGCAACAGGCCGACCTGGGTGCGCTTGGGCAGTTTGCTCACCACCAACTGGTGGGAGCGTCGCAGCAAGCCTTGCAGTTCTTCGGCGCCCAGCGGGTAGGGGGTTTGCATGATGATCCACTGCGCCCGCGCCAGATACGGCGCGGGGCCGATGCCAGGGCGGTCGATGTGGCCCAGGAACAGATCCTTGTCCACCTTGAACGCCAGGGATTCGCCGCGCAGGTTCTGCAGGGCAAACATCTTGCTGCCCGCCACCGAAAACACCCGCACACCGCCCCATTTGTAGTCTTCCCGGGCGCCGGGCAAGGCCAGGCAAAAGGCTGCCACATCGGCTTCGTTCATCTTCATAACAGGCGATCCCCACAGGCATTGAATGAATGGGCCAGATGATCGATCCATGCGCGCACGGCTGGCAACAACCCGCGGCGGTGAGGGTACACCGCCAGCAACCAGCCGCCGGGCAGTGACCAATCGGGCAGCAGTTGCACCAGTTGGCCACTTTGCAGCTCCTGCTCGCAGTACATCATCGGTAGCAGGGTGAACCCCAGGCCCGCCAGGGTGCAGGCCTTGCGCACCACAAAGTCATCGATGCCCAGGCGAGCTTCCAGGCTCAGCTCGGTGGCGTGGCCTTGCTGGTCGAGCATGCGCAGGTGCACCAGGCGATCGCTTTCCAGGGCGCCGAGCACCGGGACGCTTTTCAGGTCGTCGGGGCGTTCGATTTGGCGCTCTTGCAAAAACGCCGGGCTGGCCACCATCACCATTTGCGCCTGGCGCAGGCGACGGGTTACCAGCAGCGGGTCTTCGTCGCCCAACTCGCGCACCCGCAAGGCTACGTCTATGCCTTCGCTGACCAGGTCCACGCGGCGGTTGACCAGCATCACGTCCAGTTGCACCTGGGGGTAGCGTTCAAGAAAGCTGCCGATCACCCCCGGCAGGAACTCATGGGCCAGGCCCACCGGGCACGACATGCGCAACCGCCCACGGGGCTCGCTGGACATGCTCGCCACCGCCTCGTCGGCCATCTCCGCCTCCAGCAGCATCGCCTGGCAATGGCGCAGGTAGCGTTCGCCCACGGCCGTCAGCTTGAGGCTGCGAGTGGTGCGTTGCAGCAGGCGTGCGCCCAAGCGCTCTTCCAACTCGGCGATACGCCGCGACAGGCGCGACTTGGGAATGCCCAGCAAACGCCCGGCGGCGGCGAAGCCACCGGCCTCCACCACCTTGGCGAAATAGTACAGATCATTAAGGTCTTGCATGGGGGTGGGCTCATTGTCCTGTCGGTGGGACGAATAATCGCATTATTACCGCCTAATAGGTGATTGGATTCACCTGTAGGATTGTCCCCACTTGATCGCCCTGTCGCGGTCCTCACTTGGAGATCCCACATGAAACTTCTGCATATCGATTCGAGCATCCTGGGCGACAACTCGGCCTCCCGTCAGTTGAGCCGCAGCGTGGTACACGCCTGGCAAGCCGCCGAGCCTGGCCTGGCCGTCACCTACCGCGACCTGGCGAGCGACGCCATCAGCCACTTCAGTGCTGCCACCCTGGTCGCCGCCGGCACCAGCGCCGAACTGCGTGACGCCGCCCAGCAGCACGAAGCCCAGCTCAGCGCCTCGACCCTGGCCGAGTTCCTCGCCGCCGACGCCGTGGTGATCGCCGCACCGATGTACAACTTCACCATTCCCACCCAACTCAAGGCCTGGATCGACCGCATCGCCGTCGCCGGCCAGACTTTTCGCTACACTGAAGCCGGCCCCGAAGGCCTATGCGGCAACAAGAAGGTGATCGTGGTGTCCACCTCCGGTGGCCTGCACGTGGGCCAGGCCACGGGTGTCGGCCATGAGGATTACCTCAAAGTCATGCTCGGCTTCATGGGCATCACCGACGTCGAGTTCGTTCGCGCCCATGGCCTGGGCTACGGTGAGGACGTGCGCGGCAAAGCCATGGGCGATGCCCAGGCGCACATCGATGAACAATTGTTCGCCGCCGCCTGATCGCCACGGCCAACAGCCACTAGACTCCGTAAGCGGCGCCGCTTGCGGAGTTTTTTTATGCTTGCGCTAAAGGCTTGGCGCGGGTTGTGCTTAAACCCGGCGGCGATGCCTTCAACCAAATCGACAGGGCTTTGCATGGCACGTTTGGGTGCGTTGTGGCTGATTTTTCTCTGGGCTGGCCTGGCGCCGGTGCACGCGGTGGCGGGCGGGCAGCCGCGCTGGAGTGTGGGTTATCACTGGATGAGTTTTCTCGACCCGCTGGACCAGCAACCGATGCGTGCGATTGCCTTCTACCCCTCCACGGCGTTGCAGCAAATCAGTGACGTGGAGGGCTACCCATTGCTGGCCAGCCAGGACGTGCGCCTCGCCCCGGGGCGTTTCCCGCTGCTCATGCTGTCCCACGGCAACACGGGCACGCCGCTGGCCCTGCATGACCTGGCCACCGCCCTGGCGCGCCAGGGGTTCGTGGTGGTAGCGGTGTTCCACCCCGGCGACAACGCCGAAGATCACAGCCGTTCGGGCACCCTGAGCAACCTCTACGGGCGGCCGTTGCAGATTTCCCGTGCCATCAGCGCCACCCTCGACGACCCGTTGCTGGCGGCCTCGGTGAGTGCACGGCAAGTAGGGGTGATCGGCTATTCGGCGGGTGGCGAGACAGCGCTGATCCTCTCCGGTGCCACACCGGACCTGCAGCGCTTGCGCCGTTACTGCGCGCTACGGCCCAACGACCTTGACGCCTGCAGCACCCAAGGCGAGTTGATCGCCGACCGCGACGACCTGCAAGTGGTGGCCGATCCAAGGGTGGGGGCGTTGCTGTTGATGGCGCCGTTGAGCCTGAAATTCGGCCGCCACAGCTTGGCCGAGGTGCATGTGCCGGTGCTGCTGTACAGCGGCGACGGCGACAACCTGGTGGCCTACGACAAAAACGCCGCCGCCCTGGCGCGCAAATTGCCGTCGGCGCCGGATTTCAAACTGCTGCCCGGGGCCGGGCATTTTGTTTTCATGGCCCCCTGCACGGCGCAACAGCAGCGCGCCATGCCGGCGCTGTGCATCGACGCCGATGGGGTGGATCGCAACAACATCCACCGCACCTTGATTGGAGAGGCCGGGCGTTTTTTTGCCCATGCGTTGGGTAAACCGGGCCAGGCCAGCGCCCACCACGAGCTGCCGTAGCAAGCCCGCTTACTACATCAGCATCGACAAGGCGCGGCGTTTGAGCAGCAAGGTCAGGCCCAGGCCTGACACCGACAGCAACGCCGCGCAGAAGAATATCCACGAATACCCCAGGTTCAACGCCACCGCGCCCATCACAGGCCCGGCAATGGCCAGGGCCAGGTCAAAGAACACCGCATAGGCGCTCAGCCCCGCGCCACGGCTGGTGCTGGGCACCTGGGCGATGGCTTCCACTCCCAGCGCCGGGTACACCAGCGACAGGCCAAACCCCGCCAACCCCGCGCCCAGCAGGGCAAACCCGGTCGAAGGCGCCAGCCACAGCAACACCAGGCCGAGGGTTTCGATGCCCATGCAGGCAATCGCCGCCGCATACCCGCCAAAGCGCTGGATGCTGGAGATAAACAGCAGGCGCGAGAGGATGAAGCACACCCCGAACACCGTCAGGCACCACGCGGCGCCGCGCCAGCCCAGGTCGGCGTAGTACAGGGTGATAAACGTGGTGAGGGTGCCGTAGCCGATGGACGCCAGGCACAGGCTGGCGCCATAAGGCGCGATACGCCCGAACACCGCCCAGAACGGCATGCGTTCGCCCCCCAGCACCGGCACCGAGGGCTTGTTGCGGATCAACAGCAGGGCCAACAGGGCCAGGGCCGTCAGGGCAATGCCCAGGCTGGCGAAGCCCAGTTGCGCCACCATCACCACCCCCAGCGGCGCGCCGATGGCGATGGCGCCGTAGGAGGCGATGCCGTTCCAGGAAATCGAGCGTGCGGTATGCTCGACGCCCACCTGGCCCATGCACCAACTGATGGTGCCCACCCCGATCAGCCCCTGGGCGATGCCCAGCAACAGGCGCCCGCCTAACAGCACCAGCAGGCTCAACAGCGGCCAGCCTTGCAGCAACGCGGACAGCCAGGTCAGCACGCCACTGGCGGCGATGCCGCCCAGGCCATAAACGATAGCGCGCTTGGTGCCGATGCTGTCTGACACCCGCCCGGCCATGGGCCGGCTGAGCAGGGTGGCCAGGTACTGCGCGCCAATGGTCAAGCCGGCCACCACCGCGCTGAAACCCAACTGCTCATGGACATAGCCCGGGAGCACGGCAATCGGCAGGCCGATGCACAAAAAAGCAATGAAGGTATAGAAAACGATCGACAGGATGTGCACGGTGACGGCCATGGAGCCGAGCGGTGGCGTGGGCTGTGCAGTCATGGGAACTCGTTCGCGGGTGGGCGGATTCACTCATTCTGGGGGCGCGGCGGGGTAAAGGAAAGCAGGCTAACGATTCAGCCGCAGGGTTGGCACAAAACCCTTCTTTAGCCCGGATGTTGCTTTGGCATCACCTCTTTGTGGGAGCAACTGCCTGACCCTACCACTCGTCACCGCCACTCAGCGCCGCCATCGCGAGCGGGCTCGCTCCCACAGAGGAAAATGAAAACCCCACCCACACCAGCGTTCAACGGTGGGCGTGGGCCTGCCCGCGATGGCGGCCTATCTGCCAACACAGATGTATGGGCCCGTCGCAGCCCATCGCGAGCGGGCGAGTGGTAGCGCGGCGCAATGAACGCCTCAAACCGCGAGCCTTGAGGTAGAGCCGATGACTTTTTCCAACACGCTGAAGTCGATCCAGTCGCGCACGTCGAAGCGCTGGGGGATGAAGTCCCAGCGGTGGAGGAAGTCGGTGAAGTCCTGCAACGCGCTGATGGAGCGCGAGTCGAGGGTGGTGCGCAGGCGGCGGTGGGCGTCTTCGCCGTAGGCGGCAGCGACCCAGTATTCGCTGGTGTTGAGCTCACGTGCGAGGAAGCGCCGGGTGTCGTCGGGGTTGGCCCAGGCCCACTGTTCGGTGCGCAGCACGGTGTCGACGATGCGCACGCTGGCATCGAAGTGCTCGCGCAGCAGGTGGGTGTCGACGGTCAGGGTGCGGGGCGTGCCGTTGTTGGCGCGGATCAGCGGGTCCGGGTGCGAACCGGTGTCCACCACCACATGCAGGCCGAACTCGTCCGCCAGGTGCACGGCGTGGGCGCCCTTGAGGAAAATCGCGTCGATATCGCCGCGCAGCAGGCCGATCAGCTCGTTGTTGCGGCGGCTGAAGCGGCTGGTGCCCAGGCTCACTTGCGAGCCATAGACGTGCTGCTTCTGCTCGTCGCTGTAGGTGCCGCCGTAGGGGTAGTCCACTAGTTCCACGTCGGCCACGTTCAGGCCTTCCAGGCGCAGGGCGTTTTCCAGGCCGCGCAGGGCCTGGGCGCGGGTGAAGTCGATCTGCACGTTGGCCCATTTCGGTACGCCGAAGCGGCGGTTTTTCAGGTCGCGGATGGTTTTCACACCACTGTCGGCGGTGGTCAGGATCAACTGCACCTCATCGCTCCACGACAGCCCCACGACCCGCGTCTGTGCGCCGCTGGCGTAGGCCCAGATCGCCGGGATATTGCCGCCGTGGCGCACCGAATTGACCAGGTGATGGTCGTAGTGGGCCTCGCGCACTTCCCGTTCGCTGGATTCGCGCAACGACTGAATGCGCGTGCCGAACGGGGCAAAGGCCTCGGCCAGGCGCCCGGACTGCACGGCGATGCCCAGGCCCGTGGGCACCGGGCTGTGGGTGTACCAGAGGGTGTCCAGTGGTGTGCTCATACGTTCTCGTCCTTTGAACCGGGCCGGTCAACCAGCCAATGCGGTGTGTGCGTTGAGCAGCGAATCCAGGGGCCTGGGGTCGATCCACTCGCGCACGTCGAAGCTGCGGGGGATGAAGCGCCAGCGATGGAGGAAGTGGGTGAAGTCCTGCAGGGCGCTGATGGCCTGCTCGTCCAGGGCCGTGCGCAGGCGCAGATGGGCGTCCTCGCCGTAGGCGGCGCCGACCCAGTATTCGCTGCTGTTGGTTTCCCGGGCCAGGTAGCGGCGGGCTTCGTCGCCGTGGCCGTGTGCCCAGTGCTCGGCGCGCAACACGGCGTCGAGGATGCCCTGGGCCACATCGAAGTGCTGCTCCAGCAGGGGCAGGTCCACCGCCAGGGTGCGTGGCGTGCCGTTGTTGCTGCGCACCAGCGGGTCGGGGTGCGAGCCGGTGTCGATCACCGTGTGCAGCCCCAGGTCGTGGGCGTACTGGGCGGCGCTGGCGCCCTTGAGGAAAATCGCGTCCACCTCGCCGCGCAGCAGCCCCAGCAGTTCCAGGTTGCGCGTCTGGCGCTGCGCTGCGCCCACCGGGCTGCCCGCCACCGTGCGTACCTGCGGGTCGCTGAAGGTGCCGCCGTAACGAAAATTCACCAATTGCACGTCACCCACCTGCAAGCCTTCCAGGCGCAAGGCGTTTTCCAGGCCGCGCAAGGCCTGGGCACGGGTGAAATCGATCTGCGCCCCGGCCCAGTCCGGCAGGCCGAAGGTGCGGCCCTTGAGGTCCTTGACGGTGCGGATGCCGCTGTCGGGGCGGGTCAGGATCAACTGCACTTCATCGGCCCAGGACAAGCCGAGCAGCCGGGTTGCGCGGCCCTGGGCGCGGGCCCAGATTGCCGGGATGCTGCCGCCGTGGCGCACCGAGTGGCGCAGGCTGTGGTCGAAGTGGGATTCGCGCACAGCCTGGTCGGCGGACTCGCGGATCGACTGCACCTGGGTGCCCAGGGCGCCGATGCGCTCCTGCAACCAGCCTTTTTGCACTGCAATACCCAGGCCGGTGGGCACCGGGCAACGGGTGTACCAGAGGGTGTCGAGGGCGTGGCTCATGCTGGGTTCTCCGCCGGCGTCAGGCGCTGGTTTTCATGTGGGGGGGCGACAGCGGGCCGTTCGTGCACCAGGGGCAGCACTTCCTGGCCGATGCGCAGGGCTTCTTCCAGGTGCGGGTTGCCGGCCAGGATAAAGGTCGAGAAACCGGCGTCGCGGTATTCCACCAGGCGTTCGGCGATGTTCTCGTGGCTGCCCACCAGGCCCACGGTCGGCCCCGGCTTGGCCTTGGCGAAACCGGCCCACAGGTTGGGGCCCAGGATCAAGTCCTCGAAGCGGTCGACGTTCTGGTGATAAGCCGTCTGACGTGCACCGCCCACTGAGTCCGAGCCGCTGGTGAAGCCCTGGGCGAGGCTGCTGCCACGGCCTTGGAGTTTATCGAACTGGCGCCGCAGGTCGGCCCAGGCCAGCTCTTCGGTTTCCCGGGCGAACAGATCGACTCGCAGGCCAAAGCGCACGGTGCGCCCCTGTTTATCCGCCAACTCGCGCACCCGCTCGATGTGGGGTTTGAGCTTGTCTACCGGCTCGGCCCAGTTGAGGTACACATCGGCGTGCTTGGCGGCGACATCCAGCGCGGCATCGGAGAAGCCGGAGAAGTACACCCCAGGCTTGCGCTCGTTGTGCAGGCCTGGGGGCAGGGCGCCGTTCTCCAGTTGATAGACATCGCCCTCATAGGAGAACCGCTCGTTGTTCCACAGGCCCTGGATCACCTCCAGGAACTCACCGGTGCGCTGGTAGCGGCGGTCGTGCTCCAGGTAGTCGCCCTGGGCGCGCTGGCTGGCGGGGTTGCCGCCGGTGATGATGTTCCAGTCCAGGCGCCCGTGGCTCAGGTGCTGCAGGATCGCCGCCTGTTGCGCGGCGTAGGCCGGCAGGGTCCAAGTGGCCTGGAAGGCGATCAAAAACCGGATGCGCCGGGTTTCCCGGGCCAGCGCCGCGGCGACGATCCACGGCTCCGGGCCAGTGGGCAGCAATGCGCCCTCGAACCCGGCCAGCTCGGCGGCCTTGGCCACCTGGGCGATGTAGTCGATGTAGGTAAAACCGTCCGCCTCGCCATTGGCCAAACTCCCAGGCGCGATATGGCCGGGGCGATGGCGCGGGCTGCCGCGATTGTGCTTGTCGGTACTGAGCTGCGGCCCGTCGGTGCCCAGCGGCAAACGCCAGAAAAATTCAGTGCTCATGGGGTACTCCTGATCCACTTATGGGGTCCGGTGCCTGGCGGCGCGGATAACTGAGCAGAGCGATTGCAACCCCCATGCCATGCCTCCAACCCCCAGGTTTACGGGGCTTGCCGCCTGGGCGCGGGGCGGGCTGCGTCTGTGGCAACACCTTGGCAGCAATCGCTGTTGCCCTTGTAGCAAGCGAGCAAGCCCCGGGCGGCGTGGCGCCGCAGCGATTTCTTGCGACTGCTGCGCAGCCGAGCGCGGGTAAGCCCGCTTGCTACAGATAGAGGTAGGGGAGGGCTTCAAGCCTTGCGCGTAGCGCCGTCGGTTTCTTTTTTGTTGAGGATGGCGGTGTATTCGCCGGGGTCGACGTCGTTGAGGTAGTAGTTGCCCACGTGGTGCAGGCGCCAGCGGATCGGGTCGTGGGTGGTGTGCACCCGGGCGTTGCGCCAGAAGCGGTCCAGGTTCCATTTGCTCAGGGAAGAGCTGGCGCCCAGCAAGGAGAAGATATCGCTGGAGATTTTCAGCGAAGCGCTGTCGGAGTGGGCGCGGGCGGTGGCCACCGAGAGGATCAGCTCGTCTTGCAGGGCTTTGTTGTCCGGGTCTTGCTCATGGGCATCGAACACCCGCGCAGCGTCGCGCAGCAGGGATTCGGCGGCGCGCAGGGCCACGGCGTATTCACCGATCTGCTTGATGATGTGCGGCTCTTCGTTGGCGTGATCGACGCCGCTTTCCACCCAGGGCCGGGCGTTGTGCTTGAGGTAATCCACCGCCGCACCGAGGGCGCCGGCGGCGATGCCGGTGTCGATGGCTGCGTGGAGGATCTGCGGGAAGGTCAGGCCGGTGCGCTTCATCGGGCCTGTGCGCGGGGACACGAAGGCCTCGTCCAACTCGATGTTGTCGAACCGCACTGTGCCGCTCACCGAGTTTTTCTGGCCGAAGGCGTCCCAGTCGTCCACCAGGGTCAGGCCCGGGGTATTGCGGTTGAGCAGCACCCCGGCGCCGCCGTCGTCGCTGGCGGCGGTGAGGGCGATCCACTCGGCCAGGTAAGCGCCGGTGGAGTAGAACTTGCTGCCGTTGAGGATCAGCCTGCCGTCGGCGCGGCGCTCGACGCGGGTCTTGAGGGCGAATTTGTTTTTGCCGCCGATTTCCGCCAGGGCATTGCCAAAGCGCTTGCCGGCCAGCACATCGGCGAGCAAGCGATCGCGCACCGCGTCCGGGTAGCCGCTGAAGATACCGCGCAGCATCACGTTATGGATTTGCAGCAATTGCCCGACGCCACCGTCGGCCACCGAGATGATGCGCACCGTCTCGACGAGGGTCGCCACCGAGGCGCCGAGGCCACCGAAGGCCTTGGGCACGCCGATGGCGGTCAGGCCGCTCTCGGACAGCAATTGCGCCTGGCGCCGCGGCAACTGGCCGTTTTGCGCCGGGTCGGCGGCGATCTCGGCGATTTCTCGGGCGATCTGCCTGGCCACGGCAATGGCCTCGGCCTCGCTGCCCAACGGGCGCTGCGGCGCCTGTTCTTGCAGGGCCTGGGTGATGGGGTTGCGTTGAGCCGTACTCATGGGTCCACCTCTTAAATGTCTCGGAAGGTCGCTGCCCTGAATGGCGGGGCGCTGGAGGGGCTTGAGCAAGTTCTGCGCCAAGGCCCGCCGAGGCCTTGCAAGCCATGTGGCGCAAGGCTTTGGCACTCTCAGGCCGGGGCGGGTGTTGCTGGGGCAGCAGCGCGCGGCGGCCGGCTGCTGGGCCAGCAACAGTGGCGGCGCAATCCTGTTGGCAGGCCAGCAGCCCCGGGCCCGGTGCGGGCGGCAAAACGCTTGAAAATCAGGGCCTTGCCGGATTGGCACGGGCGCTGCAATAGGCCTTGGCAACGCTGACCCACAGGAGCCGTGCCATGACCCTCGCTGCCGTACCGTCCACACCTGCCGCCCTGGACCAGATCTGGTTTACCCGTTGCCCAGTGCCGACCGCTTCAGGCATCGCCTACAAGCTCGGCTGGTTGAGCGAGGAGTTCGCCGCCGACGGCTTGCCCGTGTCCACCCTGCAAGAGGCCCGGCAACTGGGCCACCACCATTACGATCACGAACTGCCCGGGCTGTTTCGCGAAGGCGGTAACGTGCCGGCCCTGGCCGCCCGCGCCTCAGGTGCGCCGAGCCGTTTGATCGGCCTGACCTGGATCGAGGAATGGCAAACCATCCTGGTGCGCCCCGACTCGGGCATTCGCCAGCCGCAAGACCTCAAGGGCAAACGCCTGGCCCTGCCGGCCTGGGGCGACAGCCGCCCGGGAAGCATCGCCCGGGCCATGAGCCTGCACGGCTACAAAGGCGCACTGAGCCTGGCCGGGCTGGGCTTTGACGACGTGGAACTGGTGGAAGTGGCGTTGCAGGACCAGCAGGCCGCCAGCGCCAACGAAGGCTTGCAGCGCCTGTGGTCGGGCCTCGATTACCTGGCCCGGGGCGAGGTGGACGCGGTGTACGTCAAGGGTGCCTCGGCGGCTGACGCGGCGCGGCGCCTGGGCCTGGTGGTGGGCATTGACCTAGACCTGATCGCCGCGCCGCGCTACCGCATCAACAACGGCACGCCACGGCCGATCACCGTGCACCAGAGCCTGCTCGATAATCACTTCGAGCTGGTGGTGCGCTTCCTCGCCCAGACCCTCAACGCCGCCGAATGGGCCGCCAACAACCGTGCCGGGCTCAACGCCATCCTCGAAGAGGAAACCCGGGCCGGCAGCGCCGGGGTGGCCGAGGCCTATCGCGGCGACTTCCACACCACCCTGGCCCCGGACCTGTCGGCCCAACGCCTGGATGACCTGGGTGTGCAGAAAGACTTCCTGTACCTGCACGGCTTCCTCGAGCGGGACTTTGCCATCGCCGATTGGGTCGATGCCCGCCCGTTGCAAGCCGCCCACGACCTGCTGGCCAAGCGCCGCGCCTGAACCTGGAGCACCCCGATGACTGTCCTTATCCATGAACAACCGATCAGCGCCGAACTGCAACGCTTTATCGACCAGGTATTGGTGGACGCCGAGCAGGCGTTCACCGTGTTTCGCGAAACCGGCACCCTCACCGCCAACGGCACCGTGGGCTTTATCGAGCGGGTGCCGGGCCAGGAGCTGCTGGTGTCGGTCAACTACGGCGGGCCGTGGCACTATCGCGAGCCGCTTGCCGCCACCGTCACCGATTTCAACGGCAAGGTGATCTTGGGCAAAGGCAAGGGTGGGCTGGGCCGCTACACCAACACCCGGACGTGACCACCGTGTCCCACGTGCACTCGCCGTACCTCGGCGCCTGGGCCCAGACCCACCGCACCTTGCCGTTCCACTACGTGCCGGTGCAGCGCTACCAGTTGGCCCGTGAGCTGGCGGTGTACATCGACCGGCGCCAGCCCGAGGTGGACTTCATCCTCGACACCCTCGCCGCCAACCCCTTCAACTTGGCGATCCTGGAAGCCAACGGCGGCTCTACCGTATGGGGCAAGCAGGGGCTGCGCGCCACCGCTGAGTTCATCCTGCTGCTGGAGGAGGGCGCGCGCCTGCAACTGCTGGCTGACGCCCTCGGCGGCTCCCGCGCCTACGGCCCGGGCGTGCTGACCCAGCAATGGAAAATGAGCGGCCTCTACGAGCGCGCCAGCGAACTGGGCCTGGTGCCCGGGATTGATCGCAAGGCTTGAAGTCTTCCCGTTTCCCCTTGTGGGAGCAGGCTGGCCCGCGATGGCGGTCTGGCAGTGGTCCATCGTTATCGCGGGCAGGGCCCGCTCCCACAGTTAAACGGTGGTGTGGGTGGGGTTTTCATTTTCCTCTGTGGCAGCGAGCCTGCTCGCGATGGCGGCACGCAGTGGCGGTGACGAATAGTCGAGATAAGACAGTTGCCCCCACAGTATTGGCAGAGTTACTGCCCCTCCAGGCTCTGGCGCACTTTGTCGAGCAGTTCCTGGATGTGGAAGGGTTTGATTATCAGGTCCATGCCGGTGCCCAAAAAGCTTTGCCGGTTGGCGGCGTTTTCGGCGTAGCCAGTCATGAACAACACCGGCAGGTTCGGGTGCCAGCCCCGGGCGAGGTCGGCCAGTTCGCGGCCATTGAGGCGCGGCAAGCCGACGTCGGTCAGTAGCAGGTCGATGCTCGGGTCGTTTTGCAGGCACGACATGGCTTCTTCCACATCGGCCGCTAGGGTGCAACGGTAGCCGGCGTCCACCAGCACTTCGGCGACGAAACCACGCACGGTGGGCATGTCCTCGACCACCAGCACGTGTTCGCCGCTGTTGGCCTGGAACACCTCGCTCACTTGCGGCACCTGGGCCACCGGCTCGGCGCTGGCGGGCAGCATGATGGTCACTTCGGTGCCTTGGCGCGCCACGCTGCGGATGCGCGCATCGCCGCCGGACTGGCGGGCGAAACCGTAGATGCTCGACAGCCCCAGGCCCGTGCCCTGGCCTAAGGGTTTGGTGGTGAAAAACGGATCGAAGACCTTGTCGATCACGTGGTGGTCGATGCCGATGCCGTCGTCGCGCACGGAAATGGCCAGATAGGGGCCGTTTTCCAGCTTGATGCTGCCGTGGGAGTAGGCCGCGTAGGTGGTCACCCAGATATTGCCGCCATTGGGCAGTGCGTCGCGGGCGTTGATGACCAGGTTGAGCACCGCGCTTTGCAGCTGGATCGGGTCCACCAGGGCGACGGCGGCTTTGCTGGTCAGTTCCAGCTTCAGCGAAATGCGTTCGCCAATGGTGCGCACCAGTAATTCTTCAAGGGAACGGATGTGCTCGTTGATGTCGATGGGCCGGGTGTCCAGCGGCTGTTGCCGGGCGAAGGCCAGCAGGCGATTGGTCAGCCCGGCGGCGCTCAAGGCGGAACTGAGGGCCGCGTCGGCGTAGTCGATGACCTTTTCGGGGCGCTGGCTGGCCATGCGTTTTTTTATCAACTCAAGGCTGGTGATGATCCCGGTCAACAGGTTGTTGAAGTCGTGGGCGATGCCGCCGGTGAGCTTGCCCAAGGCGTCCATTTTCTGCGCTTGCAGCAGTTGCGCCTCGGTGCGGGCCAGGCGGCTGGTGGCGTTGTCCAGTTCGGCGCGTTGGTCACGCTCGCGGTGGCGGTGCTCGGTGACGTCCTCGACGAACACCAGGCTCAGTTCGGGGGTGCGGTAGGGGGAAATCTGCCACTCGGTCTCGCGGGTCTGGCCTTCGACCTGGATGCTCAGGGTGCCTTTCCAGCGCTCACCGGCGGCCAGGCGCTGGCGCAGTTCCTGGATCACCGCGCACTGGTCCTTGCTGAAACATTCGAGCAGGGCGTCGGGGTTGAGGTTGTCCTGCACCAGTTGGGCAAACGCATGGTTGCATTCGTGGACCTTGAGCTGGGCGTCCATCACGGCGATGGGCGCGCTGATGTTGAAGAAAATTTCGCGAAACCGCGCCTCGCTCTCGCGCAGCGCGTACTCGGTGTCGCGCACCCGCAGCAAGGTGCGCAGGGTGGCCAGGAGCACGTCGGGGTCCACGGGGTGGGTCAGGTAGGCGTCGGCCCCGGCATTGAGGCCGGTGATGATATCGCCGGTCTCGATGGACGCCGCCGAGACATGCACCACCGGCAGCAGCGCGGTGGCCGGGTCGGCCCGCAGGATGCGCACGATGTCAAAGCCGCTCATGTCCGGCAGGTTGACGTCCAGCACCAGGCCATCGACCTGCTCTTGCGTGATGATGTCCAGGCCATCCTGGCCGGTGCCGGCTTCGAGCACCTGGTAGCCGTGCTGCACCAGGCGCCGGCGCAGGGCGTAGCGGGTGGCAACGTTGTCGTCGACGATCAGCAACCTGATGTCACGCTTCATGAACGGGCTCCGAGGGAATGGACAGCGGGATTATCACGAAAAACGTCGAACCGGCGCCGGGAACACTGTCCACCCCCACGCTGCCGCCGAGCAACGCCGCAAAACGCTTGCACAATGACAGGCCCAGGCCGGTGCCGCGCAGTCTTTTTTGCAGGGGCGAGTCGATTTGCGAGAAATCCTCGAACAGGTTGCCATGCAGCTCGGGGGGGATGCCCAGGCCAGTGTCGCTGACCGCGAAGCGGATCTGCGTGGGGTTGAGCATGTGGGCCGAGACTCGCACCTCGCCTTGCAGGGTGAATTTCAGGGCGTTGGAGATGAAATTGCGCAAAATCTGCGCCAGCTTCTTGTCGTCGGTGTAGAGCCTGGGCAGGCCCACCGGCTCCTCGAAGATGAGGTCCACGGCACTGGCGTTGACGATGGGCCGGAACATGCCGCGCAGGGCCGCGAACAGGTCGAACATGTCGAACCAGGCCGGGGAAATGGTGATGCGCCCGGCCTCGATCTTCGCCAGGTCCAGCAAGTCGTCGACCATGTCGGTCAACTCCCGGGCCGAATGGCTGACGAACGCTACCTGCTTGTGTTGCTCGGCGCTCAGCGGGCCGTCGAGTTCGTCGGTGAGCAGGCTGGCGATGCTCAGGATCGAGCCCAGGGGCGTGCGGAACTCATGGCTCATGTACGACAAAAAACGGCTTTTGAGGTCCGAGGCCTGGCGCAGTTGCTCGGCCTGGGTGTCGAGCTCGGCGTACAACGCCAGCACGCCCTGGTTGGTGTCTTCCAGTTCGGCGCGCAGGGCATCGGCCTCCGCGCGCAACTGGCGCACCAGGGCGCTGTCGTCAGCGCCAGGCGGGGTAGGGCAATCAACCATCACTGGCCTCCAATGCAATCACGAATACGGTGACGTCATCCCGGCCCCGGCAGTAGTCACGGTGCAGCAGGGCGGCGATAAGCGCCGGATGACGGTGGACAAGGCCGGGATAGTCCGCCAGGTTCCAGCGCGATTGCAGGCCATCGCTGTAGAGAATCAGCAATTGGCCATGCACTGGAGCGTAGTCGAACACCTGGGCGCGCCGGAACTGGCTGCCGACGATGCCGGGGTGGGACGGCAAGCCCTTGGAGCTGCCCGGGGCGATCAGGCAGGCGCCGATGTTGCCTACCCCGGTGAAGCTCAGACGATCGGCATGGGCGTCGAACTGGGCGAACGCCAGGGCGCCGCCACGGGTGCCGTTCATCGCCAGGTGGATCTCGTTCATCAGTTGCGAGGGTTCGCTGAAGGGCTCTAGGGCAAAGGCCCGGGCGCCGGCCAGGGACGCCCGCTCGGCTTCGCTGCCGTGGCCCAGGCCATCGGCTACTAGCACGCTGAGGCGTGACGGCTCCAGCACCAGATGCCAGGCGTCGCCGCAGGCCGGGTCGTGGTGCAGCGAATGCTGGCTGACGCCGTAGCGCACATCCTTCGCCGCAACGCCACGCGGGTACAGGCGTGCCAGCACCACGGCGCCACGGCTGTCCACGTACACGTCGAACACCTCGGCCAACCGCGAGATCGCCCCCAAGCCAATACCCTGGGTGCCGCCGGTGGAGTAACCGTCCACCAGGCAACTGTCGAGGTCAAAGCCCTGGCCTCGGTCGATGGCGATGATTTCGATGCCGCTGGCGCCAGCCCCCGGCAGTTCGCGCAGGTGCAACTCGCCGCGCACAGCGTGCTTGAGCAGGTTGCTGGCCAGCTCGGTGACCACCAGGGCCACGCGTCCGGCGTCAGTGTCGTTGAACCCATAGCCTTCGGCCTGGCGCTGCGCGGTACGGCGGGCGTGGCCGATCTGGCTGGGGTCTTCAATGGGCAGCACGTGGGTGATGGCGCTGGGGATATTCAGACCCATCGTGTGATCGCCACGCGGGTGCCCTGGCCAGGCGCAGTGTCGAGCTCGAACTCGTCCACCAGGCGCCGGGCGCCCGTCAGGCCCAGGCCCAGACCGCTGCCGGAGGTCCAGCCGTCGGTCAGCGCCAGTTTGAGGTCGGCAATGCCGGGGCCTTCGTCGCGAAACAACAGGCGCAGGCCGGTGCGCGCCGGCTCTTCGATGATCTGCCAATCCATATGGCCGCCACCGCCGTACACCATGGTATTGCGCGCCAGTTCACTGACGGCGGTGACCAGTTTGGTCAGGTCGATCAGGCGCATGCCGCATTGCTGGGACAGCTTGCGCGCCAATTGCCGGGCCAGGACCACGTCTTGTTCGATCTGGATTGGATGAGTGCCACTGCTGGGCAGGGTCATGATTGCGCCAACCGTTCGTTGAGCAACTTCATACCGCGCTCGACATTCAGCGCCGTGCTTACGCCGGGCAGGGTCAGGCCCAGTTCCACCAGGGTGATGGCCACGGCCGGCTGCATGCCCACCAGCACGGTTTGCGCGTCCATGATCCGCGAAAGCCCGGAAATGGTGCCGATCATGCGCCCGATGAACGAGTCCACCATGTCCAGGGCGGAGATATCGATCAGTACGCCTCGGGCGCAGGTGCGGTTGATGCGTTCGGACAAGTCGTCCTGCAGGGTCAGGGCCAGTTGGTCGTGCATATCGACCTGGATGGTCACGAGCAGCAGCTCGCCCATCTGCAAAATGGGGATGCGCTCCATGCTTACACCGCCTTGCTCACGCTGACGCCCAGGCGTTTAAGGGCCAGCGCCAGGGCATCGGCCAGGTTGGCTTTGGTCACTACGCCTTGCAGGTCCAGGCCCAGGTGCACGATGGTCTGGGCAATTTGCGGGCGCACGCCGCTGATGATGCAGTCGGCACCCATCAGGCGGATGGCGGTGACGGTCTTGAGCAGATGCTGGGCCACCAGGGTGTCCACGGTGGGCACGCCGGTGATGTCGATGATGGCGATTTCCGAGCCGGTATCAACGATGCGTTGCAGCAAGGATTCCATCACCACTTGGGTGCGCTGCGAGTCGAGCGTGCCGATCATCGGCAGGGCCAGCACGCCGTCCCACAGCTTGACCACGGGGGTGGACAGCTCCAGCAGTTCTTCCTGCTGGCGCTGGATCACCGCCTCGCGTGACTTCTGGAAGGTGGCGATGGTGTGCATGCCCAGGGTGTCGAGCAACTCGGAGACCTCCCACAGTTGCTCGGCCAGCAGGGCCGGCTCCTCGCTGTACTCACGTTGCAGCAGGGCGAACAGCGGGCCCTTGAGGGCAAAGATGAAGTTGGCGGTTTGCCGCGAGTCCTGGCCCGCGAGGGCGCGGCTGTGGGAGAGCTTTTCCAGGAACTGGCGGGTTTGCGCCCAATTCTCAGTGGCAACGCTTTGCCCGTTGCCGCCGTCGAGCGCGGCGACGATCAGGCCGAGAAAACTGCTGGCCTGGTGCTGCAAATCTTCTTCCTTGAGGTTGCGCGACCCGCCGGAGGCTTGGAGGCTGGCGACCCATTGGGTGAGCAGTGCTTGCTGATTCTGTTGAAGGGCCTGGAGGGTACGTGCTTGCAGTGTTGCCATGGGAGTGGCTCCTGAACGATTCGTGGGTAAATGACAACAAATAGAGATGAACGAATGACTGACCTGCGGCAATGGGTTTGGTTTTGCCCCGCTGCGGGTCCAATAGCGTTTTGTGACCGACGTCACGTTTGCCGCGTATTGGCAAAGTAATGGCGCCGCGCTGAGCATAGAACACCGTGTGCCGGGCCAGCGACGATGACAGCGAGCGCGCCCACGCCCGCGTGGGTTGATGGCTTCGACGGGCGGGCGCTGGCGGAGTTCAGCAAAAACTGCACCGGCGCCAAAAAAACCTGCGCCCCTGTTTATAGCCAGCCGGCTTGCCCGCGCCCGGTCGTGCAGCGGCCGTCAATCGCGTTATGTGGACGAACCTTAAGGGCGGCTTTGCCACCTAGCGCGGGCAAGCCCGCTTGCGACAGACAGAGGGGGACCTGTTATGGCTTGTAATAAATTGCGTGTATGAATTTTTCTGAAGTGTTGTAGGGTTTCTCCCCCAATTTTCTTCAGGTTTTTATGAGTACGTTACTGGAGCCTCCCAGTCCCCTGTTTCTTCTGACTCCCCGCCGCTTGCCCGCGATGACCACCCTGGCCATCGATTCTGCCGTACCCGCCAAGCCCCTGTTGCCGACTGTCCTTTGCCTGCACGATGCCTATGCCCGTGCCCGGGCGTTGCGGGGGGCTGAATAATCATGGAATGGATTGCCGACCCCACGGCCTGGCTGGGCCTGGCCACTTTGATTGTGCTGGAGCTGGTGCTGGGCATCGATAACCTGGTGTTTATCGCCATCCTGGCCGACAAACTGCCGCCGGCGCAGCGTGACCGCGCGCGGGTGATCGGCCTGTCCCTGGCGTTGCTGATGCGCCTGGGCCTGCTGGCCAGTATTTCCTGGATGGTGACCCTCACCGCGCCGCTGTTCGAGGTGTTTGACAAGAGCTTCTCGGGCCGCGACCTGATTATGTTGTTCGGCGGTGTGTTCCTGTTGTTCAAGGCCACCATGGAACTGCACGAACGCCTCGAAGGCCATGTCGCCGAGCGCACCGCCAACGGTACTTACGCGCGGTTCTGGCCCATCGTCGCGCAGATCGTGGTGCTGGACGCGGTGTTCTCCCTGGACGCGGTGATTACCGCCGTGGGCATGGTCGAGCACTTGGCGATCATGATGATCGCAGTGATCGTCTCCATCGGCCTGATGATCGTGGCCAGCAAGCCGCTGACCCGCTTCGTCAACAGCCACCCCACCGTCATCATGCTGTGCCTGGGCTTTTTGATGATGATCGGCTTCAGCCTGACGGCCGAAGGCCTGGGCTTCCACATTCCCAAGGGCTATCTGTACGCGGCCATCGGGTTCTCGATCCTGATCGAGGTGTTCAACCAGATCGCCCGCGCGCGGCGCAAGAAAAGCCTGCAAGGCGTGCGCCCCTTGCGTGAGCGCACCGCCCACGCGGTGATGCGCCTGCTGGGTGGGCGCACCCTGGGCGCCGACGAAGTGGGCGAGGAAATCGCCGACATGCTTGAAGGCGAGGCCAGCGCGCAGGTGTTCGACCGCCGCGAACGCATCATGATTAGCGGCGTGCTGCAACTGGCCGAGCGGCCCATTCGCACGGTGATGACACCCCGGGCGCAGATCGACCCTATCGACCTCGCCGACAGCCCCCAGGCCATTGCGGCGAAACTGATGCACTCGTCCTACTCGCGCCTGCCGTTGATTCGTGACGGCCGGGTGGACGAGCCCCTGGGCTTCGTGCACAAGAAGGAGCTGCTCAAGGAGCTGTTGGCCGGCAACCAGCCGGACCTGGCGACCATGGCACGCCAGACCATCAACTTGCTCGACAGCTTCACTATCCTCAATGCCCTGGAGCAAATGCGCAAAGCCTCGACCCACATCGCGTTCGTGGTTAACGAGTTCGGCGACTTCATCGGCCTGCTGACGATGACCGACATCCTCGAGTCCATCGCCGGCGAGCTGCCGGATTCCTGCGAGATCGAAGGGCCGAACATCGAGGCCACTGCCGAGGGTTTTGTGGTCAACGGCGCCCTTAACCTGAGCCTGGTGCGTGAGCAGATCGGCTTTCAGGCCCAGGCCAGCGCGGACTACCAGACCCTCGCCGGCCTGGTGATGAGCCTGCTCGATCGCTTGCCGCTGATCGGCGACCGTCTGCACTGGCAGGGCTGGAGCCTGACGGTGGTGGAAGTCAAGGAACGGCGGGTGACCCGGGTGCTGATGCGCCAGGACGCGGAGACGGCGCAGTAACCGGTGCGCGCCGGGGGTGATACCCTGGCGCGCTTCCCCGTATCGCCCCAAGAGGAGCCCCCCATGCGCGAACGCCCCGCCGCCCGTTTGCTGGTCATCAGCCCCGCCCGCGAAGTGCTGTTGTTTCGTTTCGTGCACAAGGACGGCGCGCTGGCCGGCAAGGACTACTGGGCGACCCCCGGTGGCGGCGTCGAGCCGGGGGAAAGCTTCGAGGCTGCGGCCATTCGGGAATTGCGCGAAGAAACCGGCATGGTCATCGACAGCGTCAACGCCTCTGTCGCCCAGCGCACCTTTGAACTGATGCTGCCCGACGGCGAAACCGTGCTGGCCATCGAGCGTTTTTATCTGGTTCATGTGCATGACACCCAGGTATCTCGGGCCCAGTGGACGGCTGAAGAGGTGCAGGTGATGGCTGACCACCGCTGGTGGTCAGCCGCCGCACTGCGCCAGACCACCGACCTGGTGTGGCCCGCCGGGCTGGCGGACCTGCTCCAGGCGCTGGGGGCGTTCGAGCCGGCGTGATGCGGCCCCCCGTGCCGGGTGACCTACCAATCACTCCTGCGCGGCACCGGCCCGGCCTGTGAGGGGAATAGCGGCAGCACCTCTTCGGCCAGTTCCTGCACCACCTCGGCGGCGGGGCGGGTGCAGAACTGGATGCCCAGGGCGGCGTGGTTGACCCCTTCGCGCTGCCATTGGCTCAACAATTCGATCAAGCCCTTGCGCCCGGTGCGCAGCACATAGCCGCCTTGCAGCGGGGTGCGCGGATGGTCGGGGTCGGCCACCAGGTCGAGCCATTCATTGGTGACGTGGGGGCGGAAGCCGCCATCGCTGATCGCGCTGCGCCATTGCGCGATTTTCTGCCCCAGGCGCCGTGGCCCGTCGCTGTTGTGGGTGGCCTCGGGGAAGGTCAGCCAGCCGTCGGCGTGTTCGGCAATCCACTGCGGCGTCTGTCGGCTGGTGCCCGTCACCAACAGCGGGATCGAGCCGCTCACCGGTTTCGGCAGCAGTTCGGCGTCGCTGATACTGCCCAACGGGCTGTGCAGTGCGCGCCGCCCGGTTTGCAGCAATTGCCGAAAGTCGCTCACCGCCTGGGCAAAGCGTTCGCCGCGCTGGCTGTGCTCTAGACCATAGGCGGGAAACTCCCCGGGCCGGTCTCCCGACGCGATGCCCATCACCAGCCGCCCGCCCGAGAGTTGATCGACGCTGGCCGCGGCCTTGGCCAGGTCGATGGGGTGGCGCAGGCTGAAAATCGCACTGCCGGTGGCCAGGGCGATGCGTTCGGTGTGGGCGGCGAGGAAGGCCAGGTAGGTGAAGGGGTCGAACACTTGGCCGGCGTCGCCGAACGTGGGGTCGTACAGCGGCACGTCACGCACCCAGACGCCGGCAAAGCCCTGGCGGTCGATTTCGCGCACCAGCCGCGCCTGGCCGCGCAGCACCTCGCTGTCGCCCTGGTAAAAGCGCAGCGGCAGGAAAACCCCCAGGGTCAGGTGCCCGGGGGCGAACATGCGCCGGTAGCCAGGATGCTGGGCACAGGCTTGGCAAGAGGCACCGCACAGGCTGGTAGGAAGGGGCATGGTCAGGCTCCTGTGGCCGGTGCGGGTAGGCTCAGGCCGGTTTGCACGGCGGGGCGGGCGGCCACACGCTGGTGCCACGCGCTGAGGTGGGCGAAGGCGCTGAAGTCAAAACCGACCAATTGGGCGATGTGGCTCCAGCCGAAGTGGGCGATGTCGGCGATGGAGTACTCGGTGCCGGCCAGGTACGGCTGTTGGGCCAGGCGCGTGTCGAGGGTGGCGAAGGCTTCTTCGCTCAAACGGGTAAAGCGCTGGACCTGAACCGGGTCTGGCGGGTTGGCGAACACTTGGGCATGCACCCGTTGCCCCAGCAGCGGCCCGACGCTGGCCGCGTGGAACACCAGCCACTGGATCGCCTGCCAGCGCGCCGTGGGCTCGTTGGGCAGCAGGCGCCCGGTTTGGTCGGCGAGGTAGAGAAGGATGGCGGCGGACTCGAACAGCGTGATGCCGGTGCTGTCGTCCACCAGCACCGGGATGCGGCCGTGGGGGTTGAGGCGCAAGAAATCGGGGTGGCGGTGTTCGCCGCGGTCGATCTGCACGTGGTGCAAGCGGTAGTCCAGGCCCAGTTCCGCCAGGGCGATGGTGGTTTTGAAGCCGTTGGGTGAACTGTCGGTGTAGAGGTGGAGCATGGGGCATCATCCTGTCAGTGCTTGGCTGGTGTAGTTTTTCTAAAGCGGCTAAGGTGGGCCGCTTCTCGATAGTGGCAATCTGCACCGCCTAACGGAAACGATGATTTTTCACCCCTGAGTTAAGGAAAACTAAAGCCTATGAGCCGTCCCTTGCCGCTACAGGCCTTACGCGCCTTCGTCGAAGTGGGCCAGCACGGCAGCATCAAGGCTGCGGCGGCGGTGCTCAATGTCACCTCTGGGGCGGTGAGCCAGCAGATCCGCCTGCTGGAGGAGCGGGTCGGCCTGGCGCTGTTCACCCGTGAGCGCCAGGGCCTGCGCCTGACGCAAACGGGGGCGGCGGTGTACCCGGCGTTGCACGAGGCCTTCGCACAGATCGCCCGGGCCAACGAGGCCCTGGAGCAGATCCAGGCACGCCAGACGTTGACGGTGAGCACCGTGGCCACCTTCGCTGCTTCCTGGCTGGTGCCGCGCCTAGGGCGCTTCAACCAGCGCCACCCGCAAATCGAAGTGCGGGTGGAGGCCACTTCGGCCCTGGTGGATTTTCGCCGCGACCGGGTGGACGTGGCCCTGCGCCACGGCTTGGGGCAGTACCCGGGGTTGTACGTTGCGCGGTTGATGGCGCCGGTGCTGGTGCCGGTGGCGCGCCCGGGCCTGCTGGCGGGGGACCGGCTCGGCGCGCCCGCCGACTGCCTCGACCACCCGCTGCTGCACGATGCCGACCGTGCCGACTGGCCGCTGTGGCTAACCGCCCATGGCGTGGCGGCGGACCCACGGGCCGCGCGCGGTTCGGCGCTGGAGGATGATTTTTTGCTGATCCGCGCCGCCGAGGCCGGCCAGGGCCTGGCCCTGGTACCCCAGCAATACGCCGAGCAGGAGATCGCCGCCGGGCGCCTGGTGCAAGTGCTGGACAAACCCTGGCCGGCGCGTTTCGCCTACTACGCGGTGGCTCGCCCGGAGGCCATCGAGCGCCCGGCGGTCAAGGCGTTTCTGGCCTGGATCATGGAAGAAGCCGCCGCCCTGGGTTAAGGTGGCGCGCTTCGCTCCCGCCCTGGAACCCGTTCGCCGATGCCCCTGATCCGTCATTTCCAAAGCCCGCCGCCCGAGGCGATCGACAGCCAGATCCTGCAACTGGTGGTGGACAACCTCACCGACATCAGCGCTATCGGCATCGGGCCAAGCAACCTGCTCTACAACGTCTACCAATACGCCGTCGGCTACGAGGTGCACCTGTACCTGCAAGCGCTGGGCGGTGGCCAAGGCGTGGCCGCGGAGTTGCTGGTGGCCATGGACGAAGACGACCCCGAGGCGCTGCTGGGTTTTGTCCTGTACCTGCCGGTGCAGGACGATCCCCTGGCCTGCGGCGTGGCCTTCATGGCGGTACGCGCCAGCCATCGGCGCCAGGGGGTGGCGCGCGCGCTGCTGGGGCAGATGCTCGCCCGCTATCCCCACGGCGAATTGACCTGCGCGGTGGATAAGGTGGCGTACTTCGAGGCCCTGGGCTTCACCGTGCTGGGCACCCGTGGCCCGCACGTGCTGATGAGTACCCGCCAACGGCCCACCGATGGGCTGATGGCGGTGCTGGACGTGGCGCCGGTGTACCGCTCCCTGGAAGTGCGGCAGATCCACACCTACCTGCTGCAAAAGCACGGCAAGCGGGCAATGCTCGACGCCGAAAAACAACGCGACCGCCACCTCGACCAAATGACCCGCAAGGCCCAGGCGTTCGTCCGCCAACGCCTGGGCTGAGCCTCTATGGCGTGCCGTTGCGCCCGTGCAGCAAGTAGCCGGGGCGCTGGCTCAGGCGCTCGTAGTAGGCGCTGACCGCCGGCAGGTGCGGGTGCTGCAACGGGGTCTGGAACCAACGGTTGACCGACAGCCCGATGGCGATATCCGCCAACGAGAACGCCTCGCCGCTGACATGCCCGCCGCTGGCCTGGAGCTGGCCTTCGAGAATCGCCATGTTCGCGGCCCATTGCCCGCAGGCTTCGGTCAGGGCCTGCGGGTCCTGGTGCGCCGGCGAGTGGCGAACCAGGGACAGGAAAGGGTAAGTCCAGGATTTGTTCAGGTCGGTGGCCTGCCAGTCCAGCCACTGGTCCACCCGGGCCCGGGCGCGGGGCTCGGTGGGGTAGAGCGCGGTGTTGCCTTCACGGCCCGCCAGGTAGCGGATGATCGAGTTGGACTCCCATAGCACGAAATCCTCGTCCTTTATCACCGGCACCATGGCGTTGGGGTTGAGCGCCAGGAACGCCGGGTCGTGGGTGGACTGAAAGCCCGAGCCCCAGTTTTCGCGGGCGAAGGGCAGGCCCAGTTCGGCGCAGGTCCACATCACTTTGCGCACGTTGATCGACGAAGCTTTACCCAGAACTTGCAGCATGGCGTGTCCTTGTCAGTGGCGGTGCACGACTATCGCTGATCGCCTGCCCTCGGGAAAGTGGCAAATCGCTAGTGCCTGCTTGACTCCACGTATCTGCCGGCGCTGGTGCTCAATCGCCGCGCATGCCTGGGCCAGGGGAAAGGCTCGGTAGCGCCCCTGGCGCGCAGGTTCGGGAATCAGCCCGAGGGCTTCGTACAGGCAAATGGCCGGTGAGGCTGGCGAGCTGGCCTGCGAACATAGGGCGCCCTGACAGGTGGGCTGGGGGTCATGGTTTGCCGAACAGCGCGGTCCAGTAGATCCCGGCATCGCTTTTCGGGTCTGCGGCGTAGGCCGCGCCCAGTTCCTGGAACGCTGGGTTCATCAGGTTGGCGCAATGCCCGGGGCTGGCCAGCCAGCCGTCGATCACGGCGCGCACGCTGTCGTGGCCGGCGGCGATGTTTTCGCCGATCTGCTGGCCCTGGTAGCCGGCCAGTTCGGCACGATCGCCCGGGGTGCGACCGTCGCGGTCGCGGTGCTCGAAGAAATTCTGGTTGGCCATGGCACGGCTATGGCCTTCGGCGGCGCTTGCCAGGGCTGCATTCCAGGCCAACGGCGCACTGGCCTCCAAGCGTTGGGCGCCGCACTGGCGGGCCTGGGCGCGGGCGCCGTTGAGCAGCTCCAGGAGTTTTTGCCCTTCGGCCTGCCAATCCCCCAGGCGTGCGCTGAGCAACGGGCGCGCCAGGACGATGCGCCATTCCCGGCCCTCGCGGCTGATGCCGACATCGACAAATTGCGGGTCCAGCACCACTTGGCAGAAGCTCTCGCGCATGGCCTGCATGGCGGCGGCCCCATCCCTCGGGCCGGACAGGCGAATGGCCTGCACATTGACCATCGGGTAACTGGCCTTGACCAGGGCCTGTTGCAGGTCGCCCATGCCGGTGGCGGGCAGGATCAGGCGCGGGTCGCTGGCCAGGGGTGGCAACTCCCCCAGGGCCTGGCCGGCGCAGCGTTGGATCTGGCTGCGGTAGCTGTTGAGCGAGTCGACCAATTGCGACTCTTCGCTGGCCATGGCGTGGGTGGTGCAGGCCAGGGCAAGCGTGAGCGCGCCAAGGCGCAGGACAGTGGTAAAGCCCATGGAGATCTCCTGGTGACGGACCGCGCCATGATGCGCGATAACACCGCGCCGAGTACAACCGCTTTTCATCCCGCGCAGGGGTTTGCCCCCATCTTTGCGGGGCTTTGGCCGACTACACTGAGCAAGTCGAACCGACCCTGCCGCACAAGGACTGCCCCCATGGGAACCCTACTGAACATCCTCTGCCTGGCGCTGTGGCTGGGCGCCGGGCAAGCGCTGGCCGGCGCCCAACAGGCCGAAGACAAGGCCCAGGCGCTGGAGCACAGTGCCGCGCAGCAGGACCTCGCCACCCCTGCGCCCAAGGGCCAGGCCATTACCCCTACCGAAGTGCAAGCCGTAGACCCGGCCGGCGCCGCGCCTCTGGACGACGCCATCACCTGCCTGGCCCGCAGCATCTATTGGGAAGCCAAGGGCCGCGCCAGCGCCGAGATGGAAGCGGTGGCCAGCGTGGTGATGAACCGCCTCGGCCATGAAGGCTTCCCCGACACCGTTTGCGCGGTGGTCAAGCAGGGCTCGGAAAGCGGCGCTTGCCAGTTTTCCTGGTGGTGTGACGGCCGCGACGACGCCGTGCAGGAAGAGGCCCAATACAGCCTCGCCAAGGAAATCGCCCGCAAGGCCCTCAACCGCCAACTCCAGGACCGCACCCTTGGCGCCCTGTACTTTCACGACCGCAGCGTAAGGCCCGACTGGGCTGGGGTTTACGTCAGGACGAACGCCACGGGGCGGTTCGTGTTCTACAAGCCTAAGGGTGGGGAGGCGAAGTAGCGCCATCGTTGGGCGCGAGCCTGCTCGCGACGAGGCGGGCAGAGCGCCGGCACTTGTCTCTTCAGCAGTAGCGCTGTCGCGAGCAGGCTCGCTCCCACAGGGGGCGGGTTTGGCCCCGGGTCAGGCCGTTTGCCTGCGCATCGCCAGCAGGGCGGTGCCGAAGCCGATGAAGGTGGTGCCGACCACGCGGTTGACCCAGCGGGAGAACTGCGGGCGGCTGAGCAGGCCGCGGGCCTGGGAGGCGAGCAGGGCGTAGACGCTCAGGGAACTGAGGGACAGCGCCATGAAGATCAGGGTCAGGATCAAAAATTGCGGCACCAGCGGCGCTTGCTGGTTGATGAATTGGGGAAACAGGGCAGTAAAGAACATCGCCGCCTTGGGGTTGGTGGCGGCGGTGAGGAAAGCGGACTTGAACAGTTTCAGCCGCGACGGCATCGCACCGCGTTGCTGTGGGTCGCTGTCGCCGCCGAGCACGGCTTTCTTCGTGAGCAGGGCTTTGGCGCCGAGGTAGAACAGGTAGGCCGCACCGAGGACTTTCAAGGCGTTGAACACCCATTCGGAACTGGCGATCAACGCCCCCAAGCCCAGCATGGCGGCGGCGGACATGCAGAACAGCCCGCTGGCGTTGCCCAGGGACGACCACAGGGTGGATTTGGCGCCGTAGGTCAGGCTGTTTTGCAGGGCCATCACGGTGGCGGGGCCGGGGCTGGCGATGGCGATGCCGGCGACCAGGGTGTAGGTGAGTATCGAATGGGCATCCATGTTCGCATCTCGAGGCAGGGTCACGGCGGCCATTGGGGCCGCCGTGCGGGGGTCAGTTGGAGTGGGCGAGCTCTTCGGTGGCGCTGGTGTCTGGCGTTGGGTCTGGGGCTTGGGTGACGACGGTGAAGTCGCTGACTTCGACGGTGCCGACACCGTAGCCTACCAAATGGAAGGAAAAGGCCTTGCGCGACTGCGGGTTATTGAACCGAAAGTCCATTTCCAAAGGCTGCCCGGCGGTGAGCACCATGGCCTCGGGCAGGCCGATCTGTACGTCTTTTTCAAACTCCTTGGCCTTGAGCTGGATCGAGGCGTTGTCTTGCAAGTCCACCGAACGGATGGTCAGGCGCACGTGGGTTTGGGAGCCCTTGGGCATTTCCAGGTACTGGGCGCCGATCAGGTTGTCGGTCCAGTCGTTGTTGGGTTGGGCATGCAAGGGCAGCACTTCGGGGCCGCCGAACTGGTAGCGCTGGTTCAGCGGCGAGCCCAGCAGCGTGCGGTCCAGGCCTTCGGCGCGGGCGGCGACTTCGCGGGCGCGTTTGCCGCCGTACTGGCCAAGGTAGCTCACCCGTTCGGCGATGAACCCTGCGCTGCTGTAGTCGCGGCAGCGTTGCTGGAAATCGCATTCGGTGAAGGTGCCCAGGCCATTGTGGTAGCGCAGCTTGCCGTTGGTGAACGACATGATTTCGCGGCCGCTGTCGTAGTCGCGAAACAGCGAGCGCCCGCTGAGGGCAGCGGGCACCGGCAGGGCGAAGTAGTCCAGCACCGAGGTCGTCAGGTCGACATGGCCGTACACCCCGGGCTTGACCCGTGGCAGTTGCGCCTGCTCGGGCGCCAGGGTCAGGTTGAAGCCCCAGGATGAGGCCAGGCGCACGCCGTCGATGCCGTGGGATTCGTCGGAGGTAATCATCACCAGGGTGTCTTTCAACACGCCCTGGCGTTCCAGGCCCGCGAGGAACTGGCCGAGGGCGTCATCCAGGTAGGCCACGGCGGCCTGCTTGGGGGTGTCGTAGCGTTGCAGGTATTCCTCGGGCGCCGAGTAAGGCTGGTGGGTGCCGACGGTGAGGAGGGTGAGCATCCAGGGGTTTTTCTGTTTTTTCAGTTGGCCGACGTAATCCAGCGCGCCCTCGAAAAACGCCTTGTCGTCCTTGCCCCAGGGGAAGTCCAGGTACGAAGCGTTGGTGAACCATTCCAGGCCCAGGGTGGCGTCGAAGCCGATGTGGGGCATGATTTTGTCTTTGGCCATGAAGCGCAGGCCCGCGCCTTGCAGAAAGTGCGTGGAGAACCCGTTCTGGCGCAGTTGGGCCGGCAGGCAGGCTTGGTTGCGCTCGTTCAGGTTGAGCATTTCCACGCCTTTGGGGGTGCCGTTGTCGAGCTTGTCGTAGTCGCCGCAGAGCATGGCGTACAGGCCACGGATGGTTTGGTGGCTGTGCAGCACATAGTCGGGGGTGTTCATGCCGCGCTCGGCCCAGCGGCTGAGGTTGGGCATGAGGTTTTCCTGGTAGCTGCTGTTGAGCGCCTGGCGATTGACCCCGACATACGCCCCGGGAATGCCTTCCAAGGTGATGATGAGCACGTTGCGCGCCTGCCCGGGGTCACTGAGCAGGTGATGGCCATTGAGGTCCAGTTGGGTCAGGCCGGCCATGTCGGGGGCGATATCGACGCCATCGTCCAGCAGCCAGTCTTCGGCGCGCATCTGCACGTCGCCGACGCCCGCGGCGAGCAACTGGTGCGGCAGGTTGAATTGTTCCCACTGGTCGGCGTCCGAGGGCGCCAGGTGCTGGCTTCCCCAATGGCCGATCAGCAGCAGCGCCGGGGCGGCCCAGGCCTTGCGCGGCAGGGCGGGCGCGGGGCGATGGCGCCCGGCCCACTGGGTGGCCAGCCACAGGCCCAGGCCCAGCGCCAGGGAAACCGCCAGCCAGGGCTGGGCGAAGCCGCCGCCGGTGGAGTTTTCGACGAACTGCGGGTCGAACAGGTAATGCAGGTCCGTGACATCCGGCATGCGCCCCACGGCGCTGACCAACTCGGCCGTCGCCACGTTGAGCAGGCCCCAGAACAACAGCACCGGCAGCGCCAGCCACCAGGGCCTGCGGTGCAGCACCAGCACCAGCAGGCTGCCGATGCCCAGGTCCGACAAGTAACCCAGCGGGTTGGACCAGCCCAGTGCGGCGCGTAGGCCCACCGGCAGAAGCAGAACGAGGATGACCAGGGCGATCAGGCGTGCGCGTGGTTGTTGCAACCCGTGACGGATGATGTTCACAAAAAAACCTTCCAGACATGAAAACGACACAAAAGTGTGCTGGATGGTACCAAGGCACGGACGCGAGGGCCCGATTAATCCGTCTACACGTTGGCCAAGCGCACTGGAGCGGACCTAGTGCGAAAACTTTTTCGCCCCCGCCACACAACCAATCACCGCCACGGTGACCCCCACCATGCCCAGGCTGACGGGCTCGTGCAGCAAGCTCGCCGCCAGGGCCAGGCCGAAGAAGGGTTGCAGCAACTGCAACTGGCCGATCGCCGCGATACCACCCTGGGCCAGGCCGCGATACCAGAACACGAAACCGATCAGCATGCTGAACAGCGACACATAGCCCAGGCACGCCCACGCCGCCGGGCTGATACCGGCGAATGTCGGCGGCGCCAGCCACAGGGTCAACGGCGCCATGGCCGGCAGCGCTAACAGCAGCGCCCAGCAAATCACCTGCCAGCCGCCGAGGCTGCGCGACAGCTTGGCTCCTTCGGCGTAACCCAGGCCGCACAGCAGCACGGCCAGCAGCATCAGCAAGTCGCCGGCGGGCGAGGCGCTCAAGCCCTGGGCCACGGCATAGCCGACCACCAACAGGCTGCCCAGCACGGAGAACAACCAGAACACCGGGCGCGGCCGCTCACCGCCGCGCAACACGCCGAACACCGCCGTCGCCAGGGGCAGCAGGCCGATGAACACAATGGAATGGGCCGAGGTCACGTATTGCAGGGCCAGGGCGGTCAGCAGCGGAAAGCCCAGCACCACGCCCAGGGCGACGATCAGCAGGGGCAGCACCTGGGTGCGGGAGGGGCGTTTTTCCCGCAACAGCAACAACAGGCACAGGGCCACAAGGCCGGCGAGGGTGGCCCGGGCGACCGTGAGGAACACCGGGTTGAATTCCAGTACGGCCACCCGGGTGGCCGGCAGCGAGGCGCTGAAAATCACCACGCCGATAAAACCGTTGAGCCAGCCACTGGCGCTTTTTTGTGCGGGGTTCAGGAGTGTGGTGTGTGCCATGGGGGCTTACCTTGGGGAGTGATCGTGGCATGCTAGGGCGGCCCCTCAATACAATCAAAAAATTGTCCTGGATACATCTACCTATGTCTCGCTCCCGCTATAAAGCCCTGGTGGATGCCCTGGCCGGCGACATCCGCAGCGGTCGCCTGCTCCCCGGCACGCGCCTGCCCACCCACCGCCAACTGGCCAGCCGCGAGGGCTTGGCGCTGGTCACCGCCTCGCGGGTGTATGCCGAGTTGCAAGCCATGGGCCTGGTGAGCGGCGAGACCGGGCGCGGTACCTTCGTGCGCGAAACCTCGCTGCCGCCGGGCCTGGGCATCGACCAGAAAACGGTAACCCCAGGGGTGGTGGACCTGAACTTCAACTACCCCGCGCTGCCGGGCCAGGCTGAGTTGCTGCGCAACGGCTTGCGGCAGTTGGCGGCCAGCGGTGACCTCGAAGCCCTGTTGCGCTACCAACCCCACGCGGGCCGCCCCCACGAACGGGCGTCGGTGGCGCGCCACCTGCAAGCGCGCGGGCTGACGGTGGGCGCCGAGCAGGTGCTGATCGTCAGCGGTGCCCAGCACGGCTTGACGGTGGCGCTGATGGCGCTGCTCAAACCGGGGGACGTGATCGTCGCCGATGCCTTGACCTACTCGGGGTTCAAGGTGCTGGCCGAAGCGCTGCACCTGGAGGTGCTGGCGATCCCGGTGCTGGAACATGGCCCCGACCTGGCCGCCCTCGACCACCTGTGCCGCAACCGCCGGGTGCGCGCGCTGTACAGCATGCCGACCCTGCACAACCCATTGGGTTGGGTGATGAGCCGCGAGGCGCGGGATGGGTTGGTCGACATCGCCCGCCGTCACGACCTGCTGATCCTTGAAGATGCCGCCTACGCCTTCCTCGTCGACAATCCGCCGCCGCCCCTGGCCCACCTGGCGCCCGAACGCACGGTATATGTGTCCGGCCTGTCGAAAAGTGTGGCCACGGGCCTGCGGGTGGGGTTCGTCGCTGCGCCGCTGCACCAGGTGCCCGCCCTGGAACGGGCAGTGCGCGCCACCACCTGGAACACCCCCGGGGTGCTCACCGCCCTGGCCTGCGCCTGGATCGACGACGGCACCGTGCTGCACCTGGAAGCGCAAAAACGCGACGACGCCCAGGCCCGCCAGCACGTCGCGGCCAAAGCCCTGGCCGGGTTGCCCTGGGTGGGCCACCCGGCGTCGTACTTCCTCTGGCTACCCCTGGGCGAAGACGCCCGCGCCGACCGGATCGCCAAGGACCTGTTGGCGCGGCAGATCGCCGTCTCCACCGCCGAGCCCTTCGCCACCTCGGCCCACGTGCCCCATGCCTTGCGCCTGGCCTTGGGCTCGGCCCCTTTGGAAACCCTTGGCCCGGCCCTGGAAACGGTGAAGTGGGTGGTGCAGGCGCACACCTAGGCCTGCGCACCCTGATTGGCCGATGGCGGCAGGTTGGTGTGGGCGCGGGCTCTGCTCCTCTTCTATGGGAGCAACTGTGTTACCCCTGCCATTTGTCACCGCCACTGCGTGCCGCCCTCGCGAGCAGGCTCGCTCCCACAGAGGAAAAACAAATCCCACCCACACTGTGGGAGCGGGCCCTGCCCGCGATGAAGCCGGGGCAGGCGATGCACTTCTGGCGGCTGGAATGCCGCCCTCGCGGGCGAGCGCCGCCGCCCGGCCTGCTGGCCAAGCCCTTACTGAGCGCCCGCCACAAACACCAGCGCCTTCAAGCCGCTGCGCGGGTCGATGTCGGGGAATTCCGGGGGGTTGTCCAGGCGTTGCACAAAGCGCAGGCCCGGGGCGCCTTGGGTGACGCCGTCGATGATGAAGTCGGCGCCCAGGGACGGGTCGTTCATGCACGCCAGGACCGTGCCGCCCTCGGCCAGCAGTTCCGGCAGGCGGCGGATGACGCGGGCGTAGTCCTTGGTCAGCAGGAAGCTGCCTTTCTGGAAGGACGGCGGGTCGATGATTATCAGGTCGTAAGGCCCGGTGTGCTTGACCTTGCCCCAGGACTTGAACAAGTCATGGCCCAAAAAGCTCACGCGGGCCAGGTCATGGCCGTTGAGGCGGTGGTTGTCGCGGCCTCGGCTCAGGGCCGCGCGGGACATGTCCAGGTTGACCACATGGCGCGCGCCGCCCTCGATGGCCGCCACCGAGAAGCCGCAGGTGTAGGCGAACAGGTTCAGCACCCGCCGGTCGCGAGCGTTGGCCTTGACCCAGCCGCGGCCGTAGCGCATGTCGAGAAACAGCCCGCTGTTCTGCTTTACGCCCAAGTCCAGCAGGTAGCGCAGGCCGCCCTCGGTGAGGGTCCATTGCTCCAGCGGCTCGCCCAACAACCACTCGGTGGTGCTTTGCGGCAGGTAGCGGTGCTGCAGCGCCAGGTGATGGGCGCCACTGGCTTGCCAGGGCGCTTGCTGGGTGAGGGTGTGCAGGCTGGCGACGAGGGCCTGCAACTGTTCCTGGCTCGGTTCCTTGAACAACGACACCAGCACCACCCCTTGCAGCCAGTCTACGGTCAGTTGTTCCAGCCCCGGCCAGCAGCGCCCACGGCCATGGAACAGGCGCCGGGTTTCGGCCGGCGGGGCTTGCAGGGCGGTGGACAGGTGAGCGTGCAGGGTGGACAGGGCGTCGGCATTCATCGGGCAGGTTCGGCAGGGGGAAAGGCCGGCATTCTAAACACAAAGCCACGGCGCTGCTGGATTCGCCCTGGCGCCATCGCTTCTTGGCAATGCCTCTGGCTCAGAAGCCGCCGCCGAGGGGGTATTCCACCGCGAGGCGGATCTGGTCGCTGTCCAGTTCGGCCTGGGCACGGTTGCCGCGATGCACATTGTGCCGCACGGAAAACGCCGCGCCCTTGGCCTTGCCGCTTTGCACCACATAGCGGGCTTCGAGGTCGCGCTCCCAGTGTTTGCCACCCTGGCCGTAGCCCAGGTAGGCGTAGCCGCCCGCAGGGTCGAGGTGGCTGGCGTCGATCTGGCTGCCACGAAGGTAGGCCGCGCTCAGGCTCAGCCCCGGCAAGCCGAAGGTTTGCAGGCCCAGGTCGTAGCGCGCCTGCCAGGATTGCTCGTTCGGCGCGTTGAAGTCCGAGAGCTGCACGGCGTTGCTGATGAAAATCGCCCCACGGGTGACGTAGTCGAATGGCGTGTCGCCGCGCACCTTCTGGTAGCCCAGGCTGAAGGTCTGCGGGCCGCTGGTGTAGCCGGACATCAGGCTCCACGTGGTGTTGTCGATACGTCCCGACAGCGCCCGGCCCTCGTCGGTGGTGCGGTACAGGTTGAGGTTCAGCGACAGTGAGCGGGTGGGGCTCAAGGCGTGGCTGAACGTGGCGCCCAGGTAATGCTGGTTCCAGGTATCGGCATAACGTGAGGTGTAGAGGCTGGCGCTCAGGCCCGGGGTGGCGCTGTAGACCACGCCCGCAAGGTCGAAGGCGTTGCCCTGGCGGCCATTGGAGTAATTGACCACAAAGCCGCGGTCGTGGCTCGAGGCATTGCGGTCGGTGCTTTCGGTGAAGTGCCCACCCAGCAGTTTCACCCCGGCCCATTCCTGGCTGGTGAGGAACAGCCCGGTGGCGGTTTCCGGCAGGAGGCGGCTGTCGGAGGAACTGAATACGGGGGTTTTCACCCGTTGTTCGCCCCAGGCCAGGGTGGTGGACGAGACCCGCAACTTGAGCGCTGCGCCGCCACGGCTGAAGCTGTTTTTGGGGTGGCCGTCGTGGTCCAGCCCCAGCAGCCGCGCCTTGCCCGCGCGGCCGCCACCGCTGTCCAGTTGCAAGCCTTGGTAAGCGTGGGCATCGACGCCCACACCCACGGTGCCCTGGGTAAAGCCCGACTGCACGCTGCCCATCAGCCCGTAGGCCCATTCTTCGCCGTAGCCATTGCGCTCGCTGCGGGGTTTGTAGGCGTTGCGCGCGCCGTTGCTGCGGGCGCCGTGACGGTACTCGCGTTGGTCGTACACGCTGCGGTTGAGCAGGGTCCAGGTGCTGTCTTCGACAAAACCCTTGGCCTGTTCCTGGGCGGACCCGGCGTTGGCCAGGGTGCTGTGGCCGAGCAAGGCGACGGGCAGTGCCAGCGCAGTGATGTAACGCATCGGGGTGGTCTCCAGGAAGGGTTCAAGAGGCGTGGAAGCGCAGGATCTGCGCGCCATCGCTGGGGTCGGTCAACCAGCCCGCGCCCCGAAGCTTATTGGCCAGGGTTTGCAAGACCATGGGCAGGCTGATGGCGGTTTCGCCCAGGGCCGCGCCGGCGATCACCGCCAGCACCAGCAGGCCATGGCCGAGTAACCGGGCGTGTCTCATTTAGGCAACTTGAAGTGCTCAACAGCGCTGGCCAGCTCCTCAATGGCGCCGAACATCCGCGTGCTGGCGTTCATGCCGTGGGCGTCGATGATGACGATGCGGTCGTGCTTGACTGCGTCCATGTGGCGGGTCACTGGGTCGCTCTTGAGGAATTCCAGTTTTTTGCGGTAGTCGTCGGCGGGGTAGCGGCGCCGGTCCATGCGCGCAATCACCAGGATACTGGGGTTGGCCTTGGCGATGGTTTCCCAGCCCACGGTGGGCCATTCCTCGTCGGATTCGATCACGTTGCGCATCCCCAGGGCGCTGAGCATGAAATCGGGAATGCCCTTGCGGCCCGCCACATAGGGGTCGATGCCAAGGTCGGCGCTGGAAAACCACACCACTGCGGAGACGTCCCGGGGGTGCTGCTGGCGCGCCTGGGCCACGGCGTTGGCCAGGCGATTCTTCAGGTCGCTGACCAGGCGCTGGCCGCGGTCCTCCACATCGAAGATCTGTGCAAGCTCGGTGATGCTCTTGTACAGGCTGTCCACGCTGAAGGCCTTGAGGCGCGTGCCATCGGCGCCCACCAGGTTGTCCTTGCCTTCGCAGTCGGAGGGCAGCAGGTAGGTAGGGATCTTCAGTTCATGGAACTGCTCGCGGGTGCCGACCGCGCCTTGGGCGCCGACCATCCACTCCAGGTCCACGGCCACCAGGGCGGGGCGCTTGCCGATCACCGCTTCAAAACTGGGTTCGTTGTCGGCCAGGCGTTCGACCTTGGCATCCTGGGCCTTGAACTGCGGCAGCACTTCGTTGAACCACAGCGAGGTGCCTACCAGTGTGTCGCCCAGGCCCAGGGCGTAGAGCATCTCGGTGCCGGATTGGCCGATGGTCACGGCCTTGGCCGGCGCCTCGCTGAACGTCAGGGGCACGCCGCAGTTGTTCAGGTGCAACGGGTACTCGGTGGCACTGGCGCACAGGCTCAGCGAGGTCAGGCCTAGGCCGGCGAACAGGGCGTTGAGGTGGGGCAGTGACATGAAATGCGATCTCCATTGGAACCGGTGCACGGGCAGGGCACGGCCTTGGAAAACACATCCCTCAAACGCTGCCGCCAGGGCAGGGTAAAGCTGAAAACGCATCGAAAACCGCGCGCGGATGTCCTTTCCGGACACCCCGCCGGTTAGTGTTTGCTACGGGCCGGCAGGTGTTCTGATTGGCGCTTCGCGGTCCGCCAGCGGCCTTCCCGGGAGGTTTTCCGGCGGCGTGCGTGTCGGCGCCTACAGTTGCGGGGGCAGTTCCGTTTCAGCGTGGCTTACGGCGCGCTGGGGGATTCCCTGTCAGTTCCTTGCGCCAACCGGCGGGCGGCATGTTAGTTCATCGATACGCATTCAACCAGCGGCGGGGCAAGTGTATGGCCGTGATTGCGCGGTGCATTGCGCTAGCTTGTCATGTTATAAAGTAACAGTTCAAGCTTTTCATCGACCGCTCTGGCGAGCGGGTTTCCTATCATCCCGTTGCGAATACTCCATGACCCATACCCCTTCACCCGCTGTTAGCCCCCCGATTTCACGTCTGCTGTCCATCGATGCCCTGCGTGGGCTGGTGATCCTGTTCATGCTGCTCGATCACGTGCGCGAAACCTTCCTGCTGCACCGCCAGGTCGGCGACCCGATGGACATCGCCAGCACCGAACCGAGTCTGTTTATCAGCCGTACCCTGGCCCATTTGTGCGCCCCGGTGTTTGTGCTGCTCACCGGGTTGTCGGCGTGGTTGTACGGCGAAAAATATGCCGGCAAGGCTGATGTCGCGGCGTTCCTGTTCAAGCGTGGGTTGTTCCTGGTCCTGCTGGAGCTGACCTTGGTGAATTTCGCCTGGACCTTCCAGTTCCCGCCCAGCGTGATCTACCTGCAAGTGATCTGGGCCATCGGCCTGAGCATGCTCGCGCTGTCGCTGCTGGTGTGGCTGCCACGGCCGGTGTTGGCATTGCTGGCGGTGGCGATCATCGCCGGGCACAACCTGCTGGACGGCGTGCATTTTCCCGTGGAGTCGGCCTTGCACGTGCCGTGGGCGATCCTCCACGACCGTGGCTGGCTGGCGTTTTCTGCGGAGTTGCGCCTGCGTACCTCTTACCCGGTATTGCCGTGGATCGGCGTGATCGCCCTGGGCTACGTGCTGGGGCCGTGGTTCAGCCGCAGCACGCCAGTGGCGGGGCGCCAGCGGCGCTTGCTGGGCTGGGGTGTGGCGGCGTTGCTGGGGTTTGTGCTGGTGCGCCTGGCCAACGGTTATGGCGAAAAACCCTGGGCCGTGGGCGACACCGCGCTGCACACCCTGATGGGCTTTTTCAACATCACCAAGTACCCGCCGTCGCTGCTGTTCCTGACCTTGACCCTCGGGCTTGGGCTGCTGCTGTTGCTGGCCTTCGAGCGGGCCGGCCAGCGGCGGTGGCTGCTGCCGTTGACGGTATTGGGCTCGGCGCCGATGTTCTTCTACCTGCTGCACCTGTATGTGCTCAAAGCCTTGTATCTATTGGCGGTGGCGGCGTTCGGGCTGAACCAGGGCAGCTACTTTGGCTTCGACTCCATTGGCGCGGTGTGGCTGATGGCGATGGCCCTGGCGCTGGCGGTGTACCCGCCAGTGCGCTGGTTCTCAGCGCTCAAGGCCCGGCGCCGCGACCTCGCCTGGCTCAAATACCTGTAGCCCCTACGGCACGGCTCAGGCGTCGCGCAGCAGGTCGTTGGCGTTGAGCAGGCTGTAGGCGATCTGCGGGTTTTTTTCCAGGGCGCGGCGGATAGCGGCAGGGATGGTCTGGCGGGTTTTGCGGCACAGGCCTGGGGTGTCGTCGATCTGGATCTGGATGCCGCGCATGCTGCGCACTTCATTGAAACCGGGGGCGACCTGCACGCGGATGCCGAGCAACTGGAGCATTTTGCGCTGCATGTGTTCCAGGTCGTCCAGGCTGTGCAGGTTTTCCAGGCGTTCGAGCAGGCGTTTTTCTTCGGCCCGGGTCAGGCTCAGGATCGGCAATTGCAGCAGTTCCTGCTCCGGCAAGCGGTCGCGCCCGCAGGTGCAGGCGCCGGGAGGGCAGGGTTGGCGCAGGTGGGCAGGCGTGGTCATGGGCAGCAGCATAGCGACTGGCGCGCGGCTTTGCCTATCACGGCGCCAGCGCACCGGGTGGCGCGCGTGCAACGCAGAGGCTGGCTGTGCCGGCCTCATCGTCAGGTGGGCGCCCAGGGCCTTACTTCTCCCACTCCGCCTTGGGGATCAGCAGGCCATGGTTGCCGTTGTAGGCGGCGCGTTGCGGCGGTTGCCAGCCGTCGAGCAGGCTGTCGTCGAGGCGGTAGATTTCCACGCCCAGGGGTCGGCAGACCTTGAGTGGGTCTTCGGCGTCCGGGCCCCACATCGGCAGCGAGAGGTCGCCGCCCGGGCAGGTGGAGAGGGCGCACAGCAGGTCGATTTCGGCGAAGAACTCCAGGTAGTCACCTTTCTGCGCCGGGCAGGCTTTCATGAAGTACATGTCGTCGTGGTTAAGGCCCGTGCACTGGAAGATGTTCAGCACGTCATGCACGTCGAACTCGGTCAGGCCGTGGGGCAGCACAGCGCGGGTCAGGTTGGAGTGGCAGTGGTGGTGGAAGTCTTCGCCGGTGAGCATTTTGTTCACGTAGGGGTCGCAGCGGGTGCCGAGCAGGTCGTGCAGGCGCCCGCCGTGCTCGTCGATGCCGTAGGCGGCCAGGCTGTCGTCGGTGATGGTGACCATCGGGCGCAGAAACGGCAGGTTCGACCACAAGCGGTCATAGGTGCTCACGTGGGCGCCCTGCAACTGGCGGGTGCGCGCGGCCCACATGCGTTCGCGCGGGTCGTTGGCGTTCCACACGTTGAAATCGCCCACCTGCGGGCCGACCGGGGTGGTCACGCGGAATACATGGCCGGCCGGCACTTTCCAGGCGCGGCCGGTGCGGATCGGCACTTCGAACTGCTCGATCAGGGTGCGAGCGCTTGGGGTCTGGCGCACGCGGTCGTAGAACGCGGTATCGACTTGCAGGGCGGCGCCTTTGCTGACCTGGTAGGCCGCGGGGTAGTCCTTGTACATGGTGGGTCCTCTTTTTTCAGTGTTTGGGGATGCTGGCGAGAATGTCCAGCAACACCCGTTCGGAGTCGTTGAGGTAGCTGCTCATGGCTTCTTCGGCTTCTTTCTTGCGCCCCTCGCCCAGCAGGTCGTGGATGTGCCGGTCGCGCTCCAGCCAGGGTTTCTGGAAGGTTTCTTCGCTGGGGGCGTTGGAGAACACCAAACGCATCTGGGCGGCGACATGGGTGAAGAATTCGTCGAACAGGGGGCTGCGCAGCAGGCCGACGATGTGTTGGTGAAAACGCAGGCTGTGGGTGCCGAAGGCCTGCCAGTTTTCGCGGTCCTGGGCCAGTTGCGCGGCTTCGATGGCTTGCAGCATCAGGTCGGACTGGTACTCGCGCAGCGGTTTGCTGGCGGCGATGGCCTGCAATTCCAGGGTGCGCCGTACTTTGAAAATGTCGCGTACTTCGTCGATACCCAGGCGCCGCACCATCACGCCCTTGTTGCGTACGTAGCTGGCCAGGCCTTCGCGCCCGAGCTGGTGCAGGGCCTCGCGCACAGTGTTGCGCGAGGCGTTGTAGTGGTTGACCAGTTCGCTTTCCACCAGCGGCATGCCCGGCAACAGGCGCCCGCCAATGATGTCTTCGCGCAGTTCAATGGCCACTTGGTCGGCCAGTGACAGGCTCGGTTCCTTGGTTTGGCTCACGGTGTGGCTCCCTTGGCTCAGGCCAGTTGCACGTCTTTGAGGAACTTGGTCATGCGTTCGCTGCGTTGCTCCAGCATCTGCCGGGGCGCGGCGTCCTGGATGATCTCGCCGCCTTCCATGAACACCACGCGGTCGGAGAGCTTGAAGGCGAAGTTCATTTCGTGGGTGACGATGACCATGGTCATGCCTTCGCGGGCCAGTTCTTCGATCACCGCCAGCACGTCGCCCACCAGCTCCGGGTCCAGGGCCGAGGTGGGTTCGTCGAACAGCATCACCGAGGGCCGCATGGCCAGGGCGCGGGCGATCGCCACGCGCTGTTGCTGCCCGCCGGAGAGCTGGTGCGGGTACTTGCCGGCGTGGTCGAGCATGCCCACTTTGCGCAGCAGGGCCAGGCTCAGCAGGCGTAGGTCCTCGTCGCCGCCGTGGGCGTGGTAGAGCGGCGCCATCATGACGTTTTCCAGGGCGGTTTTATGGGGGAACAGGTTGAAGCCCTGGAACACCATGCCGACGTGGACGATACCGTTCATGTGCACCTTGTGCCCCAACGGGCCTTGGGCCTCTTTGGTGCCGCGCAGGAACGGCTGGCCTTGTAGGGTGATGTCCCCGTGGTCGAGGGTTTCCAGGCCATTCATGGTACGGATCAGGGTGGTCTTGCCCGAGCCGGACGGGCCGATGATCGACACCACCTCGCCCCAGCGCACGTTCAGTTGCACGCCCTTGAGCACTTGCAGCTCACCGTAGGCTTTGCGCACGCCACGGGCCTGCAAGGCGAATTCGCCAGGTTCGGCCTGGCCGGCGGCACGGGCGGTGGCGACCTGGCTGAGGTCCACAGCGGCGATGTGCTTGGGTTTGCGCCGGGTTACGTCGAGGTGGTTTTCCAGCACCCGCAGCAAACGGCTGAACACGGTGACGATGAACACGTAATAGAAGGCCACGGCGAGCATGGTTTCCATCACCAGAAAGTTCTGGGTGTAGAGCTGCTGGCCCACCAGGAGGATTTCCGAGAGGGAAATCACCGACACCAACGAGGTCAGCTTGACGATGGTGATGTATTCGTTGGCCAGGGTCGGCAGCGCCACGCGCAGGGCCTGGGGCACCACAATCAGGCGCTGGATGCCGCGATAACCGACGCCCAGGGCCTTGCCCGCTTCCAGTTGGCCTTTGGCCACGGCCATCAGGCCGCCACGGTGGATTTCGGCAATGTACGCCGCTTCGCTGAGCACCAGGGCGATCAGGCCGGCGGAGTAGGGGTTGGACAGCACCAGGCTGGTGGACGGGAACACCTGGGGCAGGTTGTAGACGAAGATCAGCAGCACCAACAGGGGTAGGCTGCGGAAGAACCAGATGTAGACCCCGGCCGTGTCGCGCAGCCAGCGCCGTTGCGACTGGCGCGCCAACGCCAGGAGAAAGCCCAGGACAATGCCCAGCAGCCAGGTTTCCAGGCTCAGTTCGACCACGGTGGCCACGGCGCGCCAGAAGTCGGCGTTCCACAACAGGCCCAGGGTGTAGTGCCAATCGAATTGCATGTACGTGCTCCGCAGGGCGGGCCGCGCGCGGCCCGGTTCGGTGAAGGGGCGGGCGGGCTTAGTTGCCCAGGGCCGCGCGGATTTCCTCGGCGCTTGGCTCAGCCAGGTTGTAGCGCTCGAGCAGGGCGCCATAGCTGCCGTCTTCGCGCAGCTTGCCCAGGGCACCGCTCAGCTCATCGAGCAGCGGTTGGTTGCCCTTGCGCACGGCCAGGCCGATTACCACCGGGTAAATCAGTTCGGTGGAGCTGATGACCGTCTTGCCCTGGAGTTTTTGCGCGGTGATCTTCGCCACCGCGGCGTCTTCCATCTGCACGTCCACGGCCTGGGCCAACAGGGCCTGCGCCGCTTCCGGCGAGGTAGGGAACTCGCGGGACTGGATCGCCGGTTTGCCCGCCGCCAGGCAATGCTCGGCCGAGACTTTGTTCAGCTTGGGTACCCAGGACGCGCCCTTGATCGAGCCCACGCGCTTGCCACACAGGTCCTCAGGTGTGCGCGGCTGGAAATCGCCATTGCTGCGCACCATCAGCGACGAGCCGGTTTTCAGGTAGCTGAGGAAATCCACCTGGCGAGCGCGCTCGGGGGTGACGTACAGCGCCGAGGCCACCACGTCGAACCGCTGGGCGTTCACGCCCAACACCAGGTTGGCGAAACGGGTGTCGAGAAAGCGCGGCGCCACCCCCAGTTGCTTGCCCATGAGCTGCATGAACTCGGGGTCGAAACCGGCGGCTTGCTTGTTGTCCAGGTAGGTGTAGGGCGGGTAGGTGAGGTCCGAACCAATGGACAGTTCACCGGCCTTGAGTGCGCCCTTGACCTCGGCGCCGGCCACCAGCGGCGTCACGCAGGCCAGGGCGATGGCCAATGCCAGATTGCGCGTGGAGTTCTTGCCCGTCAGACCTTTTTGCATGTTCGTATCCTCGGTTGCTGGAAGCTGATGCGTCGGTGATTGTTCAACAATCTGTTATTTGCTGGTAAGCGGATATCGTGCCAACTATGGTTTTATCGTTGGGATTGGACGTTTTTTTGTCCAGATCTAATGATCTTTTTTGCCAGATATCCCCAGTTCGGTGCGCGGGGTTACCGAACGCCACGAAGTGGGGCGTTGTTGCAGGTGATGTTGGAGAGGGTGTTACCGAGGGCGGGGTGATAAACACATATGTTCTATGGTTATAAAAAACTGTTCTTTTATCTTTATTTGCGTTGTTGAGTAAGCTCCATGGCAGATGGCCTGCATCGTTGTTGCTGTTGTCGGCAGCAAGCGTTAACTGCGTCAGGCCCTGACCCTCGCCCTTTTCTTGAGAGACCTGCCATGAAGATTCGCCTGCTTACCGCGGCCGTAGCGGCTGCCCTTTCCCTCGCCAGCGTCGGTGCATTGGCTGACATCGCCGCCATCAAGCAAAAGGGCGAGATTGTCATCGGCACCCTGGGCACCGACGAACCCAACAGCTTTATCGACGCCAAGACCCGCCAGCTCATCGGCTATGAAATCGACCTGGGCACGGCGGTGGCCAAGGATTTGGGGGTCAAACCGGTGTTCAAGCAGATCTCGGTGGCGGCGCGCATTCCCGAGTTGCAACAGGGCCGTGTCGACCTGCTGGCCGCCTCCCTGACCCACAACAAGGAGCGTGAGGCGCTGGTGGACTTCTCCTACTCGATCCTGATTACCGGGCAGAAGGCCCTGGTGAAGAAAACCACGGGCATCACCGCCCTGGAGCAACTGGCTGGCAAGAAGGTGTTGACGGTCAAGGGCGGCACCCAGGAGCCGAACATCCGCAAGGCCATTCCCACTGCGCAAGTGGTCACCTTCGAGACTTCGCAACAGGCGTTGCTGGCGCTGCAACAAGGCAAGGGCCAGGCCTTTGTCGATGACGAATCGGCGCTGACCAACGACTTCGCCAAAATCGGCGCCGCCTCGGCGGGCTACGCCATCCTGCCGCAAAACCTCAGCACCGAAGCCTTGGCCCTGGCCTTGCCCAAGGACAGCGCCGAGCTGAAAGCGGCCGTGGACAAAACCCTGGCACGCCTGGAAAACAGCGGTGAAGCCGAGCAGCTGTACCTCAAGTGGTATGGCCCGGGCACCAAGTCCAACCAACCGGCGCGGCACTTCAAGATCGACTCCGATCAGGTCCAGTAACACGGTGGGCGGGCCCTGACATCGACGCTTCGCAAGAAGAACGCCGATAGGCGCCCGCCGGCCTTCAAAGGCGTGTGCCCACGATGTTGCAATTCGATTATTCGCTACTGCTGAGCGGTCAATACCACGACATGCTGTTCAGCGGCCTGGCCCTGTCACTCAAACTCGCCGGCGTGACCCTGCTGCTGGCGCTGCCCCTGGCCCTGCTGATCGCGCTGCTGCGCCTGGCGCCGTTGCGGCCCCTGCAATGGCTGGGCTTTGCCTATGTGGAATCGATCCGCAATGTGCCTCTGTTGGCGCACATGCTGTTCTGGTATTTCGGCGCGCCGGAGCTGCTCCCCGACGCCGCCCGCGAATGGCTGTACGCCGGCAACATCGAAGCCACCAGCGCCATCGTCGCCCTGACCCTGTACACCGCCGCCTACATGAGCGAAGACATCCGCAGCGGTATCCGCGCGATTCCCGCCGTGCAACTGGAAGCGGGGCGGGCCCTGGGCTTTGGCTACCTGGCGAGCATGCGCCTGGTGATCTTGCCCCAGGCCCTGCGCGTGACCGTGGCGCCGCTGATTTCCCAAACCCTGAACCTGTGGAAGAACACCAGCATCGCCACGGTGATTGGCGTGGCCGAGCTGATGTACCAGGCCGGGCAGGTGGAAAGCGCGACCTTTCGCAGCCTGGAATCCTTCGCCTTCGCCACGGCCGCGTACTTGAGTGTGTCGTTGCTGATTACCGCAGCGGCGGCGTGGTATCAGCACCGTTATGGGCAGGTGGCCAGCCGATGAGCACCCTGGAACTGATCGACACCTACTGGGTGTATTTCCTGGTGGGGCAATACCCCAACGGCCCTTTGGGCGGCCTGGCCCTGACCCTGGTGCTGGCCTCCCTGGGCCTGCTGCTGGCCATGCCATTGGGCGTTTTGCTGGGGCTGGCGCGCATCAGCCCCTGGCGCTGGTTGCGCTGGCCGGTGACCGGGCTGGTGTTCGGCGTGCGCGGGATCCCACTGCTGATGGTGGTGTTCTGGGCGTACTTCTTTTTGCCTAGCGTCACCGGGCACAAGACCGACCAGTTCACCACCATGCTCATGGCCCTGGTGCTGTTCGACGCCGTGTACCTGGCGGAGATCGTGCGCGCCGGGGTGCTGGGCGTGGACCGCGGCCAGGTCGAGGCCTCGCGCTCCCTGGGCTTTGGCTACTGGCGCAGCATGGCCTGGGTGATCCTGCCCCAGGCGTTGCGCAGCATGCTGCCGTCGCTGGTCAACCAGTTCGTGTCCACGGTCAAGGAAACCTCCTTGGGCTACATCATTGGCCTGGCGGAAATCTCCTTTATCGCCTCCCAGATCAACAGCCAGGTGTTCACCCTGCCGGTGCAGGTGTACCTGATCCTGGGCCTGACTTACTTCCTGCTGTGCTTTGGCCTGTCCCGCTTCGCCTTTTGGCTGGAGCAACGCCAGGCACGCCCCGTTCCCCTCACTGACAACAGCAAGGTTGCGCCATGATCCGCCTGCAACAGGTCAACAAATGGTACGGCGCCTACCACGCCCTGGTGGACGTCGACGAACACATCGCCAAGGGCGAGGTGGTGGTGATTTGCGGGCCGTCCGGCTCGGGCAAATCCACCCTGATCCGTACCCTCAATCGCCTGGAGCCGATCCAGGGCGGGCATATCCTCATCGATGGCCAGGACATCCACGCCAAGACCATGGACCTCAACCGCTTTCGCTCGCGCATCGGGTTTGTGTTCCAGCAGTTCAACCTGTTCCCCCACCTCAGCGTGCTGGACAACTGCACCCTGGCGCCGATCCGCCTGCGCGGCCTCAAACCGCCCCAGGCGCGCCGGGAGGCCATGGCCCTGCTTGACCGCGTGGGCCTGGCACACAAGGCCGATGCCTTGCCCGCCAACCTCTCCGGCGGCCAGCAGCAACGGGTGGCGATTGCCCGTGCCCTGGCGATGCAGCCGCCGCTGATGCTGTTCGACGAGCCCACCAGCGCCCTGGACCCGGAAATGGTCGGCGAGGTGCTGCTGGTGATGCGCGACCTGGCCCGCGACGGCATGACCATGGTGGTGGTCACCCACGAAATGGGCTTTGCCCGGGACGTGGCCGACCGCGTGCTGTTCATGGACCAGGGCCGCGTGCTGGAACGGGCAGCGCCCGAAGCCTTTTTCCAGACCCCCAGCCACCCGCGCACGCAAAAATTCCTCGCGGATATCCGCACCCCGTTTTCTTCTGCCGTTTGAGAGGCTTTATGAACGCTACGAGCGCGACCTTGCCGCTGATCGATGTGACTGCGCTGGGCAATGGCGGCGACCCCCGCGAGGTGGCCGCCCAGATCAACCGCGCCTGCCGTGAGCAGGGATTTTTCTACGTGGTCGGCCACGGCATCGACCCGGCGCTGGTGCAGCGCCTGGAAACCCTGAGCCGGGAATTTTTCGCCCGCGAGGAGGCCGACAAACTGCGCTGGCGCATGGAATTGGGCGGGCGCGCCTGGCGCGGCTACTTCCCCCTGGGCGGTGAGCTGACCTCCAGCCGCCCGGACTGGAAAGAAGGCCTGTACCTGGGCACCGAACTGGACGACAGCGCCCCGCAAGTCCAGGCCCGCACCCCGGTGCATGGCGCCAACCTGTTCCCCGATGTGCCGCAATTGCGTGAAACCATCCTCGACTACATGGCCGCCGTCACCGCTTTGGGCCATCGCTTGATGGCCGGCATCGCCCTGAGCCTGGGCCTTGACGCGCAGTATTTTGCCCAGCGCTACACGGCCGAGCCGCTGATCCTGTTCCGCCTGTTCAACTACCCCTCGCAACCGGTGCCCGAGGGCCTGGACGTGCAGTGGGGCGTGGGCGAACACACCGACTATGGCGTGCTGACCCTGCTGCACCAGGACCGCATCGGCGGCCTGCAAGTGCGCACGCCCCAGGGTTGGATCGACGCACCGCCGGTGCCCGGCGCGTTCGTGTGCAACATCGGCGACATGCTCGAGCGCATGACCGGCGGCCTCTACCGCTCCACACCGCACCGGGTGGTGCGTAACACCTCGGGCACCGACCGCTTATCGTTCCCGCTGTTTTTCGACCCCAACTACCACGCCCGGGTGCAGCCCATCGAAGGCCTGCCCGTGGTCGAACAACAAGACGACAGCGCCCGGCGTTGGGACCAGGCCAACGTCCATGCCTTCAACGGCCAGTACGGCGATTACCTGTTGGCCAAGGTCAGCAAGGTGTTCCCGCAGTTGCGGGATAACCTGCGCGACTGATCGCAGCACTGTGGGACCGGGCCTGCCCGCGATGACGGCCGCAAGATCACCACCGCTGGCAAGCCAGGCTTTGTGGGAGCGGGCCTGCCCACGATGGCGGCCACAACATCGCCATCGCGGGCAGCCAGGCGCTCACGGATTGCGCTCCCCGTTCTTGGCCTGCCCCTCAACCACCGCCCAATAACTGGCGGATCAACCCCGGGGTGCTGCCGGTCCAGCGCTTGAACGAACGGCGAAAGTTCGCCGGGTCGTTGAAGTTCAGGTACTCGGCCACGGCCTCGTTGCTCAAGCCCTTGATTTGGTACAGGTACAGCGCCACGTGCTTGCGCACCCGGTCCACCTGTTGCTGGAACCCGGTGTCGTGCTTGTGCAATTTGCGCTTGAGGGTCGCCGGGCTCATGGCGAAGGCCTGGGCTGCTTGCTCCAGGCTGGGTGCCTGGCGCACGTGTTCGTGCAGGTAGGTGCTGAACACCTCCAGAAAGCTGCCAGCAAAGCCCAGTTGCTCGAGGCTGTCGTGGGCCTGTTGGCGGGCGACCTGGCCGGCGGTGGCCGAGGCATTGGGCCAGGGCTGGGCGAGGTACTGGCGGGGCAGGCGCATCAAGTCCAGTGGGCGGTTGAAGCGGGTGTGCTCGCCCAGGTGCACCCAATACTGCTCGACATAGCGCGGCTCGGCGTGGCTGAAGCTGCATTCCCAGGGCAGGCGCTGGCCGCCCAGCCATTGGCTCATGGCGACCAGCGAGGTCATGCTCGCTTCCAGCAGAAAACGCCCTTGCTCGCCGGCGCCGCAGCTGTCCCTCCAAAACAGGTAGGCGTAGTGCTCGTCCAGCACCAGGCATGGGCTCATCAATGGGCTGAGCAAGGCTTGCTGCTGGGTCAGGATATCGAGGGCCTGGTGCAGGTTTTGCGCGTGGTGCAGGGCCTGGCTGGCTGCACCGTAATGGCCGGGCAGCAGGCGTTGGCCGAAGAGGAAGCTGCTGTCGTCCGCATCCAGCAGGCGCCGGCTGTTGGCGATCAGGCCAAGGAACTGCTGCGGGCTCAGGCGCGCCTGGCCGGCGAGGATGTCTTCGTGGAACAACCCAGTGCCGCGCAGCAGGCGATGGCTGTCGATATCCCGCGACAGCGCCAGGTCGATCAGGCACGCCGGTTGGTAGTGCCCAGGGATGAAACGGCTGTCGTTCTCGTACCAAGTGGTCTTGACCGTCATGCTGGCGCCTCAGGCGGTTCTGGCCAGGGGCTTTTTCGCCCGGGCCAGAGCCAGGTTGAGGCGCTTGAGCAGCACGTGCGCCGGTTCCTCGACCGCCATCACCACCGCGGTGGTCGCGGCCAGGTGCAGGCGCTCGCCATGCTGGCGGGTCTTGTGGGCCAGGCCCTGCACCGCTTGTTCCAGCTCCAGGGCCAGCAGGCGCGCCTGGCTCTCGCCGGTGTTGGGCAGCAGCACCACAAAGCGGTCCCCGGCCAAGCGGCAGAGCAAGTCCTGGCGCCGCAGGTTGAGCAGCAGCATATGGCTCAGGGCCTGGAGCACCGCATCGCCCTCGCTGTGGCCGAAGCCCTGGTTGATGGCGGCGAAGTTGTCCAGGTCCAGCACCAGCAAGGACAGTGGCTGTTGTTGCTCAAGGCTGTCGTGCAGGCTGGCGGCCAACTGCTGCTTGAGATAGTCGGCGCCTGCCAGCGGGGTGAGCTTGTCGAACAGGCGATGCTCGCGAAACAGCCGTTCGCGCTTTTCCATTTGCGCACTGATCGCCAGTTGCTCGCGGTGCCAGTGGTAGATGCCCAGGGTCAGCAACACCATGCCCACGGGCATCGGCCCGGATTCGAGCCAGTGATCCCAGGTGATGCTGTCGGGCAGGCGGATGAACTCGTCGAGGCTATCGACCCACCAGGAGAAAAAGATGCAGCTCAGGCCCAGTGCCAGGTAGTTGGTGACGCGCCCGGCGGGGCGGCTCTTGAGCACCAGGCCCAGCCACAGCAACGCCAACAGCGCCGAACCGCCTTCGCCGATGATGTCCAGCCACACCCATTCGCTGACCGCCTTGAGGTCGCCGCAGGCCAGGTGCAGCAGCAAGCCGAGGTTGGCGGCCAGCAACAGGGCGCCGAGTTTCCAGCGGTGGGGTTTGAGCACAGAAAACATGGCGGCGATCCTTGGGCAAACAAGCAATGGGCGCCAGCACAGCAGATGCATGTGACCGTTGGGTGACAGTGGGGAAAAGAGGCGGGGAGGTCGGATCAGCTCAGGCCAATGCACGGCGGCGCCTGCTTGATCGCCCTGTGGCAGCGGGCTTGCCCGCGATGGCGCAGTTGCGCCGGGTAGAGACACCGGGGCCGTACTAACCCCATCGCGGGCAAGCGAAGCTCGCCCGGCCCGCTCCCACAGGGTGGGCAGTGCAGGTCATTTCAGCTCATTCCTGCCCCCCAACCCGGCCAAACCCCCGGTTTAGCGGCCCTGGCGCCCAGGGCTGTCACAGAACCGTCATTGCCCACCCCTAGCGTGCCCTCTCAGTTGCCGGGCCCAAGGCCTGGTTTTGACGGATTCCTGGGGAGGAACCACATGTACAAGCGCAGCAACACCGCCGGCATGCTCGGCTTTACGCTCACCGCCCTGGCCCTGGCGATTGCCAGTGAGCGCCTGAGCGCCGCCGAGGCGGGCAACACCGAACACGTCGAAGTGGTCGGCCAGGCCGCCAGCATCGACCAGGCGCTCAAGGAACAGCGCAGCGCCGACAGCATCAAAAGCGTGGTACACGCCGACGGTATGGCCCAGTTGCCCGATGAGAACGTCGCCGAAGCGGTGCAGCGCCTGCCGGGCATCAGCGTCGAGCGCGACCAGGGCGAGGGCCGGTTTGTCAGTGTGCGTGGCCTGGGCCCGGACCTTAACAGCGTGACCATCAACGGCACCCTGGTGCCCTCGCCCGAAAGCGAGCGCCGCGCCGTGGCCCTGGATGTGTTGCCCTCCGAGTTGGTGCAATCGCTGTCAGTCATCAAAACCCTGACCCCGGACATGGACGCCAACTCCCTCGGCGGCACGGTGGATGTGAAAAGCCTCTCGGCCTTCGACCACAAAGGCCTGTTTTACACCGGCAGCAGCGAAGCCAGTTACGACAAAAACACTGGCCAGACCAGCCCGAAATTCTCCGGCGCGGCGAGCGACCGTTTCAGCCTGGGCGATGGCATCGACAACTTCGGCGTGGCCGCGGCCCTGAGTTGGCAAAAGCGCGATTTCGGCTCGGACAACGTCGAAACCGGCGGTGCCTGGGATTTCGAGCAAGGCGCGAAGTTGCAAGAACTGGAGCAGCGCGACTACGACATCCGCCGCGAACGCGCCGGTGGCGGCCTGAACTTCGACTACAAGCCCGACGACCTGAGCAGCTACTACCTACGCACCCTGTACAGCCGCTACAAGGACAGCGAGACGCGCAACTCCACTGCCATCGAATTCGCCGACGCCCTGGGCGAGGGCGAGCGGGGCGACGCCGAGGCCAAGCGCAAGCTCAAACAACGTGAAGAAACCCAGGAAATTCAGTCCTACGTGTTCGGCGGCGAACGTATGTTCGGCCTGTGGACCCTCAGCGGCCAGGCCGGCTACAGCCGCTCCAGCGAAGACAGCCCGGGGCACATCGCCAACGCCGCGTTCGATGGCAACGACGACTTTGCCGACGCCGGTTTCAACAACCAGCACAAACCCCGGCCGATCGTGGGCCAGGCCTTCTACGACCCGAGCAATTTCAGCCTCGCCAAGGTGGACTGGGAACAGCAGAAAACCACCGACACCGAGAAAAACCTGCGCCTGGACCTGGCCCGCGACTACGACTTGAGCGGCTATGCCTCCCAGGTCAAGTTCGGTGGCAAGGTCAGCCGGCGCAACAAGGACAACGACCTCGACGCCTGGGTCTACAAGGATTTCGACGAACTGGGGTTCAGTGACGAACAGCTCAACCTCACCCAGTTCAAGAAAGGCAACGTGGACTACAGCCTCGGCCGCTTTGGCCCGGGGATCAGCGCCGGCGCCATCAAGGACTTGATCGGCGGGCTGGACAAGGCCGACTTCTATGACGAGACCGAATCACGGGTCAACGACTTCAAGATCAGCGAAGACCTCAACGCCGCCTACCTGATGAACACCCTGGACATCGACGACTGGCGCTTTATCGCCGGCATGCGCTACGAGGGCACCGAGTTCGAGGCCAAGGGCACCGGCGCCACCGACGGCGAGTACCAAACCACCCAGACCAAACGCAGCTACCACCATTGGCTGCCGGGCCTGCACGCCCGCTACCAATGGGACAAAAACACCCAGGTGCGCGCGGCCTGGACCAAGTCCGTGGTGCGCCCGACCTTCGGCCAACTGGCGCCGGGCTTTGTCATCGATGACGACGAAGCCAGCTTCGGCAACCCGAACCTCAAACCGCTGGAGTCGAGCAACCTGGACCTGGGCATCGAGCACTACATGGGCCACGCCGGCACCGTCTCGGCGTTCGTGTTCTACAAGGACATCCAGAACTTCGTCTACAACACCGACCTGGCCGGCACCGGCGCCTGGGCCGACTTCTCCGAGGCCCATAGTTTTGCCAACGGCGACAGCGCCAAGCTCTATGGCCTGGAGTTGGCCTACTCGCAGAAATTCGACTGGCTGCCGGCACCCTGGAACGGCCTGCTGTTGGGCGCCAACGCCACTTTCAGCCGCTCCGATGCGCAGATCGAAGGCTTCGATGCGGCCAGCGGGCGCACCCTCAAGCGCGACATCGACCTGCCCAGCCAGTCCGACACCGTGGGCAACCTGATGCTCGGTTGGGAGGACGACAAGCTGAGCCTGCGCCTGTCGGCCAACTACAAGTCGGCCTACCTCTATGAACTGGCCTCGATCAACGACAAGGCCCACGACCTGTCGGTGGACTCGCAGACCTTCGTCGACTTCAGCGCCCGCTATGCGTTGAGCAAAAACCTGCAAGTGAGCTTCGAGGCGCAGAACCTCACCGACGAGTCGTACTTCGTTTACACCGGCCACCGCGCCTACAACGGCCAATACGAAGAGTACGGCCCGACCTACAAGCTCGGCCTGACCTTCACCCACTTCTAAGCCATGGCGCGCCGGCCCGTTGCCGGCGCGCCTCGGGATGCACCCTAAGGACTTTGCCCGTACATGAGAATTTCGTCGTTGACCCGCCTGGCCGCCCTGATCGGCCTCGCTTGCACCCAGGCCCTGGCCGCCGAGCCGAGCCTCACCCTGCGCCCCTGGGCGCCCAACCTCGACGCCCAGGCGTTGAGCTTTTTGCCCGCAGGCACAGGCGACGCACGCCTGGCCGCCAGCGAGCGCGACGGCTTGCTGTTGCTCGACCCTCAAGGCACCACCCTGGCCCAACTCAAGGGCTCGTTCACCTCCCTGGACAGCCGCGCCGCCGGCGCCCAGGTGCTGGTGGCCAGCCTCGACAACGCCCGCCAGCAAGCCATGCTGGTGGGCCTGGACCCCGCCACCCGCACCTGGGGCGAGCCGCATTACCTGCCGGCGCGGGACTTTGCCGTCAATGGCCTGTGCCTGTACCGCGACGACGCCGACAACCTGCTGCTGTTTCTGGTAGGCGAGGAGGGCAAAGGCGAGCAGTGGCTGGTGGGCCACGGCGCCAGCCTCAGCCCGCAACCACAGCGGGTGCGCGGCTTGCCGCTGCCACCCGAGGCGCAGTTCTGCCAGGTGGACGACGGCGCCAACCGCTTGCTGGTCAATGAAGAAAACGTCGGCTGGTGGGCTTACCCGGCCCATGCCGAAGCGGACGTGTCGCGCAGTGCCGTGGCCATGATCGCGCCCTTTGGCGATATCAAAGGCGCGGCGGGGGCCCTGGCCCTGGTGGCGGGCGGCGTGCTCGCCCTGGACCCCAAAGCCGCGCGCCTGCACCTCTATCAGCAACAGGGCCAGGCCTGGGCGGCCCGCGCCAACCTGGCGCTGCCGGGCCTCAAGGAGCCGGAGAGCCTCGCCCTGCGCGCCAACGCCAAGGGCCTGCAACTGCTGCTGCGCGACGATGACAGCGGCCGCCTCTACGAAGGCCAATTGAACTGGCAGGCCCAGGCCAGTGCCCCGGACCCGGTGCTGCCCAGCGTCGCGGCCCAGGTACAAAGCGAGCCGGTGGGCCGCCAGGGCGATGCGGCGGATGACCCGGCGATCTGGATTCACCCCACCCGGCCCGAGTTGAGCCGCGTGCTGGGCACCAACAAAAAGCAAGGCCTGCTGGCCTATGACCTGCAAGGCAAGTTGCTCCAGGACTTGCCCGTGGGGCGCCTGAACAACGTCGACGTGCGCCCAGGTTTCAAGTTGGGCGAGGAGACTGTCGACCTGGCTGTGGCCAGCAACCGCGACCACAACAGCCTGAGCCTGTTCGCCATTGACCGGCGCAGCGGCGAACTGCGCGAGCTGGCCCAGGTGCCGACCCCGCTCAAGGCGATCTACGGTATCTGCCTGTTCCAGCCACCCAGCGGCGAGATCTACGCCATCGCCAACGACAAGGACGGCACCTTCCTGCAATACCGCCTCAGCGCCCCCGGTGCGGTGGTCAAGGGCGAATTGGTGCGCCAGTTCAAGGTGGCTTCCCAGCCCGAAGGCTGCGTGGCCGACGACCAGCGCCAGCGCCTGTTCCTCGGGGAAGAAGACGTTGGTGTGTGGGCCGTGGACGCCCGCGCCGACCAGCCGGCAACGTTAACCAGCGTCATCAAGGTCGGCCCGCAACTGCACGCCGACGTCGAAGGCCTGGCCCTGTACCAGAGTGATAAGCGCGACTACCTGGTGATTTCCAGCCAGGGCAACGACAGCTACCTGGTGCTCGACGCCGAGCCGCCGTTCGCCTCGCGCGGGGCCTTTCGCGTGGGCCTCAACGCCGCGCTGGGCATCGACGGCGCCTCGGAAACCGATGGCCTGGAAGTCACCTCGGCCAACCTGGGCGGCGCCTGGAGCCAGGGCATGCTGGTGGTGCAGGACGGGCGCAAACGCATGCCGGAGCAGGCGCAGAACTTCAAGTTCGTGCCCTGGGCCGAGGTCACCCAGGCCTTGCACCTGCCCTGAGCCGCGCTGTCATCAACCCGTCATCCCTATTTCATCCAATCCCTTCAGGGCCAGCGCCGTTCGCTGGCCCTGAAGGCAGCAGACAAGGAGTTTCACCATGCAGGCAACACTGGAACACATGACGATCTGGGGGCTTATCAGCGACGCCAGCCTGTTGGTCAAAGCCGTGATGCTCACCCTGTTGCTGGCCTCGGTGCTCAGTTGGTACCTGATAATCCAGCGCGGGCGCGTGCTGCAACGCCGCGAGCGGCAGATGAACGCTTTCGTCCAGCGTTTTCGCGCCAGCCCCGAACTGTTACCGCTGTACCGCGACAGCTTGGGCGCGGACGAAGGGCAGGGTGGCGTGGCGCCGATTTTTGTCGCCGGGATGCAGGAGTTCAACCACCTCAGCCACCAGGGCGGCAACGACGCCGAGGTGGTCAGCGAGGGCGTGGAACGGGCCTTGTACGTGGCCATCAGCGAGCAGGAATTGCAGCTGGAAAAGGGCCTGCAGTTCCTCGCCACCGTGGGCTCGGTGAGCCCCTATATCGGCCTGTTCGGCACGGTCTGGGGGATCATGAATTCATTCCTGGGGCTGTCCCAGGTGCAGCAGGCCACCCTGTCCACCGTGGCGCCGGGCATCGCCGAAGCGCTGATCGCCACCGCCATCGGCCTGTTCGCGGCGATCCCCGCCGTGATCGCCTACAACCGCTTCGCCGCCCGTGGCCAGACCCTGCTGACGCGCTACTACGCCTTCGCCAATGAGCTGCAAGTGCGCCTGCACCGCAAGCTGCATGGCGCGCCATTGAACCTGGCCGCCGTGGCCTGAGGAGAATACCGATGCTAGTCAGGCCGCAACGCAAGCATGGGCCCAAGGCCGAAATGAACGTGGTGCCCTACATCGACGTGATGCTGGTGCTGCTGGTGATCTTCATGGTCACCGCGCCCATGCTCACCCAGGGCGTGAAGATCGAACTGCCCAAAGTGGCGAGCCAGGCCCTGGCCAACGACAACCCGCAGCAGATTCTCACCTTGTCGGTGCAGGCCGACGGTGGCTACTACTGGAACCTGGGCGGCGAACTCGACACCCAGAACCGTACCGACAGCGCCGTGGCCCTGGACGAGATGCGTGAGAAGGTCGCCGCTGTCGTCGCCGCACGGGCCGATACCCAGGTCTACATCCGCGCCGATCAAGACGCCGGTTACGGCCGAGTGGTGGCGGCCATGGCCGCGTTGCAGCAGGGCGGCGTGACCCACCTGGGCCTGGTCACCGAGGCCCCGCAATGACCAGCCTGGCCTTGTATGCCCCAACTTCGACCCTGGCCATGGCCGGCGACGGCCACCGCGCGTTCTGGAGCAACAGCCTGGCGGCGACCCTGGCCCTGGCGCTCCACGGCGCGGTGCTGGCGCTGCTGGTGTACGGCTGGGCGCCGGACACACCCGCGGCCGTGGAACCGACGCGGACCCTGGCCACCCAGTTGGTGATGTTGCCACCCGCAGCGCCACCCGAGGTGGCCCCGCCGGCCGCCGTGCTGCCGGCGCCAGCAGAGCCGGCCCCGGTGGCACCGGTCGCGCCCCAGGTCGATCCGCTGCTGCAGGCGCAAAAACTCGAACACGCCGCCCTGGCGCGCAAGCGGGTGGCCGAACAGAAACGCGAGCAACAGGCCCAGCAGCAACGGGCCCGCGATGCCGAGCAACAACGCCTGGCCCAACAGCGCGAAGCCCAGCAACAGCAAGCCCAGGCCGAACAGGCCCGGGCCGCCGCCGAGCGCAGCCGCCAGCAAGCCGCCCAAGCCCAGGCTGCCAGCGCCAGCCGTCAATATTTGCCGCTGAGCAAGGAGGCCCCGGACTACCCGCAACGGGCCTTGGACAAAAACCTCGAAGGCGACTGCTCGGTGGAATACACCGTCAACCCCCAGGGCCGGGTCGAAAACCCGCGGGTGCTGGAGGGTTGCCACCCGTTGTTCATCCGCCCGTCATTAGTGGCTGCGGCCACCTTCCGCTACCAGCCCCGGGTGATCGACGGACAAGCCGTGGCAGTGCCGGCGGTGCGCAACACCTTTCATTACCGCATCAAGTGAAAAGGCCCCAACACCACAACCCCTGTGGGAGCGGGCCGGCCCGCGATGGCGTACTTGAGCCTGCCATCGCTGGCAAGCCAGGCGTCTAGGGGATGTGGTGGAGCGGCTTAGTCCTGGTTCAGTCCTGGCAAAAGCGAATCCGATTGCCAAACGGGTCATGCACTTCCAAAACCCGCCCCCAACCCTGCTGAACAATCTGCGGGCGGCCATACCCATAGCGCTTGCCCAGTAGCTCATCGCGCAGCAGCTCGATGTTGTGCATGGGCACGAATATCGTCGAGCCCGGGCAAGCATCGCCATGGTGTTCGGACAGGTGCAATTGCAGGCCATCGCGGTTGATGCCCAGGTACAGCGGCAGGCCTGCCTCGAAGCGGTGCTCGAATTCAACGCGAAAGCCGAGAAAATCCAGGTAGAACTCCCGCGCCTTGGCTTCGTCGAACATGCGCAGGATGGGAATGGCTTTATCGAACCGAATACCCGGTGTGGTGTTTTGCGTGGACAACCTCTTTCTCCTTAAGTCGAAACCTTGAGTGCTTGCCGCTCATGCCTTACTGGCGCCAACCCAACTGCGCCGAAATCCGCTGCGACGCATCCATCAACTGCTTCACATAGTCCTGCTTGAGTTCCTCGCGAAAGCGAAAGCAGGGGAATGACACGCTCATGCCGCCGATGACATGGCCGAAGCGGTCGCGGATCGGCGCTGCGAGGCAGCGCATGTTGTCTTCGAACTCTTCGTGGTCTTCGGCATAGCCCTGTTCACGTACCCGCGCCAGCTCCTGGCGGTACGCCTCGATGCTGACCAGGGTATTGGCGGTGCGCCGCTCAAAGCTTTCTTCGTGCAGGTGGGCCAGTAACTCGCCTTCCTCCAGCCACGCCATCAGCACCTTGCCGATGCCGGTGCAGTACAGCGGTGCGCGGCGGCCAATGCGCGAGTACATGCGCAGGTTGTATTTGGAGTCGATCTTGTGCACGTAGACGATGCTGCCTTCGTCGAGGATGCCCAGGTGCACGGTTTCGCCGGTCAGTTCGTTGATGCGGCGCATGCCCGGTTCGGCTTCGCGCACGATGTCCAGGTGGGGCAGGGCCTGGGCGCCGAGCTCGAACAGGCGAACGCTGAGGCGGTAGCGGTCCTCGGCGTCCTGCACCACATAGCCGCGGGCCTTCAACGACTGGAGGAAGCGGTACACCGTGCTCTTGGACATGTCCAGTTTCTGTGCGATTTGCGAGACGCCGCTTTCTTCAGGGTGTTCGGCCAGGGCTTCGAGGACCGCCATGGTGCGGCCCACGGCCGAGACCAGTTCATTGTTCTGGGTGGTGCTGTTGTCCATGAAGGCTCCAACGGGAACGAAAACCCAAGGATATACGCTGGCGGATCAAAACGCTGTTTCATTTTTTTTGACGAGGGGCCGAATCTGATTAAACTCGGCCTCACGCAAGAAATGAAACGCCGTTTTAAAAAGCCAGAAAGTCCGGCAGCGTCCTGCCCTCTGGCTCATTCCAATAAGAAACCAAGGCGCGCAGTGATGACCGATACCCCCGGGCAATGCCCCCGTACCGCAACACCCGGCCCCGTGAAGGTGGCGTTGGTGGGCGAGTGCATGATCGAGATGCGCGGTGAAGCCGATGCCGTGTTCAGCCAGACCTTCGGCGGTGACACCCTCAACGCCGCCGTCTACCTCGCTCGCCTGACCTGCCGCGATGCCGTGGGTGTGCAGTACATCACCGCCCTCGGTGCCGATTCCTTCAGCGCCGCCATGCGCCAGTTGTGGCGTGACGAAGGGGTGGGCGAGGCTCATGTGCGGGTGATCGACGACGCATTGCCGGGGCTGTATTTCATCCAGACCGACGCCCAAGGCGAACGCCGCTTCCTTTACTGGCGCGGCGAAGCAGCGGCGCGGCGCACCTTTGATGGCCCCGAGGCGGACGCCGTGCTGGGCGCCCTGGCCGGCTACGACTACCTGTACCTGAGCGGCATCAGCCTGGCGATCCTCACCGTCAGCGGCCGCGAACGTCTGATGCAGGCCCTGGCCACGGCACGCCGGGGCGGTACGCGCATCGTCTTCGACAACAATTACCGCCCGCACCTGTGGCCCGACGCCGCCACCGCGCGCCAGGCCTACCAGCAGATGCTGGGCCTGACCGACATGGCCCTGGTCACCTGGGAAGACGACGCGCAGTTGTTCGGCTACGCCGATGCCGACACCTTGCTGCGGGCCTATGCCGAGTCGGGCGTGGGCGAAGTGGCCCTCAAGCGCGGCGCCGACAGTTGCCTGCTGCAATGCCCGGCCGGGCGCTTTGAAGTGCCCGCCGAACAGGTGCGGCAGATCGTCGACACCACCGCCGCCGGTGACTCCTTCAGCGCCGCTTACCTGGCCTGCCGCCTGCAAGGTGGCGCACCGCAAACGGCGGCGCGCTGGGGCCATCGCCTGGCGGCGCAAGTGGTGCAGCACCGCGGCGCGCTGATCCCGCGTGCCGCCATGCCTTCCTTTACTTGTGCCGCAGAGGTCTGAACCGATGAAAATCCTTGAAGCGCGCGTGATTGTGACCTGCCCGGGGCGCAACCTGGTGACCCTGAAGATCGTCACCGACCAGGGTATTTATGGCCTTGGCGACGCCACCTTGAATGGCCGCGAACTGGCGGTGGTGGCGTACCTTGAAGAACACGTGCTGCCGGCCCTGATCGGCCGCGATGCGCAGCGCATCGAAGACATCTGGCAGTACCTCTACCGCGGTGCCTACTGGCGCCGGGGCCCGGTGACCATGACCGCGATTGCCGCTGTGGACGTGGCGCTGTGGGACATCAAGGCCAAGGCCGCCAACATGCCGCTGTACCAATTGCTCGGCGGCAAGAGCCGCGAGCGGGTGATGGTCTACGGCCACGCCACCGGCAAGGACATCGACGGTTGCCTGGAGGAGGTGGCCCGCCATGTCGAGCAGGGCTACAAAGCCGTGCGCGTGCAGTGCGGCATCCCCGGCATCGCCACCACCTATGGCGTGGCCAAGCGCAGCGGCGAGCGTTATGAACCGGCCGACAGCGACCTGCCCGCCGAACACGTGTGGGACACCGCCAAGTACCTTAACCACGTGCCCAAGCTGTTCGCCGCCGTGCGCGAACATTTTGGCGATGACCTGCACATCCTCCACGACGTGCACCACCGCCTCACTCCCATCGAGGCCGGGCGCCTGGGCAAAGCGGTGGAACCCTACAACCTGTTCTGGCTGGAAGACTGCACCCCGGCCGAGAACCAGCAAGCATTCCGGCTGATCCGCCAGCACACCACCACGCCACTGGCGGTGGGCGAGGTGTTCAACTCGATCCATGACTGCCGCGAGCTGATCCAGGAACAACTGATCGACTACATTCGCGCCACCCTGGTGCACGCCGGGGGCATCACCCATGTGCGCCGCATCGCCGATTTCGCTGCGCTGTACCAGGTGCGTACCGGGTTCCATGGCGCCACCGACCTGTCGCCGGTGTGCATGGGCGCGGCGCTGCATTTCGACACCTGGGTGCCCAACTTCGGCATCCAAGAGCACATGCCCCACGACGCACGGATCGACGAAGTCTTCCCCCACGCCTACCGCTTTGACGACGGCCACTTCACCCCTGGCGAAACCCCGGGCCATGGCGTGGACATCGACGAAGACCTGGCCGCGCGCTACCCCTACAAACGCGCCAGCCTGCCGGTCAATCGCCTTGAAGACGGCACGCTCTGGCACTGGTAGGCGAGCTGTTGCACGACTGTTCAATAACTACAAGAAACGGGGCGTCACGTCCTGACAGGAGTTACCCGATGAAAGCTTTTCAAGTGCGAGCACCGTTTGAATTCGGCCTGGCCCAGGTGGACGCGCCGCAACTGGCGGCCGGTGAAGTCAAGGTGGACGTGGCGTACGCCGGCATCTGCGGCTCGGACATGCACATCATCCATGGCCAGAACGCTTTCGTGCGCTTCCCCCGGGTCACCGGCCACGAGTTCTCCGGCGTCGTGCGCCAGGTGGGCGAGGGCGTCAGCCACCTCAGTGTCGGCGATCGGGTGTGCATCGACCCGGTCATCAGTTGCGGCACCTGCTATCCGTGCCGCATTAACCGGCCCAACGTCTGCACCCACCTGCAAGTGATCGGCGTGCACCGCGACGGAGGTTTCAGCGAACAGGTCTGCGTGCCCGCCAGCAACGCTCATCGCCTGCCCGACGGCATGCCGCTGAGCCACGCGGCGCTGGTGGAACCCTATTCCATCGCCCTCAACGTGCTCGACCGCATGCAACCCCACCCTGGCGACAGCCTGCTGATCTACGGCGCCGGGGTGATCGGCCTGACCCTGGTGCAAATGGCCCGCGCCCTGGGGCTGACCGACATCACCGTCACCGACGTGCTCGACGCGCGGCTGGACACCGCCCGCGCCTTGGGCGCCAGCCGCACCCTCAACGGCAAGGAGGTGGACGTCGAGGCGAGCATGCAGGCCCTCACCGGCGGCGAAGGCGTGCCGCTGATTGTCGATGCCGCGTGCATCCCGGCGCTGATGCCGCAAATGGTGCGCCTGGCCTCGCCGGCCGGGCGTATCGGCTTGCTGGGCTTCAACGCGGTGCCCAGCGATCTGGTGCAACTGGAGATGATTAAAAAGGAACTGACCCTGGTGGGCTCACGCCTGAACAACCGCAAGTTCCCGCGGGTGATCGAACTGATCGCCAGCGGCCAGTTGCAGGTCCAGGCAATGATTAGCCACCGCGTGACCTTCGACGACATGCCGGGGGCCATCGAGCTGATCGAGAAACACCCCGAGCAGACCCGCAAGGTGCTGGTGCAACTGAGCGACGCTCACCCTTAAGCGCTACAAAAGCGCCGCGTGCCCCCACCGGGCACCCTCACCGAATACAACAAGAACGCGGGAGGTTTCAATGTTTGGTCAAGGTCGTACCTTAGTCATCGTCATGCTGTTTCTGGCAGGCGTCATCAATTACCTGGATCGCTCGGCACTGTCCGTGGCGGCCCCATTCATCCAGAAGGACTACGGTCTGACCACGGGTGAAATGGGCATGATCTTCAGCAGCTTCTTCGTTGGCTACGCGGCGTTCAACTTCATCGGTGGCTGGGCCGCCGACCGCTACGGCGCCAAGACCACGCTGCTGCTGGCCATGGTGCTGTGGTCGCTGTTCAGCGGCCTGACCGTGCTGACGGTGGGCTTCGCCTCGCTGGTGCTGATCCGCATCCTGTTCGGCATGGGCGAAGGCCCGCTGGCCGTGACCACCAGCAAAATGGTCAACAACTGGTACACCCCGCGCCAACGGGCGCGGGCCCTGGGTTCGTCGATGTCGGGCACGCCCCTGGGCGGCGCCATCTCCGGGCCGGTGGTGGGCTTTATTGCCATCAGCTACGGCTGGAAGGTGTCGTTCATCATCATTATGTTGGTGGGCCTGATCTGGGCGGCGGTCTGGTACAAGTTCGTCAAGGACAAGCCCACCGGCCAGGTGGCGCAAGAGATCCAGGACGCCGAAGGCCAGAGCGAAACCGCCAGCCTGGCCGTGCAGCCGCTGCGCTACTACCTCAAGCAGCCCACCGTGCTGTTCACCTCCCTGGCGTTCTTTTCCTATAACTACACACTGTTTTTCTTCCTGACCTGGTTCCCCAGCTACCTGACCATGGCCCATGGCCTGAACGTCAAGGACATGAGCATCGCCACCGTCATCCCCTGGTTGCTGGGCTTCCTCGGCCTGGCCCTGGGCGGGTTCATCTCCGACTTCGTGTTCAAGAAGACCGGGCGCATGATGTTCTCGCGCAAAGTGGTGCTGGTGAGTTGCCTGCTGGCCTGCGCCGCCTGCATCGGTGTCGCCGGGCTGGTGACCACCCTCTACCCGGCGGTGATTCTGGTCGCCCTGGCGGTGTTCTTCCTGTACCTGACCGGCGCGATCTACTGGGCGATCATCCAGGACACCGTGCCGGCGGCGCGGGTCGGCGGGGTCAGTGGCTTCATGCACTTTCTGGCCAACACCTCGGGCATCATCGGCCCGACCCTGACCGGGTTTCTGGTGCAGTTCACCGGCTCGTTCACCAGTGCCTTCCTGCTGGCCGGGCTGCTCACCGTAATCGGCGCAGTGTGTGTGGCACGCTATGTCAAACCCCTGGCGCCCAGCGACGCGAACACCGCAGCGCACGCCAGCCTCAAGCCCCGCACGGCCTGAGCCGTCGTGAGCAAAAGGAGAGACGCCATGCCAGTCGTGCCTGCGGCCACGCCGGCCCCCGCCATCGGCATCGTGCACCTGGGCCTGGGGGCGTTCCACCGCGCCCATCAGGCGGTGTACCTGCAACGCCACCACAACCGCCACGGCCAGGGCGGCTGGGGCCTGTGCAGCGCCAACCTGCGCAGCAACAGCGCCTTGGTCGAGCAACTGCGCGATCAGGCCTGTACCTACCATGTGGCCGAGTACTGCGACCGCGAACAGGCGACGCTGCGCCAGATCAATGTGCTGCGCGAAGCCCTGTACGTGGGCGAGGGCGGCCAGGACCTGGAGCGCCTGCTGCAACGCATGGCCGCGCCCGCCACCCGCATCGTCACCCTGACCGTCACCGAAAAGGGCTATTGCCTGAGCCCGGCCAGCGGCCAGTTGCACCTCGACGACCCGGCCATCGCCCATGACCTGGCCCACCCCCAGGCGCCGCGCAGCGCCCCGGGCATCGTCCTCGAAGCCTTGCGCCGGCGCCGCGCGGCGGGCACCCCCGCTTTTACGGTGCTGTGTTGCGACAACATGCCCGACAACGGGCAGCGCACCCGCGCCGCCGTCAGCGGCTTGGCCAGGGCCCAGGACGCGGACCTGGCGCAGTGGATCGACACCCAAGTGGCGTTCCCCAGCAGCATGGTCGACCGCATCGTCCCGGCCATGGACGCCGATGCCTTCATGCACCTGGAACAGCAACTGGGCTGCGCCGACCGCGCCGCCGTGGTGTGCGAAAGCTTCAGCCAATGGGTGATCGAGGACCACTTCCCCCTCGGCCGCCCAGGCTGGGAGGCCGAAGGCGTGCAGATGGTCGCGGATGTACAGCCCTTCGAGACCATGAAACTGCGCATGCTCAACGGCAGCCATTCCCTGCTGGCCTATGTCGGTCTGCTGGCGGGCCACCGCACCGTGTGCGAGGCCATTGCCGACCCGGCGCTGGCCCGTTTCATCCGCCGCTACCTGCTGGACGAAGCGGCGCCCACCCTGGCCGTGTCCGCGGGTATCGACCTGCCCACCTACGCCAACCAGTTGCTGGCGCGGTTTGCCAATGACAGCCTGCAACACCCCTTGCGCCAGATCGCCATGGACGGTTCGCAAAAACTGCCCCAGCGCTGGCTGCACGGCGCGCAGCACCTGCTGGAGCAGGGCCGCGGCATTGCCTGCACGGCCTTGGGCGTGGCGGCGTGGATCCGTTGCTGTACCCAGGCCCTGCCCGGCGCCGCCGCGCCCCTTGCCAACGACCCGTTGCACGCCACCTACGCCGACCTCGCCGCACGCTGGCAGGGCGCGGCGCTGGTGGACGCCTTTCTCGACCTGCGGGATGTATTCGCGCTGGAACTGGCCGAGCGCCCCGCGTTGCGCGACGCCGTACAACAGGCCTACGCCGCCCTGGCGCGCGATGGCCTGCCCCAACTCTTGAACGCTCACGCCTGACAACAAAAAGGAACATCACATGGAACAGACTTGGCGCTGGTTTGGCCCTCAAGACCCGATCTCCCTGGCCGATGTGCGCCAGACCGGAGCCACCGGGATCGTCACCGCCCTGCATGAAATTCCCAACGGCCAGGTGTGGCCGGTGGACGCCATTGCGGCGCGCAAACAGATGATCGAAGCCGCCGGCCTGACCTGGTCGGTGGTCGAGAGCATCCCCGTGCACGAGGACATCAAACGCGGCTGCGGGCGGCGCGACGAATACATCGCCAACTATCAGCAGAGCGTGCGCAACCTGGCCGCCTGCGGTATCGATATCGTCTGCTACAACTTCATGCCGATCCTGGACTGGACCCGCACCGACCTGGCTTTCGAGCTGGAAGACGGCGGCTGGGCCCTGCGTTTTGACCAGACGGCGTTCGCCGCGTTCGACCTGTTCATCCTCAAGCGCCCCGGCGCCGAGGCCGAGTACAGCGGCGAAGATATTGCCCAAGCGCAGGCCTACTTCGCGCAACTGAGCGAGGAGGGCCGCCAAACCCTGGTCAACACCTTGATCGCCGGCCTGCCGGGCGCCGAGGAGCACTACAGCCTCGAAGATTTTCGCGCCTTGCTGGCCACCTACGCCCAGATCGACGAAAGCACATTGCGCGAGCACCTGGGGCACTTCCTGCGCCAAGTGATCCCGGTGGCCGAGGAGGTGGGCGTGCGCATGGCTATCCACCCGGACGACCCGCCGCGGGCGCTGCTGGGCCTGCCGCGCATTCTTTCCACCGCCGCCGACGCGCAGTGGCTGCTGGACGCCGCGCCGAGCCCGGCCAATGGCCTGACGTTCTGCACCGGCTCCTACGGCGTGCGCGCCGACAACGACCTGGTGGCCATGGCCAAGCAGTTCGCACCGCGCATCTACTTCACCCACCTGCGCTCCACCCGCCGCGAAGCGGACCCGCGCAGCTTCCACGAAGCCCACCACTTGGGCGGCGATGTGGACATGGTCGGCGTGATAAGCGCCCTGGTGGCCGAAGAACGCCGCCGCGAACGCGAAGGCGGCCCGCGCTTGCCCCTGCGCCCGGACCACGGCCATCAACTGCTCGACGACCAACACCGCCACAGCAACCCCGGCTACTCCCTGATCGGCCGCCTCAAAGGCCTGGCGGAAATCCGCGGGGTCGAACTGGCGGTGCGCGCGGCGCACTGACTACAGGGACAACACCGCCGCTCCCACAAGAAAACACTGCCACTGCACTGTGGGAGCGGGCCCGCCCGCGATGAGGCCAGTACCGGCGCTGCACTTTGGGCGGCTGGAACGCAGCCATCGCGGCTCGCTCCCACAATGGAACATGAATGCCCGCCACAAACCCCACTCCCACCCCACTTGAACTGTGGGAGCGGGCCCGCCCGCGATGAGGCCAGTACCGGCGCTGCACTTTGGGCGGTTGGAACGCAGCCATCGCGAGCAGGCTCGGCTCGCTCCCACAATGGAACATGAATGCCCGCCACAAACCCCACTCCCACCCCACTTGAACTGTGGGAGCGGGCCCGCCCGCGATGAGGTCAGTACCGGCGCTGCATCTCTACCAGCCCCACCCCCGCTATCGCGGGCAAGCGCAGCGCCGCCCGGCCCCCATAAAGGGTGGGTGTCTGATGCCCGCTCAGCCATTTTCTTGACGTCAATCTTCCTAAAAAATGCCTCCGGTCAAGGACTTGATTGATCGTTCAATTAAAATGACGCGGCATATTCGCGTACATGAATCGATCCGGGGGGCTAGAGTGCAAGCAAGGCGTTGGGGTACATCCGTTTTCAAATGCGCCGCCCGCCGGCCGGGTTTCACCAAGGAGCATTTGAAATGGCCACATTAAGCACTGCGCAACGCATCATGCTGGGTTTTGCCATGGCACCGCTGGCCATGTCGGGCATTGCCCTCTACGCCTTGAACGACCTGGCGACGCTCAAGGAGCAGGCCGTGGTGATCGTGAAGCAGGATTGGCCGAAAATCGAGCCGCTGATGCTGATCGCCACCGGGGTGCGGGACAACGGCAAGAGCACCCGCGATTTGCTCATTGGCGCAGACAACGGCCAAGTGCAGCAACGCATCGACACCACCAAGCAGCGCATCACCCAGGCCCTGGCCACTTTGGAGCCGCTGTTCTACCTGCCTGAAGGCCAGGCCGCGTTCGCCGAACTCAAGCGCCACCGCGAGGCCTATGTAGCGGCGTTCACCCAGGTGCAGGCGTCGATTCGCCAGGGCGACAAAGCCGCTGCCATGGCCCAGTTGCAGGAGCAGGTGATGCCCGCAGAGCAGCAGGTGTACCAGAGCCTGGATGCGCTGATGGCCCTGCAGGAGCGGATTTTCGTCGAGCGCGAACAGGTCGCCCAGAGCCTCTACAACAGTGCGCGGCTGAACATGCTGGGCCTGTTCGTGCTGTGCCTGGCGGCGGTGATCGGTGTCGCCACACTGGTGATCCGCAGCGTCACTCGGCCGTTGGGCGGTGAACCGGACCAAGCGGCACGGGTGCTGAACCAGATCGCCGAAGGCGACCTGACCATCGCCGTGCCCGTGGCCGGCAGCGCGCCAGGCAGTGTGATGCGCAACATGCAGCACATGCAGGACAACCTCAACACCATGGTCAAGCAGATTGCCGCCTGCGTGGACAGCGTCGCCAGTTCTTCCGAGGAACTGAGCACCGTCAGCGGCCAGACCACCGCCAACCTGCAACTGCAAGGTCAAGAGATCGAGCAGGCAGCCACGGCGGTCAACGAAATGACGGCAGCAGTGGACGAGGTGGCGCGCAACGCGGTGAGCACCAGTGAAGCTTCGCGCCTGTCGGAGCAGACCGCCCAGCGCGGCCGCGCCCAGGTCGGGGAAACCGTGGCTTCCATCAGCGCCTTGGCTGATGGCGTGGTCGAAACCTCGGCACGCATCCAGCAACTGGCCGCGCGGGTGCAGGACATCAGCACCGTGCTGGAAGTGATCCGCAGCATCGCCGAGCAGACCAACCTGTTAGCCCTTAACGCCGCCATCGAAGCGGCCCGCGCCGGGGACGCCGGCCGTGGCTTCGCGGTGGTGGCCGATGAAGTGCGGGCCTTGGCCCATCGCACCCAGGTGTCCACCGCGGAAATCGAGCAGATGATCGGCAATATCCGCCTCGACACCGGCCACGCCGTGACCGCGATGCACGACAGCAGCCAACTGGTCCAGGCCACCTTGCAGATCGCCCGTCGCTCCGGCGAGGCGCTGGAGGAGATCACCCAGTCCATCTCGCAGATCAACGAGCGCAACCTGATGATTGCCAGCGCCACCGAAGAACAGGCCCTGGTGGCCCGCGAGGTGGACCGCAACCTGATGGGCATCCGCAGCCTGTCCGAGCAGGTATTGCTGGGTGCCCGTCACACCCAGGTGGCGGGGGATGAATTGGCGCAAATGGCCGGCGAACTGAACCAGACCGTCGCCCGTTTCAAGGTCTAGCCGTCGAATCCGCTTGCCGCTTCTCACTTGCCGCTTGGCGCTCCAAAACCAAATAGGTCAGGGTCGCCAGCGCCAGCGGCAGCAGGTAATACAGGGTGCGGTAGGCGATCAGCGCGGCGATGATGGCGCCCGTTTTCACCTCGCCGCGCAGCAGGGCGACGAACACCATTTCCAGCACCCCAAGGCCCGCCGGGATGTGGGTAATCAGCCCGGCCACGCTGCTTATCATCAGGGTCGCCAACACATGGGGGTAGGCCACGCCGGCCGGCAACAGCGTGTAGATCAGCAAGGCCATCAGCGCCCAGTTGCTGGCCCCCAACACCCCTTGCAGCAGGGCCAGGCGCCAGCTCGGTAAGGTCAGTTCCTGGCTGCGCCAGCGCCACGCGCGCCGCGTGGCGAAACGGCAGGCCATTAGGTACGCCAGGCCCAGCAGCAACAGCGCTACGCCTATCACCCGCAGCAGGGTGCTGCTCACCCCCCAACTGGCGGGTAAGCGCGGCAGGCCCAGGCCTAACAGCACCCCGGCCAGCAGCAGGTAGCCAAACCAGTTGGTTATCAGGCTCAAGGTCAGTACCCGGGTGATATCGGCGGTCTTCAGGCCCTGGCGCGAGTACAGCCGATAACGCAGGGCAATGGCACCGACCCAGGAACTCAGGTTGAGGTTGAACGCGTTGCAGACAAAGGCAATTGGGTACACTCGCCGCACCGGCAAGCCATGGCCCACGTGGTAGCGGCCCAGCACATCGAAACTGCTGAACACGGCGTAGCCCAAGGCACTGAGGCCCAGCCCCAGGAGCAGGGTGGCGGGGCGGTACTGCATCAGGGCCTGGCGCACCTGTTGCCAGTCCAGGGTTTTGATGAGCATGAACATCAGCCCGCACACCGCCACGAACAGGCCTAAGGTCAGGGCCCGGCGCACCCGGCGCCAGCGCTGGGGGCTCATGCTGAGGTGCGGTCCGCGCCGCGTCGGGCCCGTGGCCGGGCGAACAGGGATTTGAGCCGGGGCGAATGGGCCGGCAACCAGCCCACGAAGCGCGGGAAGTGGCGCAAAAAGTGAAAGCCGAGAAAGATCAGCGGCGCCCGCCACCAATAGCCCCGGCGCGACAGCTTGCGGCTGACGGCGGTGCACTGCTCCTGGGCCAGTTCCTGCAAATGCGCGTAGAGGTGCTGGTTGAACGCGCCATCGCGGATCAGCACGTTGGCCTCCAGGTTCAGCGACAGGCTCAGCGGGTCGAGGTTGCTTGAACCCACAGTGGCCCATTGTTCGTCCACCAGGGCTACTTTGCCGTGCAACGGGCGCTGGCAGTATTCGTGGATCTGCACGCCTTCACGCAGCAGGTAGTCGTAGAGCAGGCGCGACAGCAGGCTGACCAGGGGCATGTCCGGCAGGCCCTGGAGGATCAGTTGCACCCGTACCCCGCGCCGGGCGGCGTTGCGCAATTCCCGCAACAAGCGATAGCCCGGGAAGAAGTAGGCATTAGCGATCACCAGCCGTCGCTGGGCGCTGCGAATGGCTTGCAGGTATTGCACCTCGATGGCGGTGCGCGCCCGTTCGTTATCGCGCAGCACCAGGCGCGCCGAAACGCCATCGGCTTGTGCCGGGGGCTCAGGGGCCGTAGCCCCGGCCTGTTGCAGCAGGGCCAGGCTGGCCTGGCGGATGTCGGCCACTACCGGGCCCTGGAGCTTGACCGCGTAATCCTGCTTGGCCATGCCGCCGCGTTCGGCGAGGTGGTCTTCGCCGTAATTGATGCCGCCGACAAAGGCCACTTGCCCGTCGACGACCACAATCTTGCGGTGCATGCGGCGGAACAGGTTGGTACGCATCCCCAGCAGGCGCGGGCGCGGGTCATACAAGTGCACCGTGACCCCGGCCTCGTTGAGGCGCGCCACGTAGTCGCGGCTCAGGTCGGTGCCGAAGCCGTCGACAATGATCTGCACCCGCACGCCACGCCGGGCCGCTGCCATCAGGGCGTGCTGCAACTGCTGGCCGACCTCGTCCTCGAAAATGATGAAGGTTTCCAGCAGCACCTCCGTGCGGGCCTGGCCGATGCTCTCGAACAGGCTGGGGAAATACGCCTCGCCATTGATAAGCAGGTGCACACGGTTGCCGTCGCGCCAGGGATAGCTCACAGGATCACCTCCACACTCAGCGGCAAATGGTCGGACAAATGCGACCACGGGCGTCGGCCCAGCACCCGTGGATCATGCAGTTGCAGGTGGCGCACATAGATGCGGTCCAGGCGCAGCAGCGGCCAGCGCGCCGGGAAGCTGCGGGCCGCAACGCCATGGGCCTGGACGAACGCTTCGCGCAGGCCACAGCGGCCCAGCACGGCGTCGGCCCGTTGGCGCCAGTCATTGAAGTCGCCGGCGACGATCACCGGTTCATTGGCCGGCAGGCTGTCGAGCAACGCGCACAACAGGTGCAGTTGCGCGGTGCGCTGGGTTTCGCTCAGGCCCAGGTGCACGCACACCGCGTGCAGCGGCCGGCCCACGTCCAGCAGCGCATGCAGCAGGCCGCGTTCTTCGCCGCCGACGCTGGAGATGTTCAGGTTGCGATGGCTGCGAATCGGGTATTTGGACAGCAGCGCATTGCCATGGTGGCCCGCCGGGTACACCGCGTTGCGCCCGTAGGCGAACTGCGGCCACACGGTGTCGGCGAGGAACTCGTACTGCGGCGTGCTCGGCCACTCGGGGTGGCGCCCGGCCCACTGGCGGTGCTCGCCGAGCACTTCCTGGAGGAACATCAGGTCCGCCGACACCTCGCGCACTGCGTCACGCAATTGCGGCAGCACGAAGCGCCGGTTGAACTGGCCAAACCCCTTATGGGTGTTGACCGTGAGGATACGCAGGCGCCCGGGCGCGGCCACGGCGTTCATCGCAGGCCCTTGCGGTTCATGGCTGCGTCACCGGGCGAATGTACTCAGGGTTGAGCACGTTGAACCAGAACAGGATCATCCCCACCAGGATGGTCACCAGCACCAACAGGCCCAGGCCCCACACTGAGGCGGCGTAGGGCAAGCCTCGGTCCTGATTGAGCCGCATGAACTTGGGCAAACCGACGAACAGCAGGTAAGTGGCATAGACGCTGGACACCAGCAAGGCCGCCACTGCCAGCCAACGGCTGGGGTACAGGCCGCTGATGCCTGCGAGGAAGTAGGGCGTGGCGGTGTAGGCGGCAAAACCGATGCACTGGTTCAGGCTGGGGCGCGCCTCGAAGGCGCGCGACATCCAGCGGATGAAAGCGCCCATCAGCAGGGTGCCCACCAGGGTCGCCAAGTACAGCAGCACCGCCAGTTGCAAGGCGCTGCGCACGCTGACCCGCACGGTTTCGTCTTCGGCCAGGCTCCAGCCGACAAAGGCGATCCCCACGAACAGGCACGCTGCTGGCAGCAGCGCCCAGAGCAGCAGGTGCAGAAGGTAATGGCGCGGATGCTGTTCTTCTTCGGTACGGATTTGTGTCCAGGCTTGTTCAGGTTCGCTAAAGAGTCGAATTACGTGGGGTTTCATGGCTGCCTCCGCGTGTCGATGCCCATCAGGGCCTTAAGCCTATGGAGGGAGGCCGTTGGCAAGGGTTCAAGTTTTTTGCGCCAGCGGTGCGCCATTGATCGGCCTTGGCGAACCAACCGCGGCGCCGGGCGGTCGGCTGCTTTACTTGCCCCTGCAATGGAGTCATGCCCATGCCCCCGCATTCACCGCACAAACGGGTGGTGGCCTATAACGTCAACCCTGCCGCCGCCGAGCACGAAGTGCAAACCAACCTGGCCCAGGCCCGGTGGCTGGCCGAGATTCTCGGTTGGCCTTTCGACGGGCCCTGGCAACCGGCCGCGCCAGGGCACCCGGGCCTGTATTTCGTGCCCAGTCAGACCCTCGTCGGCCCCCAGCGCGAACAACTGGCCATCGATGGCGCCGAGGACCTGCTGGGCGGTTATGTGCAGCACGGCTTCATTGCCACCAAGGCGATTTCCCACCCGTTGATAAGTGAAGGCACAGGCGTGCCGGCAGGCTGGAACCCGCAGTTTGCCGAGCGGGTGCGTGACGTGGTGCTGCCCGGGGTGACGGTGTTCGACCTGGGCGACGCCCGCCGCGCCGCCGCCGAGGGCCTGGCTCGGGGTGTGCTGCGGGTCAAATTGGTCGAGGCCTGTGGCGGCGAGGGCCAGGCGCTGCTGCGCAATGACCAGGACCTGAAGCAATGGTTAGCGGGGCTGAGCCCTGCCATCTGCGCCGCCGGTATCGTGCTGGAAGAGAACCTGGAAGGCGCGATCACCCACAGTGTCGGCCAGACCCTGGTGGACGGCCTGCTGATGACCTACTTCGGCGAGCAGTTCCAAACCCGCAACGGCCGCGGCGAGTGCGTCTACGCCGGTTCCAGACTGACTGTGGTGCGCGGCGACTATGTCGATCTGCTGGCTCGCGACCTGGCCGCCGACGTGCGCCGCGCCGTGGAATATGCCCGCACTTACGACACTGCCGCGGCTTTGAGCTTCCCTGGGTTTTTCGCCTCGCGGCGCAACTATGACGTGGTCCAGGGCATCGGCGCCGATGGCCAGCAGAAGGTCGGCGTACTCGAACAATCCTGGCGCGTTGGCGGTGCCACGGGCGCGGAACTGGCGGCATTGCAGGCCTTTGTCGAGCAGCCAACGCGCAATACCCTGTGCGCCAGCACCCATGAAGTCCACACCGAACAGGACGCCCCCGCACAGGCTCGGGTGCTGTTCCGGGGCCGTGACACCCGTGGCGGCTTTCTTCTCAAATACGCCGAGGTGGATGCCGATGACCGCCAACAGTGAACCGGCCCGCATCCGGGTGGAGCAAGACACCATCGCCGGCACGTTTCTGAGCCCCAAGGCCAAGGTGCCGGGAGTGTTGTTCGTCCACGGCTGGGGCGGTAGCCAGGAGCGTGACCTGAACCGCGCCCGAGGTATCGCCGGCCTGGGCTGCGTATGCCTGACGTTCGATTTGCGCGGCCACGGCGCCTTCAACGACCGCCAGGCCAGCGTCACCCGCGAAGACAACCTGCGCGACCTGCTGGCCGCCTACGATCATTTGCTCTCGCACCCGGCCATCGACACCTCGGCCGTGGCGGTGGTGGGCACCAGCTATGGCGGCTACCTGGCCACGCTCCTGAGCCAGATGCGCAAGGTGCGCTGGTTGGCGTTGCGGGTGCCGGCCATTTACCGCGACGAGGATTGGCACCTGGCCAAGCGCGAACTCAACCGCGAGGATTTGATGCAGTACCGCGCCAGCCACATCGACGCCACCGGCAACCGCGCCTTGCGGGCCTGCGCAGCGTTTCGCGGGGATGTACTGATCGTAGAATCCGAGCACGACGAACACGTGCCCCACGCCACGATCATGAGTTACCGCGCCGCCTTCCAGCAGACTCACTCCCTGACCCACCGCATCATCGACGACGCCGACCACAGCCTCACCAACGAAGTCGCCCAAGAGGCCTACACCTCGATGCTGGTGGACTGGGTGACGGAGATGGTCGTGGGCGAACGGCTGAGCATCAACCCCGCGCCGTGAGCCGAGCTGGCTGATGCGGCACAACCCCCCAGTGGAGCTTGGCCGCTGCCGATTTCAAGACCGCCATCGCGGGCAAGCCAGGCCCACAACTACATTTGGGCCAGGGACTTGAGGTAGTCGCCAAACCCGCCTCGGGCACGGCAGTCGAGGCGGCTGCTGGTGCTCACGCTGTTGGCGGCGGTCCAGACGATGCGTGCCCCGGTCTTTTGCAGGGCCTGGACCAAGTGCACATCCTCATGGGCGGGCAGGGGCGCGAAGCCGCCGGCGCGGCGATAGGCCTTGGCGCACACGCCCAGGTTGGCGCCGTGGATATGGCGGTGGCCGTCTTTGTCGTGATACAGGCCCTGGTAGCGCTGGCGCACCGCCACCGAATGCTCGGCCTGCCACTCATCGACTCGCACCGTACCGCACACGGCGTCGGCCTTGAACGCCAGTTGGTGCAGCAACCAATCGGCGGGCACCGTGCTATCGGCATCGGTGCAGGCCAGCCAGCGGGCGCCGCGCTCGAGCATATAGGCGGCGCCCGCGCCCCGGGCGTAGCCGACGTTGCCACGCTGCACCTCCAGGGTCTGCACGCCACAGGCCAGGGCAATATCCCGGGAGCCGTCGCTACAGGCGTCCAGCACCACCAGTATCTGGACTTCTTCCCCGGCGTCTTCGGCGTGGCGGGCAGCGTTGTTCAAGGCCGCCAGGCAGGTGCCGAGCAGGGCTTGTTCGTTATGGGCAGGGACGACGACGCCGATCATAGGGTGTGCTCGTTCAGGTCGATGGCAGAGGGTTGGCGGCACCACAGTTCCAGCAGAAAGTCGGGTTCTTCATGGCGCACCACCCGGTGCAACGGTAAGTGGCGCGCGAGCAAGGCATGGACCTGGTGCCCGGTTTGCGGGCAATCGGCGATCGGGTGCAACCAGTGGCAGGCCAGCAGGGTCCCGTCCACCGCCAGGCTGGCCACCGCGTGCTCCAGGGTGCGGCGCCAGTGCTCGGTATCCAGGTAGTAGCCCACTTCACTGAGCACGATCAGGTCGAACTGCCCCGGCGGCCAGTCGTCCGGCAGGTAACCGTGGAGCACACGGCAATGGGGCAGGGCGTGCAGGCGCTGGCGGGTAAGGTCGACGGCGGTGGCGCTGGCGTCCAGGCACAGCAAGTGCTCGCTGCGCTCGGCCAGGGCCAAGCTCAGTTCGCCATTGGCGCAGGCCGGCTCGAATACCCGGGGGTAGCGCTGCTGCCCCAGGCTGGCCAGGCACAGGTCGCGTTTGCGCTTTTCGTACCAGCGTTGGCGAAAGGCCCAAGGGTCTGGGCTGTCGTTAAACAGTTGCTCGAAGTAGTCGGCGGGTAGGCTCATAGAAAGATCAGCTCGAAGGGTTGTAACAGGCGCGCCAGCGCCGCGGGGGATAAAACAGGTGCCGCGCCGGTGGTGGCGTCCGGGCTCAGTTGGCTGGTATGCGCCGCGATGGCGTGGCGCTTAAGGGCCAGGCATTGCGGGTCGAGCATCAACTTGCGGGCGCGCAGCCAGGGCAAGCGACGGTCCTCTGGCTCGGCCCAGTGCCAGGCCCATACGGGAATTTCCATTAGCCGCGCATCGCACCGCCGGGCGGCCTCGGCACAGGCGCGACCTACCGCGTCATGGTCGCAATGGGCGTCGTGGCGCCAGGTGGTGAGCACCCGGTCGCCGGGGCGCAACAGGCCTTGCAGTTGTTCGGTCAATGCACCCTCCAGGGCCGGTACCTGCGTATCGGGCAAGCCCAGGCGGCGCCAATCGAGGCCGGGCAGGTGCAGGCCCAGCCGCTCCAGGGCATGGGCACTTTCCAAGGGCCGGGCCTGGCGCAGACGGCTGGCGGGCCAGGTCAGCGAGCACGGGTGGCTGCCTTCGCCATCGGTCACCGAAACCAGCAACAGCTGCTCTTCCTGGCCGGCAAAGCGGCTGAGCAAGCCGCCACACATCAGCACCTCGTCATCGGGGTGCGGTGCAACCACCACCAGCCGCCCGTCGTGCGGCAACAGCAGTTGTGCGGTGATGGTTGGCACCGCTTGCAAGGCGCGCGAGGCCTGCCATTGCGCCAGCGATGTGCCGGGGCCGCGGATCGGGTTGTCCCGGGCGTTGACGCCGCTCATAGGTTCCAGCTCACAGCGCTGGGGCGGGCCTGCTGGCGGCCCAATTCGGCAAGGTCACGCTCGGCGTGGCTTTGGCGAATGAACACTGGCAAGTCGGCGCTCAAACGGGCGAAGTGCGGGTTGCGGCAGAAGGGCGTCGCCCCCAGGGCCCGGCCGACGTGCCGCTGCACCTGCTCGACGGCGCTTTCGACCTGGGCGCGGGTGCGGCGCACGATGAGCTCGGCGTCGGCTTGCGGATGGGCGTCGATCCACGCCGCGCACTCGCGCAATGCGGCGCCGGCACCGCAAAGGGCGGCATCCACGGCGCCCAGGTGCGCCTCGGCGTGGGCATCGGGGGAACGCCCGCCACAGGCTTTACGCAGGTATTCGGCCAGGGCTTGCGCCGCGCCGTACCAGCACGCAGCAATCCCCGCACCGCCATGCCAGAAGCCGCGCCGTTGCAGGTACTCGCCACTGGCGCCAACAGGCTGGCCGATGGCCCCTTGCAGGGCGACGTTGACGCTGGCGGTGCCGGCCATGCCGCGGGCCTGCCAGTCCAGGCTGTGCATGCTCAAGGCCGGTTGGTCGAGGGAAACGGCCACCAGTTGCGGGCGGTCGTCCTGATCCCAAGCGGTGAGCAGCGCGTGGTCGATTTGCAAGGCTCCGGAGCACCAGGCCTTCACGCCTTCGAGCATCACCCTGTCGCCGTCCGCACCGACGATACGCACCCGGGCGCTGGGTGGCTCGGCGGCCCACACGCCCCAGATCCCGGGCTTATCCACTGCGCGAGCGTGCAATTCGGCGAGGATCGCCTTGGCGTCGGTGTGGCCTTCAAAGAGCTTGGCCAGGGCCAGGTCAGTGCCGCCGATCCGCGCCAGGGCCCGCCAACGGGCGAGCGTGTGGCCGCGCCCGGGCAAGGGCAAATCGGCGTGGCCGCAGTCGACGCAGCTCTGCATCATGCGCTGTAACGGGGTGTCGAGCTCCAGGGGCACGGGGCGCGAGGCGAACGCTTCGAGGGAGGCCTGGAGGCGTGGTTCGTCGTCGGCCTGTAGCGAGGTCATCGGTCAATCTCCTTAAGGGCGGGTTGCAGCGCGCGGCCGCTGATAACGCTATTGGGGTGTGCGTGCAGCACATCGAATTCGCTGAGGGGGCGGGCGGCGGCGTCGCGGGCTTTGACCAACAGCCATTGCTCGCTGCTGCCGGGCAGACCGGTGCGGTAGAGGCGCCATTGGCCGGTCAACTTGAGGCCATGCAGGGTGAAGCGCAGTTGGCCTTGGGCGTAGGCGGTGAAGGGGTCGCCCTCGGGCTGCCAAGTGCCACGGTCCCAGACGATCACATCGCCGGCGCCGTACTGTCCGGGGGCGATGCGGCCTTCGAAATCGGCATAGCCCAGGTCGTGGTCAGGCACCTGTACCGCTAGCCGGCGCACGGTGGGGTCCAGGGCGGGGCCCTTGGGGATCGCCCAACTCTTGAGCGTACCGCCCAGCTCCAGGCGCAAGTCGTAATGCAACTGGCGGGCGCCGTGTTTCTGGATGCAGTAACGCAGCCTTTGCGCGGGGGTAGACATGAAAGACCTCGATGATGGACACGGCTCTTAAGCTCTGTGAGACGTGGCCGTTAGCGGAGTTCAATCGGATTCGTAGCAAGCGAGCCTGCCTGCGCAAGGGGGCATAGCGGTCGTCAAAAAGTCCAGGCGCCGCATTGCTGGAACGGGCGCTGCGCACCCAGCGCCGGCGAGCCCGCTTGCTACAGCAGGTGAAGCAGAGGGGCAGGATTTTTTCTGAACTAGTGCCGTTGCCCATGCACCTAAATGTCGTGAGCCTAAATTGTGCACATTGTGTTGTTTTCTGACCTTTTGGAGGGACGACATGACCCACCCTGGAATTTCCCAGTTGGAGTTGCGGCAAATCATCGAGTCGGCTTTTTTGCCCCAGCGTTGTGTGTGCACGTCGCCGGATAACCGCTCGTTCACAGTGCAGTTTTATGCCGAGGACGGCCATAGCGTGGTGTTGACGGTGACGGGGATTGCCATTGATTCATTAACCAGCCAACAGGCGCTGGCCGCGTTGGTGGCGGATTTACGCATGGATTTGAGCCAGCGCTCGGGCGATGAGGCGGGTATGCCGCTGCGCAGTCTTTAGCGCTGCCCTGTGGGAGCTAAGCCTGCTCGCGATGGCGATCTCAAGACCGCCATCGCTGGCACGCCAGGCGTCTACGGCTCCAAGCACCGCTTGCGCCGCTGGCGCAACTCCACCACTTGCCCCGCCGCCGCTGGCTCTTCCAACAACGCCGCCAACACGTGCAACTGCCCGTTAAGCCATTTGATCGAACCTTGCGGGTTGCCAATGTCGAACGGCATCTTGCCGCTGGCAATCAGGGCCATCGCCAGTTGCCAGGCTTTGCTCTGGGCATCCATCTCAAGCCTCCTGTGCAACGGCGCTGCGTTCGCGCAGTTGCACGGCGCGCATGCGCGGCGATTGTTGGATGAGGCGCAAGTGGTCGATGGCTTCGGCGAACTTCAGGTCGGCCTTGCGCCGCAGCGCTTGGTAGTGGGCGAACGCCTCGGCGTCGAGCGTGGGCGCGTCCAGCAGGTCCAGGGCGCACTGGCTCAGGGCGTTGGCCTGGTGGAAGAGGCGGTGGTTCTGTTCCAGGGCAAAGGCCCGGCAGGTGGGGGTGGTGAACAGCGCGTCGTGGGCAAGCATTGCATCCTCCTTACCTTTTCAAGATCCCTTCGCGTGGCGGTGCCAGGGGCGCTTTGGGCGGTGAGTACCGGGCGTTCGGTGCCACGGTTAAAGCTGTGACTGCGGCGGCGCGGGGCGGACTGCAAAAATTAACCTGTGAAAATTGGTTCGGTTGGCGCGGAATTTTCACTCAGTTGAATCGATTATTTCGATTGTTCGCCGGGCCCTGGCGCCATCCGGGCCTTGGCCTGCTAACTGCATCGCCAGGTTCCGCCTGGTCGGCCAAGGGCAATTGCGCTGAACTTTTAACGTGCGCACCGGTTCGGAACTTAGGCGGGTCGGCCAGCGCCTGCATAACCCACCCAAAGCGCCTGCGGGCGTGAAGGAGCGATGTTCGATGGCTGAAGATCAAGCACGTTTTGAACCCTTGTCCCTGTCCGAGGCCTTGTTGCTGCCGCGCATCGCTATCGAAAACGTGATGCCCACCCTGGACGGCGGCCACTTCGCCGCCAAGGCCGTGGCCGGGCAGGAGGTGCAGGTGAGCGCCACGGTATTCGCCGACGGCCATGAACAATTGGCAGTGGTGGTGCGCTGGTGTGGGCCGGGCGCGGGGCCGTGGCAGGGCGCAGCCCTGACGGAGCTGGGCAATAACGCCTGGCAGGGTGGCTTTGCGGTCGGCGAGCCTGGGCTGTACGGCTTTTATATAGAAGCCTGGATCGACCGTTACCTGAGCTTTTGCCATGAGTTGGAGAAAAAAGCCTTCGCCGGGGTGGCCGTGGATCTGGAGCTGCAAGAGGGGCGCGAACACCTGCGCCTGGCCCGGGAACGCAGCAGCGGCGAGGTGGCCGAGCAGTTGGCCAGCGTGCACCAGCGGCTCGGGCAGTCACCTGCCGATGAGCAAGTGGCCCTGCTGCTGCAACCGGCCACCCAAGCCCTGATGGCCCAGGCCGATGTGCAGGCGTACCTGAGCCGTAGCCCGCATTTCGCCTTGGATGTAGAGCGTGAGCGGGCGCAGTTCGCCAGTTGGTATGAGCTGTTTCCCCGCTCCAGCACCGACGACGCCCGCCGCCACGGCACCTTCAACGACGTGCAGCAACGCTTGCCGATGATTCGTGATATGGGCTTCGATGTGCTGTATTTTCCGCCCATCCACCCCATCGGCCGCCTTCACCGCAAAGGCCCGAACAACGCCCTCACGGCCGGCCCCGACGACCCCGGCAGCCCTTACGCCATTGGCAGCGCCGAGGGCGGGCACGAGGCGATTCACCCACAACTGGGCAGCCGCGAGGATTTTCGCCGGTTGGTGGCCGCCGCCGCCGAGCATGGCCTGGAAATCGCCCTGGATTTCGCCATCCAGTGCTCCCAGGACCACCCCTGGCTCACCGAGCACCCGGGCTGGTTCAACTGGCGCCCGGACGGCAGCATCCGCTACGCCGAGAACCCGCCGAAAAAGTACCAGGACATCGTCAACGTCGACTTCTACGCCGCCGACGCCGTTCCCGGCCTGTGGTTGGCCCTGCGCGACATCGTACTGGGCTGGGTGGCCGAAGGGGTCACGCTGTTTCGCGTCGACAACCCCCACACCAAGCCACTGCCGTTCTGGCAATGGCTGATCGCCGATGTGCGCGCCCGCGAGCCGCAGGTGATCTTCCTCGCCGAGGCCTTCACCACACCGGCGATGATGGCGCGCCTGGGCAAGGTCGGTTATTCCCAGAGCTACACCTACTTCACCTGGCGCAACACCAAGGCCGAGTTGGCGGCGTACTTCGAAGAGCTCAACCAGTCGCCATGGCGCGAGTGCTACCGGCCGAACTTTTTCGTCAACACCCCGGACATCAACCCGTTTTTCCTGCATGACAGTGGCCGCGCCGGGTTTCTCATCCGCGCCGCGCTGGCAACCATGGGGTCGGGGCTGTGGGGCATGTACAGCGGTTTCGAGCTGTGCGAGGCGGCGCCGGTGCCGGGCAAGGAGGAATACCTGGACTCGGAGAAATATCAGATCCGCCCCCGCGACTACAGTGCGCCGGGCAACATCATCGCCGAGATCGCCCAGCTCAACCGTATCCGCCGCCAGCACCCGGCGCTGCACACGCACCTGGGCCTGGAGCTGTTCAACGCCTGGAACGAGCAGATCCTGTATTTCGGCAAGCGCAGCCCCGACGGCAGCCACTACGTGCTGGTGGCCGTCAGCCTCGACCCGCACAACGCCCAGGAGGCGCATTTCGAGCTGCCGCTGTGGCGCCTGGGCCTGCCCGACGACGCCCACACCCGGGGCGTGGACCTGATGAACGGCCACACCTGGACCTGGTACGGCAAGACCCAGTGGATGCGCATCGAACCCTGGCACCAGCCGTTCGGTATCTGGCGCCTGGAAACCCTTTAGCCCTTCGCCCTCGCACGCTTTTTTCCCCGACCAGCAGGAGTCTTTCATGGCCAGGAAACCCCGTTCGGCAGCCTTTATCAACGACCCGCTCTGGTACAAGGACGCGGTGATCTACCAGGTTCACGTCAAGTCTTACTTCGATTCCAACAACGACGGCATCGGCGACTTCCCCGGGTTGATCGCCAAGCTCGACTACATTGCCGACCTGGGGGTGAACACCATCTGGCTGTTGCCGTTCTACCCCTCGCCACGGCGCGACGACGGCTACGACATCGCCGAATACCGCGGCGTGCACAGCGACTACGGAACCATGGCCGACGCCCGGCGCTTTATCGCCGAAGCCCACAAACGCGGCTTGCGCGTCATCACCGAGCTGGTCATCAACCACACCAGCGACCAGCACCCCTGGTTCCAGCGTGCGCGCAAGGCCAAGCCCGGCTCCAAGGCCCGCGACTTCTACGTGTGGTCCGACACCGACGACAAATACGACGGTACGCGGATCATTTTCCTCGACACAGAAAAATCCAACTGGACCTGGGACCCGGTGGCCGGCCAGTACTTCTGGCACCGTTTCTATTCCCACCAACCGGACCTCAATTTCGACAACCCCCAGGTGCTCAAAGCCGTGCTGTCGGTGATGCACTACTGGCTGGACATGGGCATCGACGGCCTGCGCCTGGACGCCATTCCGTACCTGATCGAGCGCGACGGCACCCACAACGAAAACCTGCCCGAGACCCACCAGGTGCTCAAGCGCATCCGCGCCGAGATCGACGCCCATTACCCCGACCGCATGCTGCTGGCCGAGGCCAACCAGTGGCCGGAGGACACCCAGTTGTACTTCGGCGACGTCCACGGCGCTGATGGCGACGAATGCCACATGGCCTTCCACTTCCCACTGATGCCGCGCATGTACATGGCCCTGGCCCAGGAAGACCGCTTCCCCATCACCGACATCCTGCGCCAGACCCCGGAGATCCCGGCCAATTGCCAATGGGCGATTTTTTTGCGCAACCACGATGAGCTGACCCTGGAAATGGTCACCGACAAGGAGCGCGACTACCTGTGGAACTTCTACGCCGCCGACCGTCGCGCGCGGATCAACCTGGGCATCCGCCGGCGGCTGGCACCGCTGATGGAGCGCGACCGCCGGCGCATCGAGTTGCTCAACAGCCTGCTGCTGTCGATGCCCGGCACGCCGACTCTGTATTACGGCGATGAAATCGGCATGGGCGACAACATCTACCTGGGCGACCGCGACGGCGTGCGCACGCCGATGCAATGGTCCATCGACCGCAACGGCGGGTTCTCCCGCGCCGACCCGGCCAGCCTGGTGTTGCCGCCGATCATGGACCCGCTCTACGGCTATGCCTCGGTCAACGTCGAGACCCAGGCCGGCGACCCCCATTCGTTGCTCAACTGGACCCGCCGCCTGTTGGCCGTGCGCAAGCAGCAAAAGGCCTTTGGCCGGGGCAGCCTGCACATGCTTTCGCCCAGCAACCGGCGCATCCTCGCCTACACCCGCGAGTACACCGCGCCCGACGGCCACCACGAACTGATCCTGTGCGTGGCCAACGTCTCGCGCACGGCCCAGGCCGCCGAACTGGAACTGTCCGCCTACGCCGGGCGGGTGCCGGTGGAAATGATGGGGGGCAACGCCTTTCCGCCCATCGGCCAGTTGCCGTTCCTGTTGACCCTGGCGCCTTACGGCTTCTATTGGTTCCTGCTCGCCGACCAGTCACGCATGCCCAGTTGGCACGTGGAACCGGCGCAAAGCCTGCCGGAGTTGCTGACCCTGGTGCTGAAAAAGCGCCTGGAGGAACTCCTCGACGCCCCGGCCCGCGACACCCTGGAGCAACAGGTGCTGCCCCAATGGTTGGCCAACCGGCGCTGGTTCGCCGGCAAGGACAGCGCGGTAGGCGCGGTGCGCATTGCCTACGGCGTGCGCTTCGGCGACCCGCACCACCCGGTGCTGCTCAGCGAAATCGAAGTGGGCGATGCCCGCTATCAACTGCCGTTCGGTTTGTTGGCCGAAGATCGGATCAACAGCGCCTTGCCCCAGCAACTGGCGTTGAGCCGGGTACGCCGTGGCCCGCAAGTGGGGCTGATTACCGATGCCTTTGCCCTGGACACCTTTGTTCTGGCGGTGATCCAAGCGCTGCAGGCGCGCACCGTGCTGACCCCTCAAGGCGCCGGGCAGATTGCGTTCGAGCCGGGGCCGGGGCTGGCTGAACTGGGCCTGGATGGCGAGGCCTCGGTGCGCTACCTCTCGGCGCAACAGTCCAACAGCTCGGTGGTGGTGGGTGAATGCCTGGTGCTCAAACTGATCCGCCAGGTCAGCGCCGGGGTACATCCGGAGCTGGAGATGAGTGCGTTCCTCACGGCAGCAGGCTTTGCCCATATCTCGCCGCTGCTGGGCTCGGTGGTGCGCCGCGATGACCAGGGCCAGGCGCACTTGCTGATGATCGCCCAGGGTTACCTGAGCAATCAGGGCGACGCCTGGACCTGGACCCAGAACAACCTGGAGCGGGCGATCCGCGATGAGTTGGCCGACGCGGTGTCCGAGCACGAACAGCATTTCAACGCCTTGGGCGAACTGGCCGACTTTGCCGCGATGTTCGGCCAGCGCCTGGGGCAGATGCACAGCGTACTGGCGGCGCCCAGCGACAACCCGGACTTCACCGCCCGGCCCTTGAGCGCCAAGGACACCCAGGCCCTGGCCACTCAAGTGCGCCAGCAACTGGAACAGGCCCTGGACCTGCTGGAACAGCACCGCGACAGCCTGGAGGCGGCGGACCAAGCCCGGGTCACGCGCCTGCTCAAGGGGCGCAAGGCGGCGTTGGCGCGCATCGACACACTGGCCCGGGCGGTCAAGGGCGGCCTCAGCCTGCGGGTGCACGGCGACCTGCACCTGGGGCAGGTCCTGGTGATTCACGGCGATGCCTACCTGATCGACTTCGAGGGCGAGCCAGCACGGCCACTGGCCGAACGCCGGGCGCGGCACAGCCCGTACAAGGACGTTAGCGGGGTGCTGCGTTCCTTCGACTACGCCGCGGCCATGGCCCTGAACAGTGTGCAGGGCGTGGATGCCTCACCGGCCGCCGACACTGCCCGTGAGCGGGTGGCGCAGCGTTACCTCAAAGACTCGCAACAGGCCTTCCTCGACGCCTACCGCCTCGCCACCCAGGACCTGGCCCATGGCTGGGAAGCGGCAGGCGAAGACGCGGCCCTGGCCCTGTTCACCCTGGAAAAAGCCGCCTACGAAGTCACCTACGAAGCCCGCAACCGCCCCGACTGGCTCAGCGTTCCCCTGCGGGGGTTGGCCGCGTTGCTCTAGGTTTGGGCTGCCCGACCCACCGCCATCGCGAGCAGGGCTCGCTCCCACGTCTGGTGTGGCCAGTCCGCTGCCTTCCCTGTGGGAGCGGGCCTTGCCCGCGATGAGGCCAGTCCAGGCAATGCAGCTATCGCGGCTGGAATGCTGCCATCGCGAGCAGGGCTCGCTCCCACGGGTTCTGCTGTGGCCAGTCCGCTTCCACGTCTGGTGTGGCCGGCCCGCTGCTCCTGCAGGGGAGGGGGTATTGGGGGCAGCGGTTACTCAAACGGCGATCAACAGGTTCACCGGCATCTGCGTTAGCACCTGGCTGACCGGCAAAAGCTCGCCTTGGGCTGTTAGGCGGGTGGCCCACAAGCCTTTCCAGCGCGAGTCCCGCAGGGCGGGCGGTAGGTGGATGCAGGTTTCGCCCCAACTCGCCGGCGGGATGTGGGGCTGATCGCCTAGCCACCCGGCCACCCAGCGTGGCACCACCACCAACGCCCATTGCCCTTGCCAGTGGCGGGCGAAGGCGACGATGTGTTCGGCGCGGGGGCCTTGCACCCTGAGAGGGTGGTAGTCGCCACGACGAAACAGTTCGCTGTAGTGCCGGCGCACACCCAGGCTTTGGGCGATCAGGGCCTGTTTGATGCCCCCGTCGCGCCAGTCGCGCAGCAGGGTGGTGGTGTCCGCGGGCTGGGCGCTGGCCTGGCGACGCAGGGCGAAGTCCACTGGGCGGCGGTTGTCTGGGTCCACCAGGGAGAAATCCCAGCGCTCGTTACCCTGGTACAGGTCGGGCACGCCGGGGCAGGTGTTGCGCAACAGCACCTGGGCCAGGCCATTGACGGCCCCGGCCGGGGCGATGGTCTCAACGGCGCGGGCCAGCGCCTGGCGCAGTGGCGCGCCTTGGGGGCTGTGGAGCAGGGCATCGAGAAAATCCTGGCAGGCCTGTTCATAGTCGGTGTTGGGGGCGTTCCAACTGCTGTGCAGTTTGGCTTCGCGCAGGGCCTTGATCTGCCATTGGCCGAGGCGCTCGCGGTAAGCGGCCACGGCGCGGGTGTCGGCCAGGTCCAGCTGCAGCAGCCAACTGCCCAGCAGCGTCTGGTAAAGCATCAGCTCATCGCCGGGCGCCGGGCCCAGTTCCGTGCGCAGGGGCGCGGCCAGCGTGCGCCAGTGGGCCAGTTGCTCGGCGTACCAGTCGCTGCGTTCACTGAGCACCGCCAAGCGGGCGCGGGTGTCTTCGCCGCGCTTGTGGTCGTGGGTGGCGCTGGTGAGCAGGCTGTCGGGGAACTGGTGCAGGCGCTGCTGGCAGGCCTGGTGAAAATCCTCAATCGAGGCGCTGAAGCGCTCGCTGGTGAAGCCCACGTCATTGCGCGACAGCAGCACCGCCGAGCGATAGAACGCGGTGTCTTCCACCGCCTTGGCGGCGGTGGGCGCGGTCAGTTGGGCAAACCGCACGCAGGCATGGCGCAGCAGCTTGCGCGAGCGGCCGGCCGGGCGCTCGCGCCAGGGCTGGCCGCCGAGCCAGTGCTCCAGGTAATCGAGCACCGGCCAGTCGCCTTCGCCGAGGGTCTGGCGCGCACCGTCCAGGGCCTGCTGGAAGAAACGTTGATCCTGGGCGCTACGGCCACGGGCGCTGACGTAGGGGCGGTACACGGTGTAATGCACGATCAGCGCCTGCAACGCCCGGCGGATCGCGCCCAGGGTCAGGTCGCGGCTCATCAGGTCGTCCCGGGCCACTTGCAGCAGGGCTTGGGCCACGCTCTCGAAGTCGCCGCCGAGGCTGCCATTGAGCACCTGTTGGCGGGCCAGTTGCACTTCTTCGGCAAAATCCGCCGCTCGCCCGCTGTGCTCGCTCCAGAGGCGGGCCAGGGGTTCGGCGCCCGCCGGGTGGTGTTGCAGCAGCGACAACTGGTTCATGAACTCATAACCGGTGGTGCCATCCACGCACCAATCCGCGGGTAGTTGTTCGTGGTCGCCAAGGATTTTTTCCACGTAGATCGGCACATGCCGCCCTGGCACCAGGGCATCGACGCGTCGGCGCAGTTTGCGGCAGTACCCGCGGGGGTCAGCGAGGCCGTCGATGTGGTCGATGCGCAGGCCATCGATCAAGCCTTCGCCGAGCAACTGGAACAGCTTGGCGTGGGTGGCCTCGAACACCGCCGGGCGCTCCACCCGCAGGCCGCCCAGTTCGTTGATGTCGAAAAACCGCCGCCAGTTGATGTCATCGGCGGCGGTGCGCCAACTGGCGAGGCGATAGTGCTGGCGTTCGAGCACGCGGTGCAGGCGCGCAAAGCCCTCGGGGGTGCGCGAATCGAAGCGTTGCAGGTGGCCGAGGATCGCCTCGGCGGCCGCCGGTGCGTGGGCGGCGTGGGCCAGTTCCTCGCGCAGTTGCGCGGCGCGGGCGTGGGCGTCGGAGTGCCCGGCCAGTGCCGCGAAAGCCTCGCCCAGGTGCGCCAGGGTGGCGGGTAACAGGGTGGGGTAGTCGTCGGGGCAGATGGGGAAGCGGTGCTGGTAATGGCTGACATAGAAACCGCCATTGGCGGGGTCGAAGCGCAGCACCACGTCCCCTTGCTGCAAGGCCGCACCGTAGTCGCTGCCCAGGAAGGGCACGAGCAATTGGCCGGAGAGCAAGGGGTCGGGGGAGTGCCACTGGATATCGAAGAATTCACTGTAGGGGCTGCGCCGGCCCCACTCCAGCAGGTCGAGCCACCAGGGGTTATCGGCACCGCCGACCGCCATGTGGTTGGAGACGATGTCCAGCACCAGGCCCATTTCGTGCTCGCGCAGGGCGGCGACGAGGCGGCGCAACGCCGCTTCGCCCCCCAAGCGCGGATCGACCCGGGTCGGGTCGACCACGTCGTAGCCGTGCATGGACCCGGCCCTGGCGCTGAGCAAGGGTGAGGCATACACATGGCTGATGCCCAGGTCGGCGAAGTAGGGCACCAGGGCGGTGACGTCGTCGAGTTGGAAGCCTTCATGAAATTGCAGGCGCACGGTGGCGCGCAGGGGCGTGTTCACCAGGTGGGGTCCTCCGGTAGCGGGGCGGCAAGGGTGGCGATGGCGCTGTGGGCGGGCAACTGCGCCAAGGGCGGTTGCGCGGTGCTGTGGGCCAGCACTCGGGCATGGGGGGCGCTGCGTCGGGTGACCGGCTCCACGCCCAGGTTAAGGTCGATTTGCAGCACGCTGCCGTCCCCCAGGCGCCAGCGCGCACTGACCGCGCCTGTGCCCAGTACCACCGCGCCCAGGGCCTGGGTGCCCGGCAGGTGCGGGGTCAGGTGCTGTTGGCGCACCTTGAGCAGGTGGTGGTGCCAGGCCAGCATGGCCTGTTGTTCGGCGCTGGCCGGCGCGCCAGGGCGCGATGCCTCGAACGTGGCACGGGCGTTGGGGTCGGGAATGGCGGCGCGGCGCTGAGGGTCGGCAAAGGCCGGGAACCCGGCGAACTCATTGCGCCGGCCGTCACGCACGGCGTCGGCCAGTTGGGCGTGGTGGTCGGTGAAAAACAGGAAGGGTTCGCTGGCGGCCCATTCATCGCCCATGAACAGCAAAGGGATCATCGGCGAGAGCAGCAGCAACAGGGTCGCCGCCCGCAATGCCGGTGGCGGGCACAGCTGTGAGAGGCGCTCGCCGAGGGCGCGGTTGCCGACCTGGTCGTGGTTCTGCAAGAACAGTACGAAGGCGCTGGGGGGCAGGTGCCCACTGGGTTCGCCCCGGGGGCGGCCGTGACGGTCGGGCTGGCCCTGGTAGGCGAAACCCTGGCTCAGGCAACGGGCCAGGTGTTCGGTAGGGCGTTCGGCAAAGTCGGCGTAGTAGGCCTCGGTTTCCCCGGTGAGCAGCACATGCAGGGCGTTGTGGCCATCGTCGTTCCATTGGCCGTCGAAGCTCAACGCTTGCAAGGCCGGGTCAAGCAGGCTGGCCTGGTTGAATTCGTTTTCCAGGGTCAGCCACACCTGGCGCGCCGGGTCCAGGTGCTGGCGTACCTCGCGCGCCAAGTCGTGCAGGAAAGTGCTGTCGTCGATGGCATGCACCGCGTCCAGGCGCAGGCCGTCGAAGCGGTAGTCCTGCAGCCACATGCGCGCGTTATCGATGAAAAACTCGCGCACCGGGCCTTGCCGGTAGTCGATGGCCGCGCCCCAGGGGGTGTGTTTGTCCTCGCGGAAAAACGCCTTGGCGTACTGGCCCAGGTAATTGCCGTCGGGGCCAAAGTGGTTGTAGACCACATCCAGCAGCACCATCAGGCCATGGCCGTGGGCGGCGTCGATCAGGGCCTTGAGGTCGTCGGGGCTGCCGTAGGCGGCGTGGGGCGCGTAGAGCAACACGCCGTCGTAGCCCCAATTGCGGGTGCCGGGAAATTGCGCCAAAGGCATCAGCTCAATAGCGGTCACGCCCAACGCGGCCAGGCGCGGCAGGTGTTCCACCACCGCGCCATAGCCACCGAGGGCGCCGACATGCAGCTCGTAGATCACCGCTTCATGCCAGGGCCGCCCGCGCCACTGCGGGTGCTGCCAGCGGTAGGCGTCAGGGTCGATTACCAGGCTGTAGCCGTGTACATCCGTGGCCTGGGCGCGGGCGGCAGGGTCAGGCACGGGGTGTTGGTCGTTGATCACAAAGCGGTAGCGGCTGCCCACACCCCAAGGTGCGTCCAGTTCATACCAGCCGTGGGCTGCGGGCAGCATCGGCAAGCGTTCGCCGCTGTCGCGTTGCAGGCTGACACTGCGGGCGTCGGGGGCCCAGAGGGCAAAACGGGTGTGGGTCGGGCTCAAGGGCCAGGCGCCATGGCGCGGGCCCTGGGGTGACCTTGATGGCATGGGTCGATACCTCCAGGTCGCAAGGGGCGGGGCGCTTGCCCCATACCTTTAACCTGACCCGGAGGTTTTTCAGAAGTTTCGAGTTTTTCGGGCGGCCTAACCCTAGGCAAGGCCTGCGGGGGGTGTGTTGGCAACGCAGCGTAAGCAAAACCCCAGGCAAGGGTGCCTACACCCTACGACCCACCCAGCCTTACACCCAAAGTGGCGCCCCCGGTCTTACGCCGCTGTGGCCGCTCCACCCGCGCCAGGCCAAAGTAGCGGCCTTTCGCCGCCAAGGCAGCATGGGAGCCCCCTGCGGCCCTTCTGATAATTGCCTCCGACAACTCGTCCCCCGTTTGCGGAGCGCGCCATGTACAACAATAAGAAATTGCGGCACCCCATCTTGCCGGTGTTTATCGCCAGCCTGTCCACCCTGGGCCTGAGTTCGGCGGCGCACGCCGAAATCATGCTGTACGACAAAGACCAGACCACGTTTTCCACCGACGGCTACATCAACGCCTTTTACGTCAACAGCGACGTGGACCGCGCCGGCGAGCAGTACGACCGCCGTCAGTCACGGGTAAAAATGGGCTTTTTGCCCAACTACCTGGGCTTCAACATGGGCAAGCAGGTCGATGACCTCAAGCTCGGCGCGCGGGCGTCTTTCTGGGTGACCATCAACGACAGCGAAACCAACGGCACCGACACCGCCATCGACGTGCGCCAGTTCTACGGCACCGTGGCCAACCCCGAATGGGGCGAGGTATTGATCGGTAAAGACTTTGGCCTGTTCGCCCGCTCCAACATCCTGCTCGACGAAATGCTCGCCGGCTACGGCCAGGTCAGCGACAGCCTGGGCCTGGTGGACGGCGGCGGGGTGTCGTTCGGCAACATCGGCACCGGTTACCCGTACCCGTTCCCCACTTCGCAAATCACCTACCGCACGCCAGTGATGCAAGGCCTGCGCGTGGCCGTGGGCATCATGGACCCGGTGGACACCAACGACGACAGCGCCCTGGGCAAGGCCTACCAGGAAAACCCGCGCACCGAGAGCGAGATCACGTACCAGTTCGACCTCGGCGGGGCGAAGATCTACAGCTGGCTCAACGGCAGCTACCAGACCTCTGACAACACCGACCCAAGCGTGCAGTCGGTCACCTCCAAAGGCGTCGGCTACGGCGTGCAGGCGAAAATGGGCGGCTTGTCCTTGACCGGTTCGGGGTTCCAGGCCAAGGGCATCAACCCGTTCTATACCAACAACGCTGGCGAGGCGACGCTGCGCGAGGTGGACAGCGACGGCTACCTGCTGCAAGGCTCGTACAAACTGGGCAAGAACCGCTTGGCGCTGTCTTACGGCAAGACCAAGGATGACGGCAACGGCGTGGTCGGCACCGGCGCCGACTACGAAACCCGCGGCATCGCGCTGTTCCACGAGATCAACGCCAACCTGCAACTGGTCGCCGAATACAACCAGTTTGAAATCAACGGCCACGACAACGACCTGCAAAACGAAGACACCGACACCTTCGCCGTAGGTGCCGTGCTGACCTGGTAAGCGCAACTGAACCGGCCCCGCCGTGCGCATCGCGGCGGGGCCGGTTTTTTTTGTAGTGGAGGGGAAGCTATAAGCCACAAGCCACAAACTTGCAGCTCGCAGCTTGCAGCTGTGCCCCCCCTATATCGAGTAGTGGCGCAGTTCGCGCGCAATGACCATGCGCTGGATTTCGCTGGAGCCCTCGTAGATTTGGGTGATGCGGGCGTCGCGGTAGTAGCGCTCTACGGGGTAGTCCTCCAGGTAACCGTAGCCGCCGTGGATCTGCATCGCCGATGAGCAGACTTTTTCCGCCATTTCCGAGGCGAACAGTTTGGCTTGGGAGGCCTCGGACAGGCACGGCTGGCCGGCGCTGCGCAGGCGTGCGGCATGGAGGATCAGCAAGCGGGCGGCGTTGAGGCGGGTGTGCATGTCGGCCAATAGGTTGGCGATGCTCTGGTGTTCGATGATGGCTTTGTCGAACTGCACCCGTTGGCGCGAATAGGCCAGCGCGGCTTCAAAGGCTGCGCGGGCGATGCCCAGGGCCTGGGCGGCGATGCCGATGCGCCCGCCTTCAAGGTTGGACAAGGCAATGGCCAGGCCTTTGCCCCGTTCGCCCAGCAGGTTGGCTTCGGGGAGGGTGCAGTTGCTAAGAGTCACGGCGCAGGTGTCGGAGGCGCGGATGCCCATTTTGTGTTCGGTGCGGTCGACGATGAAGCCCGGGGTGTCGGTGGGCACGAGGAAGGCCGAGAGGCCTTTTTTACCCAACTCTGGGTCGGTGACGGCAAAGACGATGGCCAGTTTGGCGCGCTTGCCGTTGCTGACAAACTGCTTGGCGCCGTTGATGACCCACTGGCCGTCACGCAGTTCGGCGCGGGTGCGCAGGTTGTGGGCTTCGGAACCGGCCTGGGGCTCGGTGAGGCAGAAGCAGCCGATGGTCTGGCCGCTGGCCAGGCCGGGCAGCCAGGCTTCTTTCTGGGCTTGGCTGCCGTAGTTGAGCACCGGCCCGCAACCCACCGAGTTATGGATGCTCATCAGCGCTCCGGTGGCGCCATCACCGGCGGAGATTTCCTCCACCGCCAGGGCGTACGCCACGTAGTCAACGTAGGTGCCACCCCATTCCTCGGGCACCACCATGCCCAAAAGGCCCAGTTCGCCCATCTTCGCCACCAGGGCGTCATCGATCCACCCGGCCTTTTCCCAGGCCTGGGCATGGGGGGCGATTTCACCGCGGGCAAAGTCGCGGGCCATGTCGCGGATCATCACTTGTTCTTCGCTCAATTCCAGGTCGTGCATGGCTCAGCTCCCTCGTTGGTCAAAACCATGGAAGAACGCCGCCACCCGCTGGCCATCGAGGCCTTGCAAGGTGGGCGGGTTCCAGCGTGGGCGCTTGTCTTTGTCGATCAGCAGGGCGCGCACGCCTTCGATCAGGTCGCCGCGCTCGAACCATTGGCGGTCCAGGTGCAGTTCCAGGGCAAAGCAGTCTTCCAGGCTCAAATGGCGGCCACGACGCAGCATTTCCAGGGTCACGGCCATGGCCAGTGGCGAGCGGCTTTCCAGCAGGGTGGCGGTGGCCAGGGCCCACTCGTGGCTGTCGCCGACGGTGACGGCGCGCAGTTGCTCGACGATGGCGGGCATGTCGGGCAGGGCGAAGAAGTGGTCGATGGCGGTACGCAGCGCCAGCAGGGGCGCGTCGGGCAGGGTTTGCACCGCCAGGGTGGTGAGCAGGCCTTGCAGGTCTTTGAGGGGGTTGGCGTGCCAGATCAGGCTGTCGAGGCAGCCATCCAGCAGTTCCAGTTGGCTGCTTTGCAGGTACCAGTCAGCCAAACCGCAATACAAGGCGTCGGCGGCGCGGATCTGCACGCCGCTGACGCCCAGGTAAACACCCAGTTCACCGGGAATGCGCGGCAGGAAGTAGCTGCCGCCCACATCCGGGAAGTAGCCGATGGCCACTTCCGGCATCGCCAGGCGGCTGCGCTCGGTCACCACCCGCAGATCGGCGCCTTGCACCAAGCCCATACCGCCGCCCAGGACGAAACCGTCCATCAGGGCCAGGATGGGTTTGCAGTAGTGGTGGATCGCCAGGTCGAGGGCGTATTCCTCGACGAAAAAGTCTTCGTGCAGGGTCTCGCCCGCCTTGAAGCTGTCATACAGCGAACGGATATCGCCGCCGGCGCAAAAGGCCTTTTCGCCGGCGCCGCGCAGCACCACCGCGTACACGGCCGGGTCGTGGGCCCAGGCGTCGAGTTGGCGGTGCAGGCTGCGCACCATGTCCAGGGTGATGGCATTGAGGCCGGCGGGGCGGTTGAGGGTCAGGTGACCGATATGGTTGCGCACCTGCGCCAGTACCTGGGGTTGGGGGGTGTCCAGGGCTTCCCGGACCTGGGACGGAACCTCAGCAGTCATCACTAACTCCCTGCTTTTATTGTTTTTTATAGAAGTGTTCGCGGGCGAACGATCCCGGATCGTAACAGTGCAAATTTGCCTTGTACAACCGTGATAAGTGCAGGTCAGCTGTGCATTTTTGCAGGGTGAGCGGCGTTCAGAGGCGCTTGGCCAGCACCTCGCCGACACTGCGCCGGCGGGCATGGCGCTCGCTGGCGTGGATCAGTTGTTCCAGGTCTTCGGGGGTGACGTCGAAGAATTCCTGCATGTCCTGCAGGGCGTTGTGCAGGTCGGCGGCGGTGATGGCGGCCGGGTCCACGGGCGCATGGTCGGCAGGCACCATGGCCACCGGTTCGGCGTGGCCTTTGGGGTAGCGCACCCGCGTCAGGTTGTTGTAGGCCAGGGCGCTGAGCACCATGCACAGGGCACCAAGCATCACCGGGCCGAGGGCCAGCCAATCGAGGGCGACGGTGGCGGGGTCGGCCACCACCATAATCAGGCTCAGGGCACCGGCCGGCGGATGCAGGCAGCGCAGGGCACACATCAGCAGCAGCGCCAAGCCCGCGGCGAGGCAAGCGCTGCCCAGGCTGCGGCCCAACGCATGAGCTACCAACAACGCCACCACGCCGGCGCAGGCATAGCCGCCCAGAATCGCCCAGGGCTGGGCCAACGCGCCGGACGACACGGCGAACAGCAGCACCGCCGAGGCGCCCAAGGGGCCGATCAGGTGCAGCGCCACGTCTGGGCCAAACACCTGGGCACAGGCCCAGACGCTGAACAGCGTACCCAAGGCCATGCCGATGGCGGCGCGGGTCCATTCGGTGGGGCGGGTGTTGAGGGCAGCGGGGAACCAACGAGCGAGCATGGCGAGGACGATCCGGTACACGGGGCAGGGCAAAAAAAGGGTTGCCAGGCAAACCGGGCAACCCTTGGGAAATGTTCCAACTATTGGGGGAGGAACGGCGCGCAGTGTGCCAATCTGCCGCACCTGTGACTAATTCATATTAATGCTGCTTAAGTGCAGTTTTTTTGCATTTGCGCTGTCGCTTCAACGGTAGACCGGCAGCGGCGGGGCGACTTGCTTGCCCAGCACTCGCTCGCGGCTCTCACTGCTCAGCAGTGCGCGCTCGAGGTTTTCGCGCAGTTCGGTACGTTCGCCCAAGGGCCCTTTGAGCGCCACCAGGGCGTCGCGCAGGGCACGCAGGCGCTGCAACTGTGGCAGGGGCACGCTGAGTTCCGTGTAGCCGTCCGCCAGCGCGGGCCGGTCCAAGGTCAGGGGAGAGGGATTTGCACAGCGATCGAGGAACAGTTCTTCAGACATTGGAGCGCCTACGTTTGACTGAGAAGGAACGGGCGGCAGACGGTATTCACAAAAAAGGCAACCTGGTTTTTTGTAAGTCGCTTTTGCCGGCCAATTATGGGCCGGTGAACAGCCACTCATAGATGGCAGTTACCGATATCCTCGTAAGATTTTTCTCTGAAGGATTAACCGCGTGCGAAACCTGCAAACTGTCTGGAATCACCGTCTGACAGGCATTTGGCGCGGCCCATAAAGTGTTGAAAAACGAATATGGATCAATACTTTGTTTACATAATCTGAAATGCTTACGGGTTCATTTACAGAGGCCGGGACCACGTATCACGGCCGCGCATTTTTCATTTAAGGCCTGCTCCGCTTGACTGACTTACTTCAACCCCACTGCCTCCCTGCCGGTGCCCACGAAGCCAACCCGCTGACGCTGTACCTGGCGCGCCTGGCGCCCTCGAGCCAACTGACCATGCGTTACGTGCTGCAAGACGCCGCTGATCGCTTGGGTTTTGATGAACTCAATATCGACGAAATCCCCTGGCACCAGTTGCAACCGGCGGATGTGGTCGCCCTGGTGGCGGCGCTGCGCGAGGACGGCTATGCGCCCAACACCTCGTCGCTGTACGTCAACGCCGTGCGCGGGGTGATGAACGAAGCCTGGCGCCTGAGCCTGATAAGCCAGGACCACCTGCTCAAGATGCGTTCGGTCAAGGCCATGGGTGGTACGCGCCTGGCCCAGGGGCGCAACCTCAAGCGCAGCCTGATCCAGGAACTGATGGCCGTGTGCGCCGCCGACCCGCGCCCCCAGGGCCTGCGCGATGCAGCGGTGATCGCGATCCTGTATGGCTCGGGCATGCGCAAGTCCGAATCGGTGAACCTGGAACTGGGCCAGCTCGATTTCAGCGAACGCAGCCTGCGGGTCACCGCCAAGGGCAACAAGCAACTGGTCAAGTACGCGCCCACCTGGGCCTTCGCCAAACTGACGGCGTGGCTGGAGTTTCGCCGCTCCCAACTGCCCGAGGGCCAGGCCGACGACCCCTTCCTGTTCAACCGTATCCGCCGGGGCAGCCACATCACCCGCGAGCGCATCACCAAACACGCGATCTACTACATCGCCCGCCAGCGCGGCGCCCAGGTGGGGGTGAAGATCATGCCCCACGACTTTCGCCGCTCGTTCATCACCCGGGTGATCGAGGAGCATGACCTGTCCATCGCGCAAAAACTGGCGCACCACACCAACATCCAGACCACCGCCAATTACGACGTGCGCGACGATAACGAACGGCGCCGGGCCATCGACCGTTTTGATCTGTAGGGTCCGCAACCGGGGATAGGCATGGACAGAGGCGAGCCGCCGTCCCTATGCTGGCGCGACTTTATAAAAACAATCAAAACGCCATGACTCGCATTTCTCTGCTTCACGGGCTCGGCCATTGGCTGGCCCGCCCCCATCGCAGCCTGGTAGCGCGCTACACCTTGCTCTCGGTACTGGTGATTAGCATCGCCCTGGTGACCCTGGCGGTGCTCTATGAACAACTGGCCAAGGACTTGCTCAACCGCTTGACCGGCGAGCGTCTCGACGCCCAGGCATTGTCCACGGCCAACCGCTTGTCGTCGTTCCTCGACGACCGCTTCTACCAGCTCTCGGCCTTGTCCAACCACCCGAACATGCCGGGTTTTATCGCCACGCCATCGGGCTCGGGCAGTGATGTGGAGTCGCTGCTCAAACTCGAAGCGGACTCCCCATTCCTCTACGGCGTGCTGTTTTTCGACGAGCATGACCGTTTGCTCAACGTACTGCCGGGGCAAGCGGCCTCCGGCGAGCCGTACTGGGCGCGGCGTGACTGGTCGATCAGCGGCCTGCCGGTGGCGCGGGTCGGCGATGTCGAAGTGATCGGGCCCTTGCTGGCCGGCCCGGGGCGCTCCGGTGGCTTTCTGATCCGCAAGACCATCCGCAACGGCCGTACCGACCACCGCGTGCGCATTGCCTTGCACCTGCGCCTGGCCTCGCTGACCGAGTTGCTGGTGAGCGCCGGCATGAGCGGTGTGGTGGCACCGCTGCTGCGGGTGCCGGGCGGGGCGTTCATCGACCCCACCGGGCGCCAGGTGCAAGCGCCGAAGCAGTGGCGCGACGGCCCGCAGATCATTGCGGGCTGGCAACTGGTGTTCAGCGTGCAACCGGGGGCCATCCTCAAACCGCTGAACGATGCGCGCTGGTGGCTGTATTGGGTGGCGGCGGGCTTTATCGCCTTCATTGTGGTGGTGTTCTTTACCCTGTCGCGGCAGTTGCGCGCACGGGTCAGCACCCTGTTGCAGGGCGCCCAGCAGTTGTCCATGGGGGACCTGAGCTACCGCCTCGCCGAGCAACCGCGGGACGATGAAATCAGCCATGTGGCGCGGGCCTTCAATGTGATGGCCGAGCGCCTGGCCGATGTGCTGGACCGCACCGTGCGCACGGAAAACCTCGCGGTGCTCGGCACCTTCGCCACCGGCGTGGCCCATGAAGTGCGTAACCCCTTGGCCACCATGAAAACCACCGTACAAGCCTTGCTACGCCGCGAGGAAGAACCGGAGCGGCGCCACTTGCTGACGGATTTGGGCAAGGAAATCGACCGTTTGAGCCACGTCACCAGCGACCTGCTGGAATATGGCCGGCCACACCCGGCCCAGCCCCGGGCTGTTGCGGTTGAACCCCTGTTCGAGCAGGTGGCGCGGCGGGTGGCGGCCGACATGCAGGCCCGCGGCGTGACCCTGCACTGTCGCGCCGAGGCGGGCCTTGAGCTGTATGTGGACCCTGACCAAGTCCAGCAGATTTTGCTCAACCTGTGCCTCAACGCCTTGCAGGCCAGCCAGCCCGGCGACGGCGTGCAATTGCACGCACAGGCGCGGGGCGAGCGGGTGCGGGTCACGGTGATCGACCAGGGCTGCGGCATCCCGGCGGGCGATTTGCAGCAGATCCGCCAACCGTTTTTCACTTCCAAGGCGCGCGGCACCGGGCTGGGGCTGAGCATCTGCCAGCAACTGCTGGAGGCCAACGGTGCGCCCATGGACATTATCAGCACACTGGGCGCGGGCACTGCGGTGACCCTGGATTTCTGCGCCCCACCTGGGAAAGAGGCGAAGTGACCCCCCGATGTCTGACATTCACGTACTAATCGTCGACGACGAAGAAGCGCTGGTGCGCTCCTTGAGCTACGCCCTGCGCGCCGAAGGTATGCGCATCAGTGCCGCCAACAGCGGCGAGGCGGCCCTGGAGTTGCTCAGCGGCGAGCACACTGATATCGATATCGTCCTGCTGGACTTGGGCCTGCCGGGCATCGATGGCATCGCCACCCTCGAAGGCCTGCGCCAACGCCACGCGCACCTGCCGGTCATCATGATCTCGGCCCATGGCGATACCCGCGCTGCCGTGCAAGCGGTGAAAAGCGGCGCCACCGATTACCTGACCAAACCTTTCGAGCTCGATGAGCTGCTGGCGGTGATCGCCACCACCCTGGCCCTGGTGCAAGTGCCAGAAGCCCCCGGGCAGGGCGAAGCCAGCGCTGAACTGGCCGCCGGCCTGCTCGGCCACAGCCCGGCGATGCGCGCGCTCCATGAGGCGGTGCAGCGCATCGCGCGCAGTTCGGCCACGCGCATCCTGCTGCTGGGGGAGTCGGGCACCGGCAAGACCCTGGTGGCCCAGGCCCTGCACAACCACAGCGCGCGGGCCGCCCAGGGTTTTGTCGAGGTTAACTGCGCGGCGCTGCCGGAGCAGTTGATCGAGGCCGAGTTGTTCGGTTCGGAAAAGGGCGCCTACACCGGCGCCCATCAAAAGCGCGCCGGGCTGGTCAGCCAGGCCAATGGCGGCACCTTGTTTCTCGATGAAATCGGCGAGTTGCCCCTGGCCCTGCAAGCCAAGCTGCTGCACTTTCTGGAGAACGGCAGTTACCGCGCGGTGGGCGCCAACGCCGCCAGCCACGCCGATGTGCGGGTGGTGGCGGCGACCAACCGTGACCTGGCCGAGGACGTGCGCCTGGGGCGGTTTCGCGAAGACCTGTTCTACCGCTTGAACGTCATCACCCTGGACATTCCCGCCCTGCGCGAGCGCGGCGAGGATGTGCTGCTACTGGCCCAGCACTTTGCCCGCCGCCAGGCTGCGGAGGAGGGCGTGGAGCCGATCCGCTTCGCCGCCGACAGCGCCACCGCGCTGGTGCACCACCGCTGGCCGGGCAACGTGCGTGAGCTGAAAAACCTGGTGGAGCGCCTGACGATCCTCAGCCCCGGGCAGCTCATCAGCCCCGACCTGCTGCCGCTGCCCCCGCTGGGCGCCCAGGACGCCCCCCAAGTGTTGGGCGACCAACTGGAGCGCGCCGAGCGCGACCTGGTCAGCGATGCCCTGAGCCGCACCGCCGGCCACAAGGGCCTGGCCGCCAACCTGCTGGGGATTTCCCGGCACGCCCTCAAGCGCCGCTTGCAGCGCCTGGGCCTGGGTTGAGCGCAAACCGCTCAACCGCGCGCAAGGGTTGAGCGCTTAGCGCTCAACGGCGTGCTCGCGTGGCCATAAACCTCTGTGGCAGCGAGCCTGCTCGCGATCGGGAACATCACCCCCCCACAGCCCTGATGCCCTCGCGAGCGGGCTCGCTCCCCCCGGCCGTCATGGCTGTGCCAGCATCCTGGCACAGCCCTTGCTCTATCCCTTCCTGCTAGCTAACAAGAGGCGTCGCGAACGCCCTAAAGGAAAAGCCTTATGTCCCTGCCACGTCCATGGTTTCACTGCGCCCTTGCCCTGGGCGGCCTGTTGCTGAGCGTCGCCTCGGTGGCCCAGGTCGGCCGGGTTGAGCTGGGCGCGGCCGCGTCCCAGGCCGACTTGACCATGGGTTGCCTATACCCGATGACCGAGCGCGCAGCGATCTACGGCCAGGACAGCATCGCCGGGGTGCAAGTGGCATTGATCGAATTGCAGGCCATGCGCGAGGCGGGCGACAAGGTGCCGCGCCTGCGGGTGATTATCGATGACGACCAGTCCAAGGCCTCCTATGGCGTGGGCCTGGCGAAGAACTTCATCCACCAGGATGGCGTGCAAGTGTTGTGCGGCATGGTGTCGTCGGGCGTGGGCCTGGCGGTCAGCGAGTTGGCCAAGCGCGAGCAGGTGCTGATGATTGGCACTGACCACGCGTCCTCGCGCATGACCCTGGAAAACGGCCACCCCTGGTATTTTCGCGTCACCAACGACACCTGGACCTCCATGGCCGCCGGCGCCCGCTACCTGCAGGCCCTACAAAAGGAAACCGGGTGGAAACGCCTGGCCTTCATCGGCCCCGACTACGAATACGGCCACGTCTCGCGCGACGACCTGCACGAAGCCTTCGCCCGACTCGGCGTGGCGTTCGAGGACGTCACCGAGCTGTGGCCGCGCCTGTATGAGCCGGATTACTCGGCCTACATTGCCGCCCTCGAGCAGGCCAAGCCCGACGTGATCGTCTCGGCCCTGTGGGGCGGGGATTTCCACGCCTTTGTCACGCAAGCAGCGGGCACGCGGCTATTCGAGACCTCGCGCCTGGCCAACTTCGACACGGGCGGCAACTACGATTTTCTCGTCTCGCTAGGCGACAAAGCACCGCCGGGGCTGATCCTCTCGGCCCGCCACCACAACAACTGGCCCGACACGCCGCGCAACCGCTCCTTCGTCCAGCGCTTCCAGGCCCTCAACGGCCGCTACCCGACCTACGCCGCCCAAGGCGCCTACACCGGTGTGATGGTGTTGGCCAAAGCCTTCGAGAAGGCCGGTGGTAGCACCGACACCCAGGCCCTGATCCACGCCCTCGAAGGCCTGGAAATCGCCTTGCCGGAAGACCCGCCCGGGTTCGTCTCACGCATCGACCCGCGCACCCACCAGCTCCAGCAAACCCAAGCCATCGGCACCCCGGTGGCCAACAGCCAGTTCCCCCCGGCCCAGGTCATGCTGGGCAACTGGGCCGTGTATTCGGCGCAAGAGCTGCAAATGGACAGCGCCACGATCAACCGCCGCTTGGCCACGCACGCCGCTGGCAAGCCGCGCCCCGAGGGCCGAGCCCCTTAACCACCCCTGTGTCTTGAATCGACAATGGAAAAAGCCATGCACAACTATAAAAAAAGCGCACGCAAACACCCCTTGGCCCTGGCGATCACCGCCGCTGGCCTGGCCTTGAGCCTGAGCACCACGGCCCTGGCCGCGGAAAACGGCAAGTTCCGCATTGGCGTCGTGACCTTCCTGTCCGGCCCGGCGGCGGGGCCGTTCGGCGAGCCGTCGGCCAACGCGGCAAAAATCCTCGTGGAAGGGCTGAACCAGGGCAAGTTGCCCGCGCCCTACAACACCCTGGGCATCAATGGCGCCGAAATCGAAGTGGTGCTGATCGACGAAGCGGGCGGGGCGGCCAAGCAGGTAGAGGAATTCCGCAACCTGGTGCAGCGCCAGAAGGTCGATGCGGTGGTGGGCTACATCTCGTCCGGCGATTGCCTGGCCATCGCCCCGGTGGCTGAAGAATTGGGGGCGATGACCGTGTTCTACGATTGCGGCACTTCCCAGTTGTTCAAGGAGGACAAGACCCCGCAATTCGTCTTCCGTACCAGCCTTGATGCTGCCGTGGACAACATTGGCGCCGCCCGTTACCTGACCAAGACCCGCCCTGACGCGCAGAAAGTCGCCGGCATCCAGCAGAACTACGCCTGGGGCCAGGACAGCTGGAACGACTTCACCCACTCCATGGAGCAGTTGATGCCCAAGGCCAAGGTGGTCGAATCGCAAATGCCGAAAGTCTTCCAGGGCCAGTACGGCGCCGAGATTTCCGCGTTGTCGGTCAAGCGCCCGGACATCATCCACTCCAGCTTCTGGGGCGGCGACATGGAAGCCTTGGTGCTGCAAGCCAACGCCCGTGGCCTGCTGGAAGACGCCACCGCCGTGCTCACCTGCGGTGAGTCGGCCCTGGCGCGCTACAAGGACCAGGCCCCGGACGGCATGATTATCGGCGGCCGTGGCCCGTTCGGTGCCTTCGCCCCGGAAAACGACCTCAACCGCTGGTTCAAGGACAAGTACCAGGCCACCTACAACACCGCGCCGACCTACCCGGCGAGCAAAATGGCCCAGGCCATCCTTGGCCTCAAACACGCCGCGGAAAACGCCAAGGCGCAGCCGGGCAAGGTGCCAGCACCGCTGGAAATCGCCAAGGCGTTCAAGGGCGCGACCTTTGAGTCGGTGTCCGGCACCGTGCAAATGGCCCGCGCCGGTGGCCACCAGGCCATGCAAGGTATCGCCTACGGCGAATACCACTACGACAAGGCCGCCAAGCAGGGCAGCGTGCAGAACGTCATCGCCTTCTCCGGCGAGTGCGTGACCCCGCCGGACGGCACCACCGCGCTGGAATGGATCAAGGCCGGGTTCCCGGGCGCGCAGTGCAACTGAACCGCCCCGCGTGATTGAGCCACTGTGGCGGGCCTGCGGGCGCCGCCACCTTTTTGCCAAGGTAGGACCTCTATGATGAGTCTCTTCGCGGTGCTGATCGACGGCACCATCTATGCCTCGTGGCTGTTTCTGGTCGCGGCCGGGCTCACGGTGATTTACGGGGTCATGCGCATCCTGAACATGGCCCACGGCAGCTTCTACGCCATTGGCGCCTACACCGCCGCCTCGCTGGTGGGCTGGTATTTCAACAATGGCATCGGCCCGGTGTGGGCCGGTTACCTGTTGATGCTCGGCTGCGCCCTGGTGGCAGGCCTGATCGTGGGCCTGATTATCGAGCGCGGCCTGCTCAAGTTCATGTATGGCCGCGACGAAGTACTGATGGTCATCATCACCTACGCGCTGCTGCTGGTGTTGGAAGACACCATGAAGATGATCTGGGGCGTGAACCCCTATTTCGCCTACCAGCCCTACGCCGAAATGGGCCGCAGCGCCCTGGCCGGGCTCAAGGTGTCTAACTACGACCTGATGCTGGTGGGCGTCTCGGCGGTGCTGGGCCTGGGCCTGTGGCTGTGGCTGGAGCGCACGCACCAGGGCAAGGTTTTGCGGGCGGTGATCCACGACCGTGAAGTGGCCATGGCCATGGGCGTAAACGTGCGGCGCATGTTCACCCTGGTGTTTGTACTGGGCACCATGCTCGGCACCCTGGCCGGCGCCTTGACCGCCCCGGCGATTTCCGTGGTGCCGGGCATTGGCGTGGAAATCATCGTGCTGGCCTTCGCCGTGGTCGTGGTCGGTGGCATGGGCAGTATCGAAGGCGCGGCCGTGGGCGCGTTGCTGGTGGGCTTGAGCCGGGCGGCGGCGGTGCATTACGCCCCCGAGTTCGAGCTCTTTGTGATTTACGGCGTCATGGCGCTGGTGCTGGCGGTACGCCCCCAGGGCCTGTTCGGCCGCGTCGTTGCGAGGAAGATCTGATATGCGCCTGGATAAAACCGAACTGATTTTGCTGGGCGTTGCCGTGGCCCTGGCCGCCGGCGGTTGGATCGCGCCGCAGTGGCTGGTGTTTTTGCTGACCATGGCGCTGGCCAAGGCCATGGTGGTGCAGGGCGTGGTGATGCAGATGCGCGCCGGCCTGGTGACCTTTGGCCAGGGCCTGTTCTTTTGCGTCGGCGGCTACGCCGTGGGCATGAGCGGGCACTTCTTGAACATCAGCGACCTGGCCGTGCTGCTGGCCATCGGCGTGGGGGCGGCGGTGTTGCTGGCCATGCTCCTGGGCCTGTTGATGACCCGCTACCGCGAGATCTTCTTTGCCATGCTGTCGCTGGCGTTCTCGATGATTCTCTACGGCGTGCTGGTCAAGAGCTCGGGCCTGGGCAGCACCGACGGCTTCAACGTCAAGGCCTGGACCCTGTTCGGCTGGTCGCCGGCCCATGGCCAGGCGCCGTTGGCGCTGTTCGTCATCATCGTCGCCACCTCGGCGGTACTGGCGGTGTTGCTGCACCGCTATGGCCGCAGCAGTGCCGGGATGATGTGCGAAGCGATCCGCGAGAACGAAGTGCGGGTCGAATACCTGGGCCAGTCGCCCCGCTGGGTGCTGTACATGAACTACGTCGCCGCAGCCGCGGTGTCGGCCCTGGGCGGTGGTTTCATGGCCCTGTCGGCCGGGCATATCGACCCGGAAATGGCGTACTGGATCACCTCCGGCGAGTTCGTCTTCATTGCCTTGCTCGGTGGCACCGCCCACGTGGCGGCACCCTTTATCGCCGCCATCGTGTTCGCGGTGGTGCGTACCTACGCCATCGAACTGGTGCCCCATAGCTGGCAGATGATTCTGGGCTTCACCCTGCTGGCCATCATTGTCTTTCTGCCCAAGGGCTTATGGAGCCTGTTTACCGGTCAAGCCAGGAGGGCCAAGGCATGAACTGCATTCTTGAAACGCGGGGCCTGTGCAAGTCGTTCGGCGCCGTCACGGCGGCCAAGGACGTCAACGTGCGCATCACCCAGGGCGAAGTGGTGGGGGTGATCGGCTCTAACGGCGCCGGCAAAACCACTTTCATCAACATGGTCACCGGCTACCTCAAACCCAGCGGTGGCGAGATCCTGTTCAACGGCGATTCGATCATCGGCCGCACGCCCCGGGCCATCACCCGCGCCGGCATGGCGCGCTCGTTCCAAGTGGCGCAGTTGTTCCCGCAACTGAGCGTGCTGGACAACCTGTTGATTGCCGTGTCCGCCGCCGAGAGCCCGTTCCCGGCCTTGCTTGCGCCGATGCGCAGCGCACCGCGCATTGCCCGCGCCGACGCGATCCTCGCCGAGTTCGGCATCAGCCAGTGGCGCGACACCCTGGTCACTGCGGTGCCGCAAGGGGTGCGCAAGCTGATCGACATCGCCATGGCGCTGATCGGCGACCCGCAAATGCTGCTGCTGGACGAGCCCACCAGCGGCGTCAGCGCCAAAGAAAAAACCGCGCTGATGGACACCGTGATGAAAGTGGTGGCCGAGCACCGGGTGACGGTGTTGTTCGTCGAACACGATATGGACGTGGTACGCCGCTATGTCTCGCGCATCCTCGCCTTCTACAGCGGCGAAGTGCTGGCCGACGGCGCCCCCGAAGAGGTGCTGGCCAACGCGCGGGTGCAGGAATTCGTCACTGGCGGCCCCAAGGCCCACAAGGAGGTGCAGCAATGAGCCTGGAAATACGCAACCTGAACGTGGCCATCGACGGTGTGCCGATCCTGCACGACGTGTCGCTGTACGTGGGCCCGGGGCAAATGGTCGGCCTGATCGGCCATAACGGCGCCGGCAAGACCACCCTGATCCGCGCCATCATGGGGCTGTTGCCCGCCGATTCGGGGTCGATCTTCTTCAACTGGCAGGATTTGTGCGCGCAACCGGCGTTTACCCGCGCCACCGCCGGCATCAGCTACCTGCCCGAAGACCGTCGCCTGATCCCGTCGCTGACGGTGGAGGAAAACATCCTGCTGCCGGTGTGGGCCAACAAGTTGGCCGACAGTGCGCAGCGCCTGGAATGGGTTTACAGCTTGATTCCCGAGATCGCCCAGTTCCGCGACCGCAAGGCCATGCAACTGTCGGGCGGCCAGCAGAAACTGGTGGCCCTGGCGCGGGCGTTGATGCCGGGCAACAAGCTGTTGATCCTGGACGAGCCTTTCGAGGGCGTGGCGCCGGTGCTGTCCCGGCGCTTGAGCGAGGTGATCGCCAAACTGGGCCAAGAGGGCCTGTGTGTGCTGATCTCCGAATCCGATGACACTCACTCTGCCGACCTGGTCGATGCCGTGTTTCGCATCGAACGCGGCAGCGTAACCGCAGGGTAGGGCGCAAGCATGTCGACATTTAACTTTGAAACCACGCCCCGGGTGATTTGCGAAATCGACGGCGCCTTGCGCCTCGGTACGCTGTGCCGGGAACTCAAGGCCGAGCGGGTGCTGCTGGTGAGCGATCCGGGCCTGCTGCGCGCCGGTTTGCTCGACGCGCCGTTGCAGGCGCTGCGTGAGGCCGGCGTGGAGGCAACGCTGTACAGCGACGTACAAGCCGACCCGCCCGCAGCCTCGGTGCAGGATGCCGTGGACGCGGCGCGCAACTGCCGCGCCCAAGCGGTGATCGGCCTGGGCGGCGGCAGCTCCCTAGACACCGCCAAACTCGTCGCCCTGCTGTGTGGCCGCGAGCAGGCACTGGAGGCGATCTACGGCATCAACCTGGCCCAGGGCCCGCGCTTGCCGCTGATCCAGGTGCCGACCACGGCGGGCACCGGCTCGGAGGTCACGGCGGTGGCGATCGTCACCACCCCCAGCCACGAGAAAAAAGGCGTGGTCAGCCCCTTGCTGTACCCGGACATCGCCTTGCTCGACGCGCGCCTGACCGTGGGCCTGCCGGCCGCCGTGAGCGCCATGACCGGGGTGGACGCCATGGTCCACGCCATTGAGGCGTACACCAGCGTGCATAAAAAGAATGTGCTTTCCGACGGCCTCGCCGTGCAGGCCCTGCGCCTGCTAGCGGGCAACCTCGACCGGGTGCTGGCCGAGCCCGGCGACCTGGCGGCACGCTCGGACATGCTCCTGGGCTCGATGCTGGCGGGCATGGCGTTCGCCAACTCGCCGGTGGCGGCGGTGCATGCCCTGGCTTATCCGCTGGGCGGGCAGTTCCATGTGCCCCACGGCTTGAGCAACGCCCTGGTGTTGGTGCCGGTGCTCAATTTCAACCGGCCGGCGGCCGAGGCGTTGTACGCCGAGCTGGCCACGGCGGTGTTGCCGGGCCAGCGCTTCGCCAGCCCGGCCCTGGCCTGCGACGCCTTTATCGGCTTTATCACCGCACTGGTGGCGCGCATGCCGTTTGCCCAGCGTTTGCAGGAGGTGGGCGTGAACGCCGAGGACCTGGATCGCCTGACCGACGACGCGATGAAGGTCGAGCGCTTGCTCATCAACAACCCGCGCCCGGTGCGCCGCGAAGACGCCCGCGCCATCTATGCCTCGGTGTTGTGACCCTAGGCCCTTGAGAGGAATGAGCATGAATTACGAATTCAGAAGCGTGCCCCGTGTGGTCTGCGAGGCCGGTGCGTTAAGTAGCGTCGGCACCCTGCTGGCGGGCCTCGGCGCGCAACGGGTGATGTTGGTGTGCGACCCGGGCATCGTCGCCCTGGGCTTTGCCGCCCAGGCGCAAACGGCGCTGGCCGCTGCCGGTTGTGCGGTGACGGTGTACGACCAAGTCGTGCCGGACCCTTCGGCCACGGTGGTCAAGCAAGCCGCCGAGCAAGCGCGCTCGTTCCAGGCCGATGCGGTGCTGGGCCTGGGTGGCGGCAGTTCCCTGGACGCGGCCAAACTGGTGGCCTTGCTGATCCGCAGCGAGCAACCCCTGGAAGACCTTTACGGCACCGACAAGGCCCTGGGCCAACGGGTGCCGCTGGTGCTGGTGCCAACCACGGCGGGCACCGGTTCGGAAGTGACCTGGGTGTCGGTCATCACTGACGAGCAGCAACGTAAACAAGCGGTGTATTCGCCGCAATTGATGCCCGACATCGCCGTGCTCGACCCCGAGCTGACTCTCGGCCTGCCGCCCAAAGTCACCGCGGCCACGGGCCTGGACGCCATGGTCCACGCCATCGAGGCCTACACCAGCCGCACCCGCAAGAACCCCATCGCCGATGGTTTGGCCATAGCCGCTTTGGCGCTGCTGGGCGCCAACCTGCGCAAGGTGTTGGCCGATGGCCGCGACGTCGCCGCGCGCACCGCGATGCTGCAAGGCTCGCTGATGGCCGGCATGGCATTCGTCAATGCCTCGGTGGCGGCGATCCACGGTTTGGCTTATCCGCTGGGCGCGCGCTTCCACATTCCCCACGGCCACGCCAATGCCCTGGTGATGGCGCCGGTGTTGCGCTTCAACCTGCACGCGGCCCAGCGCCAATATGCCGAATTGGCGGCTTACCTGTTGCCCGGGGAGCATTTCGAGCATGAAGCGCAGGCGGCGCTCGCTTTTGTCCAGGCCATCGAGGCCCTGGTGGCCGACAGTGGCCTGGAGCTGCGCCTGTCCAACCTTGGCGTGGACGAAGCGGCGTTGCCGCTGATGGCCACCGAGGTGGTGGTGGGCATCCGCCGCCTCATCGACAGCAACCCCACGGACATGACCGAGCACGATGTAGAAGCCATCTACCGCGGCATCTACTGACCCACGCTGTGGCGCCCGCGCCGCAACGCGGTGCGCGGGCGTATCGGCTTTACCCCTGGCCTTTTACGGATCGTCCGCAACTGCGCAGGGCAGGGTTTTACCTGCGTTTTAACCAAGAGAATAAAAACAATGAAAGGTCGTACCTGCTCCAACGCTCAACTGGCCCTCAGCAGCCTGGCCCTGGCCATCGCGGCACTGCCCGCCGCGGCCCAGGAAAGCGCCGGGTTCTTCGAGGACGCCAAGGCCAGCCTCACGGCGCGCAACTTCTACATCAACCGTAACTTCACCAACCCGGCGTATTCCCAGGGCAAGGCCGAGGAATGGACCCAGAGTTTCATCCTCGATGCCAAGTCCGGCTTCACCCAGGGCACCGTGGGTTTTGGCGTGGATGTGCTAGGCCTGTACGCCCTCAAGCTCGACGGTGGGCGGGGCACCACCAACACCCATTTACTGCCGGTACACGACGACGGCCGCCCGGCCGATGACTTCGGGCGCCTTGGAGTGGCGCTCAAGGCGCGGCTGTCCAAGACCGAGCTGAAAGTCGGCGAGTGGATGCCGGTGCTGCCGATCCTGCGTTCCGACGACGGCCGCTCCCTGCCGCAGACCATGCGCGGGGCACAGGTTACGTCCCAGGAAATCGACGGCTTGACCCTTTACGGTGGCCAGTTCCGTGGCAACAGCCCGCGCAACGACGCGAGCATGGACGATATGTCGATGACCGGTTTGGGCGGGGTCACCTCCGATCGCTTCAATTTCGCCGGTGGTGAATACACGTTCAACGACAAACGCACGATGCTCGGCCTGTGGAATGCCGAGCTAAAAGACATCTACAACCAACAGTTCATCAACCTGGTGCACAGCCAAGCCGTCGGTGCCTGGACCCTGGGCGCCAACCTGGGCTACTTCATCGGCAAGGAAAGCGGCAGCGAGCGGGCAGGGGAGTTGGACAACAAAACCGCCTCGGCCATGCTCTCGGCCAAGTACGGTAGCAGCACCTTCTATGTGGGCTTGCAAAAGGTCAGTGGCGACAACGCCTGGATGCGTGTCAACGGCACCAGCGGCGGCACCCTGGCCAACGACAGCTACAACTCAAGCTACGACAACGCCAAAGAACGCTCCTGGCAATTGCGCCACGACTACAACTTCGCCGGCGTCGGCGTGCCGGGCCTGACCCTGATGAACCGCTACATCAGCGGCGACAACGTGCACACTGCCACCGTCAGCGACGGCAAGGAGTGGGGCCGGGAGAGTGAACTGGCCTACGTGATCCAAAGCGGCAGCCTGAAAAACCTCACGCTGAAATGGCGCAACAGCACGTTGCGCCGCGATTACAGCAGCCTGGAGTTCGACGAAAACCGCCTGATCGTCAGCTACGCCTTCTCGGCGCTCTGATACTGCACGCCCGCATCCGCTTCAGTTCTTGGCACTGAGGCGGGTGCGGGGGCACGACTCAGCCCAGCCATTGAGAAGGTGGTTGTTTTTCAGGGCGAAGCAGGGCGTGCCTGGAACACTTCGCATAGGCGCTTGCAATGCCAACCGCCCATAGAAAAACAGCGCCGTCAGCCAGGTGGTCAACCAAACGAAAATCCCCGCCCAAAAGGTGTGGGACATGTAGTGCCAACCTTGCAGTACCCGAGTGGTGCCGTAAAAAAAGCCCAGTAGCAGCACCGCCATTAGCAACTTGCGCGCATGGGCCCAGCGGTGGCGCAGGGCAACGAAATACAGGGCCAGCAAGGTAAACCCGCTGGACGCATGGCCGCCCGGCCAGCAGCGACCAGCCCCGGCCTTGTCCAACCACGTGAAATTCTCGAACCATTCCTTGCGCAACTCAGTGCCACCGTAGAGCGTGGTTTCCACCGGGCAGTACACGCTGGTGTGGCTTTTGAGGTAATGGATAACCAGGGTGCACAGGGCAAAAGCGACGACGACGAACAGCAAGTCGCGGCGGTGCCGGGTGGTAAAGCGCAGCAACGGGGCGATGCGGGTTTTCTCCAGAAAGCGGCTGGGCCGACGGCTGGCAAGGCGTGGCCAGACAAACGACAGCAACGAACCGATCAGCGCCCATTCGCCGGTCCAATCCGGCAGGACCCTGGGCCATTTATGGGTGACGATCTCGAACCAACGGCTTTGGCGCATCAGGAATTGGCCACTGGCAGGGTCAACCAACAGGTTGCTGATAGCGCGGTCCAACTCCGTCAGGTCAAACACTAGGAACACCGCCATCGCCAGCAACATCGGCAGGCCCAGGTTGAATAGATAGAAGCGCGAACGGGACGGTGCCTGCATGTTCATTGCCCGGCGCCGGCGGCAAGTGTGCGCCACTGGTTGGCGTTCATCTGGCCGAGGATGCGCGCTTTGCCCTGGCTGCCCATGGAGATGAACAGGGCGCTGGCATAGGCGCTTGAACGCTCGCCGCCAGGGACGTTCAACTGACGCTCGACATAGTCGATGCAACCACTGTGGGTCACCAGCACCAGGTTGTGGCCTTCGGTTTTGTGCTTGAAAGCCGTGTCGGCGAAATCCCGGTCGCATCGGTTCAACCAGTCCTGGGTGGCAACGGCATCGCCGAACATAAAATGCGCCGTCTGCTGCGTGCGCACCGTAGGGCTGCTCAGCACTTGCGCCTGCTCCAGGCCCAAGCGCTGAATGCCTTGGCCTACGTCGGCCGCGGCCTGACTTCCTTCGACTGTAATACCACCGGGGTCGCCCAGGCAGGGGTTCGGCGAGCGGTCGCAACGCTCGGCATGGCGGATCAGGACAATCACCGCACCTTTGGCCCAATCGGCGTAAATCCCGCGGCTGAGCATTTGCTGTTCATTGCCCACATTCATGATGAGAGTCCTCGACGAAAGCCAGGTGGTCAGCGCGACCAGGGCCAGCAGGGTAAACAGGCCAATGGCCAGCGCTTTTGCGCCGGGCCGGCGGCGCCACTTAGGGCGGGATGCAAACACGGGGGTTTCGATAGCGCCTTGCAGCATGCTGTCACTCCGACAGGCAGGACGGGAATGTGAGCACTGTAGGAGCGGGGGTGTGGGGGGAGGGTGAAGGGGAAGTGAAAAAAACCTTATGGAGCGGGGGTTGTTGTAGTGTCTATTTATAACTCAACTAAAGAACCATTTAGCATAGTTATAACTCAATCGTATTAGATATCAGCAGAAGCAGAAGGCTGTAACTGTCATTCCTCCAGTTTCGCGCCCGCGAAACTCTTGCCGTGGTTTAGTTTCTCTAGGTACTTGATCAGATCCTTTTCCTCGCAGTCATTGAATTGTCCGCGCAAAAGCTCATTTAGCCTAGCCTCGCTCAGGCCCAAGACGGCTGCTGCATTTGTAATTCCGTCTGTTGAGCGGCTTAGCACGAGGCTGATTTCCGTGACGATCCGGGCCTTGCGCAGCATTTCCTCAGGGTTGGCCACGCCGATGTCAGCGTAAACGTTGTAAGGTTTTTCTTGCTCGGTCATTTTTGGTTTTCCATAAATAACGGTTATCTATATCTGCAAAGCTACATTCAACCATCAACTTTTTGCATAGACTTTTGCTCAACTTAGGGTGTTTTTTAGTTGTGGTATAATTTTCTTGACTTCTGATGCGGCCTCCAATGCAAAAGGGAGCACTCACTAATCTAAAGGTAAACATTAATGGCAATTGCGCAAATCGAAAAATTCGACCTCGTTGTAGCAAACGTTCTTCAACATTTACTCGTAACTTTCCCCCAGCCCGTTCACTTGCAAGCTGACTCAGCCGATTATCAGACTGTCTATCGAGAAGGCAATAGCTGGGATGGAGCTGGATATGTTGCGGCAAGTGCTGAGGAGTTTTTGTTCACAAGTTGCGTGCGTTGGTTGTCTGACGAAGGCTTTGTCCGGTTCTCCAAAGAGCTTCCAGCTAGCTTTGAAGGGGCTGTTCTGACACATCAAGGGCTGAACCTGGTGAGCGGCAATCCTGCTTCGTTGACCCGTGAACGTTACATTAACGATTGACCGCAGGCTGAATTGAGCGTGGTCGGGGGCTTTCAGCACATTGAAAGGCGCGTCTCTTGGCCCCCAGGCTCTTATGTTCGCATAATGTATATTATGTTAAACGAGGTGCTATGTTAATAATGTTCATGAACCTCGTAAGGCACTGATTCGACAAATCGGCTTCCGGCATCCACTCTCTCAACGGGCCATGTACTCCGTGTTCATGGCGAGTCCTTGAATGAGGTGGCTGCCGATGAAACTGATTCAGTGCCGTTTCTCTTCAGGTCAACGACTACCGCTGCTTGTACAAGCTGGTGATGCGGCGCCGTTGCCCACACTTGTCCCGTTCATCTACGTCCAACTTAAACTCAGACAGCGCGCTTACAACACGGCTGCGGCGCATCTGCGCGCGATCCTGGCTTTCTACTCCTATGCCAGAACCCGAGATCTGGATATCGATGAGGCTATCTTGGCCTGCCACTTCGAGGCGATTCTGGCTTTATTGGACGGCTACGCCATTTGGCTTCAAAGCAGTCGTCAAGCCGACAACCTGGTCGCCCGAATCGGCAAAGCTGAAACGGTACTTTTTCCTCAGATCGATCCGCGTACCCGGGACCAGTACCTGCGTTTGCTGAAGAAATACCTTTCCTGGTGCGTCACCCGTTACATTCCGCGCGCCCATCAGAATTCCGCCACCCAGACTAACATCGAGGTGGTATTTGCCGATGTCGCCGACGTGATAGAGCGGCGCTTTGAGAGCCATATCATCAATGTTCGTCCCGACCATGCTCGTTACCGCAGCCTGACAGATACGCAACTTCAGATCGTTCGCACATTGATTCGCCCCGGCGCAACGGCGAATCCGTTCCCGGAAAGGCTGCAACTGCGCAATTGGCTGATGATTGAATTACTACTGGAGACCGGTATGCGCCGAGGGGAGCTTCTCAAGCTCTACACCACCGATGTCAATGATGGTACTCAGCATGCCTATGTCAGCATCAATGAGCGCGCAAATGATCCCGGTGACCCGCGCGCTGAAGAGCCTGCGCTGAAAACACACGGACGGACAGTAGGTATTTCCGCGCAGTTGTATGAAGTCTACGAGCGTTATATCCAGGGAGAGCGACGCCCCCTGCGTAATGGCAAACCAATGAAATTGCTGTACCGCTATTTGTTCATCTCTGACCGAGGCCGCCCGCTGTCGATCCGAGCGTTGTCTAGCGTCCTTGATCGGCTGTTTCTGACAATTGAACTGGCTCATCCGGGGTTGTTGCCTACACTTTCCGCGCATGACTTTCGTCACACCTTTGCCGATCGTTTTTTGGCTTACCTGGTCGAGAAGCGTGGGTATGACCTCGAGCGGGCCACGGACGAACTCCGGCGTGTCTGCGGTTGGACTGACACTTCGACGATGCCACGCCGTTATGCAAGTCGTTATCTAGCCGAGTCGGCCAACTTCCACAACGCCCAGCGTGCCTCAGCAGCCTGGAGCCGACTTGACAGTTAAGGAGGTTCACCGTGACCAAATCAGCCGATCAAGAACACGCTTCACCCTCCTCCTCTTTTCCGGCCTACGTGTTCGAGGGCCCGGCTCAGGTTGCGATTCGAACTCGCACCAATGACCAGCCACGATACGTCGATACCCGGCTGCCGGTGTGGACGTGGTACGACGGTGGGGTTGCACTGAAAATTGACTGGGCCTCACTTGACTTAACTCCAGAGCTCAATGAAATAGCCAAAAGCTTTATGGCATATGCGTTGGAAAAATATGCTCCACAGACAGCATTCATGTTTGTAAGAACTCTTGTCTATTTATCAAGCACCGCGCTTGCTCGTTACTTTCCTTGGGATTATCATAATTTAATCGCTGAATTAAATGGCTTCAAACAATCCAGGCAACATCTAATTGGATTTCGCAGACTTTATCGCTGGGCAGTTGATAGAGGGATTAAAGGTTTTGATTCAAACATCTTCCTTAAAATCAAGGATGTGAAATCAGATCGGGTTGAACCGTATGCTCGAATTTTTCTCTCGCAGTCTGGTTTAGAACTTGATGAGGAAATTCGATTGCTCAAGCGTATAGAGCGAAAAACCTCTTCAAGTGACTGGGTAGATGCTCAGCTCAATATGATGCTCCACCTGGGTTTTGAATTGGGGCCGCGTTCGATTCAGTTTCATTCGCTAGACGTCGCGGACTTTGAGTTCATTGAAAGTGCTGATCATGAGAAGTACTACACCCTATGGCTACCCATGGCCAAAAAGGTCGGCCAGCGCAGACCTGAGCGGCGCCCCCGTAAAATAACCACCCGCCTGGGTGAGAAAATCTCACGTCACGTTTTAGAAATTCAACGCCGTTTTGGTAGCGACTGTGAACCATTATTTGTCAGTCCTTGTGGAAGGCGTCTCTCGGTTGTTGAAATCGGTTCAGGTCTCAAACGCGAGCTGCGTGAAGCTGGGATAGACACGCCGAATCAGGTAACCATGTTATTGCGTCACCACCTCGGGCAAGGCTTGGCGGATCAGGGTACTCCGGCAGACATAATTGCCGAACTGCTCGGGCACAACAGCACGGTTGCGGCCCGTGCTTATGTAACGGCAACCCCCAACATTGCCCGGATAAAAGAGAAAGCACTGGGTAAGAGCCCGGCCTATCAACGCATCATGCGCAGCTTATTAACTGGGCAAATCGTTCAACGCCGCGATACTGCTCCTGAAAGAGCAGTCCGCGGCGTCATTGATACGCAGTACATCGGCGATATTGGCGCCTGCGCCCTGCCGGTCCATACCCACTGTCCCTACAACCCTATATACGCCTGCTACACCTGCAAGAAGTTCCACCCCTTTGCTGACGGCCGCCATGAGCAGGTAAAGGAGGCACTCCAGCGGGAGGCCCAACGGTTCATTGATATGGCAGAACTAGCCGGTGATCTCATTCACAACCGGCCCCTGGCCCAGCATCAGACAACCATTCTGGCGGTAAGCGCTACGATCGAGCGCTGCCGGCAGCAAACTGAGGATGCTGCAGATGACGCTGTCTAGAGCAAGTCAACGCCTCGGAGGTTTTGTTACACAGGAACAAGCGATTTTCCATTCGTTACCGATTTCAACACCGTGGGCGTCATCGTTATGGGGCGTCGGAAGCTGGTTACCACAACGTGGAAAGCAAAATACGCTTACCTTCGAGACGCATCGGCAAGCCCTCGAAAAAACGGGCTATCCTTCTCCGGCGAAGGGCCCACTCCCCCTCGTGTTCCAAGATTTTAACAAGGCCCTGATTGTGTATCTACAACGCACCCGGAGCCTGCAGTTTTCGATGGTGGCTGCATACAATATTGCTATCCGGCGGGTATACAACCCCTTGTTTGAGCGCGGCGCATCCGATCCCACACAGTTGACACGAGGTGATTTTGATCGCGTCGTAGAATTCCTCCGCCAAAGCGGTTACAAGAATCTGTACGACGCGACCTCTCATCTTCAAGTAGTAGCGGATACGATTGATATTCTGCAATTAACTAAGATCGCCATCCACTTTGAGCATGATGCAAAACCAGAAAAGCGCCGTCACGACTATATTTCGCTGCATGATCCCGATCGCACTGTAAAACAGCGTAAATCTGATGAGAAGTTGCCCTCTCGTGAGGCGATGGAAGCCTACGCCCTTTGTTCGAATAATCCGCTTAATGACAGCGAAGAGATTTTGCTGCGCATAATCGATTTACTGATCGCGACTGGCCAAAGAGGGAACGAGGTAGCGGTAATTCCTTATGACTGTTGGGTTGAAAGACCAATCAAAGGAGCAACAGGTGAGATAGTTGTAGATGCAAATGGCAAGCGCTTGGTCGAATGCGGAATTAGGTACTTTGCGGAGAAGCATTTTCAATCTCGTGTTCATTGGTTTGCAGAAAGCGACGTCCCTCTAGCTAGGCGTGCAGTCACGCGACTCAAGTTACTGACCCAGGAACAGCGAGAAATCGCTAAATGGCAAGAAGATAATCCAGGTCGCCTCTGGGACTACTCGCCGAAGAAGGAAATGTCAGAAGCTGAAATTTTTAGCTGGCTTGGATTCAGTCAGAATCGCGATTCGTCTCGGAACCTAAATGTGTACTTTTCACGAAATGGAATCCATCCTAGCAAGGTGTCGAGGCAAAAGTATTTGGCTGGCGATATTGAGAGTTTTCTCGTTCCTAAACTTCACGGGCATGCCGCGCTTACCGAAAATGTCAGCGGCAAGCTTCGTGTTGTCTTAAAAACAAGTGAAACACTTGCCATCGCATTTGACGGACAATTTCGTTTGGGGGGACGTGAGGCCAACGTGTTCCGTGCCATTCCACGACGAGTGATGTTGGCTGACATTAACCGAGCACTCGGCGCGGATCCGCGATTCTCGTCCATATTCTCGCGCCGTTCATTATTTGAAGCGGATGGGACACCGATCAAGCTGACTAGCCATCAACCGCGTCACTGGCGAAATACTATTTACCATCTGACTGGCATGAGCGATGTTCAGCAGGCGCTGGCCCTGGGGCGAAAACGCCTCGACCAGAATGTCTATTACCAACACACAAGCATTGAAGAAAACACCGCTACCCATCAAGAGTTCTTGGCGTTCAATAGCCATCACGACCGTATCGACTTTCTACATGCGGGCATAAGAGATAAGCGCATTCAGGGCGCTTTGACCGACAGTTACCATGCGCTGCTGTCAGATAAAGGCGCGATCACGGCAGAAGCATTCCTCACCGTACACGCAACGGCGCTGCACGTGACACCCTTTGGAGGTTGCATTCACGACTTCTCCCAAGCGCCCTGCCCTAAGCATCTTCAGTGCTGGAATGGCTGCTCGCATCTGCATCTGATGGGCACACCATCGGAACGGGCTAACCTTAAGAAACAAGCCGATAATCTGACGAACGCAATTACCATTATGCGCGATGCCGGTGCCGGAGAGGCAGGCAGCGATGTATGGCTGGCAGACCAGGAAGACAAGCTCAATAATTTAAGATCAGTCCTTGCACGCGATACCAATGTAGGCGTGCAACGCGTGTTTCCAGATGGGCATCCTGTGACAGTTGCAGATACGGACAAACGACACAGTTCGGTTTCAGATGACTAGAGGCTACTATGGCGAGACGACAGATATTGCGGGGCGGGACTCTAGATGAGGCAATAGACGCCCTCCTCGCCCAGATGATTGGCTCAGGAGTGGAGCTCGCCCCCATTTCCCGACCGGAGGTGCAGCGCCGGCTGGGCCTGACAAGCCGAGCTACGCTAGGAGGTGACCGTGGAAACAGAATCGAGTCTGCGCGAATCGCACAACTGAGGGAAAGCGGGAGAGACCCAGACGGTGCCCGTCGACGCAGGAGCCTTGAGGAGCGTATTGCAAGTCTTAAGACGGAAAATGCAGTTCTGGTGAGACAGCGAGACCAGCTTTTTGAAGCCCTTTCGGCAATAGCGCACAATTGCCTACTTGGCGGGCTGGATGTCGAGTCGATAATGGCACCGCTGAGGAACACTCATAAATCTACCTAGCCAGGTCATCGACTACAGATTACGGCATGATCAGCGGAGTTGCCCTAGGACAAGTTTGCACAGGTTTCTAACGACTATACATTACGGTATGGGTTACTCGGCTACCGTTCCACGCCCTACCGCTTTAGCACATCCAACCAGGCAGACCTTACTTAGATGTCTCCACCGGCTGACCTGATTGTAGGGTCACAGCATGAAGCCCTCTGCGAGTTGCAGCAGCATATCTTCAACCTGGCTTGTGCCTTGCTGACTATTCAGCATCTGCACTGGAGCCATGCCGCCGAATCGCACCTTGGGCTTTGAGAGCCAAAGTTTGGCTTTGTCGGACTCACCAAACACCGCATCGGCCATAGCGTGGATATGCGCGATGCGAAAGAAGCGATCGCTCTCCTCAACTGTCAGGAGCTGATTGCGGTTGATGCGGCTCTTTAGCGTTCGCGGTGGGATAATTTGATCGCGTTCGAGCTGCGACACCGTTCCGTCTTCCGTCAACTGCACCAGTCGGGCTGCAGGAAAACCCTGTGTAATACAGTTGTGAATATCCATATCACTGGCCAAGACAGAAATATCTAGCAGGGTTTCAAGGCGTACACGGTACGCTGAGTATCCAGAGCCACGAAGAATTTGAGCTCGCATGGCGAATCTCCTGAAATCGTGATACCACATGATGCGTGGCGGTCGCGGTTTGATGCAAGAGGATTGACATCTGCGTCAATCAACCATGGTTTACCTGTAGCCCCTGAGGCACTTTAGTTCTATCCCCTAAAGGGGTCTGCAAAGCCCGGCAACGACCGGTTTTTTGCTTTTGTGTTTTTTGCTCCTACTCAACTGCCTAGTGATAAACCTTCGAACCCTGAACTACCGAGAAATTCTCGGTAGTTGCCGCTTTGAATTAATTCCGCTTGCGGCGATCTCGCATGCGCCTCCCCTCGCGGCCACACGACTATCGCCGTTGCGATTTCCAACCAGAAGCGCATTGCATCGGTCGCAGTAAAGACTGCTCTGGTCGTGAACATTGACGGTAACCGCAAAGTTCTGGACATGCAGGCTGCCCCATCAGAGGCTGAGCCGTTCTAGGCGAACCTCCTGCGTAACCTCAGCACTGAGGCTTGAGGTGAAAGCTGGTTATTTTCGACCCTATGAAGGCCTGAAGGCGCCGGGTCTCCACGCCAATTGGCAGCGCTTCATGTGTTGGGATAACTCGGATTGCTCAGGGCGCCTCGTAGTCGACCTCAGTTTAAGACAACGAGACATCTACGGAACACGTGGCGATTCAGTTTTTCCGAGCTTGCCGGCGGTACCTTTCCGCCCTTCGTCCTGAACATGCACAGAATTATCCTTACCGGAAGGCTGCATATCGCCCCCAAGCAGTGGTCTATTTTCTTTCCTGCCCGGATTTTAGTACCTGCACGCCTTGGACATCCGGTGTTGCGCAAAATACTTCTAGCGCAGCGGCTTTAACGCAAATCTTGTTGTATCCGCCAAGAAGTTCGTAGCTATTTACCGTGAGGACCGCATTCACCCCAGTGGCAATCCTAGCCCTAATTTGTTCTCGTGCGCTTTCATCAAAACCATATTCCCTTATCACCCGGTCCAATGTGACATCAACAAACGCGTGCTCAAGCGCGACAATACAGCTTTTGGATACATTCATATAGGTGAGGGGGCCATTTCCCGAGTCTTTAACCACCCCAGTATCCGTGAGTAGCGCACAGCGCTCATCGAACACAGCGACGAATATAGTTGTGGAGAACTCTGGGGCTATAAAAAATTCATTTATAAATCCGTCCAACTGGGACTCATCGTCATATCTGTCAACGTAGAGAAACAGTAGCAACAGCCTAATCCACTGCTGATACTCCTTCGACGAAACGCCGTAAGTGTTGCAGATATACGCTTCTTCAGATGAGTTTTTTTTGGCCAGTGCCAGATACAGCGAAAGGGCGCCAGGTTTATCGAGGGAGTGATCTAAGAAGGTATCGAACCGCTTTAACACCTCCTTGATTTTATAAGGGTTTCGCAACCAGTTCATTGTTTTATATGTATAAATAAACTTGACGTGACCGAGAAACCTCTCAAAGTCGAATCCTTCTAAATCCTTCAAATGTATTTTAGGTTGCTTATCCAGGCGACCTCTAACTTCGTTGATCATAGCAAGTAAGCTGGACACATGCTCAGGATAGGGAGCTTCGTGACGTTCGAACAAGCGCTCAAAATTCAACCGGTCTTTCTCGCCTGTTCGCATGAAAGTAAATAGATCCTGAAATCCAAGGTAATCCCCCCTGAAAAGAATACTCACCAGAAGTAGAATTTTCTCCTAATCGGATCAAGGAAATTTTGCGTGAAGAGATCACGTTTTT
>RCMZ01000007.1_pt1 | contig 167816 bp, 158 predicted proteins | sample 2041141 | NCBI WGS metagenome assembly RCMZ01 (sample SAMN09708263, study PRJNA481090) | Wastewater metagenome, whole genome shotgun sequencing project. | biome: sewage; isolation source: Davis station wastewater (DW) | place: Antarctica: Davis Station | collected 2010-03-01 | reverse complement strand
AACGGCGCCCGCCGCTGCACCGTCTGCGGGTAGTGGCACGGAGGCCGCGCCTGCCGTGGTCCCCGCCGCGCCCGAGGCGGCTCCGCTTTCCGCCGAGTCGGCGGGCAAAGCCGCCCAGCCGGCCGCGCGCAGCCGTCGTCCGCGCAAGCCGAAAGCCGCGCCCGACGAGGCCTGATCAGGGCCGGCGCGATGGCGACAAAAAAGCCGCGACGAGGTCGCGGCTTTTTTTTGGGGGGCGTCGAAGGCGGCGCGGGATCAGGCGGCGGCTTGCGTCGGGATCTGGTGTCCGATGCGCGCGATGCGGTTCTGCGCGTCGGCGTAGACCAGCGCCGGTTCGTGCTTGGCGAGTTCGACCTCGTTGTACACGGCGAAGGTGGCGATGATCAGGAGGTCGCCGGGGGCGGCGCGGCGCGCTGCCGATCCGTTCACCGAGATGATGCCCGAGCCGCGTTCGGCGCGGATCGCGTAGGTCGTGAAGCGCTCGCCGTTATTGACGTTCCAGATGTCGATCTGTTCGTATTCCTTGATGTTGGCGGCGTCGAGAAGATTCTCGTCGATCGCGCACGAACCTTCGTAATGAAGCTCGGCATGCGTGGTCGTCACGCGGTGCAGCTTCGACTTGAGCATCGTTCTCTGCATGGATTCACCCGTGCACAAGTTGGGGGAAGGGCATTGTAGCGGCTAATGCGGCGCTGTCAATCACCACGGTGGGCATGTTGCGCCGCCTAAATTTCAACGTTATCAATGAGTCGCGTGGCGCCCAGGCGGCTGGCCGCAACGACCACCAGCGGGGCGTTTGCGGCCTGCGGGACTTGCAGGTCGGCCTGCTGGCGCAGCGCAACATAATCGGTCTTCCAGCCGTGGCCGTCGAGTTCGGCCGCGGCTTCCCTTTCCAGCTTGGCGAAATCGCGCTCGCCGGCCCGCACGGCGTCGCGGATGCGGCTCAGCACGCGGTACAGGCGCGGCGCCTCGGCGCGCTCGGCGGTGCTCAGGTAGCCGTTGCGCGAGGAGAGTGCGAGGCCGTCGTCGGCGCGCACGGTGTCGCCGCCGACGATCTCGATCGGCAGCGCGAACTGGCGCGTCATGTTGCGCAGGACCATCAGCTGCTGGTAGTCCTTCTTGCCGAACAGCGCGACCTGCGGTTGCACGATGTTGAACAGTTTGAGCACGACGGTGGCGACGCCGCCGAAGTGGCCGGGGCGGAACTCGCCTTCGAGCTGGTCCTTGATCGCCGGCGGCTCGACCTGATACGCCTGCGGCTCCGGGTAGAGGTCGGCCTCGGTCGGTGCGAAGAGGACGTCGACGCCGGCCGCCGCGAGCTTCTCGCAGTCGGCGGCGAAGGTGCGCGGATACTTGTCGAAATCCTCGTTCGGACCGAACTGCAGGCGGTTGACGAAGATGCTGGCGACCACCGTGTCGCCGTGCGCGCGCGCCTGCGTCATCAGCGCGATGTGGCCGGCGTGCAGGTTGCCCATGGTCGGGACGAAGACGATGCGGCCGCGGTCGCGCAGTGCGGCGCGCAGGTCGGGGATGGCGGAATGGATTTGCATGGGAAGGGTCTCTTGGCGCGGGGAGCGCGGATTCGGCGGGGGCGTGCGGGAGGCGGAACGCGGCGTTCGCCGTGTGCCGCTGTCGCCGCGTTCTCCGTCTCGGCCGCGCTTGCGTTTCAGTAGCAGTGTTCGGGGCCCGGGAAGCTGCCGTCCCGGACCGCCGCGACGTAGGCGGCGACGGCGGCGGCGATCGACGGCTGGCCGGCCATGAAGTTCTTCACGAAGCGGGCCTTTTTGCCGCCCGCGATGTCGAGCATGTCGTGCAGCACCAGCACCTGCCCCGAGCACTCCTTGCCGGCGCCGATGCCGATGGTCGGGATGTGCAGCTTCTGCGTGACCTCGGCGGCGAGCGCGGCGGGGATCGCTTCGAGCACGATCAGCGCGGCGCCGGCGTCCTGCTGCGCGAGCGCGTCGGCGAGCAGGCGCGCGGCGCCGGAGTCGTCCTTGCCCTGCACGCGGTAGCCACCGAGCTGGTGCACCGACTGCGGCGTGAGGCCGACGTGGGCGCACACCGGAATGCCGCGCGCGGTGAGAAAGCGCGTCGTCTCGGCCATGTCCGTGCCGCCTTCGAGCTTGACCATCTGGGCGCCGGCGGCCATCAGTGCGGCGGCGTTGCGGAAGGCCTGCTGCGGGCTTTCCTGGAAGCTGCCGAAGGGCATGTCGGCGATCACCAGCGCGCGCCGGCTGCCGCGCACCACGGCGGCGGTGTGGTAGGCGATGTCGGCGAGCGTCACCGGCAGCGTCGAGTCGTGGCCCTGCAGGACCATGCCGAGCGAGTCGCCGATGAGCAGGGCGTCGACGCCGGCGGCGTCGCAGAGCTGCGCGAAGCTGGCGTCGTAGCAGGTGAGGATGCAGATCTTTTCGCCGGCGGCGCGCATTTTTGCGAGGTCGACGTGCGTCAGCCGACGCGTGACGGCGTGGGTGGACATGGGTTTATTCTCCCCGGTTGAAGTATTCGCGGTGCCCGCGCATCGCTTCGATGCGCTGCACGAGCAGGTGGAAATCGTCGTCGTGATCGACGAAATTCAGGTTCTCGGAATTCACGACCATCACCGGCGCGGCGCCGTAGTCGTGGAAGAAGCGCGTGTAGCTGGCGGCGAGGACGGTCAGGTAGGCGTCGCTGATCTTGCGCTCCATGTCGATGCCGCGCTTGCGGACGCGGGCGATCAGCGTTTCCGGCTTGGCCTGCAGGTAGATCACGAGGTCGGGCGCGGCGGCCTGCGGCGAGACGCGGTCGTAGATCTGGCGGTAGAGCGCGTATTCGTCGTCGTTCAGCGTCAGCTGTGCGAACAGCGGGTCCTTTTCGAGCAGGTAGTCGGCGACCACCGGGCGCGCGAAGAAATCGGGCTGCAGCAATTCGCGCAGCTGGTCGATGCGCTGGAACAGGAAGAAGAGCTGCGTCTGCAGCGCGTAGCGCCGCTGGTCCTGGTAGAAGCGCGCCAGGAAGGGGTTGAGTTCCGGCTGTTCGAGCAGGTGCTGGGCTTCGAGGTGCGAGGCCAGGCGGCGGGCGAGGCTGGTCTTGCCGACGCCGATCGGGCCTTCGACGACGATGTGGCGCGCGCTGCTGAGCGGGGTCTTCTTCATCGGAGATCGCGGGCGCGCCTCAGTGGGCGCACAGGGTTTGCGGATTGTCGCGGCTGCTGGCGGCCATCCGCTCGAGGCAGTCGAGCACGGTGAAGCTGGCCTCTTCCATGCGCGACAGCAACTCGGCGCCGCCGCTGAAGTCGCCGGCCAGCAGCTTGGCGACCGCGTCCTTGCCGAACTGGTGCACCTGCTGGTGCGGCGTTTCCATCGCGGCGTAGCCGTCGAGCCTGGTGAAGCAGGCGCGACCGTCGCCTTCATAGTACCAGCGCCCGAGCCGGCAGGCCTTGTGGCTGGCGAACTGGTCGGCCGTCTTGTCGGAGACGCCCATGAAGACCTTGTAGATTTCGAACTTGAAAACCAGATGGTCCATCTTGGCGAGTTCGGTGAAGGTGCTCAGCGCGGCGACGGCGATCGTGGTTTCCATGTTCTTCGAGAGGTCGATGATCGCTTCGATCCCCTCCCTCGCCGAAGCGCCTTCGTTGCCGTAGGCGTCCGCCTGTCCGGCGAGCCCGGACATGCTGCCCTTGGCGTTGGCGGTGTCGCGCTTGATGGTGTCGATCAGGAGCGAAATCTCGCTGGTCGCCTTGGCCGTGCGTTCGGCCAGCTTGCGCACCTCGTCGGCGACCACAGCGAAGCCGCGCCCGGCCTCGCCGGCGCGTGCCGCTTCGATGGCGGCGTTGAGGGCGAGCAGGTTGGTCTGGTCGGCGATTTCCTTGATCAGCGAGAGTATGCCGCCGATCTGCTCGGTGCTGACGGTCAGCCCGTCGACCAGGGTCATCGTTTCGTGCGAGGTGCCGGCCAGCGCGACCAGACCGTCGGTCAGCCGGGCGACCGTCTCGCGGCTGCCGGCCGACAGCGTCGTCGCCTTGGTTGCCTCGGCGACCTCCTCCTTGAGCGAGGCGGCCAGCGCGGAGACGCTGCCCTGCGATTTGGCGAGGCTGTCGCCGAAGCGCTCGAAGTTGGCGAGCAGGTGTTCCCAGCCCTCGGTGACGCACTTGGCGGCGTTGTAGCGCTCGCCCAGTTCGCTGTGCTCGCCTTCCAGGCCGGCGATCCGGGAGCGCAGTTCGGCAATTTCGTCCTGCGCCGCCGCGAGCTTCTGCCGCAACTCCTGTTCAGCCGATGAGTTTCCGAACAATCCCATGATGTCCAACCTCCCCAATCTGGTTATTGGCTAGCTGCGGAAAACGAAATAAACCGCGCCAAGGATACACAGGGCGGCCCAGAGGTAGTCAAGCTTGAGCGGCTGCTGCATGTAGAAGACGACGAAGGGGACGAAGACCGTCAGCGTGATCGCTTCCTGCAGGATCTTGAGCTGGGCGAGCGAGAGTTCGCTGTAGCCAATGCGGTTGGCCGGCACCTGCAGCAGGTATTCGAAGAGCGCGATGCCCCACGAGATCAGCGCGGCGATCCACCACGGACGGTCGTTGAGCTGCTTGAGGTGGGCGTACCAGGCGAAGGTCATGAAGACGTTCGAGGCGCTGAGCAGCAGCACGGTCTGCCAGATGGCGGGGATATTGGGCAGGGAGGGCATCAGGGAAGGCGTTCGATACGTTGCATGGCGACCGCCGGCAGCCAGGCGGCGGCCGTGCCGCGCCCGGGGATGCGGCAGTCCGGGGCGATCTCGACGAGCGGGGCGACGACGAAGGCGCGCAGGTGCATGCGCGGGTGCGGCAGGCGCAGCGTCGGGCTGTCGAGGCGCAGGTCGTCGTAGAGCAGCAGGTCGAGGTCGAGGGTGCGCGGCGCGTGGTGGAAGTCGCGCCGGCGGCCGAATTGCGCTTCGATGGCGAACAGTTCGGCGAGCAGTTCGTGCGGCGCCAGCGTCGTGTCGAGTGCGGCGACCGCGTTGATGAAGTCGGGCTGGCCGTGAATGCCGACCGGCGCCGTGCGGTAGAGCGAGGAGAGGGCGAGCAGGCGGGCGCCGGGCAGCGCGGCGAGCGCCGTCGCGGCGGCGCGCACCTGGGCGACCGGGTCTTCAAGATTGGCGCCGAGGGCGACGAAGGCGCGGTGGACGGAACTCGGCGGCGGGGAACTCATGGCGTCTTGTGCTGCGAGCAGGCGGGGATGTGTGCCGCGCGTGGCGCGTGCGCCTATTCCGCAGGGTGGCCGCCGCCGGTTGCGCCGCCGTTCGGCTTGCGCTTGCGGCGCCGGCGCTTCTTCGCCTCGTCGGGCGCCGGCGGCAGGAGCAGCGCGGCGCGCTCGTCGCCGTCGCCGTTCAGGAAGTCGGTCCACCAGCGGCCGACTTCGGCCGGCACTTCGCCCGATTTGGCGCGCAGCAGCAGGAAGTCGTAGCCGGCCTTGAAGCGCGGCTGCTCGAGCATGCCGTAGGGGCGCTTGCCGGAACGCTGTTCGAAGCGCGGCTGCAGGGCCCAGATGTCCTTGATGTCGCCGGCGATGCGGCGCGTGATGGCGAGCTTCTCGCCCTGCACGTCGAGCACGTCGTCCATCGCCAGGAAGAGCGCCGGGATCGGCCGCTCGCCGCCGGCCTTGAGGCCTTCCCATTTGCCCAGCACTTCGTGCCAGAGCAGGGTGGCGAACAGGAAGCCGGGCGAGATCGGCTTGCCTTCGCGCACGCGGCGGTCGGTGCTTTCCAGCGCCAGCATGACGAAACGCTCGCCCATCGGCTGCTCGAGGATCACGTCGAGCAGCGGCAGCAGGCCGTGGTGCAGGCCCTCGGCGCGCAGCTGCTGGACGCATTTGACGGCGTGGCCGGAGGTCAGCAGCTTGAGCATTTCGTCGAACAGGCGCGATGGCGGCACGTTTTCGAGCAGCTCGCCCATCTCGCGGATCGGACGGCTCGCCGCCGGGTCGATGACGAGGCCGAGCTTGGCCGCCAGGCGCACGGCGCGCAGCATGCGCACCGGGTCCTCGCGGTAGCGCGTCTTCGGCTCGCCGATCATGCGCAGAGTCTTCTGTTTGAGATCGGCGACGCCGTGGTGGTAGTCGATGATGGTTTCCGAGGTCGGGTCGAAGTACAGCGCGTTGACCGTGAAGTCGCGCCGCGCGGCGTCTTCCTGCTGGCTGCCGAAGACGTTGTCGCGCAGGACGCGGCCGTGCTCGTCGGTGTGCGCCTTGCTGCCGGCGTGCTGGGCCGTGTCGCCGTGGTGGCCGCGGAAGGTGGTGACCTCGATGGTCTCCGCGCCCATCATCACATGCACGATCTGGAAGCGGCGGCCGATCAGGCGCGCGCGGCGGAAGCACTGGCGCACCTGTTCGGGCGTCGCGTCGGTCGCCACGTCGAAGTCCTTGGGCGGAATGCCGGCCAGGATGTCGCGCACCGCGCCGCCCACCACGTAGGCCTTGTAGCCGTGCTGCTGCAGGGTTTCGACGGTGCGCCGGCTGCCGCTGCTGATCTGTTCGCGGCGCATGCCGTGCTTGCTGGCCGGAATGACGGCCGGCTCGCCGTGGGCGCCGGGCGCCTTGCGTCCGAGGACGCGGGATATGAATTTGCGAATCATCGCTCGTTTCTTTTTATGTTGCAGTACAGCAGGAGAGCGCCATGATAACGGATGTTTTTCCGGAAATCAGTGGCTTGGGGGGGGCGGGCGGCGCTCAGGCGCGCAGGCTGAGTTGCGGCCAGCCTGCGGCCGCGGCGTGCGCGCGCAGGGTGTCGTCGGCGTCGACGGCGACCGGATCGCTGACCTTGCCCATCAGCGGCAGGTCGTTGTGCGAGTCGCTGTAGAACCAGCTGCGTTCGAAGCTGCTCCACCACAGGCCCATCGATTCGAGCCAGGCTTCGACGCGCGTGATCTTGCCTTCGCGGAAGGCGGGGGTGCCGCGCGGCTGGCCGGTGAAGCGGCCGCCTTCCTGCGCCGGGATGGTGGCGATCAGGTGGGGAATGCCGAATTCGCGGGCGATCGGCCCGGTGACGAAGCTGTTGGTGGCGGTCACGATGGCGCACAGCGCTCCGCTGTCGAGGTGGCGGCGGACCAGCGCGCGCGCCTTGTCGCCGGCGATCGGCCGGATGCGCGTGGCCATGAACTCGGCGTGCCAGGCGTCGAGTTCGCCGCGCGCGTGGCGCGCCAGCGGCGCCAGCTGGAAGTCGAGGAAAGCGTGGATGTCGAGCGTGCCGGCCTTGTAGTCCTCGTAGAAGCCGTGATTCATCGCCGCGTGCAGTTCGCCGTCGAGCGCGCCCTTGGCGATCAGGAACTGCGCCCATTCGAAGTCGCTGTCGCCGGCGAGCAGGGTGTTGTCGAGATCGAAGAGGGCCAGTTGCATGGGGGCGGGCGGGGTGATTTCGGGCATGTCAGTTTTCCGGTGGAAGATGGCCCGGCGGAACGGGGCCGGCGCCGTGCGGTCCCTGGAGGACTTCGCGCAGCAGCGGCAGCGTGATCGGGCGCTTCTGTTCGAGCGAATAGCGGTCGAGCGCGGCGAGCAGGGCGGACAGGCTGCGCATGTCGCGCGGCGCGCGAGCGAGCAGGTAGTCGAGCGCGTCGGGCGGCAGGCGCAGGCCGCGTGCCGCGGCCTGCGCGGCGAGCGCGGCGACCTTTTCGGCGTCGGTCAGCGGCTGCAGGCGGTAGATCAGGCCGTAGCCGAGGCGCGTGCGCAAATCCTCGCGCAGCCTGAGCTGCAGGGGCGGCTGCGTGCCGGCGGTGAGCAGCTTGCCGCTCGCCGCGCGCAGGCGGTTGAAGAGATTGAAAAGGGCGATTTGTCCGGCGTCGCCGAGCGCTTCGACGTTGTCGACCGCGTGCAGGCCGGTGGGTTCGCCGGCGCCGGCGAGGTCCGGGTCGGCCGCGCCGTCGTGGTAGTGCGCGCCGCTGGCGCGCAGCAGGTGCGTCTTGCCGGCGCCGGCTTCGCCCCACAGATAGAGCGCCGACTCGCGATTGTCCGGCGCCAGCCAGGCGGCGAGGCCGGCGAGCGCTTCGCCGTTGCCGCCGGCGACGAAATTATCGAGGCTGGGCGCGGCTTCCGGCAGAAGATCGAGGGTCAGTTGGCGCATCGGCGGGAGCGTCATACGCGCGGCACACGGCGGACGGGGCACATTTCGGATAAAATCGCGGCTTTTGGAATGCAGGCGGCGCATTCTACCATTACGCTGCACTCGCCTGCCTCGCTCGGGACGACCTTCAAGATGACCCAGGAATCTCTCTCCTACCGTGACGCAGGTGTCGACATCGACGCCGGCGACGAACTCGTCGAACGCATCAAGCCGTTCGCCAAAAAGACGCTGCGCGACGGCGTGCTCGGCGGCATCGGCGGCTTCGGCGCGCTCTTCGAGGTGCCCAAGAAGTACAAGGAGCCGGTGCTCGTGTCCGGCACCGACGGCGTCGGCACCAAGCTCAAGCTGGCCTTCGAGCTGAAACGCCACGACACGGTCGGCATCGACCTCGTCGCCATGAGCGTCAACGACATCCTCGTGCAGGGCGCCGAGCCGCTCTTCTTCCTCGACTACTTCGCCTGCGGCAAGCTCGACGTGGATACCGCAGCCGCCGTCGTCAAGGGCATCGCGCAGGGCTGCGAATACTCCGGCTGCGCGCTGATCGGCGGCGAGACGGCCGAGATGCCGGGCATGTACCCGGACGGCGAATACGATCTGGCCGGCTTCGCGGTCGGCGTCGTCGAGAAGTCGACGATCATCAACGGCTCCACCATCGCCCCCGGCGACGTCGTGCTCGGCCTGCCGTCCTCCGGCGCGCATTCGAACGGCTACTCGCTGGTGCGCAAGATCATCGCCCGTTCCAATCCGGATCTCGATGCCCCCTTCGACGGCGGCAAGACGCTGGCCGACGCGATCATGGCGCCGACCCGCATCTACGTGAAGCCGCTGCTCGCACTGATGGCCGCGCTGCCGGTCAAGGGCATGGCGCACATCACCGGCGGCGGTCTCACCGAGAACGTGCCGCGCGTGCTGCCGGACGCCGTCAAGGCGGTCATCGAGCAGGGCAAGTGGCAGCGTCCGAAGCTCTTCGACTGGCTGCAGCAGGAAGGAAAAGTCGCCGAAAGCGAAATGCACCGCGTCTTCAACTGCGGCATCGGCATGGTCGTCGTCGTCGCCCGCGAGAACGTCGAGCAGGCGCTGCAACTGCTCAACGCCGCCGGCGAGAAGGCCGTCGAGATCGGCCGCATCGAGGCGCGCGGCGCGGGCGAGGCGCAAACCATCGTGCGCTGAGCGCCGCGGCTCGCGGGCCTCGGCCCGCAAGGAAATGCAAAAGGCGGCGGAACCTCCGGGTTCCGCCGCCTTTTTTGTCGTTGCCGGGTCTAGACGCGGAACTGCTCGACCGTGCCGCGTAGCCTGGCGGCGACGCTGTCCAGTTCTTCCGCGGCGGCGGCGCTCTGCTGCGCGTCGCAGGTGTTGCGCTCGGTCATATCGGCGATCTTTTCCAGCCCCTGCGCGACGTTGGCGCTGGCCGTGCTCTGTTCGCGGATGGCGTCGGATATCGTCGCCACGGCCTCCGAGACGCGCGCCGAACCGCGGCTGATGCGCTCGATCGCGGCGTTGGCCGCCGCCGCCAGTTCGACGCCGCTGGCCACCTGGGCGACGCCCTGGTTCATGTTGAACACGGCGCTGCGCGTGCCCTGCTGGATACGTTCGATCATCTCGTCGATCTCGTGCGTCGATGCCGCGGTGCGCTCGGCCAGCTTGCGCACCTCGTCGGCGACGACCGCGAAGCCGCGGCCGGCCTCGCCGGCGCGCGCCGCCTCGATCGCCGCGTTCAGCGCGAGCAGGTTGGTCTGATTGGCGATGTCCTTGATCACCTGCGCGATCTTCGAGATTTCCTCCGACTCCTGGCCGAGCCGTTCGATCGTTTCCGAGGCCTGGCGGACCGTGTCGGCGATCTGGTTCATGGCCGCGACGGTCTGCTGGATGGTCGCCGAACTTTCTTGCGACACCTCCTGCGAATGGTTCGAGATGTTCAGCGCTTCGGCGGCGTGCTGCACGATCATCTCGATGCTCGACGTCATTTCCTCGACGGCGGCGGCCATGCCGGAGGCGGCGTCGCTCTGCTGTCCGGAACTCTGCGCGACCCGCCCGGCCGAAGACTTGAGCTGGCCCGCGTCGCCGGCGACCGCGCTGGCCGCCTGGTGCACGTCGGTGATCGTGCCGCCCAGGCGCTTGATCATGCTGGCCAGCGCGCGCATCAGTTCGCCGATTTCGTCGCTGCTGCGGCTTTCGATGCGCGTCGTGAAATCGCCGTCGGCGACCCGGTTGGCGACCGTCACCGCTTCGGCGAGCGGGCGGGCGATCCAGCGCCGGGCGGCGATCCAGACGATGGCGAAGACGAGAGGGACGAAGAGCAGGGCGACCAGCATCAGGCCGCGCCCGGTCTGCCGCCCTTCGCTGTTGAATTCGTCGAGATAGCTGCCGGAGGCGATCAGCCAGTTCCACGGCGCGTAGTGATTGAAGACGACGACCTTCTCGCGCGCCCGGGGTTCGTCCGGGTTCTGCCACCAGTAGTGGATGATGCCGTTGCCCTGCGCCAGCATTTCCTTGACGAAAGGCTTGCCCTGGCTGTCCTGCGTCTCCAGCAGCGAGCTGCCTTCCTTGGCCGGGTGGATGGTCAGCTGCCCCTTGTCGCTTCCCGCGTCGAGCGCGTAGGGGTAGCCCGTTTCGCCGATTTTGACGCCGAGAACCTTCTTCTTGAGGGCGGCCAGGCCGTCGGTGAAGTCGAGGCCGACGAAGAAGGCGCCGATGACGTGGCCGCCGTCGTCGCGGATCGGAATGTAGTGCGTCATGAAATCGCGGCCGAGCATCTTGGCCTTGCCGGTATAGACGTCGCCCTTGAGCAGGGCGGGGACGGCGGGGTGCCCGGCGCCGAGCGGCACTCCGGAGGCGCGCTCGCCCTTTTCGTTGGTGACCGACGTCGAGGTGCGGACGAAATCGTCGCCGCGGCGCGTCAGCACCGTGGCCGGGACGCCGGCGACGGCGGTGAAACGGTCGGGGATCGCCGTTTCCTTCTCGACGATCGGAGTGAGTCCATGTTTCAGGACGCCGTCGGCGTCGAGAACGAAATTCTCCGGATAGCGGCTGGCGAACACCTTGCCGAGACGTTCGACGGTTTGCGTGAGCCCCGCGTTGTACGCATCGATCATGTCGATGGTCATGCGGTTGCTGGTCTTCAGCGCGTCGAGCGATTTCTGCTCGAGCTTGTCGGTCAGGTACTGCGAGAGGCCGAAGGCGGCGACGAGCAGCAAGGTGGTGATGCAGCCGGCCAGAATGATGCTGAGCTTGACGGCGACGGACGTGCGCTTTCCCGACATGGTTCCTCCCCCTTTGTGCAACCGTTGTTCCTTATCGGGGCGTTTTTCTACCGCCCTCGTGGGTCGTTCCGCATGGAAACGGCATAACCTTGGATTCTAGCACAGAAGAACGTTTAATTGTCATAGTTCTCTTATATGCAAGCATTTATATATTGTTTCACGCCTCGACCGGGCTTTCGGCATCTGGTTTGCCGCTGGAATGCCGCGAGAAATGCTTGCGGCAAGCACTGGAAATGCAGCCGAAGCCCGTCGGGGTGCGCTGTGCGAGGAACGCCGAGGCGTCCGGTCAGTCCAATGCGCAGGCGGGAGCCGGCGCAGGATTCTCGGGCCCCTGTCTGGTGGGAAGGAGCGTTCGGGCGGTCGCCGGGAAGCGCGGGCGCGCTCCGGGGGCGGTCGTAGCGGGAAAACTCAACACAAAGGAGCCGATGATGAAAAAAATGCTGTTCCTGATTCAACTACCCCTTGCCGTGCTGGTCGCCGGCTGTGCCACAGGCGGGGGCGGCGGGCCGGCCGCCGAGGCCGTCCTGCAGCCGACGCAGGGCAACGCGGCGGCGGGCACGGTAAGCTATCGGCAACGACCCGGCGGCGTGCAGGTGACGGCCGAAGTGTCGGGGCTGACGCCGGGGGCGCACGGCTTCCACATTCATGAGAAGGGCGACTGCAGCGCGCCGGATGCGACGAGCGCCGGCGGCCACTTCAACCCCGCCGGCAAGCCGCACGGCGATCCGCTGCACGGCGATCACCACGCCGGCGACATGCCGCAACTGGAGGCCGGCGCCGACGGCCGGGCGAAGCTGGCCGCCGATCTGGCGGGCGTGACGCTGGATTCGATCGTCGGACGCGGCGTCATCGTGCATGCCGCGCCCGACGACTACAAGACGCAGCCGACCGGCAATTCCGGCGCGCGCGTCGCCTGCGGCGTGATCCGCGCGAAATAGCGCGGCGCGGCCGGGCGGCGAGCCGTACCGTCCGGCAGGCGCAAAAAAAAACGGCGACCGCAGTCGCCGTTTTTCTTGTCGCCGAAGCGACTAGGGTCAGACGACGCCCTGGCCGAGCATCGCATCGGCCACCTTGACGAAGCCGGCGATGTTCGCGCCGTCGACGTAGCTGATGCTGCCGTCGGCGCGCTTGCCGTACTGCACGCAGGCGGCGTGGATGCCCTTCATGATTTCGAACAGGCGGGCGTCGACTTCCTCGCGCGGCCACGACAGGCGCATCGCGTTCTGGCTCATTTCGAGGCCCGAGGTGGCGACGCCGCCGGCGTTGCTCGCCTTGCCCGGCGCGTAGAGCACGCCGCTGGCTTCGAAAGCCTTGAAGGCCTCGATCGTCGACGGCATGTTGGCGCCTTCGGCGACGCAGACGACGCCGTTCTTGACCAGCGTCTTGGCGTCTTCGCCGTCGAGTTCGTTCTGCGTCGCGCAGGGCAGCGCGATGTCCACCGGCACGCCCCACGGCTTGACGCCGGCGTGGAAGTTGGCTTTGACGCGCTTGGCGTACTCGTCGACGCGGCCGTACAGGTGGTTCTTCACTTCCATCAGTTCGGCCAGCTTCTCGGGCGTGAAACCGTCCTCGTCGACCACGGTGCCGCTCGAGTCGGAGACGGTGACGACCTTGGCGCCGAGCTGCATCGCCTTTTCCACCGCGTACTGGGCGACGTTGCCCGAGCCGGAGACGGAAACGCGCATGCCGTCGAAGGAGCGGCCGCGCTGCTTGAGCATTTCCTCGGCGAAGTAGACGGTGCCGTAGCCGGTCGCTTCCGGACGGATCAGCGAGCCGCCGAAGGCCAGGCCCTTGCCGGTGAACACGCAGTCGGCGCGGTTGGAGAGCTTCTTCATCATGCCGGCCATGAAGCCGACTTCGCGGCCGCCGACGCCGATGTCGCCGGCCGGCACGTCGGTGTCCGAACCGATGTGGCGGAACAGTTCGCTGACGAAGGCCTGGCAGAAGCGCATCACTTCACCGGGGCTGCGGCCCTTCGGGTCGAAATCGGAGCCGCCCTTGGCGCCGCCCATGGGCAGCGTGGTCAGCGCGTTCTTGAAGGTTTGTTCGAAGGCGAGGAACTTGAGGATCGACAGGTTCACCGACGGGTGGAAGCGGATGCCGCCCTTGTAGGGGCCGATCGCCGAGCTGTGCTGGATGCGGTAGCCGCGATTGACCTGCACTTCGCCGCGATCGTCGACCCAGGAGACGCGGAACATCACGGTGCGTTCGGGTTCGATCAGGCGGTCGAGCAGGCCGTGCTCGGCATAGCGCGGGTGGCTCGCGATGAACGGCCAGAGGCTTTCCATGACCTCCGAGACGGCCTGCAGGAACTCCGGTTGACCTGGGTTGCGTTCAGCCACGTAGGCCATGAACGCCTCGAAACTTTTGTACTTCATTCCCTCGTCTCCAAAAAAAATGCACAAAACCGGTGCATTTTGCAGAAAAAAAAGACGAAGCGCACCAACTTTGTGCGATGCACCAAGTTGGTGCATGTTATTTGGGTTAAATCGAGGCTGAGTCGAGGAAAACGGCGAGCCGGCGGACGATTTTTTCGTCCAGATCGCTCGCCAGGCAGTCGAACATCTCCGGACGCAGCGTGTTGCCCATCCAGGTGATCTGCCGCTTGGCCAGCTGGCGTGTTGCATAGATGCCACGCTCGCGCAGTTCGCGCGCCGGGATCAGTCCGTCTTGCGCCTCCCAGACCTGACGGTAGCCGACGCAGCGCATCGACGGCAGGTCGAGGTGCAGGCGATATTTCCGGCGCAGTGCGGTGACTTCGTCCTCGAGTCCGGCGACGAGCATGGCGTCGAAGCGCTGCGCGATGCGCGCGTGCAGCACGCTGCGCTCGGGCGTGTTGAGGCCGAGCGCGAGAAAGCGGTAGGGCGGCCTCTTCTGGGCGCCTTCGGCGAGCAGCGCGGACATCGGGCGGCCGGTCAGGCGGACGATCTCGAGCGCGCGCTGGATGCGCTGCGCATCGTTCGGCGGCAGGCGGGCGGCGGTTTCCGGGTCGTGCCGCGCGAGTTCGGCGTGCACCGCCGGCCAGCCGCGGGCGGCGGCCTGCGCGTCGATCTCGGCGCGCAGCGCCGGGTCGGCCTGCGGCAGGTCGGCCAGTCCTTCGAGCAGCGCCTTGAAATAGAGCATGGTGCCGCCGACGAGCAGCGGAATCCGGCCGGCGGCGCTGATCTCGTCCATCGCGGCCAGCGCGTCGCGGCAGAAGCGCGCCGCCGAGTAGGCTTCCTCGGGGCTGATCAGGTCGATCAGGCGGTGCGGGAAGGCGGTCAGCGTCGCGGCGTCGGGCTTGGCCGTGCCGATGTCCATGTCGCGGAAGACCTGCGCCGAGTCGACGCTGATCAACTCGACCTGGAAACGCCGGGTCAGTGCCATCGCGGCAGCCGTTTTGCCGCTCGCGGTGGGGCCCATGAGCAGGACGGCGGGCGGCAGCGCCGCGTCCGCGGGACGGGGGACGGTGGCGTTCATCGGCCGCGCAGGAAAAGGCGGTCGAGTTCGGCGAGCGAGAGCTGCGTCCACGTCGGCCGGCCGTGGTTGCACTGGTCGGAACGCTCGGTTTCCTCCATCTGGCGCAGCAAGGCGTTCATCTCGGGCACGGAAAGCTGGCGCCGCGCGCGCACCGCGCCGTGGCAGGCCATGGTCGCGAGCAGTTCGTTACGCCGTGCGGCGAGGAGCTGCGTGACGCCGTGCTCGCGCAGTTCGGCGAGCAGCGATCTGGCGAGCGCCGCCGGGTCGGCCGCCTGCAGCAGCGCCGGCACGGCGCGCACGGCCAACTGCGCCGGGCCCATCGGCGCGATGTCGAAGCCGAGTTCGCGCAGCGCGTCGGCGTGCTCCTCGCTGGCCGCCACGTCGAGCGCGTCGGCGGCGAAGACGGCGGGGATCAGCAACGCCTGCGTGGCGACCGCGCGCTCGTCCCACGCGCTTTTCAGTTTCTCGTAGAGGATGCGTTCGTGCGCCGCGTGCATGTCGACGAGCACCAGCCCCTGCGCGTTCTGCGCCAGGACGTAGATGCCGTGCAGCTGGGCGACGGCGTAGCCGAGCGGCGCGCCGCCGTCGCCGCCCGGCGCGGGGAGGGACGCCGGCGTGCCGGCGGAGGCGAAGACGTCCGGCCCGCCCGGCGCGGCGTCCGCGCGGGCGCTCTGAGTGAAGGCGAAATAGCTGGCGACCGCCGGTTCGTTGACGCGCAGGGATTCCTGGCGCGGCGCGTAGTGGGCGAAGACTGGGCGCTCGCCGCCCGCTGCCGGGTTGCCGCCGGGTGGCAGCGCGCCGCCGCCGCGGTACTGTGTTGCGCCTTCGCCGGCGCCGCCGCTATCGCCGGTGCCAGTGCCGATTCCAGCGCCGGCGGGGTGCGCGGCGAGCGAGGCGGAGAGCGTGCGCTGCACGGCGTGGTAGACGAACTGGTGCACGGCGCGCCCGTCGCGGAAGCGCACCTCGGTCTTGGCGGGGTGAACGTTCACGTCGACGCTGGCCGGATCGACTTCGAGGAAGACGCAGTAGGCCGGGTAGCGGCTACCGTGCAGCATGTCCTGATAGGCCTCGCGCAGCGCGTGGGTGAGCAGCTTGTCGCGCACGAAGCGGCCATTGACGTAGCAGTACTGGGCGTCGCTGCGCGCGCGCGAGTGGGCGGGCAGGGCGCAGTGGCCGGTGAGGCGGATGCCCTGCGCGTGGCCGGCGCCGGTGTCGATGGCGCGCGATTCGGCGAGGAAGTCGTCGCCGAGGATGGCGCCGGCGCGGCCGCGCGCGTCGCTTTTCGCCAGGTGCAGGCTGACCCGGCCGTTGTGCGAGAGCGTGAAGGCGACGCCCGGATGGGCCAGCGCGATGCGTTTGACGGCGTCGACGCAGTGCGCGTACTCGGTCGCCTCGGACTTGAGGAATTTGCGCCGGGCCGGGGTGTTGTAATAGAGGTCGCGCATTTCGACGACGGTGCCGGCGGCCAGCGCGGCGGGTTCCGGCGTCGCCCCGGGTTCGGCGGCGAGGCGCCAGGCGTGCGCCGCGCCCTGCTGCCGGCTGGTCAGCGTGACGCGCGCGACGGCCGCCACCGAGGCCAGCGCCTCGCCGCGGAAGCCGAGCGTGCCGACCCGTTCGAGGTCTTCGAGCGAGGCGATCTTCGAGGTGGCGTGGCGGGTCAGCGCCAGCGCGAGCTCGTCGCGGGCGATGCCGCAGCCGTCGTCGCTGATGCGGATCAGCTTGACGCCGCCTTCCTCGAGCTGGATCTGGATCGTCGAACTGCCGGCGTCGAGGGCGTTTTCGAGCAGTTCCTTGAGCACCGAGGCGGGGCGCTCGACGACCTCGCCGGCCGCGATCTGGCTGATCAGCAGGTCGGGCAGGAGGTTGATGTGGGGGGGCGATGGCATTCCGGGCATCGGCGGATTATACCGGGGCGGCTTCCGGTAGAATCGCCGCTTTCGTCTCTCGCGGCCGCGCCCAATGGAATATCTCGCCACCTTCATCGACATCGTCCTGCACCTCGACAAGCACCTCGCCATCCTCGTGCAGCAATACGGGCCGTGGATCTACGCCATCCTGTTCGCGATCATCTTCAGCGAGACCGGCTTCGTGGTGACGCCCTTCCTGCCCGGCGACTCGCTGCTCTTCGTGGCCGGCGCGCTGGCCGCGGTGGGCGGGCCGGAGGGCATGGACATCGGCATCCTGATCGTCGTGCTGTTCGTCGCGGCGACGCTCGGCAACATGGTCAATTACCAGATCGGCCGCTACCTCGGGCCGAAGGTCTTCCACTGGGAAAGTTCGCGCTTCTTCAACAAGGCGGCGCTCGAGAAGACGCACGCCTTCTACGAACTGCACGGCGGCAAGACGCTGGTCGTCTCGCGCTTCCTGCCGCTCTTCCGCACCTTCGCCCCCTTCGTCGCCGGCATCGGCGCCATGACCTATTCGCGCTTCACGCTGTTCAACACGAGCGGCGCGGCGCTCTGGGTCGGTTCGCTGACGCTGGCCGGCTACTGGTTCGGCAACCTGCCGTGGATCCGCCAGAACCTGACGCTGGTCATCCTCGCCATCATCGGCGTTTCCTTCATCCCGGTCGCCATCGGCTGGTGGAAGCACCGGCAGACGGCCTGAAACGCGGGCGTCCGGCGCGCGCGAAGGCCGCTTGCGCGCGCCGATTGCGCGTTATCATGCCCGCCATGCCCCGTCTCCGCCTCGCTCCCCTGCTGCTCGCCGCGTGCGCGCTCGCCGCGTGCGCCACCCGCGTCGGCCCGGACGGCAAGAAGGAGAGCCGCTTCGACCCGCGCTTCATCGCCAAGACCGATATCGACCGCGTCGTCGACGCCAACCGCGCCGAGGTGATCGGCGGCTTGCGCCGCATCGCCGAGAAGCTGTACAAGCGCAATCCCCGGGAGTGGAAGAAGGGCGGTCAGCCGAGCATGGAGGCCGCGCTCGAACGCCTGTTCGCCGGCCGCGTCGATTTTCCCGAGCTCGAAGGAAGGCGCGAAGGGTCGGCGGCGGCCTTCGCCTTCAGCGCGAACTACCAGGGCGACCGCGTGCTGGCGCTGATGGCCGGACTGCTCGGCATGGCCTACGCGGCCTTCGAGGACAAGGACGATTTCTACGTGCTCGACGAACTCAACGAGCAGAAGCTCTACAATTGCGCCCGCAACATCGAGATCGCCATCTGGAAGATGTCCTCGACGAAGAACGGGAGCGGCGAGCCGGTGCTGCGCTCCAACGAGCTCGACGCGCTCAACCCGAACCTGAGCTTCGAGCGCGAATTCGGCCGCATCATCGGCCTGCTCGATTTCCTGTCCAAGGTGGTGGCCGACAAGCATGGCCGCACCGTCACGCGCTTCACGCAGAGCATCGCGACCGCCGTCTTCCTGCCGGTCGGCGCGCTGGGCATTCGTTAACGCTCCTTGGTTTTTGGCACTCGCCGGCCGCCGCCGGCTCCGATCATTCCGATAGAACCGTTGAACCCGATGAATTCGCAGAAATCCATTGTCATCCTGATCTCCGGCCGCGGCAGCAACATGGAGTCGCTGCTTGCCGCCGTCGCCGCCGGAACGCTGCCGGTGCGCGTCGCCGCGGTCCTCTCCAACCGGCCCGACGCCGCCGGCCTGCGGAGCGCCGCCGCGCAGGGGGTACCGACGCGCGTCGTCGATCACAAGCAGTTCGCCGACCGTGTAGCCTTCGATGCGGCGATGAGCGAAGCGATCGATGCCTTCGCGCCCGACCTCGTCGTTCTCGCCGGTTTCATGCGCATTCTCAGCGAAGGCTTCGTGCGCCGCTACGAAGGCCGCCTGATGAACATCCACCCCTCGCTGCTGCCGGCCTTCCCCGGCCTGCACACACATCGCAAGGCGCTCGACGAGGGCGTGCGCGTGCACGGCTGCACGGTGCATTTCGTCACCCCGACGCTAGACCACGGACCGGTCGTCGTGCAGGCCGCCGTGCCGGTGCTCGACGACGACGACGAGGCGGCGCTCGCCGCGCGCGTGCTGGCGCAGGAGCACCGCGTCTATCCGCAGGCCGTGCGCTGGTTCGCCGAGGGGCGCTTGCGTCTGGTCGGCCAGCGCGTCCTGCTCGATGCGCCGCAGGACGCCGCGGGTGCGCTGATCGCCCCGCGCGCCCCGGCCGCCTGAATTTCCAGCGCGCGGCATGCCGTTCGCCCTGATCCTCGCTTTTGCCGCATCGATCGGGGTGCATGCGCTGGCGCTGTTCGCGCCCGACGTCGAGCTGTCCACGGCGCCCGAGGCGCCGCCGCTGACCGCCGAACTGCGCCCGCGCCCACCGCCGCCGCCCAAGCCAGCGGTCAAACCGCCGGCCAGGCCGCATCCGCCGGGTTTGCCCCACTCGCCGCCGCACGCCGCCGGCAGTACGGCGGCGCCGGCCACTCCGGTCCTGAGCGTGCCGGGCGCGGCGGAAAGCCCGCTGGAAAGCGGCTCGGAAAGCGCGGCGGATGCGGCGAGCACAGCGTGGGAGCCGCCTCCGCCGCCGGAAATCGAGGCGGCGCCGCTCGAGCAGCGCCTGCCGTCGCGCGGCCTGATCCGCTTTCGCGTCGACCGCGGCGACCAGGGCTTCGAGGTCGGTTCCTCGCTGCATACCTGGGAAATTGCCGACGGCCGCTATCGCATCGCTTCGAGCACGGAAACGAGCGGGTTGGTGGCGCTCTTCAAGTCGCTGCGCATCGAACTCGAAAGCCGCGGGCGCCTGACGCCGGGCGGCCTGCAGCCCGAGCACTTCGCGATCCGGCGCAACGGGCGCGAGACCGGCGAGCGCGCCGACTTCGACTGGGAGCGCATGCAGGTGCGCATCGGCGACGACGCGCCGCAGGCGATGGTCGACGGCGCGCAGGATCTACTGTCCTTTCACTACCAGCTCGGTTTCCTGCCCTATCCGGCGGCCGGCAACACCCTGCCGATCGCCACCGGCAAGAAATTCGAGTACTACCGCCTGGAGGCTGTCGGCGAGGAAGACATCGAGGTGCCGGCCGGCACCTTCCACACCCTGCACCTGCGCGCGCCGGGCAGTTCGACCACCGAACTGTGGCTGGCTTACGATGCGCTGCTGCTGCCGGTTAAAATCCGCTACACCGACCGCTACGGCGACAGTTTCGTGCAGGTCGCCACCGAATTGAAATACAGCAAGGAAGACTAGCAACCATGCGCACCACCCCCGCCCGCTTCACCCCGGCGCTGTTCGCCCACACCGAAGCCGTTCTCTCCGACGCCCTGCGCTTCGCCTTTCCCGCCGACGCGGTGGTTTCGCACTATTTCCGCCAGCACCGCGAACTCGGCCACGCCGACCGCGGCTTCGTCGCGGAAAACGTCTTCGCCGTGCTGCGCCGCAAGCGCTCGCTGGCGGCGCGCTGCGCCGACGACGTCACTTCGCGCCGCCTGCTGCTCGCCGCGCTGGCCTGCGTGCAGGGCTGGAACCGGCGCGAACTGGACGTCGTGCTGCGCGAGCCCGAAGGCAAATGGCTGGCCGAGGCCAAGGCGGTGCGCCGCGAGGATCTGCCGCCGGCCGTCGCCGCCGACCTGCCGGACTGGCTGTACGAAGCGCTGGCCGCGCAGTTCCCGGCCGCCGAACTGCTGCCCCTGAGCGCCGCGCTCAACCAGCCGGCACCGCTCGACCTGCGCGTCAATTCGCTGAAGGCCGATCGCCGCGCCGTGCTCGAGCGCCTGCAGGCCGACGGCATCGCCGCCGAGCCCTGCCCGTACTCGCCGCTCGGCATCCGCCTCGCCGGCAAACCGGCGCTCGCCAAGCATCCGCTCTTCCTCGACGGCAGCATCGAAGTGCAGGACGAAGGCAGCCAGCTGCTCGGCTTCCTGTTGCAGCCCAAGCGCGGCGAGATGGTCGCCGACTTCTGCGCCGGCGCCGGCGGCAAGACGCTGCTGCTCGGCGCGCTGATGCGCTCGCAGGGCCGCCTCTACGCCTTCGACGTGGCCGAGAAGCGCCTCGCCAACCTGAAGCCGCGCCTGGCACGTTCCGGGCTGTCCAACGTGCATCCGGTGCGCATCGATTCGGAAAATGACATCAAGATCAAGCGCCTGGCCGGCAAACTCGACCGCGTGCTGGTCGATGCGCCGTGCTCCGGCCTCGGCACCCTGCGCCGCAATCCGGACCTCAAGTGGCGGCAAACCCCGGACAGCGTCGCCGAGCTGACGGCCAAGCAGGGCGCCATCCTGGCCGCCGCCGCCGGCCTGCTCAAGCCGGGCGGTCGCCTGGTCTACGCTACCTGCAGCCTGCTCGACGCCGAGAACGAGGCGGTGGTTTCCGCCTTCCTCGCGCAGCATCCGGAGTTCGTCGCCCTGTCCGCCGACGAGATTCTGCGCAAGCAGGACATCGTCGTCGACGGCGGCGTCGACGCCAACGGCCGTCTGCGCCTGCTGCCCAACCGGCACGGCACCGACGGTTTCTTCGCCGCGGTGCTGGAGCGCAAATGACCGAGCGGCAGATGTTCGCGCTGCTCAACCTGCTCTGGCGGGATGCGCAGCGCCCGGAGTTCCTCTGGCAGGTGCTGGCGCTCGCCGCGAGCCTGGCGCTCGCCTGGTGGCTGGCGCGCCTGCTGCGCGCGCGCGCCGAACTGCGCTCCGGGCCTGAGCACGGCGGCTTGCGCAACTTCGGCGCGAGCGGCCTGAAGCGCATCCGCTTCCCGCTGATCGCGCTGCTCCTCGTCGTCGTCTGTCGCCTCGTCCTGCAGCCCTTCATCTCGGTCAGCCTGCTCGACCTCGCGGGCCCCTTGCTGCTCTCGCTGGCGCTCGTGCGGGCGACCATCTTCGTGCTGCGCCGCGCCTTTGCGCCGAGCGGCTGGCTGGCCGTCTCCGAGCGCTTCATCGCCTTTACCATCTGGCTGTGCCTGGCGCTCTACGTCACCAACCTGGACGCGCCGCTGATCGACCTGCTCGAGCAGGTGAGCTTCCGCGTCGGCAAGCAGAAACTCGACCTGTGGATGCTGCTGCACGGCGTCGTGACGGTCGGCGCCACCGTCCTCGTCGCGCTGTGGCTGGCCGGTCTCGTCGAGCACCGGCTGACGCAGGCCGCGCAGATGGATTCGAACATGCGCGTCGTCGTCGCGCGCATCGCCAAGGCCGTGTTTTCGCTGCTCGCCGTGCTCTTCAGCCTGTCGCTGGTCGGCATCGACATCACCGCGCTCTCGGTGTTCGGCGGCGCTTTCGCGGTCGGCCTCGGCTTCGGCCTGCAGAAGATCGCCAGCAATTACGTGTCGGGCTTCATCATCCTGCTCGACCGCTCGATCCGCATCGGCAACGTGATCTCGGTCGATGCGGTCAATACCGGCATCGTCACCCAGATCACCACGCGCTACACCGTCGTGCGCCGCCCGTCGGGCACCGAGGTGATCATTCCGAACGAGTATCTGGTGAGCAACATCGTGCACAACCAGTCCTACACCGACTCGCGCGTCAGCCTGACGGTGCCGGTGCAGGTCAGCTACGCCACCGATCTGGACATGGTGATGCGCCTGATCGAGAACGTGGCGCTGGCGCAGGAACGGGTTCTTCCCGAGCCGGCGCCGAAGGTTTCGCTGACGGCCTTCGCCGACAGCGGCATCAACCTCGAACTCGGTTTCTGGATCAACGATCCGGAGGCCGGGACCGGCGGCGTGCGCTCGGCGGTCAATCTCGCCATCTGGCGGGCTTTCCGCGAGCACGGCGTCGAAATCCCCTTCCCGCAGCGCGAAGTGCGCCTGCTCGGCAATCCGCCGCCGGCCGCCTAGCGTCCTGCGTCCGCCGCATCCGGTCGTTTGGGGACCGGCGCGCGGCAGCGGTGGTCGGGGCGGGAAAATCAGGGCGAAAAAAATCCCGCGTCGGGAGGCGGCGCGGGATTCAAAAGGCCCATCGTCGGAGATGGGTATCAGGGAGGGTCAAACATTGCCAGCGGGGGGGTCGCTGAAGCAACGCTTGCATTCTAGGCGTCGGCGCTGGCCGGGTCTGTTGCGCTTGTGCGAGCTTTGCGTGACGATTTGTATCCTTGTTCCGTAGCGCGGGCGTGCCGCTCGGCATTCCGCCGCCGGGTTGCCTGAGGCCGGATTCTTGCCGCCGGCAGCCATGCGGGCGCGCGGCGGTGATCGCGGGGACGGGAAAGTCCGGACGAAAAAAATCCCGCGTCGGGGGGCGGCGCGGGATTCAAAAGGCCCATCGTCGGAGATGGGTATCAGGGAGGGTCAAACATTGCCAGCGGGGGGAATCGCTGAGGCAACGGTTGAATTCTATGCGCGCCGCTTTCCCGCGTCTGTTGCGCTTGTACTGGCTTTGCGTGACGGTATGTAACAAGGCGGGGAAGGTCGGAAACCTCCCGTTGCCCGGGCTTGCGCCCGCCGCCATCCGGCGCCCGTCTTCGTCTCGGAACCGTCGGAGGGTAAAAAAATGGCCCGCTTCGAGCGGGCCGCAAGGAGGGGGTCTTCTGTCTCAGCGTTCGGGCGGCCGGCGGGCACGCCAGCAGCGAACGCCGTACCACACGAGCGAACAGGCGGCGGCGATGAGCAGCGCCTTGGGCGCGTCGAGCCGCCCTTCGGCCAGTAAATCCCACGCCGCGACGCCGACGAAGACGCCGAGCCCCTCGGCAATCGGGAAGCGCTTGGACGCGGGCGTCGGCATGCCGTAGCGGTCAGTGGTTCTGTGGTCGGCCGCAGGCATGGGTGAGGGCTTGGGCGGCGTGCTTGCCGTCGCCGTCGGCGCTGCGCTGGGCGTCCTGCGTCGCGTCGGCGGCAAGCAGGTACTGGCGGGCGCTGGCGAGAAAGCGGTCGCGAATCCGGGCGTTCTGTTGGGCGATCTGGTTCATTTCGTCGTCTTCCATCATGGGTGTCATCCTGTAGGAGCGATGATAGATGGGTGGGGGCGAAGCGTCTGCGGGTCTTGCGTCAGGTTTTCGTGACGTTTTGTAACAGGGGCCAGGCGAGCGTGAAGCGTGCTCCGCCGAGCGGCGATTCCGCGGCGCTGGCCGAACCGCCGTGCTGTTCGAGAACGAGGCGGGCGATGGCCAGGCCGAGGCCGTAGCCGCCGGTGCCGCGGTCGCGCGAGCGGTCGAGGCGGGTGAAGGCGCTGAACACGCGCTCGCGTTCGTCCTCGGGAATGCCGAGTCCGTCGTCGTCGACGTGCACCAGCAGTTGTTCGCCGGCGATCTCGGCGCTGACGCGGATGCGCGTGCGGGCGTACTTGATGGCGTTGCGCAGCAGATTCTTGATCGCGTAGGGCATGCTCTTGCGGTCGAGCTGGACGACGAGGCCGGGCGGCAGGGCGGTGGTGTCGACGCCGACCTCCAGCGTGCGGCCGAGGATGCGGATGGCGTCGACTTCGTCCTCCAGCCAGGGCGCGAACTCGACCTGGCTGACCTGGACCTCGGGCTGTTCGCGCTCGAAACGGGCGTAGGTGAGGCTCGAATCGATCAGGCTGTCGAGTTCGTCGAGATCGCCTTCCATCATGTGCCAGAGGCGCTCGCGCTCTTCGCGCTCCTCGGTTTCGGCGATCATTTCGAGCGCGAAGCGCATGCGCGCGATCGGCGTGCGCAGTTCGTGCGAAATCGCCGAGGACAGTTCCTTCTGCGTGGCGATCAGGCGCTGGATGCGCTCGGCCATGCCGTTCAGCGTTTCGGCGAGGAGGTCGAAGGCGCGGCTGCGCTCCTTGGGCGCGCGCGCGTCGAAATTGCCTTCGCCGAGCGCGCGCGCCGTCTTGCGCATGGCTTCGAGGTCGCGCCAGACGGGGCGGATCCAGAACCAGACGGCGATCGCCAGGCAGAGGCCGATCAGGCTCCAGGTCAGCAGGCTGATGCGCAGGTCGAGCGGGATGCCGCGCTGGTATTCGGGGTTGCGGTCGGGCGAGAGCGGGCCGACGACGAGCACCTGCGAGGTTTGCTTGAGGCGGTGGTAGAGGATGTCGCCCTGCGCGTCGATGGCCAGTTCGCCGGCGTCGAGCTTCTCGGCCTGCTTGGGCGGCAGCTTGAGCGACCAGCGCTCGGCGATGGCGAGCTTGTAGGCGAATTTCTCGTCGAGCGTCTTGAGCGTCTTCTGCCATTCGTGGCGCGGCTTGCGGAAGAGGTCTTCCTCGATCAGGACGATGGTGCCGCGCATGAAGCGGCTGGTGTAGTCGTCGGTGATGCCCTTGACGGCGGTCGAGATGACGAAGTCGGCGAAGATGGCGATGACGACGAAGGAGCCCATCGCCAGCAGGTAGAAGTTGAAGAAGAGGCGCGACAGGCTGTAGCCGCCGCGCCAGGGCGCCGGCTTGTAGCGGCCGAGAACGGCCAGCAGCTTGTGGCCGCCGCCGGCGTTATTGCCAGTCATGGCGGCTGAACAGGTAACCCTTGCCGCGCACGGTCTTGATCCGCGTCGGATTGTCCGGGTCGTCGCCGAGCTTCTTGCGCAGGCGCGAGATGCGCGCGTCGATCGAGCGGTCGAGGCCGTCGAAACCGATGCCGCGCAGCTGCTGCAGCAGGTCGTCGCGCGACAGGATGTTGCCGGCGTGGCGGGCGAGCAGCCAGAGCAGGTCGAACTCGGCGGTGGTCAGGTCGATCGTCTCGGCGCCGAGGTGCGCGGTACGCGTTGCCTGGCTGATGCGGAACTGGCCGAAGGCGAGCGCGTCGTCGTCGCTCGGCGGCGCGCTGCCGCCGGCGGCCGGCGCGCGGCGCAGCAGGGCCTTGATGCGGGCGAGCAGCAGGCGCGGCTGGACCGGCTTGGCGATGTAGTCGTCGGCGCCGAGTTCGAGGCCGAGAATCTGGTCGAAATCCTCGTCGCGCGCGGTGAGCATCAGGATCACGCCGGGATAGTGCGGACGCACGGCGCGGCAGACCTCGAAGCCGTCCTTTCCGGGCAGCATCACGTCGAGCATGACGAGATCGGGCTTTTCCGCGAGGATGCGCGCCTCGGCGTTGTCGCCGTGGCCTTCGATGGCGACTTCGAAGTCGTTCTTGCGCAGGTATTCGGCCGTCAGTTCGGCCAGGCGTTCGTCGTCTTCGACGAGCAGGATGCGTGTGGTCATGGCGCCATGATAGCCGCTCGGCGGCGCATGAGAAACGCCCGCGGCGCTCGCGCTCCGGCCTCTGTTGCCTATTCGGCGGCCGGCGGTCCGTCGTCGGCCGGCTTCTTGCGCCGCTCGAAGCGCGGTGCGGCCGGGGGCGTCAGGCCGACGATCAGGCCGCTGCCGTCGGGCAGGGCGATGACGACCGTTTCGCCGCCGGCGCTGCGGCAGTGGTAGAGGCTGGTGGCGCCGACCGCCTGCGAACGGTCGATGCGGGCGGCCTGCAGGTGTTCGGCGAGCGCCGCGCGGTCGACCGTCGTCCATTCCAGCGCGCGCCGGGTCATGGCCGTTCTCCTTTCGCCGGGATCGACTTGCCGGTCTGCAGGAGCAGCGTGAACTCGCCGGCCGGGACCGGGCGGCTGAACAGGTAGCCCTGGAAGCGGTCGCAGTCGTAACCGCGCAGCTGTTCGAGCTGCGCTTCGGTTTCGACGCCCTCGGCGATCACGTCGAGGCCGAGGCTGTGCGCCATCGCGATCACGGCGTGGGCGATCGCGGCGTCGTCGGCGTCGTGGTCGATGTCGCGCACGAAGGAGCGGTCGATCTTCAGCGTGTCGATCGGGAAGCGCTTGAGGTAGGAGAGGCTGGAGTAGCCGGTGCCGAAGTCGTCGAGCGAGAGCGCGGCGCCCAGACTCTTGAGGTCGCGCAGGGTGAGCAGCGTGTTCTCGATGTCGTGCATGACCATACTCTCGGTCAGTTCGAATTCGAGCGCGCCGCCGGCGACGCCGGTTTCGTCGAGGACGCGGCGCACGTGCTCGACGAGGTCTTCCTGGCGGAACTGGCGGGCCGAGATGTTGATCGCCACGCGCGGCGTCGGCAGCTCGGCTTCCTGCCAGGCGCGGATCTGGCGGCAGACCGTGTGCAGGACGAGGTCGCCGAGTTCGATGATGAGGCCGGTTTCCTCGGCCAGCGGGATGAACTCGGACGGCTGGATCATGCCGATGCGCGGGTGGCTCCAGCGCAGCAGGGCTTCGGCGCCGACCACGCGGCCGCTGGCGAGCGACAGGATGGGCTGGTAGTAGACCTGCAGCTCGTCGCGCTCGATGGCGCGCCGCAGGTTGCCCTCCATGTCCAGGCGGTCGAGCGCCATCTGGCTCATTTCCGGCGCGTAGAAGCGGTAGTTGTTGCGGCCGTGTTCCTTGACCCGGTACATCGCCACGTCGGCGTTGCGCAGCAGGCTTTCGCCGTGGTCGCCGTCGCGCGGGTACATGGCGATGCCGATCGACGCGGTGACGAACAACTCCTTCTCGGCGACGCTGAGCGGCTGCGCGAGGGCGCGCAGGATCTTGGCGCCGACGATGGACACGCCGTCGGCGTCGTCGATGTCGGTGACGACGACGACGAATTCGTCGCCGCCCAGGCGGGCCACGGTGTCGGTGTCGCGCACGCAGCCGGCCAGGCGCTCGGCGACGGTGCGCAGCAGGTTGTCGGCCGGCAGGTGGCCGAAGCCGTCGTTGATCAGCTTGAAGCGGTCGAGGTCGAGCAGGAGGACGCCGACCATTTTCTGGTCCTGGCGGGCGCGGGCGATGGCCTGGGCGATGCGGTCGTTGAGCAGGCTGCGGTTGGCCAGCCCGGTGAGGACGTCGTGCGTGGCGTGGTATTCGAGCTGCTGCTCGTAGGCGATGCGTTCGCTGACGTCGTCGATGATGCTGACGAAGTGCGTCGTGATGCCGCCGCCCTCGTCGCGCACCGGGGCGATGTTCAGTTCGTTCCAGAACAGCTGGCCGTCCTTGCGGTAGTTGCGCAGGATGGCATGCCCCTCGCGCTGGCCGCGCAGCGCGGCGCGGATCTCGGTGAGGCCTTTCTGGTTGAGGTCGTCGCGCACGAGGAAGTGCCCGCTCTGGCCGGTCACCTCGGCCGCGCTGTAGCCGGTGATGCGCTCGAAGGCCGGGTTGACGTAGACGATCGGATGGTTGAGTTGCGTCGAACTGGTGATCATCACGCCGTTCGAGCTCGATTCGAGCGCCCGCGACAGCTGGCGCAGCTGCGATTCCATCTGGCGGTGGGCGGTGCTTGCACGAAGGATCGCGATGCTGCCGCTGAGATCGTCTGCGATGCGTTCGAGGACGGCCTGTTCGTCGGCCTCGAAGCCGGCCGCGCTGGCGGCGACGATGCGCAGGACGCCGAAGTCGTAAGGCTCGCCGAACAGTTCCAGCGTGGTCATCGGGTGGCGCAGCCGCGCCGTGTGCTCCCAGGAAGGCGGCATGGGAACGTCGGCGCCGCAGCTGCAGGCGAACAGCTGGAAGCCTTCGATGCTCGGCGTGCCGACGCAGGCCAGCGCGTAGCCGCCGGTTTCGGTCAGCGCTTCGCAGATCGCCGCGCAGAGGCTCGCTTCGCTGTCCGCTTCGTTGCGCTGCCGGACGCATTCGCCGACGAGAAAAAGCAGGCGACGCAAGCGGTCTTCAGTCGATAGATGGGACACGCCTCTCCTCCATGTATTTGATCTATTTATATTTATGACTTTTAGTATAGTTTGTTCCAGTGTAGCAAATATTGCATGGCATGGCGCACGCGCACGTCCGCTCCGAAGCGGCCTGGAAGTGGCTTAGAATTGCGGACCTTCACGGCGGTCGGCGAAGGTCGCGGGTACGGGGTTCGCAGCCGCCGGACCGGCGGCACGAAACGGTGCCGCTTCCGCGTAACGCAAGGGTGAGTTCAATCATGGAATTTCTGAATCGACTGGGCGCGCGCGCCGCGTTTGCCCTGCTTGCCGTCGTTGCCGGCGGGCTGGTCGGCGTCGGGCTGGCGATCGGCGAACTGATGCACATCAATCCCTGCCCCCTGTGCATCTTCCAGCGCGTGCTCTATCTTGCGCTGGCGGCGGTTGCGCTGTGCGGCGCGCTGGCGCCGGCGCTGCGCCGGCTGTGGGGCGGGTTGCTCGGGTTGATTGCCGCCGGCGGTCTGGCGACCGCGCTCTACCAGAGCTGGATGCAGTTCTATCCCGAGGCGGTGACGCAATGCGGGTTCGGCGAGCCGACGCTGATCGAGCGGCTGGTCGACTGGCTGGGCATGCAGTGGCCCCTGATGTTCATGGCCACCGGCTTCTGCACGAGCAAGGAAAGCGTTCTCGGCCTCTCGATGGCCAACTGGTCCGTCTTCTGTTTCGCGGGCTTCCTGCTCGCCGGCGTCTGGGTCGGCTGGCGCCGGCGCGGCTGACCGGGCGGCCGCGCCCGGCCGTCGACTTCCTTCAGGACTTCCCGGTACTGCCGAAACCGCCGGCGCCGCGCGCACTGGCGTCGAAGCTGTCGACCACGTTGAACGCGACCTGCAGCACGGGGACGACGACGAGTTGCGCGAGACGGTCGAGCGGATTGAGCGTGAAGCTGTCCTTGCCGCGGTTCCAGGTCGACACCATGATCTCGCCCTGGTAGTCGGAGTCGATCAGCCCGACCAGGTTGCCGAGCACGATGCCGTGCTTGTGGCCGAGTCCAGAGCGCGGCAGGATCATCGCCGCAAGGCCGGGGTCGGCGAGGTGGATGGCGATGCCGGTCGGGATCAGCATCGTTTCGCCGGGGTGGATCTTGAGCGGCGCTTCGATGCAGGCGCGCAGGTCAAGGCCGGCCGCGCCGGGCGTCGCGTAGTGGGGCGGGCTGTCCTGCAGCCGCGCGTCGAGAATGCGGACGTCGATTCGGTGCATCAGTTTTTCTCCAGCAGGGTGGCGATGTGCGCGACGAGACGGCGCGCGAGGTCGATCTTGGGCGCGGGCGGCAGCGGATGGCGGCCGTCGTCGTCGAACAGGACCAGCGTGTTGTCGTCGCCGCCGAAGCCGTTCTGGATCAGGTTGCCGACGATCAGCGGAATCTTCTTGGCGCGCCGCTTCTTCTCGGCGTATTCGTCGAGCTTCTGGCTTTCCGCCGCGAAGCCGACGCAGAGCGGCGGGCGCGGCAGCGCGGCGACTTCGGCGAGGATGTCCGGATTGAGCGTGAGTTCAATGGCCGGCGGTGCGCCGCCGTCCTTCTTGATTTTCTGTTCCGCCGGCGCGGCCGGACGGTAGTCGGCGACCGCTGCGACGGCGACGAAGACGTCGCAGCCGGCCGTTTGCGCGAGGACCGCGTCGCGCATCTGCAGCGCGCTGGTCACGTCGATGCGCGTCACGCCGTAGGGGCAGGGCAGGGCGACCGGGCCGGAAACCAGCGTCACGTCGGCGCCGGCTTCGCGCGCGGCGCGCGCGATGGCGTAGCCCATCTTGCCCGTGGACAGGTTGGTGATGCCGCGCACCGGGTCGATCGCCTCGAAGGTCGGGCCGGCCGCGAGCAGCAGGCGGCGCCCCTTGAGCGGCTTGGGCTGGAAGTGGGCGATCAGTTCGGCGACGATTTCTTCCGGCTCGATCATGCGGCCGAGGCCGGTTTCGCCGCAGGCCTGGTCGCCGCAGCCGGGGCCGAGCACGGCGACGCCGTCGGCGCGCAGGGTGGCGACGTTGCGCCGGGTGGCCGGGTTTTCCCACATCTGGCGGTTCATCGCCGGCGCCACCAGCAGCGGACAGTCGCGCGCGAGAACGAGGGTGCTCAGCAGGTCGTCGGCCAGGCCGTGCGCGACCTTGGCGAGGAAGTCGGCCGACGCCGGCGCGACGAGCAGGGCGTCGGCCTCGCGCGACAGGTCGATGTGCGCCATGTTGTTGCCGATGCGCGCATCCCACTGGTCGGAGAACACCGGCTGGCCGGACAGCGCCTGGAAGGTGACCGGCGTCACGAAGTGCGTCGCTGCGTCGGTCATCGCCACCTGCACCGTCGCGCCCTGCTTGAGCAGCAGGCGGACGAGCTCGGCGGCCTTGTAGGCGGCGACGCCGCCGGTCACACCCAACGCGATGCGTTTTCCCTGTAATTCCATTGTCTTAAATGTAGAATGCTGAGCGTTTCATTCTACTTGAGAAACGTCATGGCGATCACCGATTGGCCGGCCGACGAACGCCCCCGCGAGCGCTTGCTGGCGCAGGGGGCGGGCGCCTTGTCGGACGCTGAATTGCTGGCCATTTTCCTGCGCGTCGGGATGCCCGGCAAAAGCGCGGTCGATCTGGCGCGCGAGCTGATTGCCCGCTTCGGCGGCCTGACGCGCCTGTTCGCGGCGAGCCGCGCCGAATTCTCGGCGGTGCCCGGTATGGGGCCGGCCAAGTATGCGCAGCTGCAGGCGGTGCTCGAAATGGCGCGGCGCGCGCTCGGCGAGAAAATCAGACAGGGCGCGGCCTTCGCTTCGCCCGGCGCGGTGCGCGACTATCTGCGCCTGCATCTGGCCGGTCTGCCGCACGAAGTCTTCTTTGCTCTCTGGCTCGATGCACAGCACCGGATGATCGCCGCTGAAGAGCTGTTTTGCGGAAGCCTCACGCAAACCAGCGTCTATCCGCGCGAAGTGGTCAAGAGGGCGCTCGGCCACAATGCCGCGGCGGTCATTCTGGCGCACAACCACCCTTCCGGCGTCGCCGAGCCGTCGCGCGCCGACGAGACGCTGACGCGCGAACTCAAGCAGGCGCTGGCGCTGGTCGATGTGCGCGTGCTCGATCACTTCATCGTGGCCGGGTCGGCGCAGCCCCTTTCGTTCGCCGAACGCGGGCTGCTGTGATCCGCGCTTTCGGCCGGAAACTAAAAAAGTGCTTGAAAAGATTCGTGTCTTTCGGATAGAATCGCCGGCTTCTTTCTTCCCAAGATTAATTGGAGCAACAATCATGGCGCGTGTCTGCCAAGTAACGGGTAAGGGCCCGATGGTTGGGAACAATGTTTCCCATGCCAACAACAAAACGAAGCGCCGCTTCCTCCCGAATCTGCAGTACCGCCGTTTCTGGGTTGAAAGCGAAAACCGTTTCGTGCGTCTGCGCGTTTCCAACGCCGGTCTGCGCACGATCGACAAGAACGGTATCGACGTGGTGCTCGCCGATCTGCGCGCCCGCGGCGAGATCTGATAAGGAGCTCAAATCATGCGTGAAAAGATCAAGCTCGAATCGACCGCCGGTACCGGTCACTTCTACACCACGACCAAGAACAAGCGCACCATGCCGGAAAAGATGGAGATCAAGAAGTACGATCCCAAGGTCCGCAAGCATGTGATGTACAAGGAAACCAAGCTGAAGTGATTCGGCTCGGTGCGAAGAGACCTCGCTGATCGGCGAGGTTTTTTTTCGCCTGCGTTTTGGCGGCGCCGCGGCGGGCGCCCATGAAAAAGGCCGCGCAGCGCCGCGCGGCCTTTCGTTTTTCTGGAGCGGCGGCGTGCGCTGCCGGCGCTCAGGTCAGCATGTCGGCCCAGATGTTCTGCGCCCAGCCGAGGGCGTAGCGGAACTCCAGTTCGTTGCGCGCCGTCGAGACGCCGCCGGCGCCGTCGACCGGCACCAGCGTTTTTTTGTCGGCGTCGTAGCGATGCACCGAAGCGACGTGGATGGCGTTCTGCGAGTCGATGAAGCTGTAGCAGGTGTTCATCACCAGCGGCTCCGGGTTGGGCGGCTGTCCGGCGAGCAGGTTGATGATCGCGGCGGCGGCCAGCTTGGCGTGCTGGTTGGCCATGTGGCCGGACTTGGGCATGCCCGGCGCCGAGAAGGTCGCGTCGCCGAGGACGTGGATGCCCGGCGTGCCGGTCGCTTCCATCGAGCGCCAGTCGATGTCCACCCAGCGCTGGTTGATCAGCTTCAGCCCGCTCCGCACGGCGATTGCGCCGGCGCGCTGCGGCGGGATGACGTTGAGCACGTCGGCCTTGACCGTGTCGAACTCCAGCACGGCGTTGCGCCCGGCGACGTCCACGTCGCGCAGCTCGCTGTTCGGGCGGTAGTCGATGATGTCCTTGTAGAGTTCGCTCCAGGCCTTGGTGAACAGTCCCTTCTTGGAAATGATTTCCGCGTTGGCGTCGAGGACGAGAACCTTGGACTTCGGCTTCTTCGCCTTGAAGTAGCCGGCGACCACGCTGGCGCGCTCGTACGGGCCGGGCGGGCAGCGGTACGGCGCCTTCGGGATCGTGATGGCGAACACGCCGCCGTCCTTCATGTCGGCCAGCTGCTTGCCCAGCGCCACGGTCTGCGGGCCAGCCTTCCATGCGTGCAGGATCTGGCCTTGCGCGGCGGGGCTGGCGAGTCCGGGAATCTGGTCGTATACAAAATCCACGCCGGGCGACAGGACCAGCCGGTCGTAGCTCAGTTCGCCGCCGCGCGCCAGACGGAGCGTGCGCTTGGCCGCATCGACGCCGGTCACGTCGTCGTGGATCACGCGCACGCCCCATTTCTTCAGGCCTTCGTAGCCGACGGTGACGTCGGCCAGCGTCTTGTCGCCGGACAGAATGAGGTTGGATATCGGGCAGGAGACGAACTGCGCGTCGCGTTCGATCAGCGTCACCTGGACGCCGCCCTCGCTCCATTTGCGCAGATATTTGGCCGCCGTGGCACCGCCGAAGCCGCCGCCGACCACCACCACGTGCCCGCCGGCCCTGGTGCCGCCGGCGCAGCCGTAGAGCGCCCCGCTCGCCGTGGCGGCGCCCATCGCCTTGAGGAAATCGCGTCGATTGAAAATCATGCCTGTCCCCTTATCGTTGCGCCGCGAAGTAGGTCGCGATCAGTTCCAGTTGCGCGTCGGTGTAGCCCTTGGCGATCTGCTGCATGATCGTCGCCGGGCGGGCGCCGGACTTGAACTCCCGGATCTTCTGCAGGAGCTTCTCCTTGTCGGCGCCGGCCAGCGCCTCCATGCCGGCGCCGGCGACGGCCCTGCCGTCGGTGCCGTGGCAGTTGGCGCAGGTCGCGGCCAGGTTGCGGGCGAGGTTGGGATCTTGCGCGGCGACGCCGCCGGCCGTGACGGCAAGGCAGAGCGCGGCGACGAGATGCGGCAGCTTCATGGCTGGGTCTCCAGTCTTCAATGAGATAGCGGGTGGTGTCGTTCTACGTTCTTGGACGCCGAGAGGCGATTTTGCGCGGCCAGTATAGGTAGAAAGCGGCGACTCCACCATAGCCGCACGGGCATAAGCATATGCCGTAAACACAGGGTTTGCGGGGCGCCGGGCGGTCAGGCGGGGGCGTTCCGCGCGGCGCTCACGCCGCCGCGAAGGCGTTGCAGAAGCGCAGGGTTTCCGGGTAGGGGAAGAAGTCTTCGACGTGGCCGTCGCGAATCTTCTGCTGGGTGCGCTGCCAGAACTCGACGTCGAGCAGGTCGCGGTGATACTTCAGGAAAGCCTGGCGGACCTTCGGCGAGCCGAGCAGGAAGGTGGCGAACTCCTCGGGGAAGATGTCGTTGCGGGCGACCGAGTACCAGGGCTCGCCGGACATTTCCATCTCCGGGTAGGGCGCCTCCGGGATGACGCGGAAGTTGCAGTCGGTCATGTGCTCGATTTCGTCGTAGTCGTAGAAGACGACGCGGTTGTAGCGCGTGACGCCGAAGTTCTTCCACAGCATATCGCCCGGGAAGATGTTGGCGACCGCCAGTTCGCGGATCGCGTTGCCGTATTCGAGGACGGCGTGGTCGATCTGCTCCGGCGTCGCATTGTCAAGGTAGAGGTTGAGCGGCGTCATGCGGCGCTCGATGTAGAGGTGCTTGATCACGAGATCGTCGCCGTCCTCTTCGATCAGCGAAGGCACTTGCCTGCGCAGTTCCTCGACGAGTTCCGGGGCGAAGCGCTTCTTCGGCAGCGCGGCGTGCGAGAACTCCAGCGTGTCGGCCATGCGACCGACGCGGTCGACCTGCTTCACGAGCAGGTACTTGGCTTTCACCGTGTCGTGGTCGACTTCCTTCGAGGCGCCGAAGACGTCCTTGATGATCTTGAAGACGTAAGGGTAGGAGGGCAGCGTGAACACCAGCATGACGAGTCCCTTGATCCCCGGCGCGACGATGAACTTGTCCTCGGAGTGGCGCAGGTGCTGGATCAGGTCGCGGAAGAACATCGTCTTCCCCTGCTTGCCCAGACCGAGCATGGTGTACAGCTCCGAGCGCGGCTTGCCGGGCAGGATGCCGCGCAGGAACTGCACGTAGCCGGAGGGCACTTCCATGTCGACCATGAAGTAGGCGCGCGACAGCGAGAAGAGCAGGCCGATGCGCCAGGCGTCGAGCAGGACGGTGTCGAGCACGAGCTTGCCTTCCGGCGTGTGCAGCACGGGAACGGCGAAGGGAAGTTCGAGATGGCCGTTGATCGCCTTGCCGATGATGTAGGCGGCCTTGTTGCGGTAGAACGCCGAGTACAGCACCTGAATCTGCGCGTTGGCTTCGGCCCGGGGCCAGCCGCCGAGGTGCTTCTCGACCGTCTGCTTGACGTAGCCGATGTCGCGGTCGAGGTCCTCGAAGGTGCGCTGCCAGTCGAAGTCGAGGACGATCTGACGGAGCGTCTCGTGCAATCCGGAGTCCCCGGGCGCGCCCTGGCCGGTGCGCTGCATCGGGTAGTAGCTCGAATAGGTCGGCGGGTAGGAGTCGATGTACTCGGTCGACACCGCCGGGCGGGCGAAGATGTAGTCGTTGTGGAAGTAGGTGCGGTGCAGGATCTTCGAACACACCGAGTTGAAGAAGGTTTCGGCCAGTTCGGGCTGCTTGTGGTTGATCAGCTGCCCGATGTAGAGCAGCTTGAGCTGCTGCCAGGTGTCGTCGTCGAGCGTCGCGGCGCCAAATTCGGCGCACAGCAGATCGGCGGTCTCCTGCACGCGCTCGTCGTAGGAGCGGATGCGTTCGCGCACGGCGCTCTGCACGCCCTTCCAGTCGGCCGCCTCGAACAGGATCTTGGCCTGCCGGCCGTAGTGCCGCATCAACCGGTAGTGCCGGTTGAAGCCGTCGATCATCGTTTCGGCGATGCGCTTGGCGAGCGGATTCTGGACAGTCGAGATTTCCATCGGCGTCGGCGGGGCAGTGAAAACGGGAATCTTAGCACCGCCTCCGCCGTCCGTTCCCGGCGCAGGGCGGAGGGGCGTCCTCGGCGCGGGGCGCGGTCATTGCACTGGGCGCAATAATGTTGCATTGAGTGATATATAATTTATATGTCTACTGTGGAACTTCCCAAAAACTTTACGCGAGGGATTAGCATGGCTGCTGGCAAGTCGAAAATCATCTATACGCTCACGGACGAGGCGCCGCTGCTGGCGACCTGTGCTTTCCTGCCGATCATCCGCACCTTCACCGGCCCGGCCGGGGTCGAGATCGCCGAGAGCGACATTTCCGTCGCCGCCCGCGTCCTCGCCGAGTTCTCCGACTACCTGCGCGACGACCAGAAGGTTCCCGACAACCTGGCCGAACTGGGCCGCCTGACGCAGGACCCCGACACCAACATCATCAAGCTGCCGAACATCAGCGCTTCGGTCGCCCAGTTGATCGCCTGCATCAAGGAATTGCAGGCCAAGGGCTACGCGATTCCCGACTATCCGGAAAATCCCGCGACGGACGAAGAGAAGGCGCTGAAGGTCCGCTACGGCAAGTGCCTCGGCTCCGCCGTCAACCCGGTGCTGCGCGAAGGCAACTCCGACCGCCGCGCGCCCGCCGCCGTCAAGAACTACGCCAAGAAGCACCCGCACTCCATGGGCGAATGGAAGCCCTGGTCCCAGACCCACGTTGCCCACATGAACCACGGCGACTTCTACCACGGCGAAAAGTCCATGACCCTGGACCGCGCCCGCGACGTGAAGATGGAGCTCACCACCAAGAGCGGCAAGACCATCGTCCTGAAGCCGAAGCTCTCGCTGCTGGCCGGCGAGATCGTCGACTCCATGTTCATGAGCAAGAAGGCCCTCTGCGAGTTCTACGAGAAGGAACTGGAAGACTGCCGCAAGTCCGGCATCCTGTTCTCGCTGCACGTCAAGGCGACGATGATGAAGGTGTCGCACCCCATCGTCTTCGGCCACTGCGTCAAGATCTACTACAAGGAAGCCTTCGAGAAGCACGGCAAGCTGTTCGACGAACTGGGCATCAACGTCAATAACGGCATGTCCACGCTGTACGAGAAGATCGACACGCTGCCCGAATCCACACGCGACGAGATCATCCGCGACCTGCACGCCTGCCAGGAGCACCGCCCGCGTCTGGCCATGGTGGATTCCGCCAAGGGCATCACCAACTTCCATTCGCCCAACGACATCATCGTCGACGCTTCGATGCCGGCCATGATCCGTCAGGGCGGCAAGATGTGGGGCGCCGACGGCAAGCCGTACGACGCCAAGGCCGTGATGCCCGAATCGACCTTCGCCCGCATCTACCAGGAGATGATCAACTTCTGTAAGTGGCACGGCAACTTCGACCCGCAGACCATGGGTACCGTGCCCAACGTCGGTCTGATGGCTCAGAAGGCCGAGGAATACGGTTCGCACGACAAGACCTTCGAAATCCCCGAAGACGGCGTCGCCAACCTCGTGGACCTGGCCACCGGCGAAGTGCTGCTCTCGCAGAACGTCGAAGAAGGCGACATCTGGCGCGCCTGCCAGGTGAAGGACGAGCCGATCCGCGACTGGGTCAAGCTGGCCGTCACCCGCGCCCGCAACTCCGGCATGCCCGCCGTCTTCTGGCTGGACCCCTACCGTCCGCACGAGAACGAGCTGATCAAGAAGGTCGAGAAGTACCTCAAGGATCACGACACCAGCGGCTTGGAAATCCACATCATGTCCCAGGTGCGCGCCATGCGTTTCACTCTGGAGCGCGTCGCCCGCGGCCTGGACACCATCTCCGTCACCGGCAATATCCTGCGCGACTACCTGACCGACCTGTTCCCCATCATGGAACTGGGCACCTCCGCCAAGATGCTCTCCATCGTCCCGCTGATGGCCGGCGGCGGCATGTACGAGACCGGCGCCGGCGGTTCCGCGCCCAAGCACGTGCAGCAGCTGACCCAGGAAAACCACCTGCGTTGGGATTCACTGGGCGAGTTCCTGGCCCTGGCCGTGTCCCTGGAAGAGCTCGGTATCAAGACCGGCAACGCCCGCGCCAAGCTGCTGGCCAAGACCCTGGACGAAGCCACCGGCAAGCTGCTCGACGAGAACAAGTCGCCCTCCCGCCGCACCGGCGAGCTCGACAACCGGGGCAGCCAGTTCTACCTGGCCCTGTACTGGGCCCAGGCGCTGGCCGCGCAGAGCGAGGACAAGGAGCTGCAGACCCGCTTCGCTTCCCTGGCCAAGGCCCTGGGCGACAACGAGCAGAAGATCGTTGACGAACTGAAGGCCGTGCAGGGCAAGCCGGCCGACATCGGCGGCTACTATCTGGCCGACGCCGCGAAGGTCACGGCCGTGATGCGTCCGAGCGCCACGCTCAACGACATCCTGAAGGCAGCCAGCGTCTAAGCCGCTTCCCCGAAACGGCCCGGCACACCGGAAACGGTCTGCCGGGCCGTTTGCATTTCGGCGGCCGGGGCCGGGCTGACATCCCTCCGCCTTTCCCGCATAATCAAACGCAGTGCCGGGCGCGGGCGACGCCCCGTCCGGCGGCCCCGAGGAGGGGGCGTTCGCGGCAGTCCCATGTCTTCCTATAACAATTCATGGAGTGAGGCTATGGCATCTTTCATCAAAGTCCCGCAAGGCGGTCAGAAGATCGTTCCCGGTCAGAGCGTTCCGGACAATCCGATCATTCCTTTCATCGAAGGCGACGGCATCGGTGTCGATATCACCCCGGTCATGATCAAGGTGGTCGACGCGGCGGTGGCCAAGGCTTACGGCGGCAAGAAGAAAATCCACTGGATGGAGGTCTACGCCGGCGAGAAATCGACCCAGCTCTACGGCGCCGACGAATGGCTGCCGAAGGAAACCTTCGACGCGCTCAAGGAATACTCGGTCTCGATCAAGGGGCCGATGACGACGCCGGTCGGCGGCGGCATCCGCTCGCTCAACGTCGCCCTGCGCCAGGAGCTCGACCTCTACCAGTGCGTGCGCCCGGTGCAGTACTTCAAGGGCGTGCCGTCGCCGCTCAAGCAGCCCGAACTGTGCAATATGGTGATCTTCCGCGAGAACACCGAGGACATCTACGTCGGCATCGAATGGGCCAACGGCACCGACGCCTGCAAGAAGGTGATCAAGTTCCTGCAGGAGGAGATGGGCGTCAAGAAGATCCGTTTCCCGGAAAGCTCCGGCATCGGCATCAAGCCGATCTCGGTCGAAGGCACCGAGCGCCTGGTGCGCGCCGCCATCAAGTACGCGATCGCTAACCAGCGCAAGTCGGTGACCATCGTGCACAAGGGCAACATCATGAAGTTCACGGAAGGCAACTTCCGCGACACCGCCTACGCCCTGGCCAAACGCGAATTCGGCGGCGTCGAGCTCGACGGCGGCCCCTGGCTGAAACTGCCGAACGGGATCGTCATCAAGGACGCGATCGCCGACGCCTTCCTGCAGCAGATCCTGCTGCGCCCGGCCGAGTACGACGTGATCGCCACCACCAACCTGAACGGCGACTACATCTCCGATGCCCTGGCGGCGCAGGTCGGCGGCATCGGCATCGCGCCGGGCGCCAACATCTCCGACGTGTACGCCTGCTTCGAGGCCACGCACGGCACGGCGCCGAAGTACGCCGGCAAGGACAAGGTGAACCCCGGTTCGCTGATCCTCTCGGCCGAGATGATGCTGCGCCACATGGGCTGGCTGGAAGCCGCCGACCTGATCATCAAGTCGATGGAAGCGGCGATCGGCGACAAGGTCGTGACTTACGACTTCGCCCGCCTGATGGACGGCGCCAGCGAAGTGTCGTGCTCGGCTTTCGGCGACGCGATGATCGCCCGCATGTAGGCGGGCGTCGGCCATCCCAAAGAAAAAGCCCCGCGAGGGGCTTTTTCTTTGGGCGCCTTCCGGCGCTTCCTACACGATCCCGTGCGCGGCGAGGAAGGGCGCGTAAGCCTTGTCGGTGCGCATGATGTGTTCGATCAGCCAGTTCTTCAGGAAGTCGAGCGTTGCCTGGCCGACGTCCTCGCCGTCCTCGAAGCGGACCAGGGTATCCATCACCTGCGCCGTGAAATGGTCGTGCTGCGCCTTGTGCGCCGCGGTCTCGGGGTAGGCGTAGCGCTCGAAGAGCTCTTCTTCCATGATGAAGTGGTTCATCGTGTAGTCCATCAGCCCTTCGATGATCCGTCCCATGACGGCGCGGTCCGGGGTCGCCTTGACCAGTTCGGCGTGCAGGCGGTTGGTGGCGTCGACCAGCCAGCGATGCTGTTCGTCGACGCTCTCGAGGCCGACCGAGAGGGCCTCGCTCCAAGGCATGTAGCTCATCGTTCATCTCCCTGTAAGGTGCTGTTTTTAGATGTTTGTGGGCAGCATGATGCCACGTGGATGGACGATGTCCAAGGTGGGCGCCCGGCGCGGCGCGCCGCCGGCGGCTTGACGCGGCGCACCGGCAGGCGTGCCGCCCGGTGCTAGAATCGCACTCCGGCGTTCGTGCGCCGACGCTTTGCCGCCGGCGCGCGGCACGGATTTTTCACAGGGGGGCGCGTGGCAAGAGCAGGGTCGTCGGCGGGTTTCCGCGATTTTCCCGGTCGGCGCTGGCTGATCGTCGCCCTGCGCGCCGCGCATCTGGTGGGGCTGGTCGGGATCGGCGCGACGCTGCTCGCCGGGCAGCCGCTCGCCGCCCACCAGCCTTTCGTCCTCACCCTGCTGTGCAGCGGCTTCGCCATGCTGCTCGTCGATCTCTGGGCTTCGCCGCGCTACCTCGGCGAAGTGTCGGGCGTGGCGACGCTGTGCAAGCTCGCGCTGCTTGCCTGGTTCGCGCTCGATCCGGCGCGCCGCATGCCGCTTTTCTGGGGCATTCTCGTCTTTTCCGCCTTCATCGCCCACGCGCCGGCGTGGGTGCGCCACCGCCGCCTGTTCGGCCTGCGCGGCCATTAGGGCCGATCGGCTTTGCCTCCCGCCGGTAATAGGCTAAGCTAACCGCCATCCCCGTTCACTCCGCCTGTCCAATGCCCCATCGCAGCGCATCGCTTCGTCCTTCCGCTCGACACCACGCCGGTGTCGGGAGGACGCGCGCCCTGTGCGCGGGCTTGTGCGGGGTTACCGCCTGCCTCGTCCCCGCCCGGCAGTCTGCCTGAAGTTCTCCGGCTGCCGGGCGCCACCCTGGGTTTTCTCTGATTGTTTCCCCGCCGTTCGAGGCGCGGAAATCACGGTTCATGCGAAGGAGCAAATTATGGAAGCGATGCTTTCCCCCACGGCGGTCACTTGCGTTTCCGCCCTCGACAAAAGCCGGCTGGAGTCGCTGATCGAGCGCAGCTTCAGCGGCGAACACGCCCTCAACGCCGCCGCCAGCATGGTCCTGCGCCGCCTGCGCACGGCCGCCACGGTGGTGCAGCCGGACGACGTGCCGCGCGATCTGGTGACGATGAATTCGACGGTCAGTCTCGTCGACCCGGCTTCCGGCGAACGCTGGGAGGTGACGCTGGCCTACCCGGAGGACCACGACCCGGAAGAGAACAGCTGGTCGGTGCTCAGCCCGATCGGCGCCGCCCTCTTCGGCCTGCGCGTCGGCGACAGCGCGCCCGTGCAGCGCGACGATCTGCCCCAGGCGCGCTGGATGGTCGCCGCCGTTCCCTTCCAGCCCGAAGCGCGCGGCTGGCTGACGATGTGAACGCCCCGGGGCCGGCGTCCGCCGGCTCCCGTCTTCAGCCGATCAGCGCATGCCCGAGCGTGCGCACGGCGACCCCGGCCAGCGCACCGCAGACGGCCGGCTTCCACACCGCGGCGACGCGCCGCCCGGCGGAAATCAGCACCGCCACCCCGGGAATGTCGAGCGGGTGGATCATGAAGCCGGCGCTCTGGTTCAGGAGCTGCACCGTCGCATGGTTGGCGCGCAGCATCTCGTCCATCACCCCCATCATCGCCGTCCCGCCGGCCAATGCCTTGGTCAGCGTCGGCAGGATCAGCGCCGTGTCGAGGCGCAGGGCGCCCATCAGCGGCGCCAGCAGGCCGGTCAGCGCGTCAATCGCGCCGGCGGCGCGCAGCGCCGTCACCGCGACCAGCGACAGGACCAGCATCGGGATCGCGCCGACCGCGATCTTGAAGGCTTCGGCGCCGGCCCGGTTGATCACGTCGAGCACGCCCTTGGCGTTGTCCGCGACCGGGTGGTGCAGCGTTTCGTCGAGCGGCTTCTCCTCGGCGCTCAGCGCGCGCCCGAAGCCGTAGTAGGTGACCGCCGCGGCGACCAGCCCGCCGAGCAGCGAGAAGGCCAGCACGCTGCCGATCTGCAGTCCCATCGCCGCCATCGGAATCACCACGTTGGCCTGCGCCATCGCCATCACCATGGCCAGCGTCGCCGCGATATGGCGGTCCGAGGTGCCGCGCTGTTCCATCATGGTCAGCGTCGCGACGGGCGCGGCGAAACTCACGAAATTGATCTGCAGCGCGGCGAAGACGCCCAGCCCGGTCAGCCCGAGCGGCCGCAGCAGCGGCGCCAGGCGGGCGACGACCCAGTCGAGCGCGCCCTTCGCCTCGAGCAGGCGCATCAGCGAGAGCATCACCACCATCACCGGCAGCAGGATGAAGAGCGAGAGTTCGACCGCCGAGCGGCCGGCTTTCAGAATGACGTCGATGAGGATTTCCATGGTCGGCGGATTATCGCATTCCCATCGCGGGAGATGGCGGCCGATCCGGCGTTTCGCCCGGCCCCGGGCGGGCGGAGAAGGCGGTCGGGCGTGACATTTTTGGTATCGCGCGCTCTGCGCCCACGTTAGTCTGTCGGTACTCGGGGCTGCGACGTGCATCGAGGTGCATTTGTCCTGGCGACGGTGCGTCCGGGGTGCTCGGCAGGTCTCTCGTTCCGGGTGCCCCTTGCGGCGCGGATCGCCCGGATGGCTGCCCGGCGTCGATCGCTGCGCAGCGGGCGCGGCGTCCCTTGTGGCGGTGGAACTCATGGCGGATATCTCGATGGACAAGGTGCTGAAAGCGCAGGAGGCGAGGCCGGAGCATCCGCTCGGCGGCGGCGCCCGGCTGCTGGCCGCGAGGCCGCCCGGCGAGCGCCGGCAGGCGGCCTGGCTCTTCGCCGGACTCTGCGTCGCCGCCGCCTTTTTGCTGGTGCATGGCGCCTTCCGGGGCGATCCGGTCGCGGTGCAGGCGGCGCTCGCCGTCCTGCTCGGCCTGTTCCTGTTCGGTCTGCTCAATTCCCGGCTGTATGAGCGAACGGCCGCCCTGCAGCGGCGCCTGACGCTGGTCGACGACATCGCCGCCGCCGGCGATGCCCGTTTCGGCCCGGAGCCCATGGTCTGCCGCATGCTCCAGATCCTGCGGGAACATTACGCGGCGGACACCTGCCTATTCGTTCTCGCGCTGCCGCGTCAGGCGCCGCGCCTGTTTCGCATCGCGGGCGGCGCCGGGGCGGCGGTCGAACTCGCGCCGGAGGAGCGGGCGCCGCTGCTGCCGATCCTGCTCGCCGTTCCGCCCGGTCACGGCGTGGTGTACAACGCCGCGGGCCGCGCCGTCTGGCAGCGGGCGGGCGATCCGCGCCGCCTCCGCGAGGTGCGGCCGCTCCCCGCCGCCGCGGCCGAGCGCCAGACCTCCGAATCCATCGCCGCCGTGCTCGATTGCCCTTCCTTCGTCAGCGTTCCCCTCGTGCGCGAAATCCGCGTCGGCGGTCGTCTCTTCATCGGCGCCCGGCACGGGCGCTTCGACGCGCTCGACGTGGTCCGCCTGCACCCGGTGCTCGAGCAGATCACCCTGATGCTGGAAAACACCTGCCTCCTCGAGATGCTGGTGGCCGACGCCGCCGAGCACGAGCGCCAGCGCATCGCCCGCGACCTGCACGACACCACGATCCAGCCCTACATCGGCCTCAAGTTCGGGCTCGAGGCGCTGGCGCGCAAGGTGCGCGAGAACCCGCCCGTGTTCCAGAGCGTGCAGCACCTCATCGAGCGTACCGGCAGCGAGATCGCCGACATGCGCCAGCTGATCAGCGGCCTGTCCGACAAGGGCGGCGGCGGCCACGACTCCTTGCCGGCCTCGCTGCGCCGCCAGAGCGCGCGCTACAGCGAGCTGTTCGGCATCGCCGTGGAGATCGGCGCCGAAGGCGAACTGCGCTTGAGCCGCAGCCTAGCGCGCGAAATCCTGCACATGGTCAGCGAGGGCCTGAGCAATATCTGCCGGCATACCCAGGCCCGCAAGGCCCGGATCGACCTGCGCCAGCGGGCGGGGCGCTTCGAAGTGCGGATCGCCAACGATTTCGGCGCGAGCGCTTCCCCGCCGCGTCCCTTCGTCCCCCGTTCGCTGTGCGAGCGTTCGGCGGCGCTGGGCGGCAGCGTCGCCGTCGATCCTTGCGGCGCCGACGCATGCACGGTGATTACCATCAGCATTCCCCTGGAAGAATAGGAAAGGAAGGTCGTTCATGACGAATCCCGCGCCCGCCGACCCGATCCGCGTGTTTCTGGTCGACGATCACCGCGCCGTCCTGTGGGGGCTGGAGCGCCTGATCGAAGGGGCCGCGCCGCGCCTGCTGCTGGTCGGCACCGCCTCCTGCCGCGAGGAACTGATGGCGCGCCTGCCGGCAGCCCGGCCGGACATCGTCCTGCTCGACCTCGACCTGGGCGGAGAGGATGGCGGCGACGTGCTGCCCGACGTGCTGCGCGAGAGCCAGGCGCAGGTTCTCATCCTGACCGGCAACCGCGACGCCGAGGTGCACCAGCGGGTCATGATGCGCGGCGCACGCGGCGTCGTGCAGAAGGAGGAGGAAGCGGAAGTCGTCCTCGCCGCGATCGAGAAGGTGCACGCCGGCGAGATATGGCTCGACCGGGCGGCGCTCGGCAAGCTGCTCGGCGCCCTCGCGGGCGGCGGCGCCCGCGTTCCACGCGACCCCGAGGCGGTGAAGATCGAGGAACTGACCGCGCGCGAACGCGAGATCATCGCCACGGCCGTGCAGTACAAGGGCGCGGGCAACAAGGTCATCGCCGACCGCATGCACATCAGCGAGCACACCCTGCGCAATCACCTCAGCGTCATCTATCGCAAGCTCGGCATTCGCGGGCGCCTCGAACTCTTCATCTACGCCGCCAAGCACGGCCTCGCGGCGTAGCGCATCGCGCCGCCCGCGCGCCGGAGCGCCGGCGCGGCATTCTCCGCCGTCGGCGTTCGCCGGCGGGCGGCGGAAATGTTTCCGACCGCATGCGGCGACGAGGCTGCGTGTGGCCGCTCCGCCCGGCCATTCTCCGAGGTTCCTGGTTCCGCCCATGACATAGCGCCCCCCGCCCGTGGGGCGCTTGTTCCAGCGAAACAGCAACATTCGTCCGGTGCGCCCGGCGCGCCGCAGGGCTATCGTCAGGGTACGCATTTCCGCCCCGAACCTTAGAACGGTGCCTCGCCATGACGACCGACTCGCTTCCCATTCGCGTGCTGCTGGTGGACGACCACCGTACGACCCTCTGGGGACTCGCCGAACTGATCGGCGAGGAAGTGCCGCGTCTGGCGCTCGCCGGCATGGCGACCAACCGCGCGGAAGCCCTGCGCCTGGCGCATGCGAAGCAACCCAACGTCATCCTGCTCGACATCGATCTGGGCTGCGACAACGGCTTCGACCTGATTCCCGAGCTGCGGCTCGCCTGCGCGGCCCATATCGTCATCCTGACCGGACTGAGCACGCCCGGCCTGCGCCGGCGGGCCGCCGCGCTCGGCGCCAGCGGCTTCGTGCACAAGGAAGAAGCGGCGGAAAGGATCATCGCCGCGATCGAGCGCGCCGCCTGATCGCTCGCCGGAACCCGGCCGTGTCCGGCTGAATCCGGCTGAGTTCGGTTGAGTTCGGTTGAGTTCGGTTGAGTTCGGTTGAGTTCGGGCGGCGGCGCCGTATTCCGGCGCGCTTTCCGCTCCCCGCAGCCTCCCTTCCGTATCGCCGCTCCCGCCGCGCGCACACCCTCCCCGGGGCAAATGTCATGGATCGGGCGGGGCCAACCGTACCAGGCAAATAGAGCGAACGGTCTCAAGACTCGCCGGGGGCGGGCGCCTACGATGAAATCAAGCGATGGCAAGACGGTTTCAGCAGTCGCTTCGGCAGATCCGGGCTCGCGCTTCCAGGAGGGCTCCCCGGCATCGGCCGGGCCGGTCGGCCGACGGCGGTCCGGCGCAGCAGGGCGATCCAGCGCGCGTCGCCGAAATCCGCCGGCGTGGCGGGACATTCAAAAACCAGGAAAGGAAAGATCATGAAAACCTCGATCCAGAAGATTCAGCGTTTCATCCGTGACGAAGACGGCGCGGTGGCCATCGAGTACGGCCTGCTCGCCGTGCTCATCGCCCTGGCCCTGGCGGCCGGCGCCACGATCCTCGGCGGCGGCCTCTCGAAGCTGTTCACCGACATCGGCGCCTGCTTCGGCGGCAGCGGCGGCGGCACCTGCCCGGTCACCATGCCGTCCGGCGTCACGCCCTGAGCGATCGCCCGCCTGCGCTTTCCCTGCCGGGCCGCCACGGCGGCGCGGCAGGGGAAAAGGCAGGGGCCAGCAGGCAAGGAGGAATCATGAAAACGAGCATCCAAGAGTTCATGCGCGACGAGGACGGCGCGGTGGCCATCGAGTACGGCCTGCTCGCCGTGCTCATCGCCCTGGCCGTCGGCGTCGGCGCCGGCTTTCTGGGCGGCGGCCTGTCGAAGCTGTTCACCGACATCGGCGCCTGTTTCGGCGGCAGCGGCGGCGGCACCTGTCCGGTCACCCTGCCGTCGGGCGTCACCCCCTGAAGCGCGGGGCGCCCGGCCCGGGCGCCCCGACACTGAAACAGAACGACACAGGACGAACGAGATCATGGCCAACGAACTGGCGCGACGCATCTTCGGCAGCCCGGACGGGACGAGCCTGCTCCTGCTCACCGCCCTCTGCGCCCTGCTGCTCGCGGCGGCCTGGAGCGACCTGCGCCGGCGGCGCATTCCCAACGCCGTGGTGTTTCCCGGCACGCTGCTGGCGATCCTGCTGCATGCGCTGTCGCCGGCCGGCGAGGGGATTCCCGGCGTCATGGCCGGCGGCCTCGGCGCCTGGCAATCGATGCTCGGCATGGGCTGCGGGCTCCTGGCGCTGCTGCCGCTCTATGCGGCACGCAGCATGGGCGCCGGCGACGTGAAATTGATGGCCATGGTCGGCGCCTTCGTCGGTCCGCAGCAGATCTGGTCGGTGCTGTTCGCCACCGCCCTGGCCGGCGGCGTGCTGGCGGTGGCCGTGGCCCTGCGCCGCGGCGTTCTGCTGCAGGCGCTCGACAACGTCCGGCGCATCCTCTTCGGCCGTCTTCTGGCCCGCCTCGCCGCGCATCGCGCCCGGCGCGGCGCGGTCGCCAGGAGCGCCACGCCGGCGGCCGCGAGCGCCGCCGCCGGCGCCTCGTCGACGGTCAGGCTGCCCTATGCCGTGGCCATCGCCGGCGGGAGCATCGCCTACCTGCTGCTGCGCGCGCACCTGGCCGGCCTTTACTGATGACCCGGATGAGTGGGGTATGAACATGAATTCGCCACTGGACATGCAGATGCATGCGGATGCCGCCCCGCAGACGCCGTCGTCGCCGGCTGGCGGCGCCGCCCGCCCGCTGGCGCCGCCGTCGCCGCGGACCCAGGCGGAAACGGGCCTGCCGTTCGCCTTCCTGCTCGATCTGGCCTTGAAGATCCTGTTCAACGGCGGGCAGCTGAAGCTGTGGCAACTCTCGGAACGCATGCGTCTGCCCGTCGCCGTGCTCGAACCGCTGCTCGCCTTCATGCGCAGCGAGCATCTGTGCGAAGTGGCCAAGCGCGGCGCGGCTGACGCCGACATCAGCTACCAGCTGTCCGAGGCCGGCCACGCCCGCGCCAGGACGGCGCTGCGCAAGAGCCAGTACGCCGGCCCGGCGCCGGTCGCGCTGGCGGCCTACGCGGCCCAGGTCGAGGCGCAGAGCGTGAGCGGGCTGCGGGTGACGCGTGAGGCGATCCGCCAGGCCTTCTCCGGCGTGGTGCTGCGGGACGAGCTGCAGGACCAGTTCGGCGCCGCCCTCAACTCCGGCCGCGCCGTCCTCATCTACGGCCCGAGCGGCAGCGGCAAGACCTACATCGCCGAGCATCTGGCCCGGGTCCTCGGCGGCGCCGTCTATGTTCCGCACGCCATCCTGGTCGACGACGAGGTGATCCAGGTCTTCGATCCGCTGGTGCACCGCACGGCCGCGGAAGCCGGCCCCTGCGCCGGCCTCGACCGGCAGCGCGGCCACGACGCCCGCTGGGAGTTGTGCTACCGCCCGGTGGTGCTGACCGGCGGCGAGCTGACGCTGGCCATGCTCGATCTGCAGTTCGACGCCCATACCCGTTTCTACGTCGCGCCGCCGCAGGTCAAGGCCAACAACGGCCTGTTCATCATCGACGACCTGGGCCGCCAGCTGGTGAGCACGCGGGATCTGATGAATCGCTGGATCGTTCCGCTCGACCGCCGGGTCGATCACTACGCGCTGCACACGGGCCTGAAGTTCCGTCTACCCTTCGACGTGAACGTCATCTTCTCCAGCAACCTGCAGCCGGCCGACCTGGGCGACGAGGCCTTCCTGCGCCGCCTCGGCTACAAGATCCACGTCGGCGCGATAGCGCCCGACGACTACCGCCGGATTCTCGTGCAGGCCTGCGCGCAGGCCAGGGTGCCCTACGCCGAAACCGCCTTCGACTATCTGCTGCAACGCCACCGGGCGGAGGAGAGGGCGCTCCTGGCCTGCACGCCCTACGACATCGTCAGCAAGCTGCGGGACCGCGCCGACTACTTCGGAGCGCCGCCGGAAATGACCGAGGAAAGGCTCTCCTGGGCATGGCAGAACTACTTCGCCGACGCCTGAAAGGCGCCGCGCGGCGGACCGTGGCAGTCGCACCAATTATCCGAAGGGGATCGAAATGAGAAGCTCACGTGCATATCTGATGATCGGGTTTTCCGTCGTCGCGGGCATCGTCGCCGTGGTGTTCGGCGCCCGCTGGCTGGCGATGCAGGCCTCCATGGCGACGCAGCAGGTGGTGGTCGCCGCCCGCGACCTGGACCTCGGCACGGCCCTCAATCCGTCCATGCTGCAAGTGGTGCGCTGGCCCGTCGGCAGCCTGCCGCCGGGCAGCATCGGCGAGGTCGAGGCGCTCGATGCGCGGGTGGTGCGGGTCAGCGTCCAGCGCGGCGAACCGCTGCTCGAAGCCAAGCTCGCTCCCGTCGGCACGAAGGGCGGGCTGTCGGCGGTCATCGGCGACGGCAAGCGGGCGATCACCGTCAAGGTGAACGAGGTGGTCGGCGTCGCCGGCTTCGCCCTGCCGGGGAACTACGTCGACGTGCTGGTGAACGTGCGTGACGAGCGGGATTCGGCGATCTCCAAGATCGTTCTCGAACACATCCTGGTGCTCGCCGTCGCCCAAGAGGCGAGCCGCGACGACACCAAGCCGAAGGTGGTTAACGCCGTCACCGTCGAAGCGACGCCCGAGCAGGCGGAAAAGCTCGATCTCGCGCGCAGCGTCGGCACGCTGTCCCTCGTCCTGCGCAACCAGATGGACAGAAGCGAGGTGACGACCGCCGGCGTCCGCAAGGGCGACCTGCTGCAGCTGTCCGAGGCGCGTCCCGCCCCGGCGCCGGCCGCGCGTCCGGTGCGCCGCGCCGCGCCGGCCGCCCAGGCCGCTCCGAGCCACGACAAGGTCGAGGTCATCCGCGGCATCCAGAAATCGAACGTCGACTTCTAGTTCCTGCGATTTCCCATCGGCGCGCCCAGCGTCGCTTCACCGGAGAGAGAAAAATGAAAACCCCCGCCACCACCGGCCGCCGCAGCCGTCCAGGCCAGACTCAGCCCGTCCTGCAGCGCGGGGCGCGGCTCCTGGCGCTCCTCGCCGCCCTCACCGCCCTCACCGCGCCCGCCGCGGCGTTCGCCGCCAAGGCGCCGGCCGCCGGCGCGCCGGCGAAGGCCGACGTCGCCGTCCAGCAGGCGGAGATCGCTCCGGCCATGGACCTCGTCATCGGCAAGTCCACGCTCATGCACCTGCCGACGGCCATCGACCGCATCTCGGTCGGCAATCCGGCGGTCGCCGACGTCACCCTGATCAATCCCCGCGAGCTCTACCTGCTGGGCAAATCGGTGGGTTCCACCAACGTCATCCTCTGGCGCCGGGGGGCCTCGACCACCATCATCGACGTCTCGGTGAATGTGGACGCCGCCCGCCTGCAGAGCCGGATCGCCGATCTGATGCCGGAGGAGAAGGAGATCAAGGTCAGCACCGCCGCCGAGTCGGTCATCCTGTCCGGCAGCGTTTCCAGCAGCGAGAAGGCCGACCGGGCGGTGACCATCGCCGAGGCCTACGTGCGCAATCTCAACCGCAGTCTGGTGCTGCCGGTGATCGCCGGCGACGGCCAGGTGGCGGCGGGCACCCGCATCAACGTCACGAGCGGTTCGACCGCCACCGGCGCGGTCGCCGCCGCCGGCTCGCAGGTCGTCAACATGCTGCGCGTCGCCGCGCCGCAGCAGGTGATGCTCGAAGTGAAGGTGGCCGAGGTTTCGAAGACCCTGCTCGACAAGCTCGGCTCCGAATTCGGCATGTCGCGCAGCAACGGCAGCTGGACCTACTCCATCCTCAACAGCCTGCTCACCGACAGCGCCGGACTCCTTTCCGCCGTCAAGGGGCCGACCAAGTTCATCCGCATCGACGCCGAGAAGAAGGACGGCATCGTGAAGATCCTCGCCGAACCGAACATCATCGCCGTCAGCGGTCAGGAGGGCAGCTTCCTCGCCGGCGGCAAGATCTTCATCCCGGTCGCGCGCACCGACGGCACCAGCGGCGTGCCGATGATCACGCTGGAGGAGAAGGAGTTCGGCGTCGGCCTGAAATTCACGCCGACCGTGCTCGACGGCGGGCGCATCAACCTCAAGGTGGCGCCGGAAGTCTCGGAGCTGTCGCAGACCGGCTCGCCCTTCACCACCGTCGGCAACGTCACCGCGATCCTGCCCAGCTTCACGACGCGGCGCGCGCAGACCACGGTGCAGCTCAACGACGGCCAGAGCTTCGCCATCGCCGGCCTGATCAAGAGCAACGTGACCGAAACCGTGAAGCGCTTCCCGGGCCTCGGCGAAGTCCCGATTCTCGGCGCCCTGTTCCGCAGCAACGAGTTCCAGACCGACCAGACGGAGCTGATGTTCGTCGTCACGCCCCGGCTGGTGAAGCCGCTGCCGCCGGAGTACGCCCTGCCCACCGACGCTTTCGTGCCGCCTTCGCGGGGCGAATTCTTCCTCGGCGGAAAGATGGAAGGGAGCGCCCCCGCGTCCGGCGACGCGGCACAACCCGCCGCCCGGACGGCGCCCGCCGCCGCGCCGGAAACATCCGCCAAGGGCGGCTTCGAAGTCAGGTAATCCAAGGAGAGCGCCATGTCCGCCAGAATCTTCCGTCCCCTCGCCGCCGCGCTCGTCGCGACGAGCGCACTCGTCGGCTGCGCCAGCACGACGCCGAACTACGATGCCCGCTTCGGCGAGGCGGTCCTGCAGGCGAGGGCCCAGCAGACGATCAATCCCGACGCGTCGAAGAACACCGACCCGGTGGCCGGGCTCGACGGCCGCGCCGCCAGGAACGCGATGACGAACTACCAGAAGAGCTTTGCGGCGCCGCCGCCGACCTTCAGCGTCATCAACATCGGCGGCAGCATCGCCGGCAGCGGCGCGGGCAACTAGGCCCGGGTCCGGTCGCGGCCAGCACGAGGAAGACGAGCATGACGAACTCTCCCGGAAAACCGAGCGGGCGGGCGAACGGCCGGCCGGGCGCCCGGCGGATCGAGCGCCGCCGCGCCCGCCAGCGCGGCGCGGTGGCCGTCCTGCTCGCCGTCGCGATGTTCGCCCTGATCGGTCTGCTCGGCATCGTCATCGACCTGGGCCACGTCGGCATCCGCAAGACCGAACTGCAGAACGCCGCCGACGCCGCGGCCCTGGCCGGCGTGCGCCAGCTCAACGGACAGGCGTCCGGGATCGACGCGGCGGTCGCCGCCGCCATCGCCGCCGCCGCCGCCAACGCCTCCGACTTCGGCAAGACGGCGGTGAGCATCGCCGACGCGCAGATCGCCTTCGGGGCGACGCCCGACGGCCCGTGGTCCGCTTCGGCGACGGCCAGGGCCAATCCCGCCGGCGCCACCTTCGTCAAGGTCGATACCAGCGGCATCGCCCAGGGCACCCGCAGCACCTGGTTCGCGCCGCTGCTCGCCGTCTTCAGCCCGGCCTCCGCCCCGGCCCTGGCCAGCACCACCGCCGCCGCCGTGGCGGTCGCCGGGGCGCCGATCTGCGAGGGCGTGCCGATTTTCATCTGCGCCCAGCCCGGCGGCTTCAAGCCGGGGCAGACCTATTTCTTCGGCGAAAGCCCGGGCTATCCGGTGGGACCGGGCAACATCGGCTATTTCGACCCGGTGCCGCCCGGCGCCCCGAGCCTGATTGGCGGCGCCAACGACATGCGCAACGTCATCTGCGCCGGCAAGACCTACTGTCTCGGCACCGGCACCTATTCGAGCCTGACGCAGAACGCCTTCGGCACCATGGCGCGCGCCTTCAACACCCGCTTCGACAATTACCAGAGCCTGCCTTCCAGCCTGACGCCGGCAATCTGCCCGCCGGACAGCAACGTCAAGGAGTATCCGTATACCGACCTGAAGCCGGCGAGCAAGCCGGAGGGGTGGATGAGTCCGGCGCCCGACCGCCAGAGCGAGATGGATCCGGGGGCGGTCCTCGGCGTCCACTGGTCGGCGGTCCTGCCGCAGGGCGCCGCGCTGACCGGCGTCGGCGCCGTTCCCAGCGCCAAGTATCCGGCCACGGGCACGCCCTACACGCAGCCGGCGGGCAGCATCTACAACCAGCAGCCCGTCGCGGCGAACCGTATCTACGCGCTCGCCAAGCGCCGCATCGTCACCATGGCGATCGCCAGTAACTGCGGCGCCATCAGCGGTTCGGGCAAGCCCGTCGCGGTGTCCGGCTTCGGCCGCTTCTTCATGCCGGTGCAGGCCGTCGGCACCGGCGGCAACAAGGGCATCTACGTCGAATACATCGAAACGGTGAGCCGGCAGATCGCCAGCGCGCCGGACATCAAACTCTACCGCTGAGCCGCCGTCATGCCCGCCGCCCGCCCCGCCGCCAGTCATCCGCCCGCCCGCCAACGCGGCGTGGCGGCGGTGGAATTCGCCGTTCTCGTCTTCGTCCTGCTGCTCATCGGCGCCGGCCTCGTCGAGTTCGGTCGGACCCTGTGGTACTACAACGCGCTGGCCAAGGGCACCCGCGACGCCGCCCGCTACCTGTCCACCGTTCCCGCCGGCACCCTCGCCAGCCAGACCGCCACGGCCCGCAACATCGTCGTCCAGGCCGCAACGGCGGCCCTCGTTCCCGGCTTCGGCGACGCCAACGTCAGCGCCGTCTGCGCGCCGACGCCCTGCGCTTCCGTCGTCCAGCCGTCCGACGTGACCCAGGTGACGGTCAGCGCGAGTTTTCCGCTGTCCGTCGGCGCGCTCTTTCCCTTCGTTTCGAGCGGCGGGGACGGCTACACCTTCGCCCCCGGGGCGAGCGGCAACGCGCTCACCCTGGCGCCCCATACGACCATGCCGTACATGTGGTAGGACGCGCGCCATGAAAAACAACCCGCAGAGACCGCAGGCCGCCCGCACCGCCGGACCGGGAAAGCGCCGCCAGGAGGGCGTGGCCGCCGTCGAGCTGGCGCTGATCGTCGTCTTCGCCCTGTTCCCCCTGCTCCTGGGAATCCTCGAATTCGGCCGCCTTTTCTACCTCGCCGAGATGGTGCACGAGGTGACCCGGCGGGCGGCGCGCGACCAGGTCGTGCGCTGGACGAGCCAGAGCGCCGCGGTGCAGCGCGATGCCGTCTTCCAGTGCGGCGACAGCCTCACCGGCGTCACGCTCTCCTGCGGCAGCAGCGGCGCGGTTTCTCTGCCGGCGGGGATGGAAGTCGGCAACGCCTCGGTGGTCCTCGGCTTCTACCATTCCTACGCCGACGCCCTGAACAAGACGGGCGCCATCACCGGCGTCGCCTCGCCGCAGGACAACCTGAACACCTGCCTGCGCGACAGCAGCGATCCCAACTGCATCCTGTTCGTGCGCGCCGCCCTGCAGGGTGCCGGCGGCGGCCCGCTGGCGTATGCGCCGATGCTCCCCTGGTTCTGGAACGGCCAGGTGACTTTCCCCCTGCCCGCGGCGACGGTGATCATGCCGGCCGAGTCGCTGGGCCTGCTGTAGCCCGAAAGGATGCGAACCATGACGACACCTGCCCCGGCAGCCGCAGAAAACCTTTCGACGGGAGCGCAATCATGAACCCCTTCTCCACCCGGAACCGCGACGCCGCAGGCTCGACCCTGAAGGTCGCCGTCCTCTCGCGCAACCCCGAGATGCTCAAGAACCTGAGCGACTTTCTCGCCACCGACGACAGCTCGATCCAGCTCCAGTTCTGGCCCGCCGGCGCCACGCACCTGGCCGCCATGGTCGAGCAGGAGCAGCCCGGCGTGCTGCTGCTCGAAACCGCGGGCGGGCGCGAGGACGAGCTGAACGGGGTGGAGCGCGTCATGGTCCGCCATCCCGACATGGCGGTGATCCTCATCTGCGCCCAGAACCAGCCGGAGTTCCTGCTGTCGGCGATGCGCATGGGCGTGCGCGAGGTGATACCGATGCCGGTGAGCGGTCCGGCCCTGCAGCAGGCCATCGGCCGCATCCGCGAGCGCATCTCGTGGCGCAGTGCGCCGCAGCTCCCCGGCCAGGTGCTGGCTTTCCTGCCCTGCAAGGGCGGCAGCGGTTCGACCTTCCTCGCCGCCAACCTCGCCTACGCAATCGCCGCCGAAAAGAAGCGCGTCTGCCTGATCGACCTCAACCTGCACTTCGGCGACGCCGCCCTGCACGTCTCCGAGCAGGCGCCGTCGGCAACGGTGGCCGACCTCGTGGCGCAGATTCAGCGCCTCGACGGCGCCCTGCTCGAATCGAGCATGCTCAGGATCACGCCGTACTTCGGCCTGCTGGCCGCGCCCGATTCGCCCGAAAACGCCGTCGACGTGCGTCCGGAGAGCATCGAGCGGCTGATCACCGTGGCGCGCGGGTGCTACGACTACGTCCTGCTCGACCTGAGCCGCACGCTCGACGCCAATTCGATCAAGGCGCTCGACTGCGCGGACGCGATCTATCTCGTGCTGCAGCTGACCCTGCCGTTCATCCGCGACGGCGGCCGCCTGCTGCAGATCTTCGCGTCGCTCGGCTACCCGAAGGAAAAGGTGCGCGTGCTGGTCAACCGCTTCGAGAAGGACGGCGAGATCGGTTTGCGCGACGTCGAGCAGACGCTCGGCCTGAAGGTCGCCAGGACGATACCGAACAGCTTCGGCGCGGTCGCCGAGTCGATCAACCACGGGCGGCCGATCATCGACCTCGCGCCGCGCGACCCGGTGGCGCGCGCCTTGCGCGAATTCGCCGGCGAACTGGTCCAGGCCAAGCCGCGCAGCGGCGGCTGGTGGCAGCGCCTGCGCGGCAACGCCGCCTGAGGCGGCGCGCCGCGCGCGAACGTAACGGACAACGAGGATAGCGAAAATGAACCTGAGACAAAGACTGCAGGAAATCGCGCCGCCGGTGAAGGGCGTCACCGCGCCCGCCGAATTCAGGGCCGCGCAGCGCAGCCACGACGACGCGGAATACGCCCGCCTGAAGACCGACATCCATCGCAAGCTGCTCGACCGGGTCGACCTCGAGGTGATGTCCAGCCTGGCCGAGGAGCCGCTGCGCCAGGAGCTGAAGGTGCTGGTCGAGCGCATCCTGGCCGAGGAGGGGAGCGCCCTCAACGCCCACGAGCGCAAGCAGATCGTCCAGGACATCCAGGACGAGATGCTCGGGCTCGGACCGCTCGAACCCCTGCTCGCCGATCCGACGGTTTCCGACATCCTGGTCAACGGCTGCCGCCAGGTCTATGTCGAGCGTGCCGGCAAGCTGGAGCTTTCCGGCCTGCGTTTCGCCAACAACGAGCATCTGCTGAAGATCATCGACAAGATCGTCTCGCGCGTCGGCCGTCGCATCGACGAATCGACGCCGATGGTCGACGCGCGCCTGCCCGACGGCTCCCGGGTCAACGCCATCATCCCGCCGCTGGCGCTGGATGGGCCGCTTCTCTCGATCCGCCGCTTCGCCGTGGTGCCGCTCAAGGTCGACGACCTGCTGGCGCTGCGGACGATGACGCCGCAGATGGCCGAGCTGATCGAGGCGATGGTCGGCGCCCGCCTCAATCTGCTCATTTCCGGCGGCACCGGCACCGGCAAGACGACCATGCTCAACGTGCTTTCCAGCTACATCTCGCCCCGCGAGCGCATCGTCACCATCGAGGACGCGGCCGAACTGCAGCTGCAGCAGCCGCACGTGGTGCGCCTCGAAACGCGGCCGCCGAACATCGAGGGCAAGGGCGAGATCACCCAGCGGGCGCTGGTGCGCAACAGCCTGCGCATGCGCCCGGACCGCATCATCCTCGGCGAGGTGCGCGGCGCCGAGGTGGTCGACATGCTGCAGGCGATGAATACCGGCCACGAAGGATCGATGACGACCGTGCACGCCAACACGCCGCGCGACGCCTTCATCCGCCTGGAAAACATGATGGGCATGGCGGGCATGCAGATGCCGCCGAAAGCGGCGCGGGCGCAGATCAGCTCGGCGCTCTCGGCGGTGATCCAGGTCGCCCGCCTGGCCGACGGCCGGCGCAAGATCGTCAGCATCCAGGAAGTCACCGGCATGGAGGGCGACGTCGTCACCATGCAGGAAATCTACACCTTCCAGCAGACGGGCATCGCCGCCGACGGCACGGTCCTCGGCCGCTTCCGCGCCACCGGCATCCGCCCGCATTTCCTCGAGCGCGTGCGGGCCTACGGGATCGCCCTGTCCGACGGGATGTTCGATCCGACCCGGATCTACGAATAAGCGACGCGCGCGAAGGAGGGCGGCGGCCATGGAATCGATCTACTACCTGTTCATCCTGTTCTGCTTCGTCGCGGTGGTGCTCGCGCTCGAAGGCGGCTATCTGGCCTGGAACAACAGCCGCGGCGAAGAGGCGCAGCGCCTGCGCCGCCGCCTGCGGGCGATGGCCGCGGGCGAGCACGGCACCGCCTCGGAAACCCTGCTCAAACGGCGCTCGGCCGCCGACCTGTCGGCGCTGGAGCGCATGTTCATGCGCCTGCCCCGGGTGCATCTGCTCGAACGCCTGCTGCTGCAGGCCGGCTCCGACCAGTCCCTCGGCCGCTTCATCCTCGGCAGTCTGGTGGCGGCGGCCACCGCGCTGCTCGTCGCGCTCCTCTTCCACTGGCCGCTGTGGATGGTCCTGGCGCTGGCCGGGGCCGCCGGCATCTATCCGGTGCTGCGGCTGTTCGCGGCCCGGCGCCGGCGCCTGCTCATGCTCGAACAGCAGTTGCCGGACGCCCTCGACCTGATGGGGCGGGCGCTGCGCGCCGGGCACGCCTTCTCGGCGGCGCTCGGCATGGTCGGCACGGAATCGGCCGAGCCGCTCGCCGGCGAATTCCGCACGACCTTCGACGAGACCAATTTCGGCATCCCCCTGCCCGAGGCCCTGCTCAACCTCGCGACGCGCGTGCCCAGCGCCGACCTCAGCTACTTCGTCATCGCCGTGCTGCTGCAGCGCGAAACCGGCGGCAACCTGACCGAGCTGCTGGCCAACCTGAGTTCGCTGATGCGCGCCCGTTTCAAGCTGATGGGCAGCATCCGCGCCCTGTCTGCCGAGGGGCGCCTGTCGGCGTGGATTCTCAGCCTGCTGCCCTTCGTCGCGGCGGGCGCCTTCAACATCATCAACCCCAAGCTGATGAGCGTCCTGTGGACCGATCCGGTCGGTCTGAAGATGGTCTATACGGCCCTGGCGATGATCACCGTCGGCATCTTCTGGATGTGGCGGATCGTCAAGATCCGGGTTTAGGGAGGGAGACGCATCATGACCGACACGCAGATGATTTTTCTCGGGCTGCTCTTCGTGGCCGTTTCCGCCTTCGCCTACGGCGTCGCCTGGCTGCTGTTCCGGCCGCGCACCGCGCAGCAGCGCCTGTACGCCGCGGGCGGCGGCGCGGGCGACGCCGCGCCGGACGGACAGTGGCAGGCCCGGGTCGCCGGCCTGGCGGCGCCGCTGGCCAAGCTGGCGCTGCCGAGCGAGGGCTGGGAGTCTTCCGGCCTGCGCACCCGCTTCATGAACGCCGGCTGGCGCCACCCGTCGGCGCCCATCCTCTACTTCGCCGCGAAGGCCGGCCTCGCCCTCGGCTTTCCGCTGCTGCTCAGCGTGCTGCTCGGCGTCAGCGTCGGCGGCCTGCCCTGGGGCGTGAACGAGACGATGTTCGCGATGCTCGTCGCCGCCTCGCTCGGCTACTACCTGCCCAACGTCCTCCTTTCGCTGCGCATCGCCCGCCACCAGCGCGAGTTGCTCGACGCCTTCCCCGACGCCGTCGACCTGATCATCGTCTGCGTCGAGGCCGGGCTCGGGCTCGACGCGGCGATCGCCCGCAGCGGCGAGGAAATCCGCCTGCGCAGCCCGGAACTGGCCGACGAGCTGCATCTCGTCGGGCTCGAACTGCGCGTCGGCGCGAGCCGCGAGCGCGCGCTGCGCAACCTCGCCCTGCGCACCGGGCTGGACGACGTCGGCGCGCTGGTCACCATGCTCGTCCAGGCCGACCGCTTCGGCACCAGCATCGGCGAGTCGCTGCGCGTGCATGCCGACGGCCTGCGCACGCGCCGGCGCCAGCGGGCCGAGGAGGCGGCGGCGAAGATTCCGCTGAAGCTCCTCTTCCCGCTCATCTTCTGCATCTTTCCGTCGCTCATGCTGGTCCTGCTCGGGCCGGCGGTGATCAGCATCTACCACGTCTTCCTGAAAAGCATGGTTGGCGCCTGAACGTCCAAGGAGAAAAGCAATGCGAAAAGGGATCAAGAAAATCGCGCTGTGCCTGCCGGGGATCTTCCTGATCGCCGGCTGCGCCGCGCTGCAGAAGGAAGAGTCGCCGACGCTGGCGGTGGTGCCGAGCCAGTCCGTGCGGCACGGGGTCGCGCGCGCCGAGGCGCAGTACGCGCTCGGGCGCTACTACCGCGGGCAGGCACGCGCCGACGAGGCGATCGCCGCCTTCCGCAAGGCGCTGCAGGCCGACCCGGAGCACGCCGAGGCGCGCAATGCGCTGGGCGTGATGCTCGCCGGGCTGGGGCGGAACGAGGAGGCGATCGCGGAACTGGAAAGGGCGGTCGATTCGGCGCCGCGCTCGGCCGTCATCCGCAACAACCTCGGCTACGCCTACCTGTTGCGCGGGCGCGCCGTCGAAGCGGTCGCCGCCCTGGAAATGGCGGCGGCACTCGATCCCGCCAGCCCGCGCGTGCGCGACAACCTGCAGCAGGCGCGCGTGGCCGTGAGCGCGCTCGCCGAGGCCGCGCCCGGCGCCGGTCCCGAAGCGCCGCCGGTGGTTACGGCTGCGGCTCCGGAAACGATCCCCGCAGCGTCGCTTTCGGTGGCGTCGGACGCAGCGCAGGTGGCTACTCCGGCAATGGCTCCCGCGGTGGCTCCGGCAGCGACCCAGGCAGCAACCCAGGCAGCAACCCAGGCAGCAACCCAGGCAGCAATCTCAGCCGCGTCCCCAGCCGTAACTCAAGCCGTAACTCAAGCCGTAACCCCGGTCGTAGCACCGGTCGTAGCACCGGTCGTAGCACCGGTCGCAACCCGGGTTGCGCTTGCGACGCCCGTCGCGCTTCCGCCGGACCTTCCCGCCGTCGCGCGCGATGGCGGGCGCCCGGTCGATCCGGCGGTCGGGGCGGCAGCGCCGGATCCGCAGGCCGGAGGCCGGCCGTCGGGGGCGCCCGTCGTTCGCGCCGGCGGCAAGCCGCGCCTCGAAGTGGCCAACGGCAACGGCGTCGGCGGCATGGCGCGCGGCGTGGCGCAGCGCCTCCAAAGCGAGGGCTACGCGCGGGCGCGCCTGACCAACGAGCCGGGCTTCGCCGTGCGCAAAACGCTGATCCAGTACCGTCCGGGCTTCGAGGCGCAGGCCATGGAGTTGCGCAACAGCCTGCGCGCGGGCGTGCCGGTGGTCGCTTCCGCGCGCCTGCGCGCCGACGTGCAGGTGCGCCTCGCGCTCGGCAAGGACGCCGGATCGCCCGCGGCGCTGCTCGCCCGCGCGCTTCCGCCCCTGCGCGTCGCCGATGCCGCCGGCGGAGTGGCGCAACGCTGACGCTTCCTCCTCCGAAGCATCGCCCGGCACGGCCGCCGGGCAAAAAAACGGCGCCGCGTAAAAGCGGCGCCGTTTTTCCTGCTGTCGCAGCGAAGGCTTATTCCATCGCTTCGTACAGCGGCAGGGTCAGGAACTCCGGGTAGTCCGGGGTCAGGCTCATCTTGTCGAAGATCACGGCGGCCTGGTCGTAGGTCGCGGTGGCTTCGCCCTGGGCGGCGACGGTGGCCTTCACCTTGACCAGTTCCTCGGCGATCATCGGACGCACCATTTCTTCGGTGACCTTGCGGCCGTCGTCGAGCACGCCCTTCGGCGAGACGACCCACTGCCAGACCTGCGAGCGCGAGATTTCGGCGGTCGCCGCGTCTTCCATCAGGTTGTGGATCGGCACGCAGCCGTTGCCGGCGAGCCAGGAGCCGAGGTAGTGGATGCCGACGTTGATGTTGTTACGCAGACCGGCTTCGGTGATCGGCTGCTCGGGCTGGAAGTTGAGGAAATCCTTGGCGGTGAAGTTTTCGTCGCGCTGCTTTTCCCACTGGTTCGGACGGTCGCCGAGGACGGCCTGGAACTCTTCGGCGGCGATCGAGACGAGGCCCGGGTGCGCGACCCAGCCGCCGTCGAAACCGTCGTTCGCGTCGCGACGCTTGTCGTGGCGGATGCCGGCCAGCGCCTTTTCATTGGCCACCGGGTCGTTCTTGATCGGGATCAGGGCCGACATGCCGCCCATCGCCGGGGCGCCGCGCTTGTGGCAGGCCTTGACGAGGGCCAGCGCGTAGGAGCGCATGAAGGGCACTTCCATCGTGATCGCGCCGCGGTTGGCGAGGCAGAAGTCCTTGTTCTTCTTGAACTTCTTGATGCACGAGAAGATGTAGTCCCAGCGCCCGGCGTTGAGGCCGGCGGAGTGGTTGCGCAGTTCGTAGAGGATTTCTTCCATCTCGAAGGTGGCGAGGATGGTTTCGACCAGCACCGTGGCCTTGATCGTTCCCTGCGGGATGCCGCAGTGGTCCTGCGCCATGACGAAGATGTCGTTCCACAGGCGCGCTTCGAGGTGCGATTCCATCTTCGGCAGGTAGTAGAACGGGCCGGCGCCGCGTGCGATCTGTTCCTTCGCGTTGTGGAAGAAGACGAGGGCGAAGTCGAAGATGCCGCCAGCGACGCGCTGGCCGTCGACCGTCACGTGCTTCTCGTCGAGGTGCCAGCCGCGCGGGCGGATCTGCAGCGTGGCGATCTTGTCGTTCAGCTTGTATTCCTTGCCGGCCTCGTTCTTGAACGAGAGTTCGCGGCGGATCGCCTTGTACAGATTGACCTGGCCCTGAATCTGGTTGTCCCAGTTCGGCGAGTTGGAGTCCTCGAAGTCGGTCATGTACGAATCGGCGCCCGAATTGTAGGCGTTGATGATCATCTTGGCCTCGACCGGGCCGGTGATCTCGGTGCGGCGGCGTTCGAGCGCCTTCGGCAGCGGCGCGATCTTCCAGTCGCCTTCGCGGATGGCCTTGGTTTCGGGCAGGAAGTCGGGCATTTCGCCGGCGTCGATGCGCGCCTGGCGGGCGACGCGGGCGGCCAGCAGTTCCTTGCGGCGGCCTTCGAAGGCGCGGTGCAGCTTGGCGACCAGCGCCAGCGCGTCGTGCGTCAGGATGGATTCGAAACCGGGCTTGATCGGGCCGGTGATGCTCACGCCCTGGGGCAGATTGAGGCTCATGGTGTTCCTTTCACGTCAGAGGGTTTTATAAAAATAGAGCACGGTGAGGAAACTTCCCACCGCCACGATGAAGCGGCGCAGCCAGAGAGCGGGGATGCGGCGCGCGATACGCGCGCCCCAGTAGCCGCCGAACGTGCCGGTGACCAGCATGACCGCCGTGTGCGGCCAGGAGACGGCGCCGGCGATGACGAAGGTGACGACGGCGACCGAGTAGATGACCGCCGAGAGCCAGTTCTTGAGGGCGTTGATCTCGTGCATGTCGTCGAAGCCCTGGATGGCGAGCGCGGCGAGCATCAGGATGCCCATGCCGGCGCCGAAGAAGGCGCCGTAAATGGACACGACGAGCTGGAAGAGGAAGCCGCCGGGGCCGACGTGCCGGCCTGGCGCTTGCGCGCCGGCGGCCGGCTTGCGCAGGCCGGCGACGAAGCGCGAGAGCTGCGCGCTGAAGGCGAACAGCACGGTGGCGACGAGCAGCAGCCAGGGGATCAGTTTCGCGAAGGCGGCGTTCGAGGTGGCGAGCAGGAGCAGGCCGCCGGCGATACCGCCGAGAAAGGCGACCAGCGTCAGTAGCGGAAGCGACTTCTTGAAGCGCAGCAGTTCGGCGCGGAAGGCCCAGGCGCCGGCCAGGCTGCCCGGCCACAGGGCGACCGAGTTGCTGGCGTTGGCCGTCACCGGCGGCACGCCGACGGCGAGCAGGGCGGGAAAGGAGAGGAAGGAGCCGCCGCCGGCGACCGAGTTCATCGCGCCGGCGCCGAAGGCGGCGAGACCGATCAGGGCAAATTGGGCAAGCTGGGCGAAGTCCATGGCTGCAATCGCTTTCGTTCTGTTTCGTTCCGGCCGGCGGGCCGTTTTCGCGTAAATCGGCGGGGGCCGGGCGGGTGGAGCTGCAGTCTTATAGAAGAGTCTATTCTGCCTGAAGCGAAATGATAAGTGGCGGTAACTGCAGTTGATCTTTTACTCAGGGTATAAAATGGCGGGATGGACGCCTTCAAGCAGATTTCCGCCTTCGCCGCCGCCGCGACGCGCGGCAGCCTGTCCGCCGCGGCGCGCGCCGAGCAGGTGACGCCGGCCATCATCGGCCGGCGCATCGACGCGCTCGAAGAACGCCTCGGCGTGCGCCTGCTGCTGCGCACGACGCGCCGCCTGTCGCTGACTTTCGAGGGGCAGGCCTTCCTCGAGGACTGTCAGCGCATCCTCAACGATCTGGCCAACGCCGAAGCCGCCGTCTCGCTCGGCGGCATCCGCGCCAGCGGCCATCTCAAGGTCTCGGCGCCGGCCGGCTTCGGACGGCGCCACGTGGCGCCGCAGGTCGCCGCCTTCATGCGCGGCAATCCCGAGGTGACGGTGACGCTCGATCTCACCGACCGCCTCGTCGACCTGCTCAACGAGGGCGTCGATTGCGCCGTGCGCATCGGCGAAATGGCCGATTCAAGCCTCGTCGGCAGCAAGCTCGGCGAGATGCGGCGCGTCGTCGTCGCCAGTCCGGACTATCTGGCGCGGCGCGGCGTGCCGCGCCGGCCGCAGGAGCTCGCCGCGCACAACTGCCTGTCGCTCGGCCAGCAGCGCGGCTGGACGCTGCGCGAGACGGCCGGCGGTGAAGTCGCGAATTTCAAGGTGGCGGGCAGCTTCGAGTGCAACGACGGCGCCGTGCTGCACGAGTGGGCGCTGGCCGGCGCCGGGCTGGCCTGGCGTTCGCTCTGGGAGGTCGGCGGCGACCTCGCCGCCGGGCGTCTGGTGGCGGTGCTCGACGAGTTCGCCGCGCCGCCGATGGGCATCTACGCGGTTTTTCCGCAGCGCCGCCAGCTGCCGCTGCGCGTGCGCGTCTTCATCGACGCGCTCAAGGCGACCTACGGCGATCCCGACTACTGGGGCTGGTGACGGCGCGCGCCGCCGGCGTCAGGCGAGGAAGCGCTCGAGCGGGATGTTCCACTTGTCCGCCGCCTCGTGGCCGACGATGCGGTCGGCGGATTTCGCCAACTGGATGTCGACCGGGGTGACGAAGGAGAGGCGGCGCGTGTCGTAGACCACGCGCACTTCCGGCGCCATCAGGCTGCCTTCTCCCTGGCGCAGGACGATGCCCAGGCGGCCGCTTTCGAGGCGGACCAGCGAACCGGCCGGGTAGATGCCGATGGTCTTGATGAAGGCGTGCGCCATTTCGCGATCGAAGTGGCGCTCCGACCACTCGAAGAGCTTGCGCACCGCCTCGGCCGGGTTGATCGAGCGGCGGTAGACGCGGTCGGCGGTGATCGCGTCGTAGACGTCGATGATCCCGGCCATGCGGCCGCCCGGCGAAATCTCGTCGCCGCGCAGGCCGCGCGGGTAGCCGCTGCCGTCGTAGCGCTCGTGGTGCTCGGACAGCACCTTGAAGGCGACCGGGTCGAGAAAGTCCTCGGCCTCGCGCACGAGGTCGATGCCGGCCGCCACGTGCCGGCTCATGATGCGCATTTCGTCGGGGCTGAGCTGGCCCGGCTTGTTCAGGACGGCCGGCGGCATCTTCATCTTGCCGACGTCGTGCAGCACACCGCCGAGCGTCAGCGATTCGATCTCGTCGTCCGGGCGCTGCTGGTGGCGCGCGAAAATGCCGAGCACGAGGGCGACGCTGACGCTGTGCCGGAAGGTGTAGTCGTCGGAGCGGTTGAGGCGGCCGAGCAGCAGGCAGGCCTGTGGGTGGCGGGCCGCGCCGGCGGCCAGTTGGCGCGCGGTCTCCTTCGCGGTCTGGAAGTCGATGCTGTTGCCGAGGCGGACGTCGGTGAACAGTTCCTGCAGCGCGCGCCGGGCGCTGCCGATCAGGCGGTTCGCCTCGGGCAGGCTCTCGGCGAAGCTCTGCGGCGGCGCGGCGTTGCCCGAAAAGGCTTCGGTCAGCGCCTGTTCGACCTGTTCGGCGGCTTCCTCGGCGGTCGGCGAATCGTCGGCGTCGAGCCCGAGCGCGGTGTCGATGAAGACCGAGTCGATGCCGGCGGCGGCGATCCTGGACACCTCGCCCGCGTTGCGTATCGTCTTCTTGTTCAGAAAGAAGGGATGGTCCAGCCAGCCGGCGTTGAAGTCCGAGACGTACATGCCGGGACGCAAGCGCTCGACGGGGATTTTCTTGATGGTCATGACCGCAGCCCGAATCGTTCTTCCAGATAGCGGATCGCCGGGAACGCCGCACGGCGGGCCGGTTCGGCAGCCGCCGCGCGATTCACGCCCGGGGCGGATACGCATGGTTTTTGTGGGGGCAATATTACAATGCCGGCGGCGTATTTATTCGGAATGCCGAGCGCGGGGCGCAAAAAAGCCGCCGCGGAGCCCGGAACTCCGCGGCGGCTTGCGAGGGAGCGGCGGGCGCTGCCTAGCTCATCGCCTTGACGTGCTGGATGATCTCGGCGACCACCGGCTGCGCGTTGCCGTACAGCATGCGCGTGTTGTCGCCGTAGAACAGCGCGTTCTCGATGCCCGAGTAGCCGGTGCCCTGGCCGCGTTTGACGACGATCACGTTCTGCGCCTGATCGGCGTTGAGGATCGGCATGCCGTAGATCGGGCTGGCCTTGTTCGTGCGCGCCGCCGGGTTGACCACGTCGTTGGCGCCGATCACCAGCGCCACGTCGGCGGTGCCGAACTCTGCGTTGATTTCCTCGAGGTCGAAGATCTTCTCGTAAGGCACGCCGGCCTCGGCGAGCAGCACGTTCATGTGCCCCGGCATGCGCCCGGCGACCGGGTGGATGGCGAACTTGACCTCGACGCCGGCTTCCTCGAGCAGCGCGGTCATTTCCCAGATCTTGTGCTGGGCGTGCGCGACGGCCATGCCGTAGCCGGGGACGACGATCACCTTCTGCGCGTAGCGCATCAGCGAGGCGGCGTCGAGCGCGCTCATCTCCTTCATGCTGCCGCTCACTTCCTCGCCCTCGCCGCCGCCGGCGGCCTGCATGGGAACGAAGAGGATGTTGCTGATCGGCCGGTTCATCGCCTTGGCCATCAGCTGCGTGAGCAGCGTGCCGGCGGCGCCGACGACGACGCCGGCGATCATCAGCGCCGGGTTGCCGAGGACGTAGCCTTCGAGGCCGACGGCGAGGCCGGTGAAGGCGTTGAACAGCGAGATGACGACCGGCATGTCGGCGCCGCCGATCGGCAGCGTCAGGATGGCGCCGAGCAGCAGGGCGAGCACGAAGAAGACGAGCACCAGCGTCAGGTCGCCCGGCTGGCCGAGCACCACGGCGACGCCGACGCCGACCGTGGCCAGCGAGAGCAGGGCGTTGACCGCGTTCTGCGCGGGCAGCACGAAGGTCCGCTTCATCAGGCCCTGCAGCTTGGCGTAGGCGACGCAGGAGCCGGAGAAGGAGACGGCGCCGATCAGCGCGCCGAGCGCCGCCAGGGTGGCGACCGCCGGCGAATGTACGTCGCCGCGCGCGAACTCGACGGCCGCGATGGCCGCCGCGGCGCCGCCGCCCATGCCGTTGTAGATGGCGATCATCTGCGGCATGTCGGTCATCTTCACCGTCTTGCCGCTCCACCACGCGAGCACGGTGCCGATGGCGATGGCGACCAGCATCAGGCCGAAGTTGCCCATGCCCGGCGTCAGGAAGGTGGCGAGCGTGGCGAGCAGCATGCCGACGCCTGCCCAGACGATGCCGCCGCGCGCCGTCACCGGCGAGCTCATGGCCTTCAGGCCGAGGATGAAGAGCGTCGCGGCGATGAAGTAGCTGGCGTGGATGAGCGGGGTCAGCTGCGAGAGGAAGCTCATTTGCCGTCTCCCTTCTTGCCGCTCTTGAACATCGCCAGCATGCGCTCGGTGACGACGTAGCCGCCGGCCGCGTTGGCCGCGCCGAGGACCACGGCGACGAAGCCGAGGGCCTGTTCGAGCGGCGTTTCGGCGCGCCCGAGGGCGATCATGGCGCCGACCAGGACGACGCCGTGCACGAAGTTGGAACCCGACATCAGCGGCGTGTGCAGGATGACCGGCACGCGCGCGATGACCTCGTAGCCGGTGAAGGCCGCGAGCAGGAAGATGTAGAGGGCGGCGAGGCCCGAAATTTCATAGCCGGTCATTTCAGACAGCTCCTTTTTCAAGTTTTTCCAGCACCGCCGCGACGCCGGCGTGCACCAGGCGGCCGTCGCGCGTCAGCGCGGTGCCGGCCACCACCTCGTCGTCCCAGTCGGGCGCGAGGACGCCGTCCTTGAGGTGCGGCGAGAGGAAATTGAAGAGGTTGCGGGCGAACATTTCCGAGGCGTGGTAGGGCATGCGGCTCGGCAGGTTGGCGTGGCCGACGATCTTGACGTGGCCGACCTGGGCGATTTCGCCGGGAACCGTGCCTTCGACGTTGCCGCCCGATTCGGCAGCCATGTCGACGATCACCGCGCCGTATTTCATGGCGCCGACCATCGCGGCGGTGACGATGCGCGGCGCCTGCTTGCCGGGAATCGCGGCGGTCGTGATCAGCGCGTCGGCGTTGGCGATCGCCTTGCCGAGCTTCTCGGCCTGCTGGCGCTTCTCGTCTTCCGTCAGCTCGCGCGCGTAGCCCCCCTGGCCGCTCGCGGCGACGCCGGTGTCGACGAACTTGGCGCCGAGCGATTCGATCTGCTCGCGCGTTTCCGGGCGCACGTCGTAGGCTTCGACCATGGCGCCCAGACGGCGCGCCGTGGCGATCGCCTGGAGGCCGGCGACGCCGGCGCCGATCACCAGAACGCGCGCCGGACGCACGGTGCCGGCGGCGTAGGTGAGCATCGGGAAGAACTTCGGCGAGTGCGCGGCGGCGATCACCGCGCACAGATAGCCGGAAACGGCCGCCTGCGACGAGAGCGCGTCCATGCTCTGGGCGCGCGAGATGCGCGGCACGAGTTCGACGGCGAAGCTGGTGATGCGGCACTCGGCCAGCGCGCGCACCAGTTCCGGGTTCTGGTAGGGCTGCAGGAAGCCGAGCAGGGTTGCGCCGGGCTTCATGCGTGCGACGTCGGCCAGCGCCGGCGGGCGGACGCAGAGAACGACGTCGGACTGCGTCCAGACGTCGCCCGCGTTGTCGGTCCAGCGCACGTCGGCGAAGGCGGCGTCCGGGTAGGCGGAGTTCTCGCCGGCGTCCTTCTCGATCAGTATTTCGGCGCCCAGCGCGCGAAAACGCTTCGCGACTTCGGGCACCAGGGCTACGCGGTGTTCGCCGGGATGGAACTCCCGCGCCACCCCGATGGTGGTTGGCATGCTTGCTCTCCTTGATAGCGTTACCGGGTCGTCCCGGATTGTTTTTTAAGACATTTCGATGTTAGACGTTTCCGCCTCGCTGTCCACGCCCGCGTTGCGAAGTTGCGATGCGCGTGTCGGAAGGGGGAAGAAAAAGGCCGCACAAGGCGGCCTTTTTTTGGATCGCCGGGAAGGCGATCAGTGGAACTGTTCTTCCTCGGTCGAGCCGGTCAGCGCGGTGACGCTGGACTTGCCGCCCTGGATCACGGTGGTGACGTCGTCGAAGTAGCCGGTGCCGACTTCCTGCTGGTGCGAGACGAAGGTGTAGCCGCGGTCGCGGGCCGCGAATTCCGGCTCCTGAACCTTTTCGACGTAGGCCGACATGCCGCGCTTGGCGTAGTCCTGGGCCAGATCGAACATGTTGTACCACATGGAGTGGATGCCGGCGAGGGTGATGAACTGGTACTTGTAGCCCATGGCGCCGAGTTCCTTCTGGAACTTGGCGATGGTCGCGTCGTCGAGGTTCTTCTTCCAGTTGAACGACGGCGAGCAGTTGTAGGCCAGCATCTTGCCCGGGTGCTTGGCATGCACGGCTTCGGCGAACTTGCGGGCGAATTCCAGATCCGGCGTGCCGGTTTCGCACCACACCAGGTCGGCGTATTCGGCGTAGGCGACGGCGCGCGAGATGGCCTGCTCCAGACCCTTCTTGGTTTTGTAGAAGCCTTCGGCGGTGCGCTCGCCGGTCAGGAATGGCTTGTCGTTCTCGTCGTAGTCGGAGGTGATCAGGTCGGCCGCTTCCGCGTCGGTACGGGCGATGACCAGAGTCGGCACTCCGTAGACGTCGGCCGCCATGCGGGCGGCGATCAGCTTCTGCACGGCTTCGGTGGTCGGCACCAGCACCTTGCCGCCCATGTGGCCGCACTTCTTGACGGAGGCCAACTGGTCTTCCCAGTGCACGCCGGCGGCGCCGGAGCGGATCATCGCCTTCATCAGTTCGTAGGCGTTCAGCACGCCGCCGAAACCGGCTTCGGCATCGGCCACGATCGGCAGGTGGTATTCGACGTGACCGGCATCGCCCGGGTTGATGTTCTTCGACCACTGGATTTCATCGGCGCGATTGAAGGCGTTGTTGATGCGCTCGACGACCTTCGGCACGGAATCGACGGGGTACAGGGACTGGTCCGGGTACATCGCGGCGTATTCGTTGTTGTCGGCAGCGACTTGCCAACCGGACAGGTAGATAGCCTTGATGCCGGCCTTGGCTTGTTGCACGGCTTGGCCGCCGGTCAGGGCGCCCAGGCAGTTAACGTAGGGGGTGTTGTTGACGAGATCCCACAGCTTCTCGGCACCGCGACGGGCCAAGGTGTGTTCGACCTGGAAAGAACCGCGCAGGCGGACGACGTCGGCAGCGGAGTAGCCGCGCTTGATGCCCTTCCAGCGGGGGTTTTCGGCCCAGTCTTTTTCCAGGGCGGCAATTTGCTGTTCACGAGTGCTCATGTTTGTCCTCACAAAAAGTCACGAAGTGCGTTGGGGTGCGAAATTTCGCTGCCGCAGTGTTGGTTTCATGCCACCAGGGCGACAGGCGATGGAGCAAAGTATAAGGGGCATCGTGCAGGGCAGCAATAGTCTTCTATAAGACATAAGAGATTTTGTTTTTAATTTAAAACAGCTAGTTGCGTTTTGTTTTTCACATTGCGGAACGGTGTTTGTTTCCGTGAAAAATCGGCGTGCGCGGGTGCAGCAAATTGCGCTTGTGCTAGGTCAAGTTTGCGCTATGACTTTGAACATATACTCCCCTTATAAGAAAACACGCTGCCCTGGAGGGGACATGAAGGGATTCTGGGAACTCTACGACTGGTCCGAGCGAACGTTCTGGAACAGTCTGACCAAGAAGCTGATGAGCTTCCTGCTGCTGTTCATCATCGATCTCGCCTATCTGGGGGTTTATCTGCACCAGAAGAGCGCCGTCCGCGACGCTCTGGTCAAGGGCGGCGTCGGCGGCGAGGTGCTCGGCAGCGTCGATGCCGCCTTCGACTTCGGGCTGATGCTGATGATCGGGCTGACCGCGCTGGCGCTGATCTGGAACGTCCTGCAGATCGCCTATCTGCGCTACCTGATCGTGCGGCCGGTGCGCCTGATCACGCGCATCTTCAACGAGATCGCACGCGGCGAGGGCGATTTTTCGCACGACCTGCCGACCGTCACGCACGACGAACTGCGCGATCTGGCGCTCGGCTACAACCGCTTCGCCGACAAGATGCGGCAGGTGATCAGCGAGGTGCGCAAGATGAGCGTCAGCATCGCCCGCGAGGCGGTGGTGGTGCGCAAGAGCGTCGGCGAAACGGTCGGGCGCGCGAAGCGCCAGGGCGAGATCACCGAGATCGTCTTCACCGCCAGCAACGAGGCGACGCAGGCGATCCACGAGGTTTCCCATTCGACCGAGCTGATCTCGCAATCGACCGAGACCAACCTCGGCAACGCCCGCCTGTCGCTGCAGGAAATGCTCGACGTCGTCGGCAAGGTGCAGGGCGTCAGCGACAAGCTGGCGACCTTCAACGCGACGGTGAACAACCTCGGCCAGCGCTCCGACAGCATTCGCACCATCGCCGGCCTGATCAAGGGCATCGCCGACCAGACCAATCTGCTGGCGCTCAACGCGGCGATCGAGGCGGCGCGGGCCGGCGAGGCCGGGCGCGGCTTCGCGGTGGTGGCCGACGAAGTGCGCAAGCTGGCCGAGAAGGTCAACGTGGCGACGCAGGAGATCACCCAGAACATCGCCGGGATGATTTCGCTGGTGCACGACACGCAGAGCGAAAACGAGATGATCAACGGCGACATTCGCCAGACGCGCGCGGTGGTCGAGCGTTCGTCCGAGCAGTTCCGCCAGATGGTGACGGACTTCGAGCGGACCAGCGATCAGCTCGTGCAGATCGCTTCGGCGATGGAGGAACTGACGGCGACCAACGGGCAGGTGCACGACAACGTGACGCTCATCCATACCCTGTCGGCCGAAGTCTCGGGCAACATGGTGAGTTCGGAGAAGTCGACCGAAGGCCTGTCGGAAGCGACCGAATCGGTGCAGGAACTGGTCTCGCGCTTCAAGATCGGACGCGGCACCTTCGATTTCAACGTCGACCGCGTGCGCACCTTCCGCGACGACGTGCAGGCGCAGCTGGAGGAGATGCAGCGGCAGGGCATCGACGTCTTCGACCGCAACTACCGTCCGATCGCCGACACCAAGCCGCAGAAATACCTGGTCGGCTACGACGAGGCCTTCACCCGTGCCTGCCAGGGCCTGCTCGACGGCGCGCTGTCCGGCATCAAGGGCGGGGTCTACGCCGTGGCGGTCGATATCAACGGCTTTCTGACCGCGCACAACGCAAAGTACTCGCAGCCGCTGACCGGCGACTACCAGACGGATCTGGTCGGCAACCGGACGCGCCGCAAGTTCGAGGCGCCGACCGAACTGCGCTCGGCGCGCAACACGGCGCCGCTGCTGCTGCAGACCTACATCCGCGATACCGGCGAAGTGCTGTGCGACATCGCCATGCCGATCCACGTCGCCGGCAAGCATTGGGGCAACGTGCGCGTCGGCTGCGACAGCGCGGTGCTGCTCGAGGCCTAGCCCGCGCCCGCCGGCGCTCTAGGTCGGTGATCGCATGGCGCCCGCGGGCGCCATGCGCGTTTTCAGAGCAGCGATGCGCTTGAGACGACGATGCCGTCAGCGTCGGCGTAGAGCCATTCGCCGGGCCGGAAGGTCACGCCGCCGAAGGTCACCGCGACGTCGCGCTCGCCGGCGCCCTTCTTGACGCTCTTCAGCGGGTGCGTGTCGAGCGCGCGCACGCCGAGGTCGATCGTGTTGATGTCGTCCGAGTCGCGGATGCAGCCGTAGACGATGACGCCTTCCCAGCCGTTCTTGTGCGCGAGGATGGCCAGCTGGTCGCCGACCAGCGCGCAGCGCAGCGAGCCGCCGCCGTCGACGACGAGCACCTTGCCCGCGCCGTCCCCGCCGAAGGTTTCGCGCACCAGCGAGTTGTCCTCGAACAGCTTGAGCGTGACGATGCGGCCGCTGAATGCGGGGCGCCTGCCGTAGCGTCGGAACATCGGCGCGACGACGCGCACGCTGCCGTCGCGCGTCTTGTCTTCGTTGTCGTCGAGCAGATCCGGGGTCTTGAAGTTCATATGGGCTCCCTTGCGTGGCGTTATCGATGTGAAGCGGGTGACAAACAAAAAGGCCATGCATCGCGGCATGGCCTTTTCCGGAGGGTGAAGCTCAAACCACGGCTTCGGCTTCCTCGGCGAAAACCAGTTTCACCTTCTCGTTCCCGTCGAGATCGACGGTGACGTGGCCGCCGCCGGACAGGCGTCCGAACAGCAGCTCGTCGGCCAGTGCCGAGCGGATGGCGTCCTGGATCAGGCGCGCCATCGGGCGGGCGCCCATCAGCGGATCGAAGCCCTTCTTCGCCAGGAAGTCCTTGAGCGCGTCGGTGAAGATCGCCTCTACCTTCTTCTCGTGCAGCTGCTCTTCGAGCTGGATCAGGAACTTGTCGACGACGCGCAGGATGACCTCGTGATCCAGCGGCTTGAACGAGATGGTCGCGTCCAGGCGGTTGCGGAACTCCGGCGTGAACAGGCGCTTGATCTCGACCATCTCGTCGCCGTGCTGCTTGGACGACGTGAAGCCCATGCTCGCCTTCTGGATGGCCTCCTGTCCGGCGTTGGTCGTCATGATGATGACCACGTTGCGGAAATCGGTCTTGCGCCCGTTGTTGTCGGTCAGCGTGCCGTGGTCCATCACCTGCAGCAGGATGTTGTAGATGTCCGGGTGCGCCTTCTCGATCTCGTCGAGCAGCAGCACGCAGTACGGCTTCTTGTTGACCGCCTCGGTCAGCTGGCCGCCCTGGTCGAAACCGACGTAGCCGGGCGGGGCCCCGATCAGGCGCGAAACCGCGTGGCGTTCCATGTACTCGGACATGTCGAAGCGCAGCAACTCGTTGCCCAGACAGTAGGCGAGCTGCTTGGCGACTTCGGTCTTGCCGACGCCGGTCGGGCCGGAGAACAGGAAGCTGCCGATCGGCTTGCCCGGATTGCCGAGCCCCGAGCGCGCCATCTTGATCGCCTTGGCGAGCGCGTCGATCGCCGCGTCCTGGCCGAAGACGACGGCCTTCAGGTCGCGGTCGAGATTCTTCAGCGCGCCGCGGTCGTCGCTCGACACGTGCGTCGACGGGATGCGCGCGATCTTTGCGACGATCTCTTCGATGTCCTGCTTGCCGATCAGCTTCTTCTGCTTCGACTTGGGCAGGATGCGCTGCGCCGCGCCGGCTTCGTCGATCACGTCGATCGCCTTGTCGGGCAGGTGGCGGTCGCTGATGAAGCGCACCGAGAGTTCGACCGCCGAATTGATCGCGGCGGCCGAATACTTGATGCCGTGGTGCGACTCGAAGCGCGTCTTGAGCCCCTTGAGGATCTCGACGGTTTCCGCGATCGACGGCTCGTTCACGTCGATCTTCTGGAAGCGCCGCGACAGCGCGTGGTCCTTCTCGAAGATGCCGCGATACTCGGTATAGGTCGTCGCGCCGATGCATTTCAGCTGGCCCGAGGAGAGCGCCGGCTTGAGCAGGTTGGACGCGTCGAGCGTGCCGCCCGACGCCGAGCCGGCGCCGATCAGCGTATGAATCTCGTCGATGAAGAGGATGGCGTTCGGGTTCTCGGTCAACTGCTTGAGCACGCCCTTCAGGCGCTGCTCGAAGTCGCCGCGGTACTTGGTGCCGGCGAGCAGGGCGCCCATGTCGAGCGAGTAGACGTTGGCCTTCGCCAGAATTTCCGGGATGTCGCCTTCGACGATGCGGCGCGCCAGCCCCTCGGCGATCGCCGTCTTGCCGACGCCGGCTTCGCCGACCAGCAGCGGGTTGTTCTTGCGCCGGCGGCACAGGGTCTGGATGACGCGTTCGAGTTCCTTGCCGCGCCCGATCAGCGGATCGATCTTGCCCTGCAAGGCCAGCGCGTTGAGGTTGATCGTATAGCTCTCGAGCGGACCGGCGGCGTTCTGCTGTTCGCCGTCGCTTTCGATTTCCTGTTCGCCGCGCGGCGCGCTCTGCGGCACCTTGCTGATCCCGTGCGAAATGAAGTTGACCACGTCGAGGCGCGTCACGCCCTGCTTCTGCAGGTAATAGACGGCGTGCGAATCCTTCTCGCCGAAGATCGCGACCAGCACGTTGGCGCCGTTCACTTCCTTCTTGCCCGAGGACTGGACGTGCAGGATGGCGCGCTGGATCACGCGCTGGAAGCCGAGCGTCGGCTGCGTGTCGATCTCGTCCTCGCCGGCGACCGTCGGCGTGTGCTCGCCGATGAATTTGGTCAGATCCTTGCGCAACTGCTCGATGTTGGCACCGCAGGCGCGCAAGGCTTCCGCCGCCGACGGGTTGTCGAGCAAGGCGAGCAGCAGATGCTCGACGGTGATGAATTCGTGACGCTTCTGCCGGGCTTCGACAAAGGCCATGTGCAAGCTGACTTCGAGTTCCTGCGCAATCATTCAGTTTTCCTCCATGACGCACGCCAGCGGATGCTGATTGTCACGTGCGAAGGCTGTGACCTGTTCCACCTTGGTCGCGGCAACATCGCGCGGATAGACTCCGCAGATGCCGCGTCCCTCGGTATGAACTTTGAGCATGATTCGCGTCGCTTGTTCTCGGTCCATCGCAAAAAATTTCTGGAGGACGAGAATTACGAAGTCCATCGGCGTGAAATCGTCGTTCAGCAACAGAACCTTGTAGAGCGGCGGCGGTGCAAGCTTGGAGCGCTTGGCCTCGAGTAAAGAGCCTTCTTGGTGCTGTTTTGCCATGGATCAATTCTAACCAGTCTTCTTGAATGCGCAATACCGCCGGAAGGGGCTGCGCTGGGCGAACCACACTCCGCGGGAGAGCGTGCGGAAGGGGGCTGAAAATGCTTGACGCATCCGCGCGAAATGGCGTACAAAGGCCGAATGCTGTGGTTCAGCTTGGTTTGCAGCGCTGCCGCTAGTCGGATTCGTTCTTCAGGCCCCGTTGAGTTCAGGCATGTAAGTCGGGCTCTGCCCGGATTCAGTCTTTTTTGAAGGAAGTAGCAATATGGCAACTGGTACTGTTAAGTGGTTCAACGACGCCAAGGGTTTCGGTTTCATTACTCCGGATGACGGCAGCGAAGACCTCTTCGCGCACTTCTCCGCGATCACCATGGGCGGATTCAAGACCCTCAAAGAGGGCGAGAAAGTCTCCTTCGACGTGACGCAGGGCCCGAAGGGCAAGCAAGCTTCGAATATTCAGCGCGCCTGATCCTTTCAGGTTGCACGAGGAACCCGCCTTCCGGCGGGTTTTTTTATGCGCGGCGTTCAGCCCGCGACCGTGGCCTCGTCGCTGCGCTGCTCGCCCCGCGTATCGGTCCAGTGCACGGCGAGGCGGTCGCCGGCCTTCAGTCCGCGGGCGCGGAAGGCGAACAGCGGGTTGCGTGAGATCGCCGTGTTGAGCTGGCCGGCGATCAGCTGCTTGCCGTTGGCGCTGATCGTGAAGTTCTGGATGAAGTGGGCCGGGATCGCGTTGCCGCTGGCCGTGTCCTTGCGCTGGCCGCTTTCCATCGGGTGCTGCATGAGCACGCGGATGTCGGTGATGTCGCCCTGCTGGGTCGCGCGGATCTTGATCGGGTCTGCCATGTCGTCCTGTTCCGGGTTTTCGTTCAGCCGCCGCAGCCGCCGAGCGTGACTTTGATTTCGCGGCTGGCGTGGTAGGTCTTGCCGTCGGCGGTCCTGACGACGGCCCGCAGGCGCGACGATTCCGCCATTTTCAGCTGCAGCCGCACGTAAGGCACGGCGCCGTTGGCGAAGCTCAGGCTGGCGGCGAGCGGCATCGGGTTCTTTTCGACGAAGACGGCGATCGTCTGGTAGCCCGGAAGGTTGCTGATGATCTCGACTGGAACCTGGGCGCCGTTTTCGGAAATCTCGGCGGCGTTGATCACGATGTCGCGATGTTCGACCGAAGCCGCGGCGCCATAGGCCTTCAGGGCGTCGCCCAGGTTCGTCGCGGTGAACGCCGGGCGGTTCCAGTCGGCGGCCAGGACGCGGGTCGGCTTGAGCAGGCCGGCGGCGAGCAGCAGGCCGAGGGCGCCGCCGGCGCCTGCCGACTGGAGCAGGGTTCTGCGCAGGGGATTCATGCGGGTTTCAACTCCGGAAATGCGTGGAAACTACTCGGCTTGCCAGTGCCCCGATTTACCACCCTGTTTTTCGAGCAGGCGGATGCCTTCGATGCGCATGCCGCGATCGACGGCCTTGCACATGTCGTAGATGGTGAGCAGGCCGACGCTGGCGGCGGTCAGGGCCTCCATCTCGACGCCCGTGCGGCCGGAGCATTCGGCGGTGGCGACGCAGTGCACGGCGTGGCGTTCGGCGTCGATCTCGAATTCGACCGCCACCCGGTTGAGCGCGATCGGGTGGCAGAGCGGGATTAGATCGGCGGTGCGCTTGGCGCCCTGGATCGCGGCGATGCGCGCAATGCCGAGCACATCGCCTTTCTTGGCGTTGCCCTCCTGGATCAGGGCGAGCGTCGCGGGCTGCATGAAGATGCTGCCGCCGGCGCGCGCGCGGCGCTGCGTTTCGGCTTTGTCTCCGACGTCGACCATGTGGGCCTGGCCGGCGGCGTCGAAATGAGTGAGGGGATTGGCGGGCATGAGGCGGGGCGCAACAAATGGAAACAGATGGTGAAATACGGGTCCGGTATCATAGCACCATGATCCTTAGCAGACGGCTGCGTGCCATGTTCAGAACTCCGTCCTCCGCGCGCCTGCGGCGCCTGATCTTCCCCCTCGCGAGCGCGCTGGCGCTGGCCGCGACGCCGCTCGCCGTGGCCGAGGGGCTGCCCGATCTCGGCGAGTCGGCGCGCGCCGATTTCTCGCCGCAGCTCGAGCACAAGATCGGCGAGAGCATCATGAACGAGATCCGCCTGCGCGAGCCGACCTATATCGACGATCCCGAGATCAACGACTACCTCGCGCGCATCGGCGGGCAGCTGGTTGCCGCAAGTCCCGACCCGGGCGGCAACTTCCATTTCTTCGCGATCCGCGACAACACGGTGAACGCCTTCGCGATGTTCGGCGGCTTCATCGGCGTCAATACGGGAACGCTGCTCACCGCGCAGTCCGAATCCGAACTGGCCGGTGTGCTCGCCCACGAAATCTCGCACGTCACGCAGAACCACCTGGCGCGCCAGATCGCGGCCCAGAAGCAGAACTCGATCGCCAGCATGATCGCCATGGCGGTCGGCATCCTCGCCGCGCGTTCCAACTCCGACCTGGCCGGCGCCGCCATCGCCTCGGCGCAGGCCGGCTCGGTGCAGTCGCAGCTGGCCTACAGCCGCGATTTCGAGCGCGAAGCCGACCGCGTCGGCTACCAGACGCTGGAAAAGGCCGGCCTCGATGTGCGCGGCATGGGCGATTTCTTCGAGCGCCTGCAAAAGGCCGGCCGGGTCTACGAGAACAATGCGCCGGTCTACATGCGTTCGCACCCGATGACCGTCGAACGGATTTCGGACATGCAGAACCGGGCGCAGGGCGCGCCGTACAAGCAGGTGCTCAACAGCCTCGACTTCGAGCTCGTGCGCGCCAAGCTGCGCGCGCAGGCCGGCACGCCGCGCGAAGCGATCAAGGAGTTCGAGACGCAGCTGCAGGAAAAGAAATACGCCTCCGAGGCGGCGGTGCGCTACGGTCTGGCGAGCGCGCAACTGCGCGCCAAGGATCTGGCGGCGGCGCAGCACGAGGTCGACGCGCTGAAGGCGCTCAAGGCCGCGTCGCCGATGGTCGACGGCCTGGCGGCGACGCTGCGCACCGCGGCCGGCGACAACGCCGGAGCGCAGGCCATCTACCGCGACGGGATGCAGCGCTACCCGCAATCGCGCGCGCTGGTCTACGGCTACGCCGATTCGCTCTACGCCGGGCGCCAGTATGCGCAACTGCTGACCTTCCTCGAAGCGCAGCAGCAGCGCTATCCGTCCGACTTCAAGCTCTACGGCCAGCAGGCCAAGACCTATGCGGCGCTCGGCAAGCGCTTGCAGCAGCATCGCGCGCAGGCCGAGTTCTACGCGCTGCAGGGACTGCTCGGGCCGGCCGTCGAACAGTTGCAGCTGGCGCAGAAGGCCGGCGACGGCAACTTCTACGAGCAGTCGGTGGTCGATGCGCGGTTGCGCGAGTTGCGCAAGCAGCAGATGGAAGAGGCCAAGCAGAAAAAATAGCGGGTTAAAATGCGCCTTTGCTTCAATGCGCCACTCAGCCAGGTAAATACCATGCATTTCGATCGCGAACTCGACGTCAAGGGGCTCAACTGCCCGCTGCCCATCCTGCGCACCAAGAAGACGCTCGCCGAGATGAGTTCGGGGCAGGTCCTGCACGTGCTCGCCACCGATCCCGGCGCGGTCAAGGATTTCGAGGCCTTCGCCCGGCAGACGGGCAACGAACTGCTGGCCAACGCCGAAACCGGCAGCGTCTTCGAGTTCTACCTCAAGCGCAAGTAGGGCGGCGCTCCGCGGCGTCCTTCGCGCGCCGCCGCCGTCCCGCTTTTTCGCATTCATTCGCTTTTCCCCGATCGACCGACGATGCTCGCCGCCCGCCCGGATAGTCATTTCGCACTGTTCGACGGCGACGACGGCGGCGCCCTGCTGCTTACCGACTGGCGCCGGACGCTGAGCTTCGCGGCGGACGCCGATTTTCCGGCGGCCTTCGCCGAGATCGAAGCCTCCACGGCGGCCGGCGAGTGGGTCGCCCTGCTCGCCGACTACGCCCTCGGCGCGTGCTTCGAAACGCGCGCCGCTGGCGGGGGGGCGGCAGCGCAGGCGCCGGGCCTCGCTCCCGTGCTGCGCGCCGCGATTTTCGGCCGCGCCGAGCGGCTGACGGCGCAAGAGTTGGCCGCCTTCCTGGCCGGGCGCCTGGCCGCGCTGCCGGAGCCGGCACGCACGGCCGGCGTCGCCGACGTGGCGGCGGGCCTCGGCCCGGAGGCCTATGCCGCCGCGGTGCGCCGGATCAAGCAGTGGATCGGCGACGGCGACTGCTACCAGATCAACTTCACCTTCCCGCTTGCTTGCCGCCTCTACGGCGACCCTTTGGCGCTCTATGCCGCCTTGCGCGCGCGCCAGCCGGTGCGCTACGGCGGCTATCTGGCGACGCCGGAGACGCGGCTGCTGTCGCTGTCGCCCGAGCTTTTCTTCGAGCGCCGCGGTGCGCGCGTGTGGACGCGGCCGATGAAGGGCACCGCGCCGCGCGGCGCGACGCCGGCCGAGGATGCGCAGCGGCGCGACGCCTTGCTGGCCTCGGCCAAGGAGCGCGCCGAGAACGTGATGATCGTCGACCTGCTGCGCAACGATCTCGGGCGTCTGGCCGCGCCGGGCAAGGTCCGCGTCGAGGCGCTGTGCGAGGCCGAAGCCTACCCGACGCTGTGGCAGATGGTGTCCACCGTCGCCGCCGACGTGCCGGGTGCTTCCTTGTTCGACCTTTTCCGCGCGCTGTTTCCCTGCGGTTCGATCACCGGCGCGCCGAAAATCCGCGCCATGCAGCTCATCGCCGAACTTGAGGCGCCGCCGCGCGGCCTGTACACCGGCGCGTTCGGCTGGATCGCGCCGGGCGGCGACTGCCGCTTCAACGTTGCGATCCGCACGCTGGAAATCGCCGAGCCGGATAGCGAGACACTCGCGGAGGAACGCGCTGAGGAACGCGTGGCGGCGCCCGGCCTGTCCGCGCGCCTAGGCGTCGGCAGCGGCATCGTGATCGACGCCGACCCGGCGCGCGAGTACGCGGAATGCCTGCTCAAGGCGAACTTCCTGACCGGCTTCGACCCGGGCTTCGAACTGATCGAGACCTTGCGTCTGGAGGACGGGCGCTATCCGCGTCTGGCGCTGCACCTGGAACGCCTGCAGGCGTCGGCGCGGGCGCTCGGTTTCGCGTGCGCGGCGGCGGAAATCGCCGCGCGCCTCGCGGCAATGGCGGAAAGCCACCCCGTCGGCGTGCATCGCGTGCGGCTGACGTTGGCGCACGGTGGCGCCTGCGCGCTGCGTTGCGCGCCGCTGGCGGCGGGTGAGGGGCTGCCGTGGCGTGCCGTGCTGGCCGGGGAGGCGCTGGATGCCGGCGACTATCTGCTGCGCCACAAGACGACCGCCCGGTCGCGTTACGACCGGGCGCTGGCGGCGCTGCCGGCCGGCGTGTTCGACGCGATCTTCCTCAATACGCGCGGCGAAGTCTGCGAGGGGGCGCGCAGCAACGTCTTCGTCGCGCGCGGCGATGTGCTGCTGACGCCGCCGCTGGCGAGCGGACTGCTGCCCGGCGTGCTGCGCCGGGAATTGATCGAGTACGGACGCGCCGTCGAAAGCGTGCTGACGGTGGGCGATCTGCGCGCTGCGCCGACGATCTACCTGGGGAATGCCTTACGCGGGTTGGCCGAGGTCAGGCTGGCGCCGTAGTCGGTGCGGCGGCGCCAGCGTCGCCGTAGGGGGAGTTCATGCCAGCCCGCCGCCCCGGAGCCGGCGCGTTGCGCCGTTCCTGGGGAGCAAGCTGCGGCGGGGCGCCGTCAGGCGCGCTGCAGGCGGGCGAGCTGCGGTTTGAGCTTGTCGACCGTCGCGGCGAAGTCGGCGAGGCGCTTCTTCTCCTGCTCGACGACCGCCGCCGGGGCGCGCGCGACGAAGCTCTCGTTGCCGAGCTTGGCCTGCGCCTTGACGATCTCGCCCTCGAGGCGGGCGATTTCCTTGGCGAGGCGTTCCTTCTCGGCGGCGACGTCGATCTCGATCTTGAGCATCAGGCGCGTTTCGCCGACCACCGCGATCGGCGCGCTGGCGTCTTCTGGCATCTCGGCGACGATTTCGATCTCGGCGAGCTTGGCCAGCGCCTTGAGGTAGGGCGCGAAGAGCGCGAGTTGCGCGGCGTCGCCGCTGGCGACCAGCGGCACCTTCTGCGCCGGCGACAGGCTCATCTCGCCGCGCAGGTTGCGGCAGGCGTAGGCCAGATCCTTCAGCTGCCGTACCTGGGCTTCGCTGGCGGCGTCGATCTTCTCCGCCTGCGCCGCCGGGTAGGCGGCCTGCATGATCGAGTCGTGCGTCTTGCGGCCGGCGATCGGCGCGATGGCCTGCCACAGCTCCTCGGTGATGAAGGGAATCAGCGGGTGGGCGAGGCGCAGCACGGTTTCCAGCACGCGGACCAGGGTGCGCCGGGTGGCGCGGGCCTGCGCTTCGCTGCCGCCGTTCATCTGGACCTTGGCGATCTCCAGGTACCAGTCGCAGAACTCGTCCCACACGAAGCGGTAGATGGCCTGCGCCAGGAGGTCGAAGCGGTAGTCGGCGAAGTGCTGCGCGACTTCGCTCTCGACCTGCTGCAGGTGGCTGACGATCCAGCGGTCGGCGAAGGAGAATTCGAGCGGGCCGCTGCCGCCGCAGGCGGCGGCGTCGGGCTGGCCGATGCCGAGGTCGTGGCCTTCGACGTTCATCAGCACGAAGCGCGTGGCGTTCCACAGCTTGTTGCAGAAATTGCGGTAGCCCTCGCAGCGGCTGAGGTCGAACTTGATGTCGCGGCCGGGGCTGGCGAGCGAAAGGAAGGTGAAGCGCAGGGCGTCGGTGCCGAAGGCCGCGATGCCGTCCGGGAACTCCTTGCGCGTGCGCTTCTCGATCTGCTCGGCCTGCTTCGGGTTCATCAGCCCGGTGGTGCGCTTCTTGACCAGATCCTCGATGCCGATGCCGTCGATCAGGTCGATCGGGTCGAGCACGTTGCCTTTCGATTTGCTCATCTTCTGGCCTTCCGCGTCGCGGATCAGGCCGTGCACGTAGACGTGCTTGAACGGGATTTTGCCGGTGATGTGCTTGGTCATCATGACCATGCGCGCGACCCAGAAGAAGATGATGTCGAAGCCGGTGACGAGCACCGTCGACGGCAGGTAGAGGTCGAGCGCCGGGTTGGATTTCGCCGGCCACTCGGGCGTCCAGTCGAGCGTCGAGAAGGGCCACAGGGCCGACGAGTACCAGGTATCGAGCACGTCCGGGTCGCGGGTGAGCGCGCCGGCGTAGCCGGCCTGTTCGGCCTGCGCACGGGCTTCCGCATCGTCGTGCGCGACGAAGACTTCGCCGTTCTCGCCGTACCACGCCGGAATCTGATGGCCCCACCACAGTTGGCGCGAGATGCACCAGTCCTGGATGTTGTTCAGCCACTGGTTGTAGGTGTTGACCCAGTTCTCGGGAACGAACTTGATCTCGCCCGAGGCGACGCAATCGAGGGCCTTTTGCGTGATCGACGTGCCGTCGGCGCCGGGCTTGGTCATGGCGACGAACCACTGGTCGGTGAGCATCGGCTCGATCACGACGCCGGTGCGGTCGCCGCGCGGCACCTTGAGCTTGTGCTTGTCGGTCTTCTCGAGCACGCCGAGCGCTTCGAGATCGGCGACGACGGCCTTGCGCGCGTCGAAGCGGTCGAGACCGCGATATTTCTCCGGCGCGTTGTCGTTGATCTTCGCATCGAGCGTCAGGATCGAGATGATCGGCAGGTCGTGGCGCTGGCCGACCGCATAGTCGTTGAAGTCGTGCGCCGGCGTGACCTTGACGCAGCCGGTGCCGAATTCCAGATCGACGTAGGCGTCGGCGATGATCGGGATTTCACGCTCGCACAGCGGCAGCTTCACGGTCTTGCCGATCAGGTGCTGGTAGCGCGGGTCTTCCGGATGCACCATCACGGCGGTGTCGCCGAGCATGGTTTCCGGGCGCGTCGTGGCAACGGTCAGCGAACCGCTGCCGTCGGCCAGCGGGTAGCGGATGTGCCACAGGAAGCCGTCTTCTTCCTCGCTCACCACCTCGAGGTCGGAAACCGCCGTGTGCAGCTTCGGGTCCCAGTTGACCAGGCGCTTGCCGCGGTAGATCAGGCCTTCCTTGTGCAGGCGCACGAAGGTTTCGGTGACGATCTTCGAGAGGCCGGCGTCCATCGTGAAGCGCTCGCGCTTCCAGTCCGGCGAGGTGCCGAGCCGGCGCATCTGCTTGGTGATGGTGTTGCCCGAGTAGTCCTTCCACTCCCACACCTTTTCGAGGAACTTCTCGCGCCCGAGGTCGTGGCGCGAAACGCCCTGCGCGTCGAACTGGCGTTCGACGACGATCTGCGTCGCGATGCCGGCGTGGTCGGTGCCCGGCTGCCACAGCGTGTTGTCGCCGCGCATGCGGTGGTAGCGCGTCAGCGCGTCCATGATCGCCTGGTTGAAACCGTGGCCCATGTGCAGGGTGCCGGTGACGTTGGGCGGCGGCAGGAGGATGCAGAAGGCGTCCTGGTTGGCGGTGTCGAGGCCGGCGTCGAAGTAGCCCTTGGCTTCCCATTCGGGATACCAGCGGCGTTCGATGTCCGCCGGCTCAAAGCTTTTGGCGAGTTCCATAGGGGCGGGAGAGGTCACAAAGGAGAATGGCGAAAACCGGCAATTATACCGGATCGCCGAGGCGCTCCGGGCGGTGCCGGAGGCGGTCGGGGCGGCGCTGCGGCGCGGCGCGGTTCAGTCCGGTTTCAGTCCTGCCGCTGCGGTTCGTCGAGCGGCAGGCGCAACTGCTGGCGGCGGTCGAGGAAGTCCCGGAGCGCGGCTTCGGTGGCGGCGACGATGCCGCGCCGTAGATCGTGTTCGAGGTTTTCGAGCGTGGCTTCGATCAGGCTGGGAATTTCGATGCCGAGGCGCTGTTCGATCGAATGTGCGAGGTCGGCGGCGAGGATGAAGACGAGGGTTTCATCGAAGCGGTCGGGGGCGGGCTCGGAAACGGCGGCTTCGGGCGGGACGGCGTCCGCCGGCACCACTTCGGTGAGCACCGGGATGTCCTCGTCGGCGGGAGGGGGGGCGCTCTCGGCCTTGCTTGCCTCGGGCGCCGGAGGGGCGGCGAGGAAGCTGCGCCGCCGGCGGCCGCCCGGCTGGATCAGCGAGTCGACGCGGTTGAGCACGTCGTCGCTGGCACGTGCGGGGGCGGGAATGTCGGCCATCAGCTTTTCGCGGCGAGATCGAAGTAACGGATCTCGTAGCCGCGGTCCTTGTAGAACCGGACGCGTTCGCGCCCGGCCTGGCGTTCGCCGTCCTCCTGCCCGACCACCTCGATCAGGCTGGCGAAGCGGGCGAAGCCGGGCGGCACGTCGGCCGCGAGGTTGATCAGGCGTTCGTCCTGCGGCGGGTTTTCGAGGTCGCCGGCGATGATTACCGGGGTTTCCGCGGCGAGCGGCGAGCCGGCGCGCACGTGCGGGATGAAGCCGGTCGGCGGCAGCATCCACAGCTGCCGGTCGAGCGCGCTGGCGACCTCGGCGTCCGGGGCATAAACGAGCAGGGGCTTCTTCTGCGCAAACGCCTTGCCGATCAGCGCCGCGCAGGCGGCGATGCGGTCGGCGGCGTTATGGTAGAAGAAGATTTGCGTCAATTGAGCTTCCCGGCCTTCTTCAGCAGGTAATGGGCGAGCAGCGGCACCGGACGGCCGGTGGCGCCCTTGTCGGAGCCCGACTTCCAGGCGGTACCGGCGATGTCGAGGTGCGCCCATTCGAACTTCTTGGCGAAGCGCGAGAGGAAGCAGGCGGCGGTGATGCTGCCGGCGTCGCGGCCGCCGATGTTGGCCATGTCGGCGAAGGGACTCTTCAGCTGTTCCTGATAGTCGTCCCACAGCGGCATCTGCCAGGCGCGGTCGTGCGCCTCGTCGCCGGCGTGCAGGAGTTCGCGCGCCAGTCCGTCGTCGTTGGCGAAGAGGCCGGTGGCGACGTGCCCGAGCGCGATCACGCAGGCGCCGGTCAGCGTCGCGACGTCGATCACCGTGTCCGGCTCGAAGCGCTCGGCGTAGGTCAGCGCGTCGCACAGGATCAGGCGGCCCTCGGCGTCGGTGTTGAGGATTTCCACGGTCTGCCCGGACATTGAGGTGACGATGTCGCCCGGTTTGCTGGCCGCGCCGCCCGGCATGTTCTCGGTGGTCGGCACGAGCACCGTGAGGTTGAGCGGCAGGCGCATCTGGGCGACGGCCTTGAAGGTTCCGAGCACGCTGGCGGCGCCGCACATGTCGTACTTCATTTCGTCCATCCCCGGCCCCGGTTTGAGCGAGATGCCGCCGGTGTCGAAGGTGATGCCCTTGCCGATCAGCAGCAGGGGCTTCTCGTCAGCCTTGCCGCCCTTGTACTGCAGGACGATCATCTTGGGCGGCTGGTGCGAGCCCTTGGCCACCGAGAGCAGCGACCCCATGCCGAGCGCCTCCATGTCGGCGCGTTCGAGGATCTGGCATTCGACGGCGCCGCCGGCGGCGTATTCCTGGGCGATCTTCTGCGCGCTTTCCGCGAGGTAGGTCGGGGTGCACACGTTGCCGGGCAGGTTGCCGAGGTTCTTGGCGAGCGCCATCCCGTCGGCGATCGCCAGGCCCTGGGTCAGCGCTTCCTCGGCCGGCGCCAGCTCGTTGCGCCGTTCGACGGCAAAGGTCAGCTTGCGCAGCGGGCGGCGCACTTCGTCCTTCTTGCTCTTGAACTGGTCGAAGCGATAGACGGTTTCCTGCGCGACGATGGTCGCCTGACGGATGCGCCAGGCGACGCTGCGTTTCTTGACCGCCGTCTCGGTGAGGAACAGCGTGCCGTCGAAAGATCCGGTTTCGTTGAGGGTTTTCACCGCGCTGCGAATTGCATCGCAGTATTCCTTTTCGCGGAATTCCTTTTCCTTGCCGAGACCGATCAGCAGGACGCGGTCGCAGAGGGTGCCGGGAACGTTGTGCAGGAGCAGCGTGGAGCCCGATTTGCCCTCCATGTCGCCGCGTCGAATGATGTCGGAAATGTAGTTGCGCGCCGCGTTGTCGAGCAATTCGGCCGGCAGGGTCAATTTGCGCGGTTCGAAGACGCCGACGACGACACAGGCGCTGCGTTGCTTTTCCGGGCTGCCGCTTTTTATGCTAAATTCCACTCGCCGCTCCTCGAACAGTGCTGTTTTGTTCAAAAGTCCGATTATCACTGCAGTTTTTCGTTAAAGTCAAAACATGATCTTTCAGCGCGCTGTCCGGCGCGAGTTCACGCAGGCGGCGGCCGGCATTTTCATCGCGCTTTTCGCGATTCTTCTGACTACCCAGCTGATCCGCCTGCTCAACGATGCGGCGCGCGGCCAGGTGGATCCCGAAGCCGTGGTGGCGCTTCTCGGCTTCGCGGCACTCAATTATTTGCCCGTTTTGCTCTCGCTGTCGCTGTTTATTTCGGTTTTGCTGACGCTTTCGCGCAGCTACCGCGATTCCGAGATGGTCGTCTGGTTCTCTTCCGGCCTGTCGCTCACGGCCTGGGTGCGCCCCGTCCTGGTTTTCGCCCTGCCGCTGGTGCTGGCCATCGCGCTGCTTTCGCTCTTCCTCTCGCCGTGGGCGATCTCGCAAAGCACGGAATTCCGCCAGAAGCTCAGCTCGCGCAGCGATGCCGGCCAGGTTTCGCCCGGTTCCTTCCAGGAATCGTCCTCGGCCGAGCGCGTCGTCTTCGTCGAGGCCGTGGCCGACGACGCGAGCTATGTGCGCAACGTCTTCGTCAGTTCGATCCAGCACGAGCGTCTGGGCGTCACGATGGCGGCGACCGGGCACCAGGAGACCGCCGAGAACGGCGACCGTTTCATGGTGCTGCAGAACGGGCGGCGCTACGAAGTCGAGCCGGGCTCGCCAGAGTTCCGCATCCTCGAATTCGCGCGCTACGCGATTCGCCTGGAAACCAAGGAAGAGCGCGGCATCGAGCGTACGCCGAAGAATATGACCACGCTGGAGCTGGTGCAGATCGATCAGCCGGAATACCGCGCCGAACTGCTCTGGCGCCTCGGCATTCCGCTTTCGGCGGTGGTGCTGGCGCTGCTCGCGATTCCCCTTTCCTTCGTGAATCCCCGCGCCGGGCGGTCGGCCAACATGCTGCTGGCGATCTTCGTCTACATGGTCTATAGCAACCTCCTGTCGATCAGTCAGGCGTGGGTGGCGCAGGAGCGCATCTCCTTCGCGCTCGGCGTTGTCGGCGTGCATGTCTTGATGGCGACCTTGCTGCCCCTGCTGTTCTACCGCCGCATTGCGGTGCTCTCCTTCGCACGGATGTGGCGATGAAAATCTATCGCAAGTATCTGGCGCGCGAGGTGGGCGGTGCCGTGTTGCTCGTGCTGGGGGCCTTCCTCGCGCTGTTCGGTTTTTTCGACATGATCGGCGAGCTGAAGGACATCGGTCCCAGCGGCTATCAGTTGCACCATGCCGTCGGCTACGTCCTGCTGCGTTTGCCGGGACGGGTTTACGAGCTGATGCCGGTGGCGGTCCTGATCGGCACGCTGTATGCCCTGTCGACGCTCGCGCGGCATTCGGAAATCACGGTGTTGCGCGCTTCCGGGCTGTCGACGCGCGGCCTGCTCGTCAGCCTGTTCCAGGTGGCCGCGGTGTTCGCCGTGCTGACCTTCCTGTTCGGCGAGTTCGTCGCCCCGCCGGCCGAGCGCGCCGCCAATCAGCTGCGCCTCAAGGCGGTCAGCGCGGTGATCGCGCAGGAATTTCGCACCGGCCTGTGGGTCAAGGACGAGCGCAGCTTCATCAACGTCAAGACGGTGCTGCCCGATACCCGCCTGCGCGGCATCCGCATCTACGCGTTCGACGAAAACGCGCGCCTGCAGTCGGTCAGCGAGGCGGCGGAGGGGGAGTACGTGCCGCCGGCCGCCTGGCGCCTTACCGGCGTCGTGCAGACGGTGCTCGACGGCGAGCGCGCGACGGTCGAGAAAAAGCCGGACATGCTGTGGGAGTCGGCGCTCAATCCGGACATTTTGTCGGTGCTGCTGGTGGTTCCCGAACGCATGTCGCTGATGCACCTTTCGTCCTACATCAAGCACCTGACGGAGAACCACCAGAAGACCCACCGCTATGAAATCGCGCTGTGGAAAAAGCTGATCTATCCGTTGGCGGTTTTCGTGATGGTCGCGCTGGCGCTGCCTTTCGGCTATACGCACAACCGCATGGCGGGCGTCAGCCTGAAGATTTTTTCCGGAGTCATGATCGGGATTTTCTTCCACATGCTGAACGGCCTGTTTTCCAGCCTCGGCGCCATCAACAGCTGGTCGCCCCTGTCCAGCGCGATCGCTCCGTCGGCGCTGTTCTTGCTGGCCGCCGTCGGCATGATCTGGTGGGTCGAGCGACGCTAGCGCCTGCCCGGAACGCAGGGCGCGATCCCGGTTAGTCGGGGATGATGCGCGTGCCGGCGATCCGGTCGTGCAGGAACTGGCCGTCGCGGTCGAGCAGGGCCCAGAAAATCCCGATGCCGAAGAAGCCCAGGCTCGGCCAGCAGAGCAGGTAACGCAGCAGGGCGCGCGCCGGCGTTAGCGGTCGCCCTTCGCCGCTGATCAGGCGCAGGCGCCAGGTCTTCATCGCCAGGGTGCGCCGCCCGGCGCTCCAGAACCAGACGAAGTACGCGAGCAGCGCCAGAAAGAAATGCAGCTGCAGGACGGACGGCGTGGCGATCCGGTGCGTGACGGTGCCGATCAGGACGTGCGGGACGACCAGCAGGAGCGCCAGTACGCCGAGCAGCAGCAAGGATTCGTAGAACATGCTGGCGAGCCGGCGCAGGAGTCCCGGCCGGGTATTGTTTTTGCTGTTTTGCATCAGGGCTTTGTGCCGGCGTCGGCGGGTGTCGGAGCCGGCGCGGCCGTTTCTTGCGGAGCTAGCGGCGCCAGCGATGCGTTCGTCGTCGGCGCGGGAGTGGTCGGGGCAGCGCTCGCCGGCGCGACGGGCGGGCTCGGGAGCGGGGCGGCCGTCGCGCTGCGGCCGGGTTTCGGCACCGGCTTGCTATTCGCCTGCTGCTTGAGCTTCTGCTTCTCTTCCTCGGGCAGCTGGGAATATTCCTGCCATTTCTGCTTCAGCTCGAGTTTCTTCTCGGGCGGCATTTTTTTCATCGACTGAAAGCTCGCCCGCGCCGCGTGCCGCTGCTCGGGCGTCAGCTTGGTCCATTCGTGCATCTGGGTCTGGATGCGGCGCTGTTCCTCCGGCGTGATCGACGGAAAACGCTGGACGATGCCCAGCCATTTCTTGCGCCGGTAGTTCTCCATCGAATCCCACTCGCCGCTGAGCGGGGCGAGGATGGCCTTTTGCTGCGAGCTCAGTTCGGTCCACTGAGGCTGCGCGGGGGTCGCGATGGCGGACGGGCTGGTGGGCGCCATCAAAACAGACGGGTCGGACGTCGCCGCCCAACCCGTGGCTGCCAGCAAGCTGCTGAGCGCTACTGCGCCGGCGAGCTCTTTAACCATGCATGAAAGCCCTTGTCGGTGAAAGCGTCGATCGGAAGGTCGTCGGCCAGCAGGGCGCTGTCGATTTCCTCGAGCTGCGCGATATTGTGTGCGGCGTCCCAATAAACATACAGCCCGACGCAGGCCAGCACCGCGCAGGCGGCCAGCAACTGGCGTGGATGCAGGTTGTCGAGGTGGTGGTGGGCGAAATCGCCAATGCTGGCCAGCACGGACTGGTGCGCTGCGACTTTCTGGTGCGCGAGCGCACCCGCGCGGGCAGCTTCCAGGCGCGCGGCGGTGCCCGCGGGCAATTCGTGCAGGCCGCGATTCAGGTGCTGCCTGAGCCGGTAGGCGAAATGTTGTTCGTTCATAGCGTGATTCCTTTGGCTTTCAGGGCTGCGGCCAGTGTGTGGGTGGCGCGCGAGCAGTGCGTCTTGACGCTGCCTTCCGAGCAGCCCATTGCCGAAGCGGTTTCGGCGACGTCCATGTCTTCCCAGTAACGCATGAGGAAGGCTTCGCGTTGACGCGCGGGCAGTGCTTTTATCTCTTTTTCAATCACGCCAAGCACTTGCGTTTGCTGTAGTTGCCCGTCCGGCGTGTTCGGTGTCGCCGAGCCCGATTCAGCCGCTATCGTTTCCAGCGGATCGTAGTCCTCGTCGTCGCTGGGGGTGAGGGCCGACAGCAGGGTCGTCCACAGCGAGCGCACCTTGCTGCGCCGGTAGTAGTCGCGAATGGTGTTCTGCAGGATGCGCTGAAAAAGCATCGGAAACTCTTCCTGCGGCCGGTCGCCGTATTTTTCGGCAAGTTTCATCATCGCGTCCTGAACGATGTCGAGCGCGGATTCCTCGTTGTGCACGGCGAACATGGCCTGCTTGAACGCGCGGCGCTCCGTGGCGGCGAGAAAATCCGAGAGTTCGCGTTGGCTGGCCAGGGGGAGGGTCCTTCGTTGATGTCCAGAGTGCCGCTTGCGAAGCGTAAGCGCCTGTTTGGTCGGGAGCCTTGACCAATCGAGGTCTAACCTTTAACGTTACAGGTTTTTTCGAGCAATCAGCTTGGTAAGGCGACGGCGATGATAATGACCGGTGCGGAGATTGTAATCAGGTGCCTGCAGGAAGAAAAGGTCGAGTATGTTTTCGGCTATCCCGGCGGCTCGGTTCTCCATATATATGACGAGCTGTTCAAACAGGACAAGGTCAAGCACATCCTGGTTCGCCACGAACAGGCAGCGGTGCATGCGGCCGACGGTCTGGCGCGGTCGACGCAGAAGGTCGGCGTCGCGCTGGTGACCTCCGGCCCGGGCGCGACCAATGCCGTGACCGGCATCGCCACCGCCTACATGGACTCGATCCCGCTGGTCGTGATCACCGGCCAGGTGCCCTCCGCCTATATCGGGCAGGACGCGTTCCAGGAATGCGACACGGTCGGCATCACGCGTCCCTGCGTCAAGCACAACTTCCTGGTACGCGACGTCAAGGACATCGCCCTGACCATGAAGAAGGCCTTTCATATCGCCTCTACCGGCCGCCCCGGCCCGGTCGTCGTCGATATCCCGAAGGACATCACCGCCGCCAAGTGCGAATTCGACTATCCGCAGACGATCCAGATGCGTTCGTACAACCCGGTGGTCAAGGGGCATCTGGGGCAGATCAAGAAGGCCGTCGAACTGCTGCTCAAGGCCAAGCGGCCGATGATCTACACCGGCGGCGGCGTGATCCTGTCCGACGCCGCCGATCAACTGACGCGCCTGACGCGTCGCCTCGGCTTCCCGGTCTGCAACACGCTGATGGGACTCGGCGCCTATCCGGCTTCCGACGCGCAGTTCCTCGGCATGCCCGGCATGCACGGTACCGTCGAAGCCAATATGGCGATGCAGCACAGCGACGTGTTGCTGGCGATCGGCGCCCGCTTCGACGACCGCGTGATCGGCAACCCCGACCACTTCGGCTCGCAACCGCGCAAGATCATCCACATCGACATCGATCCGTCGTCGATCTCCAAACGCGTCAAGGTCGACGTGCCGATCGTCGGCAGCGTGCCCGACGTGCTCGAGGAAATGCTCAAGCTGCTCGACGCCGAGAAGTCCGCGCCCGATGCAGCCGCGCTCGCCGACTGGTGGAAGGAGATCGAGGGCTGGCGCGCCAAGCAGTGCATGAAGTACAAGCACAAGAAGAACGTGATCATGCCGCAGTACGTGATCGAGAAGCTGCACGAGGTGACCGGCGGCAACGCCATCGTGACCTCGGACGTCGGCCAGCACCAGATGTGGGCGGCGCAGTACTACAAGTTCGAGCAGCCGCGCCGCTGGCTCAACTCGGGCGGTCTCGGGACCATGGGCGTCGGCCTGCCGTACGCGATGGGCGCCGCTTTCGCGCACCCGGACAAGCAGATCGCCTGCGTCACCGGCGAAGCCTCGATCCAGATGTGCATCCAGGAACTGTCGACGGCCAAGCAGTTCCGCCTGCCGATCAAGATCATCTGCCTGAACAACCGCTATCTCGGCATGGTCCGCCAGTGGCAGGAGATGTTCTACGGCAGCCGCTACTCCGAGTCCTACATGGATTCGCTGCCCGACTTCGTCAAGCTGGCCGAGGCCTACGGGCACGTCGGCATCCGCGTCGAAAAGCCGGAGGACGTCGAGGCGGCGCTGCGCAAAGCCTTCGTCGAGCACAAGGACGAGTGCGTCTTCCTCGACTTCCTGACCGACCAGAAAGCCAACGTCTTCCCGATGGTGGCGGCCGGCAAGGGGCTGTCCGACATGATCCTGGCCGAAGACCTGTAAGGAAGACAAGATGCGACACATCATTTCGATCCTGCTCGAAAACGAAGCCGGCGCCCTGTCGCGCGTCGCCGGCCTGTTCTCGGCGCGCGCCTACAACATCGAGTCGCTGACCGTGGCGCCGACCGAGGACGCCTCGCTGTCGCGCATGACCATCGTGACCTCCGGCTCCGAGGAAGTGCTCGAGCAGATCACCAAGCAACTGAACAAGCTGGTCGACGTCATCAAGGTCGTCGACCTGTCCGAAGCCGCGCACATCGAGCGCGAGCTGATGCTGATCAAGGTCCGCGCCACCGGCAAGGACCGCGAGGAGATGAAGCGCATGGCGGAGATCTTCCGCGGCCGCATCATCGACGTGACCGATTCGACCTACGTGGTCGAACTGACCGGCACCGGCGCCAAGCTCGACGCCTTTATCCAGGCGATCGACGCGGGCCTGATCCTCGAAACCGTGCGCACCGGCGTCAGCGGCATCGGCCGCGGCGACCGCATTCTCAAAGTTTGACCAGACAAAAGGAACCCACATGAAAGTCTATTACGACAAGGACGCCGACCTCTCCCTGATCAAGGGCAAGAAAGTCACCATCGTCGGCTACGGCTCGCAAGGCCATGCCCACGCCCAGAACCTGAAGGACTCCGGCTGCAAGGTCACGGTCGGCCTACGCAAGAGCGGCGCCTCGTGGAGCAAGGCCGAGAAGGCCGGCCTCAAGGTCGAGGAAGTCGCCAAGGCGGTCAAGGGCGCCGACGTTGTCATGATCCTGCTGCCCGACGAGAACATCCCGGCCGTCTACTACAACGACATCGAACCGAACATCAAGAAGGGCGCCGCGCTGGCCTTCGCGCACGGCTTCAACGTGCACTACAACCAGGTCGTGCCGCGCGCCGACCTCGACGTGATCATGGTCGCGCCGAAGGGCCCGGGCCACACCGTGCGCTCCGAGTACCTGAAGGGCGGCGGCGTGCCGTCGCTGATCGCCGTGCATCAGGATAATTCCGGCAAGGCCAAGGACATCGCGCTGTCGTACGCCGCGGCCAACGGCGGCACCAAGGGCGGCGTCATCGAGACGAACTTCCGCGAAGAGACCGAAACCGACCTCTTCGGCGAGCAGGCCGTGCTCTGCGGCGGCGCCGTCGAACTCGTCAAGATGGGCTTCGAAACCCTGACCGAAGCCGGCTATGCGCCGGAAATGGCCTACTTCGAGTGCCTGCACGAACTCAAGCTGATCGTCGACCTGATGTACGAAGGCGGCATCGCCAACATGAACTACTCGATCTCGAACAACGCCGAGTACGGCGAGTACGTGACCGGTCCGGAAGTCATCAACGAGGAATCGCGCTACGCCATGCGCGCCGCCCTCAAGCGCATCCAGACCGGCGAGTACGCCAAGATGTTCATCCAGGAAGGCAAGACCAACTATCCTTCGATGACCGCGCGCCGCCGTCTGACCGCCGCCCACCCGATCGAGCAGGTCGGCGAGAAGCTGCGCGACATGATGCCGTGGATCAAGAAGAACAAGCTCGTCGACCAGACCAAGAACTGATCGGCTGGCCGCTCGGCGGGGTAGCGCGTTCGCGCCTTGCTCCGCCTTCGCTTTGGGCGGTGTCGGAAAAATCGATTCCGACCCGCCCAAATGCTTTCAAGGATTGAAATGAACTACCCCCACCCGATTCTCGCCAAGGAAGGCTGGCCTTTCATCGCCGGTTCCTTCGTCGTCGCCTTGCTGGCCTCCGCCGCCGGCGCCTGGGCGCTGCCGTTCTGGCTGATCTTCATTTTCTGCGTGCAGTTTTTCCGCGACCCCGCGCGGCACATCGCCGGCGGCCCGAAGAGCATCGTCGCGCCGGCCGACGGGCGCATCGTCGTCGTCGAGGAAACCGACGATCCTTACCTGAACCGTCGTGCGCTCAAGGTCAGCGTCTTCATGAACGTGTTCAACGTCCATTCGAACCGCGCGCCGATCGAAAGCACCGTGCAGCAGAAGTGGTACAACCCGGGCAGCTTCCTGAACGCCGCCCTGGACAAGGCCTCGGTCGAGAACGAACGCTGCGCGCTTCACCTCAAGACGAACGACGGGCGCGACGTCACCTGCGTGCAGATCGCCGGCCTCGTTGCGCGCCGCATCCTGAACTACGTCGATGCCGGCACCAAGTTGCTGCCGGGGCAGCGTTACGGCTTCATCCGTTTCGGCTCGCGCGTCGATCTCTACCTGCCGCTGGATACCAAGGTGAAGGTCGTGATCGGTGAAAAAGTGTATGCTTCGAGCACCGTTCTGGCCGAACTGGCCTAAATACCCCACCCAAGACCGATGCCGGAAATCAAGCCTCGCAAGACCCTGTTCAATCCCGAGCTGCGCCGTCGCGGCATCTACGTGCTGCCGAATCTGTTCACCACCGCGGCGCTGTTCTGCGGCTTCTTCGCCATCGTGCAGGCGATGCAGGGCGGTTTCGAGCAGGCGGCGGTCGCCATCTTCATCGCCATGGTGCTCGACGGCCTCGACGGGCGCGTCGCGCGTCTGACGCGCACGCAGAGCGCCTTCGGCGCCGAGTACGATTCGCTCTCCGACATGGTCTCGTTCGGCGTCGCGCCGGCGCTCGTGATGTACGTCTGGGCGCTCAAGGACATGGGACGGCTGGGCTGGATCGCCGCCTTCATCTACTGCGTCGGCGCCGCGCTGCGCCTGGCGCGCTTCAACACCACGCTGGAAGTGGTCGACAAGCGCTACTTCCAGGGTTTGCCGAGCCCGGCGGCGGCGGCGCTGGTCGCCGGCTTCGTCTGGGTGGTGATCGACAACGGCATGGCCGGCACCGACGTGTCCTGGCTGGCCGCCGTGATCACCGTCTTCGCCGGCGTCACCATGGTGTCGAACATCCGCTACTACAGTTTCAAGGACATCAACCTGCGCAAGAGCGTGCCCTTCGTGGTGGTCGCCGCCATCGCGCTGGTCTTCGCGCTGATGGCGCTGAAGCCGGAAGTCACCCTGTTCGGCTTCTTCGTGGTGTATGCCTTGTCCGGCTACGTGCAGGCCGCCCTGCGCCTCGGCCGCGGCAAGAAGACCACGGTTTCCTGAGTTTTTCCGGGCGCCGTCAGCGGCGCGCGAAGCGTACGCTGAACAGGGCGCCGCCCAGGCCGGGCGATTCCCCTATCGTCACGCTGGCCGCGTGCTGGCCGGCGATCCGGCGCACGATGGCGAGCCCCAGGCCGCTGCCGTCGCTGCCGTTGCCGGGCGCGCGGTAGAAGCGCTCGAACACGCGCGTCCGATCCTCCTCCCGAATCCCCGGGCCGCTGTCCTCCACTTCGAGAAGCGCTCCTTCGCCGTCGCTGCGGCAGCGCACGGTGACCGTGCCGTTGCCCGGCGTATAGCGCACCGCGTTGTCGATCAGGTTGGCGATCAGTTCGCCGAGCAGCAGCGGCGAGCCGTCGACGAAGGCGCTTTCGAGTTCGAAACCGAGGTCGATGTTCTTCGCGATGGCTTGCGCCAGGCAGGGGCCGGCCGCTTCGCGCACGGCCTCGGCCAGATCGACCGGCCCGTAGGCGTCGTGCGTCGCGTCGTCGCGCGGCTCGGCGCGGGCCAGCGCGAGCAGCTGGTGGACGAGGTGGGCGAGGCGCTGCGCGGCGAGCAGAATGCGCTTGAGCTGCGCCGCCTGTTCGCCGGGCGCGCCTTCGGCGTCGCGCAGCGCCAGCTCGGCCTGCGCCTGCAGCGCCGCGATCGGCGTCCGCAGCTGGTGCGCCGCGTCCGAGACGAAGTGCCGCTGGGCGTCCAGCGATTCGCCCAGGCGTTCGAGCAGCTCGTTCAGTTCGTCGATCATCGGCTGGATCTCCTCGGGCAGATCGCGCGCCGCGATCGGCCGCAGGTCGCTCTGCGAACGGTCGGCTAGCTGGCGGCGCAGGTCGTCGAAGGGGCGCAGGCCGGAGCGGATGCCGAACCACACGAGCAGGAGCGTGGCGCAGGCGAGGACGATCTCGGGGACGAGCATGCCGAGCAGGATTTCCCAGACGAGGTTGTTTCTTTTGACCAGGGTTTCGGCGGCGAGGACGATCAGCGGCGTGCCGTCGCGCTCGATGTAGAGGGCCGCGACGCGGATCCGCCGGCCATCGATCTGCGCGTCGAAGAAGGCGCGGTTGTCGTCGCCGCGCGCGCCGGGGGGCGGCGGCAGCGCCTGTTCCCCGGCGATGTGCCCGCCTTCCGGCGTCAGTACCCGGAAGTAGATGCGGTCGTACTTGTCGGTGAGCAGGATTTCGTTCGCCGCCTTCGGCAGGTTCAGGGCAACCCGTCCCTCGTTCATCTTCAACTGGCCGGCGAGCGCCAGCGCCGTGTCGAGCAGGCCCCGGTCGTAGGCGCGCAGCGCGCTGCGCAGCGCGACCGTGTACGCGGTCAGCGCGCTGGCCGCGATGAGCAGCAGCATGGCCGGCAGCAGCCTGCGCAGCAGCAGGCTGCGCAGGCTAGGCCGCCGGCTCATTCGGCTTTTCGAGGTAGTAGCCGAGGCCGCGCACCGTGCGGATGACGATGCCGGCCGGTTCGAGCTTGACGCGCAGCCGCGAGACGAACTTCTCGACGGCGTTCGGCGTGATGTCCTCCTCCCAGCTGTACAGCGACTCCATGATCTGTTCCTTGCTGACGATGCGGTTGGCGCGTGTCGCGAGATATTCGAGCGCCGCCCACTCGCGCGCCGTCAGATCGAGCGGCGCGCCGTCCAGCCAGGCGCGCCGGCCGTTGGTGTCTAGCGTCAGCTTGCCGAGCGTCAGCGTCGGCTCGGGCTGGGCGCGCCCGCGCCGGATCAGCGCGCGCACACGGGCTTCGAGTTCGCTCAGGGCGACTGGTTTGACGAGATAGTCGTCGGCGCCGAGGTCGAGCAGGCGCACGCGCTCTTCGAGCGCCTCGCGCGCGGAGAGGATGAGCACCGGCATGCGCTGCTTGCGCGTGCGCAGGCGATGCAGGACGTCGCCGCCTTCCAGCCCGGGCAGACCGAGGTCGAGGATCGCCAGATCGTAGGTCTGGCTGGCGAGCCAGCTGTCGGCCTGCTTGCCGTCCTCCGCCCAGTCCACGACGTAGCCGGATTGGCGCAGGGCGCGGGTCAGGCCGTCGGCCAGTAGAGAGTCGTCTTCGGCAAGAAGTATTCGCATGGGGGCAAGGGAGGGGGAGAGGGTCAGATAGCAGTCAGTAGCGCTTCCTACAATACCAGCCTCGCATTAGGGAAGGAACTCCATGACGGTAATCGGAAAGCTTTCCGCCCTGCTCGTCGCCCTGTGCGCGGCCTCCTTCGCCTTCGCCCAGGAGGGCGCGCCGGTGCTCCGCCTGTCGCTGGCCGAAGCCGAGTCGCTGTGGGCGACGCACAACCGCGAAGTGCGCCTGGCGCGCAGCGCGGTCAGCGGCGCCGAGGCCGACGTGACGAGCGCCGGGCAGGCGCCCAATCCGCAGGTCTCGCTCAACGTCGCGTCGCTCAGCCCGCAGGAAGGCGTTGGCGGGGGCGGCCTGCGCGACAAGCGCATGGACAGCGTCGTGCGCGTCGAACAGCTGATCGAGCGCGGCGACAAGCGCGAACTGCGCAGCCAGGCCGCCGAGGCGATGCTCAAGGCCAGCCGCGGCGACCTCGACGATACGCAGCGGCAACAGCGCAAGGTGCTGTGGTCGGCCTACTACGATCTGTTGCTGGCGCAGGAAAGGCGCGCCGGCGCCGCGGAAGCGGCGACCCTGTACGGCAAGGGGCTGGCCGCCAGCGACATCCGCTACAAGGCGGGCGATATCTCCGGCGCCGATCTCGGTCGCCTGCGCATCGAGAAGCTGCGCGCCGAGAACGATGCGCGGCAGGCGCAGGCCGACCTCGAAAAGGCGCAAATCGCGCTGGCCTACCTGATCGGGCGCGAAGCGAGCGCGCGCCGACTGGTCGCTGCCGACGCGTGGCCGCAGGACGAGGCCGTGCGCGTTGCGCCGGCCGGTTCCGCCACGCCCGCCCGTCGCGATATTGCGACGACTTCTTCCGTCCCGTTGTCCGAGGCGGCGCTCGCGCAGCGTCCGGATGTCCGCGCGGCGCAGGCGCGGGTCGATGCGGCGGAAAAGGCGCGCGATCTTGCGCGCGCGCTGCGCAAGCGCGATCTCACCGTCGGCGTCCAGTTCGAGCACAACCAGACGAACAGTCCGACCAACAGTTTCGGCGTCGGTGTCAGCGTGCCGCTCTTCCTGCGCCACGAATACCAGGGCGAGATCGCGCGGGCCGAAGCCGACCTGCAGGCGGCGCGCGAGCAGCTCGAGCGCGTGCAGGCGCAAGCCCTGGGCGAGGCCGACCAGGCGCGCGCCGATCTGGACGCCAGCCGCGAGCGCCGTCAGCGCCTCGAATCCGGGGTGCTGGCCGACGCCGAGCGCGTCGCCAAGGGCGCCGAACTGGCGTACGCGAAAGGCGCGATGGGCCTGCTCGACCTGCTCGATGCGCGCCGGACCGCGCGCCAGGTGCAACTCGAAGCGATGGCGGCACGTGCCGACTACGCAAAAGCGGTCGCCGCATGGCGGGCGGCCGTGGCGCAAGGGGATGGAATCAAATGAAGCAAATGAAGCGAACATTCGTACTGAAGGCGGGCGCGCTGCTGCTCGCTCTCGCCGCGCTGGGCGTCGGGATCGCTCGCTACGCCGCGCCGACCGGTGAAAAGGGCACGGTGCCCGCGGCAGCACCGGCGGTCGCCTCGGCGGCGAGCGGCGACGGCCTCAGCCTGCGCTTTGCCGAGGGCGCGCCGCAGCTGGCCTACCTGCGCATCGAGGCGACGGCGGCCTACCCGGTGCCCCTGCTGGAGGCGCTCAACGGGCGCCTGACCTATGACGACAACGTCACGGCGCGGGTGTTTTCCCCCGTCGCCGGGCGCATCCTGAGCCTGCCGGTGCAGGCCGGCGACAGCGTGCGCGCGGGGCAGCCTCTGCTGACGCTCGATGTTCCCGATTACGCCGATCTGCGCAAGGCGGAGTCCGATCGTGCGACCAAGCGCGCCGCTTTCGAACGCGCCAAGGTCCTGTTCGAGAACGAGGTGGTCGCGCGCAAGGATTTCGAGGCGGCGGAGAACGACCTGCGTGCGGCGAATGCGGAAGTCGAGCGTTCCCAGGCGCGCCTGCGCAGCCTGACGCCGCTGGCCGGGCAGGCCGGCTTCGCGCTGCGCGCGCCGCTCGCCGGTGTCGTCACCGAGCGGCAGGCCAGCCCGGCGATGGAGGTGCGTCCCGACCAGTCGAATCCGCTGTTCGTGGTCAGCGATCCCAAACATCTGTGGGCGATCGCCGAACTGCCCGAGAAGGATCTTGCCAAGCTGCGCGTCGGCCAGACCGTGAGCATCGAGGTCGACGCCTATCCGGAGCGCCGCTTCGCCGGGCGGGTGCTGGCCATCGGCGACGTGCTCGACGCCCAGTCGCGCCGCGTGCCGGTGCGCTGCGAGGTGCGCAACGACGAGCGCCTGCTGAAGCCGGAAATGTTCGCCCGCATCACGCCGGAGAGCGAAGGCGAGAAGCTGCCGCGCGTGCCGAACACGGCGCTGGTGACGGAGGGGCTGCACGTTTACGTCTTCGTCGAGAAGGCGCCGGGCCTGATCGGGAAGCGCGAAGTGCGTCTGAGCTTCCGCGGCCATGCGGCGAGCTTCGTCGGCAGCGGCCTGCGCGCCGGCGAGCGCGTGGTGACGACCGGCGCGCTGCTGCTTAACGCCGAACTGGGCGGAGCCTAGGATGCTCGAGCGTCTCGTTACTTTTGCCCTGCAGCAGCGGGTTTTCGTCATCGCCGCGGTCTTCGCGCTGATCGCCGCCGGCTGGTACGCCGTCGAGAACCTGCCGGTCGAGGCTTTCCCCGACGTGCAGGACGTCCAGGTCAACATCGTCACGCAGGCGCCGGGGCAGGCGCCCGAGGAGGTCGAGCGCGGCATCAGCCTGCCGATCGAGCGCGAGATGAGCGGCGTGCCGCGCATGACGCAGCTGCGCTCGGTGTCGATGACCGGCCTGTCGATCGTGACGCTGACCTTTTCCGACAATACCGACGACTACTTCGCGCGCCAGCAGGTGCTCGAAAAGCTCGGTTACGTGAACCTGCCGCCCAATGTGCAGCCGACGCTGGCGCCGCTGACCACGGCGGTCGGCGAAATCTACCGCTACGCGCTCGAGGCGCCGCCCGAGATGCCGCTCTACGAGTTGCGCGCGCTGCAGGACTGGGTGATCCGGCCGGCGTTGCGCCGCGTCGCCGGGGTCGCCGACGTGGTGAGCTTCGGCGGGGCGGTCAAGGAATACCAGGTCAAGGTCGATCCCTACCGCCTGCGCAAATTCGGCGTCAGCATCGACCAGGTCGCGCAGGCGCTCGCCGCGAACAACGCCAACGCGGGCGGCGGCGTCATCCGGCGCGGCGACGAAGGGCTGGTGGTGCGCTCGATCGGTCTGCTCGGCAGCCTGGAAGCCATCGAGCGGGTGACGGTGGCGGTCAACAACGGCAAGCCGGTGCTGGTCGGCGAGGTGGCCGAGGTCGCCGTCGGGCCGCGCGTGCGCTCGGGCATCGTCGCCTTCAACGATGCCGACGATATCGTCGTCGGCATCGTGCAGATGACCAAGGGGCAGAACGCCTCGAAGGTGGTCGCCGCGCTCAAGGCCGAAATCGCCGCGACCGGCGCCAAGCTGCCGCCCGGCGTGCGCCTGCTGCCGATCTACGATCGAACCGAGCTGGTCAAGCACACGGTGCATACGGTGACCGAGAACCTGATCGTCGGCGCCGTGCTGATCGTCGCCATCCTGATCCTCTTCCTGCGCTCCTGGCTGGCCGCCGGCGTGGTCGCGCTGGTCATCCCGCTGTCGCTCCTCACGGCTTTCGTGATGATGCACAGCAAGGGCGTCGCGGCCAACCTGATCTCGCTCGGCGCCATCGACTTCGGGATCATCGTCGACGGCGCCGTCGTGCTCGTCGAGGCGCTGATGGTGCGTCTGGCGCTCGGCAAGGCGGATCAGAATCCCGCGCACCACACGCTGCAATGGCGCATGCAGACGCTCAAGCACACGGCGATCGACATGGGGCATCCGATCATCTTCTCGAAGGCGATCATCATCCTGGCCTTCCTGCCGATCTTCACCTTCGAACGGGTCGAGGGGAAGATCTTCGCGCCGATGGCCTACACGCTCTCCTTCGCCATTCTCGGCGCCATCCTGCTGACGCTGACGCTGATTCCGGCGCTGATTTCCTATTACGTGAAGAATCACGATCTGGCCGAGAAGCACAGCCCGTGGATGCATACACTGCAGGAGCGCTACCGGCGCGCGATGGACTGGGCCGACGGCCGCCGCCGCGCCCTGCTGGCCGCGTCGCTGGCCGTGCTTGCCGTGTCGCTGGTGCTCCTGCCGCAGCTCGGCAGCGAGTTCCTGCCCAAGCTCGACGAAGGCAACATCTGGCTGACCGTGACGCTGCCGCCGGCCACCAACCTGGGCAAGACGAAGGAGGTCGAGCGCGAAATCCGCCGCATCCTGCAGTCCTACCCGGAGGTGACCAAAGTCATCACCCACGTTGGCCGGCCGGACGACGGAACCGACCCCAAGGGGCCGAACAACATGGAGATCCTCGCCGACCTCAAGCCGCGCGGCGAATGGCGCTTCGCCGACAAGGAGAAGCTGATAGCCGACATGACGCGACAGATCGGCGCCATCCCCGGTGTCCCGACCAACTTCTCGCAGGTCATCCAGGACAACGTCGAGGAGTCGATCAGCGGCGTCAAGGGCGAAATCGCGATCAAGATATTCGGCCCCGATCTCGATATCCTCGAGGACAAGGCCGGACAGGTCGTCAATATCGTCCGCGCCATCCGCGGCGCGACCGACGTCGCCGCAATCAAGGTCAGCGGCCAGACCGAGCTCGACGTCGTGCTCGACCCGGCGCGCATGGCGCGTTACGGCATCAAGGCGGCCGACGCCAATGCGACGGTGCAGACGGCGCTGGGCGGCGCGGCGGTGAGCAGCTTCTACGAGGCCGACCGCCGTTACGACATCACCGTCCGCCTGCAGAAGGACTACCGCGACGCCGTCGACGACGTCGCCGAACTGCCGGTCGCGCTGCCGGCCGGCGGCACGGTGCCGCTCGCGGCGATTGCCCGGGTCGAAGTGCGCCAGGGGCCGGCGCGCATCGGCCGCGAGGCCGGCGGGCGCTACGTCGCGGTCAAGGCCAACCTGCTCGGGCGCGACCAGGGCAGTTTCGTCGCCGAGGCGATGGATAAGGTCAAGCAGCAGGTGCGCCTGCCTGCCGCCTACACGATGACCTGGGGCGGGCAGTTCGAGAACCAGCAGCGGGCGACCAAACGCCTCAAGATCATCGTGCCGCTCTCGGTGTTCGGCATCTTCGTGCTGCTGTTCTGGGCCTTCCGCTCGATGCGCTTCGCGCTGCTCGTCCTGTTCATGGTGCCCTTCACCTGGGTCGGCGGCATCGCCGGGCTGGCGCTGGCCGGGCTGCACATGTCGGTGTCGGCGGCGGTCGGTTTCATCGCCGTCGCAGGAATCTCGGTGCAGAACGGCGTGATCATGGTCGAGCAGTTCCTCGCCGGCATCCGCGAAGGGCTGTCGGTGGCGGACGCCGTGCGTCAGGGGGCGGTGGCGCGCCTGCGGCCGATCCTGATGACGGCGCTGATGGCCGGCCTCGGCCTGCTGCCGGCGGCGCTGTCGCACGGCATCGGTTCGGAAACGCAGCGCCCCTTCGCCGTCGTGATCGTCGGCGGCATCGTGTCGGCGACGCTATTTACCCTGCTCCTGCTGCCGCTGCTTTTTCCGGCCCTGTGCAAGACGGAAGACTGAGGCGCACCGGGACGGTCGCCTCGGGTGGCCGCCCCGGCCGCTTGGCCCGGGGCGGAAGCCTCTCTACTTGAAATCGACCGTCATCTGCTCGGCGATGGTCTGCGCGCCGCTCGTTTGCGCGCACAGCCCGACGTAGCGGTCGAAGCGCAGCGGCGGCGCCATGCCTTCGGCGAGCAGGCGGCGGTTGTCGAAGAGCAGGCCGAGTTCGGCGAAATCGCCGTAGGTGCGGATGGCGCGCAGCATGATGCGCTTGTTGCAGCGCCCGAAGTAGTCGTCGAAGTGCGGCCGCATCGCCGCCAGCGCGTCATAGCCGAGCCGGCGGTAGTGGTCGTGGCGCGGCCGCCGGGTGGCCTCGGCCATCGCCGCGTCGATCTGGCGGAAGGAGCACGAGTCGTCCGGTCCCGAGGAGATGTGGTACAGGTCGTTCGCCAGTTGCGGCTTCAGCGCCAGATGCAGCAGCGCGTTGGCGCAGTAGTCGACCGGGATGACGTCGATGCGCTCGTCGAAGTCGCAGGTGAAGCAGCCCATCGCCAGAGCCATGCGGAACACCCAGAAAATGCTGCCCGAAGGCTGGCAGCCCAGCTGCGTATGGCCGACCACGATGGACGGGCGAGCCACGACGAGAGGCAGACCGGGCAGGGCGCGCAGGCGGCGTTCCGCCTCGATCTTGCTCTCCGTGTATTCGACCAGGTGGCGGATGTCGCGGCCCGGGTCGTCCGTCTCGCTGACCGGGCTGCGCGCTTCCGGCCCGCACACCATCGCCGTGCCGACGTGGATGAAGCGCTGTAGTCTGGCCTTGGCGTGCAGGCACTCGGCGAAGTTCACCGTGCTTTCGACGTTGGTCGTCCAGATCAGCGGATTCTTTCCAAAAGAGGCGATCGCCGCGCAGTTGATGACGTGGGTGACTCGCGTCAGCCGCTCGTCGGCGGCGTAGTCGTCGACGTTGCCGAGATCGCCGCAGATGACCTGCGCGAGCGCGAAGCGCCAGAGCTGCGCTTCGGGAACCGAGAAGCGACGCAGGTTGGCGACCAGGCGGGCGAGACCTTCTTCTGGCGACGAGGCGCGGACGAGGAACAGGCAGGAGTCCCAGAGCGGGGTTTCGATCAGCTGCGCCATGACGGCGCCGCCGAGAAAGCCCGAGGCGCCGGTGACGAGGATGTGCGTGGAATTTTTCGTGGAGCTCATGAGCCGGGTGGGAGAGGGAGTGACAATCGGAAATTGCAGGGTTGAAACATCTTGAAATATTTTGCGTCAGGAAGCTGACGTCAAGATGACAAAGCGATGATTTCCCCGCGCCCGGCGCCGCCTTGCCCGCCCTGGGGAAAGCCGATATATTCGGACGGATGAACCATCGTCCGCCCAGCCGCCGCTTTCCGTTGCGCGCCTGGGCCGGAGCGGCCGGTGCGGCGCCCGGCGCGCTGAACCTCTCCCCACGAATTGCGTAGTTGCGGCCGCCCGCCACCGGCGGCGCGCCGCTGCAGGACACTCACATCCGGAGTCTGGAAATGAAGGAACATCTGGTAATTTTCGATACCACCCTGCGCGACGGCGAGCAGAGCCCGGGCGCTTCGATGACCAAGGAAGAAAAGCTGCGCGTCGCCCGCCAGCTCGAACGCATGAAGGTGGACGTCATCGAGGCCGGTTTCGCCGCCGCCTCGCCCGGCGACTTCGATGCGATCCGCTCGATCGCCGAGGTCATCAAGGATTCGACCGTCTGCTCGCTGGCGCGCGCCAACGAGAACGACATCCGCCGCGCCGGCGAGGCGATCCGTCCGGCCGCGCGCGGGCGCATCCACACCTTCATCGCGACCAGCCCGATCCACATGGAAAAGAAGCTGCGCATGACGCCCGACCAGGTCGTCGAGGCGGCGGTCAAGGCGGTGCAGTGGGCGCTCGAATATACCGACGACGTCGAGTTCTCGGCCGAGGACGCGGTGCGCTCGGACATGGACTTCCTCTGCCGCGTCTTCGAAGCGGTGATCAAGGCCGGCGCCAAGACGATCAACGTGCCCGACACGGTCGGCTACAGCATCCCCTCGGTCTGGGGCGAGCGCATGCGCGACCTGATCGAGCGCGTGCCGGGAGCCGACAAGGTCGTCTGGTCGACGCACTGCCACAACGATCTCGGAATGGCCGTCGCAAATTCGCTGGCGGCGGTGCTGGCCGGCGCGCGCCAGGTCGAATGCACGATCAACGGCCTCGGCGAACGCGCCGGCAACGCCTCGCTCGAAGAGGTGGTGATGGCGGTGAAGACGCGCGGCGACCTGTTCCCGGTCGAGACGCGCATCGACACGACGCAGATCGTTCCCGCCTCCAAGCTGATCTCGCAGATCACCGGCTACCCGGTGCAGCCGAACAAGGCGGTGGTCGGCGCCAACGCCTTCGCGCACGAATCGGGCATCCATCAGGACGGCGTGCTGAAGCATCGCGAAACCTACGAGATCATGCGCGCGCAGGACGTCGGCTGGACGCAGAACAAGCTGGTGCTCGGCAAGCACTCCGGGCGCAACGCCTTCAAGACGCGCCTCTCCGAACTCGGCGTCGAACTGGCGAGCGAGGAGGCGCTGAATGCCGCCTTCGCCCGCTTCAAGGAACTGGCCGACAAGAAGCACGAGATTTTCGACGAGGACCTGCAGGCGTTGGTTTCGGACGAGACCGTGACGCCCGCGGACGAGCACTACAAGCTCGTCTATTCGCGCGTCTGCTCGGAAACCGGCGAGACGCCGCAGGCCGCCGTCACGCTGACCGTCGGCGGCGCCGAGAAGAAGGCCAGCGCGCAGGGCGGCGGGCCGGTCGATGCGACCTTTCAGGCCATCGAATCGGTGGCACAGAGCGGTTCCGAACTCCTGCTCTACTCGGTGAACGCGATCACCACCGGCACCGATGCGCAGGGCGAAGTGACGGTCCGCCTGTCGCGCGGCGGGCGCATCGTCAATGGCAACGGCGCCGATACCGACATCGTCATCGCCTCGGCCAAGGCCTATCTCAACGCGCTCAACAAGCTGCACTCCTCGGGCGAGAAGCTCAATCCGCAGGGCGACATCTGAGCGGCGGCAAGACTTCGGAAGGGCGGCCGCGGCCGCCCTTTTTCATTGGGCCGACGGCCGGGTCAGGCGGGCGTAGCCGACGGTGGCGACGAAGAACGCGAGGGACAGCGCCGTCTCGGCGATGGCCAGCCACTGGCCGGTGCCGCTTTCCGTAGTGGCGCGCACGATGCCTTCGCTGAAATAGAGCAGGATCAGCATCGACGCCCACTGGTAGGAGTAGCGGCGCCCGTTCAGGATGCCGAAGAGCGGTGCCAGCAGCGGCAGGCACTTGAGCACCAGCCAGGAGCCGCCCGGCTGCAGCGGCGCGAGGCGCAGCTCCCAGGCGAGGCAAAGGAAGATCAGCGCGATCAGGCTCGTGCAGGCGGTGAGGTAGAAACTGCGAATCATCGAGGGGCAATCCGTGAGGTGGTGAGGGCCGGTCGCGACCGTTCCGCATTGTTTCGGGGCGCGGCGGTGCGTTTGCGCGCATGACGCGCCGGGCGCCGGGGCGGTCGGCGCGCGGAGTGGGAGGGACGGGCGGCGTCGCGATATTATAGCGGTCCTATGCCGATCTCCCTTTTCCGTCTGCGCGCCTTCCTGGCGTGCATCGTGCGCCGTTTCAACGAAGAGAACTTCGATCAGATCAGCGCCAGCCTGGCCTTCACCACGCTGCTCTCGGTCGTGCCGCTGGTCGCGCTGATCGTCAGCCTGGTCGCGATGCTCCCGGTGTTCCCCAGCCTCGTCGAACAGCTCGACCAGGCCCTGGTGCGCAACCTGCTGCCCGAGCGCAGCGCCGGGATGATCGTCAATTACGTCCTGCGCTTTTCCCACAAGGCGGCCAACGTCACCGTGCTCGGCCTGCTCTTCCTGGTGGGAACGGCCTTTCTGCTGCTGTTGACGATAGAGCGCGCCTTCAACCACGTCTGGAAGGTGAGCGAGCCGCGGCCGCTGTGGCGGCGCCTGCGGCTGTACGCCGTGGCCGTGGCGGTCTGGCCGCTGATCCTCGGCGTCGTGGTGGCGGCGATTTCCTACGCCGTCACCACGTCGCTGGGTTTTCTCGACGAGGCGCCCTGGTTCCGCCGCCTGCTGCTGAAAGTCAGCGGCCTCGCGATCCTCGCCCTGTTCCTCGGCGGTCTCTACTACGCGGTTCCCTATACGCGGGTGCGCCTGCGCGACGCCGCCTGGGCGGGCTTTCTGGCGGCGCTCGGCTTCTCGCTGATGCAGAAGGCGTTCGAGCTGTATCTTTCGCACTTCCCTTCGTATCGCGCGGTCTACGGCGCTTTCGCGACGCTGCCGATCTTCCTGATCTGGCTCTACCTGTCCTGGGCGATGGTCCTGCTCGGAGCGCTGGTCGCGGCGACCCTGCCCGAGTTCGGGCGTCCGCCGGATCCGCCGGACGATGCGTCCGAATCCGTGGTTCAGGAGCCGGCGTCGGACTGAATCGTGTAGGTCTCGACGCTGGCGGTCTGCTCTTCGAGGCGGGTGGTGCGCACCTCGCGCACGGCGACGTTCTCCTGCTCGAGCACCAGAACGAGCTTCGTCGGCGGCGCCGGAATCCGGTCGGACGGGACGATCAGCGTTTCCGTTTCGCGCAGGGGAGGCAGTCGGGGCAGAAGCAGTGCGGGGATGAGTTGCGGGGGCTGGCCGCTCGCGCCGTCCGGCCCGAACAGGGCGACTTTGGCGGGCAGCGCGCGCGGGGCGAGAATCTGCAGCCCGAGCTCGAAATGCTCCGGGTTGTCCGAAAGCGCCCAGCGCGCGATGCAGATCTGCCAGCCCTTGGCGGCCTCGGTGCGGATCGCCGCGACGTCGCCGACGGCCAGTTTGCCGGTCTTGCCCGCGACGTGCATGAGCGCGAAACCGTCCGGGCTCTCGTTGGTGATCATCCAGTTCGAAACCTCGGCTGCCGAGCCGTGGCCGTCTTGCAGCAGCTGCCAGAGCTTGTCGAGCCCGCAGCAAAGCACGGCGCGGTAGTTCTGCCGGCGCCGCTGGAAGCGCCGTTTCAGAGGGCTGCCCCAGTAGCCGGCCAGCCGGCGCAGCACGCCGCGCCCCGCGGCGCTCGCAGCGAGGGCAGGCAGGCCGATCTGCGGCGGCGTCTGCCCGGCGTCGAGGGCGGCGAGCTGGCGCCGCAGAAGCGCCGCCAGGCGGTCGCAGGAGAAGAGCAGGGCCTGGGTTTCGGGCGCGGGCGGCTTTCGCGCCCAGGCGAAGCCCGCCGCGTCGCGCAGCGGATCGATCCAGAACAGTCCGCCGGGGTCGTCGCCGATTTCCGTGGCCTCGGCGGCTTCGGCGATCTTCGCGCCGCCGCCGGCGAGCGGCTCGATTTCGTCGGCGAAGCGTTCGAGGTAGGCGGCGATGAAGTCGATTTCGCGCGGCGTGAATGCGCTCGGCTGGGCGCAGCCGATGAGCACGGCGGCATAATAAACGTGCTGCAGCGTGCAGAGCTCGCCCTCCGGCGTCTTTTCCGCGAGCCGCAGGCGTCGGGCCGCGGCGTAGGCGGCGTGCAGCTGTTGCCAGATGCCGATGCCGGCCGGCGCGGCGACCAGATGGCTGATCAGCAAATGCCGGGAGAGGACGTTCAGGCAGCGCCAGAGGCGCCGTTCGGGCGGGTCGCGCAAATCGTGCGCATCGCCGTGCGCCGTTTCGCCGGCCGCCGCCTCGTCGCGCAGCAGCGCGGCCAGCAACTGCAGCGCCGCTTGCGTGCCGCGCACCGTCTGCCGCGTCCTGCGCGGGACCGGCAGTTCGAGCGCGCTCAGCGACGGCGTCAGCTGCTCGACGAGCGCCATGCAGCGCGCGTACAGGAGGTCCTGCGCGCGCGCGAGTTCCCGCGGACTGCCGGCGGCGTCGCGCAGCGCGGCCAAGTGGGCGCGCAGAAGGGGGAGGTCGTCGTCGGCCCGTGCGGCGGGCGGCGTTGCCAGCCAGGCGAACACTGCTTGCAGATCGGCCTGGAGCGGGGTCGCGGCCTCCTCGCCGGCGGAGTCGAAAACGGGGTCGGTCATATCGTCGAGCGGGGCGCCTGGGGCCGGAGAGTGCAGCGCGCATTATACCTGCGGTGCCCGGACGGCGGACGGCGCGCACGACGGCGACGGTCGATTTCAGGGGCTCCGCCGGGCGACGGCGCAATATCGGCTTGTTTTTCCGTGCTTTCTTGTTATAATCCTGCCCTTTTTCTGAATTCGGAAGAGATCACCATGGTTGTCATTCGTCTCGCCCGCGGTGGCGCGAAAAAGCGTCCCTTCTACAATATGGTCGTGGCCGATTCCAGCGCCCGCCGCGATGGCCGTTTCATCGAGCGTATCGGCTTCTACAACCCGGTCGCTTCGGGCAAGGAAGAAGCCCTGCGCATCGCCGCCGATCGCCTGACCTACTGGCAGCAGCAAGGCGCCCAGATGTCCCCGACGGTCGCCCGTCTGGTCAAGCAGTCCGCTGCCAAGGCAGCCTAAGCTGTCGCTCGCCGTGCCTCCGTCCGACGCGGCGCCGGGTTCCGCTGCCGACGCCGCCGCTGATATCGTCGTTCTCGGCAAGATCGTCGGGCCTTACGGAGTGCATGGTGCGGTGAGGGTGCATCCCTTTGCCGACGATCCGCAGGGCTGGGCGCGCCTGTCCCACTGGTGGGTCGGACGCGAAAGCGACGCCCCCGCGCTGTGGCGTCAGGCGAAGCTGATCCGCTGCAAGCTGCATGGCGAGACGCTGATCGCCGAACTCGATTGTATCCCGGACCGCAATGCGTCCGAAACGATGCAGGGGATGTTCGTCGGCGTGCCGCGCGCGGACTTGCCGAAGCCGGGCAAGGATGAGTATTACTGGGCCGACCTGGTCGGTCTGGATGTCGTGAATAGCAAAGGTCAGTCGCTCGGGCGCGTGCTCGGGCTGATCGAAACGCCGGCCAACCATGTGTTGCGGGTCGGCGACGGCGAAAGCGCCGAGCGCCTGTTGCCCTTCGTCGAGTCCGTCGTGCTCGACGTCGATCTGCCGGCGCGCAGCATTCGTGTCGAATGGGAAGCGGATTGGTGAACCCGGTCGGGCGTTTTGCCGCCGACGTGGTGACGCTGTTTCCCGAAATGTTTGCCGCAATCGCCCAGTCGGGCGTCACGCGGCGGGCGCTGGAGGAAGGGCGTTGGACTCTGGATTTCCAGAATCCGCGCGATTTCACCAGCGACAACCATCGCACGGTCGACGATCGTCCTTACGGGGGCGGACCGGGCATGGTGATGATGCCGGGGCCGCTGGAGGCGGCGATCGGCGCGGCGAAGGCGCGCCAGGCTAAAGCCGGCGTGACGCGCAGCCGCGTGATCTATCTCTCGCCGCAGGGCGCGCCGCTGACGCACGAACGCGTGATGCGGCTGGCGCAGGGCGACGAGGGCGTCGTGCTGCTGTGCGGCCGCTATGAGGGCGTCGACGAGCGTTTGATCGAGCGTTGCGTCGATGAGGAAATTTCGATCGGGGATTTCGTGCTTTCGGGCGGCGAAATTCCGGCGATGGCCTTGCTCGACGCCGTCGTCAGACAGTTGCCGGGCGTTCTCAACGACGCCGAGTCGGCACAACAGGATTCGTTTGTCGCGGGCTTGCTGGACTGCCCGCACTATACGCGGCCCGAGGAATACGAAGGCCAGCGGGTGCCGGACGTGCTGTTGTCCGGTCACCACGAGCAGATTCGCCGTTGGCGCTTGAAGCAGGCGCTGGGGCGGACGTGGCGGCGGCGCCCCGAGCTGTTGGCGGGGCGTTCGTTGTCGAAAGAGGAAACGCAACTCCTGGGGCAGTTTCAGGAGCAATGCGGTCAGGAAAACAAAGCGTAATTTCGCTTAAACGGAGTTTTAAAATGAATCTGATCCAGCAACTCGAGCAAGAAGAAATCGCCCGTCTGGGCAAGACCATTCCCGAATTCGCGCCGGGCGACACCGTCGTCGTCCAGGTCAAGGTCAAGGAAGGCACGCGCGAGCGTCTGCAGGCTTACGAAGGTGTCGTCATCGCCAAGCGTAACCGCGGTCTGAACTCCAACTTCGTCGTGCGCAAGATTTCGTCCGGCGAAGGCGTCGAGCGTACCTTCCAGACCTACTCGCCGCTGGTTGCCGCGATCGAGGTGAAGCGCCGCGGCGACGTGCGTCGCGCCAAGCTCTACTACCTCCGCGAGCGTTCGGGCAAATCCGCGCGCATCAAGGAAAAGCTGGTCCGCAAGCAGCAGGCCTGATCGCCGGCGGCAAGCGCTGCAAAAAAAGAACGGGGCGGTGTCGCAAGACACCGCCCCGTTTTCATTGCGGCCCCGTCCAGGCGGCCGGCGCGGAATTCAGCGCTTGACGTTCTCGATCAGTGCGTAGGCCGAGTGGTTGTGGATCGACTCGAAGTTCTCGGATTCGACGGTGTAGGCGTCGACCCGGGCTTCGGCGTTGAGGCGGGCGGCGACGTCGCGCACCATGTCCTCGACGAATTTGGGATTGTCGTAGGCGCGCTCGGTGACGTACTTCTCGTCCGGGCGCTTGAGCAGGCCGAAGAGTTCGCACGAGGCTTCGCGCTCGACGAGTTCGACGACTTCCTCGATCCACAGATGCCGGTTGATGCGTACCGTGACCGTCACGTGCGAGCGCTGGTTGTGCGCGCCGTACTCCGAAATCTTCTTCGAGCAGGGGCAGAGGCTGGTCACCGGTACGACGACCTTGATCGTCGATTCGATCTTCCCGTGGTTGATCTCGCCGATCAGCGTCACGTCGTAGTCCATCAGGCTCTGCACGCCGGAGATCGGGGCGGACTTGTTGATGAAGTAAGGAAAATTCATCTCGATGTGGCCGGTTTCGGCCTCGAGCTTGTGCACCATGTCGCGCAGCATGGCGGGAAAGTTCTCGACCGAAATTTCGCGTTCGTGGCTGTTCAGAATCTCCACGAAGCGCGACATGTGCGTGCCCTTGAAGTTGTGCGGCAGGCCGACGTACATGTTGAACACGGCGATCGTGTGCTGCGCGCCGCTCGACTTGTCGAGCACCTTCACGGGGTGGCGGATCGACTTGATCCCGACCTTGTTGATGGCGATCTGTCGCGTGTCGGCAAAGCCCTGGACGTCGGGCATGGCGGTGTGTTGCGGGGTCTGGGGTGCGTTCATTGCTGTTCCTGATCGTTATTCTGTTTCGGCGGGCGATGGCTTAGGTGCCGAAGGCGCGGTTTTCGGCCTGCTGCGTCGAAGCGTCGCGGGCGGCGCGGACGATTCCGTCGCGGTCCAGTCCGACTTCGGCCAGCAGCAGCGCCTGGTCGCCGTGGTCGATGAAGCGGTCGGGCAGTCCGAGGCGAACGAGTCGCGCCGAACTGCCGATTTCCTCGAGAACGCGGGCGACTTCGGAGCCGGCGCCACCGATCACGGCATTTTCTTCGACGCTGATCAGCAAGGAATGTTCCCGCGCCAGTTCGGCGATCAGCGCGCGGTCGATCGGTTTGACGAAGCGCATGTTGGCCACCGTCGCGTCGAGTTCGTCGCCTGCCGCGAGCGCCGGCGTCAGCATGCTGCCGAAGGCGAGCAGGGCGACGTCCTTGCCGCGCCGGCGGATTTCCCCCTTGCCCAGGGGGAGGGCGGTCAGCGCGCGGTCGATGGCGGCGCCGGGGCCGGAGCCGCGCGGGTAGCGCACGGCGCTCGGGCCGTCGATGCGGTAGGCGGTGGTCAGCATCTTGCGGCATTCGTCCTCGTCGGCCGGGGTCATGACCACCATGTTCGGAATGCAGGTCAGGAAGGAGATGTCGAAGGTGCCGTGATGCGTCGGCCCGTCGGCGCCGACCAGGCCGCCGCGGTCGAGCGCGAAGACGACCGGCAGGTTCTGCAGGGCGACGTCGTGCACCAGCTGGTCGTAGCCGCGCTGCAGGAAGGTCGAGTAGATGGCCAGCACCGGGCGCAGGCCCTCGCAGGCGAGTCCGGCAGCGAAGGTCACGGCGTGCTGCTCGGCGATTCCAACGTCGTAGTAGCGCTCGGGATAGAGTTCGGCGAAGCGCACCAGGCCGGAGCCTTCGCGCATCGCCGGCGTGATGCCGACCAGTTTCGGATCGGCGGCGGCCATGTCGCACAGCCAGTCGCCGAAGATCTGCGTGTAGCTCGGCTTGCCGCTGCCGCTTTTGCCGTCCTTGGCGCCTTCGATGCCGATTTCCGGCTGGAATTTCGAGACGCCGTGATACAGGATGGGGTCGGCTTCGGCGAGTTTGTAGCCCTGACCCTTCTTGGTGATCACGTGCAGGAACTGCGGGCCCTTGAGCTTCTTGATGTTCTGCAGCGTCGGCACCAGCGAGTCGAGGTCGTGGCCGTCGATCGGGCCGATGTAGTTGAAGCCGAGCTCTTCGAACAGGGTGCCCGGCGTCAGCATGCCCTTGACGTGCTCTTCGGCGCGCTTGGCGAACTCGAGCAGCGAGGGCGCGACGCCGAGGACCTTCTCTCCGGCCTTGCGTGCCGCGTTGAAGGTGCTGCCGGAAAACAGGCGGGCGAGGTATTTGTTCAGCGCGCCGACCGGCTGCGAGATCGACATGTCATTGTCGTTGAGGATGACGAGCATGTCGGCGTCGGCAACGCCGGCGTTGTTCAGCGCTTCGAACGCCTGCCCGGCCGACATCGCGCCGTCGCCGATGATGGCCACCGTCTTGCGCGCTTCGCCCTTGATCTTGGCGGCGAGCGCCATGCCGAGCGCGGCCGAGATCGAGGTCGACGAGTGGCCGACGCCGAAGGTGTCGTACTCGCTTTCGCTGCGCTTGGGGAAGCCGGAAATGCCGCCGTGCATGCGCAGCCGGTCCATGCCCGCGCGCCGCCCGGTGAGCACCTTGTGCGCGTAGGTCTGGTGGCCGACGTCCCACACCAGGCGGTCGCCCGGCGTGTCGAACACGTAGTGCAGGGCGACGGTCAGCTCGACCGTGCCGAGGTTGGACGAGAGGTGTCCGCCCGTTTTGGCGACCGATTCAACGAGAAAGCTGCGCAATTCCTCGGCCAGCTGCGGCAACTGGCGGCGTTCGAGCTGGCGCAGGGCGGCCGGATCGGTGATGGTGTCGAGCAGGGGAAAGGCGGTCATGGGTGTGCTGGGTCGGGCGGAGCCGAGCCGTGCCTAGAACTTGCGGTGAGTGATGAAATCGGTCAGCTCGATCAGACGCTGGCCGTGCGCGCCGAAGACGGCGAGTGCGGCGAGCGCCTGCGCGCGCAAATCGGCGGCGAATTCGCGGGCGCGTTCGAGGCCGAGCAGGCTGACGTAGGTCGGCTTGTCGGACGCCGCGTCCTTGCCGGCGGTCTTGCCGAGCGTCGCCGTGCTGGCGGTGCAGTCGAGAATGTCGTCGACCACCTGGAAGAGCAGTCCGACGCGCTTGGCGAAGCGGTCGAGGGCGTCGCGCTGCGCGGCGTCGAGCGGGGCGCCGCTCAGCGCGCCGAGCAGCACCGCGGCGCGGATCAGCGCGCCGGTCTTGAGCGCGTGCATCAACTCGAGTTCCGGCTGCGTCAGCGCCTGGCCGACCGAACCGAGGTCGATCGCCTGGCCGCCGGCCATGCCGCAGGAGCCGCTGGCGTGGGCGAGCAGGCGCACCAGTTCGAGCTGTTGCGCGGCGTCGTCGCCGGCGTCGCGGGCGAGCAGGTCGAAGGCCAGCGACTGCAGGCTGTCGCCGACCAGCAGGGCGGTCGGCTCGTCGTACTCGACGTGGCAGGTCGGCCGGCCGCGGCGCAGCGTGTCGTCGTCCATGCACGGCAAATCGTCGTGCACCAGCGAATAGACGTGGATCATTTCGACGGCGCAGGCGACGGTCCGCAGGCGTTCGGCCGTTGCGCCGCTCAGTTCGCCGGCGGCGAAGGCGAGCAGCGGGCGCACGCGCTTGCCGCCGCCCAGCGTAACGTAGCGCATGGCCTGATGCAGGCGGGCGGGGATCGCCTCGGCCGGCGGCAGGGCGGCCGACAGCGCGGCCTCGACCTGCGCCTGCACGGCGCGCATCCAGTCGGGGAAGGGCGCTGCGGCGTGCGCCGCGCCCGCTTCGCCGCCGCTCAAGGCGCGTCTCCGTTGCCGGCGGCAAAGTCCCGCAGGCTGCCGTTTTCGAGAATCTGGACCTGATGCTCGGCGTCGCCGAGCTGTTGCTGGCAGTGCTTGAGCAGCTCGGTGCCGCGGCGATAAGCGGCGAGCGATTCTTCGAGCGGAAGGCGGCCGCCTTCCATGTTTTGGACGATCTGTTCGAGTTCGGCGAGGGCCGCCTCGAACTTCAGTTCGCCGGCCGTGCCGGCGCGATGCGCGGCGCCTTCGGGTGCGGGGTTTGCAGTATTGGATCGTGCCATGATGAGAGGCCGGGAAAACGGCCAAAGGAAACGGTCAAAAATAGCGTAAGAAGGGGCTTCTGGTCAAATGGAAAGGCGGCTAGAATGCCCGTCTTCTCAATTTTCTGCCCCCTTTGCCTGCCCGGAGGAGTGGAATGTCCGACATCGCATCCACAGCCAAACTCGAGCCCGCAGTTTCACAGCTGCCGGTGAACTGGTATTTCGACGAAAAGATCTTCGAGTTGGAGAAGAAGCTTCTCTTCGATGCCGGTCCGGGTTATGTCGGACACGAACTGATGGTTCCCGAGCTCGGCGACTACCGCTCGCTCGAATGGCTCGACCACAGCAAGATGCTGATCCGCAACGACGATGCGGTGTGGCAGATGTCGAACATCTGCCGCCACCGGCAGGCGATCATGCTGCAGGGCTCCGGCAAGGCGAACAATATCGTCTGCCCGATCCATCGCTGGACTTACGACACGGGCGGCGAGCTGATCGGCGCGCCGCACTTTCCGCAGAATCCCTGCCTGCACCTCGGCAAACGCAAGATGGAGAGCTGGAACGGCCTGCTGTTCGGCGGTCCGCGCTCGGCGCAGGCCGATCTGGCCGGCATGAACGTGGCGCACAAGCTCGATTTTTCGGGCTACAAGCTCGACAAGGTCGAAATCCACGAGTGCAATTACAACTGGAAGACCTTCATCGAGGTCTATCTCGAGGACTACCACGTCGTTCCGTATCACCCCGGGCTCGGCAATTTCGTCACCTGCGACGATCTGTCCTGGCAGTTCGGCGAGTGGTACTCGGTGCAGCAGGTCGGCGTCACCTCGCTGCTCAAGTCCGGCTCCAAGCCCTACGAGCGCTGGCAGAAGGCCGTGCGCGACTACTACGGCGAGGACAAGCCGGCGCAGGGCGCGATCTGGCTGACCTACTACCCGAACATCATGGTCGAATGGTATCCGCACGTGCTCGTCGTCTCGACGCTGATCCCGACCGACGTGAACAAGACGACCAACGTCGTCGAGTTCTACTACCCGGAGGACATCGTTCTCTTCGAACGCGAGTTCGTCGAGGCCGAGCAGGCCGCCTACATGGAAACGGCGATCGAGGACGACGACATCGGCGAGCGCATGGACCGCGGCCGCCTGGCGCTGCTGAAGGACGGGCGCAACGAGGTCGGCCCCTACCAGTCGCCGATGGAAGACGGTATGCAGCACTTCCACGAGTTCTACCGGCGCATCCTCGAGCCGCACCTTTGATTCGGGTGCGGGGCGCGGGCAGTCGGGAGCCGGGCGGGCGCCTCGCGCCGCCCGCCTGCTGACCTTCCCTTCCCGCCCCATGCAATCCCTGTGGATGATCGTCGCCAGCTTCTGCTTCGCCTGCATGGGCGTTTGCGTGAAGCTGGCCGCCGATGACTTCTCGGCGCCCGAGATCGTCTTCTACCGCAGCGCCATCTCGCTGTGCTTCATGTTCGCGCTGATGCGCCTGCGCGGCGTGCCGATCGCGACGCCGCACTGGCGCTTCCAGCTGCAGCGCTCGACCAGCGGTTTCTTCTCGCTGCTGCTCTATTTCTACGCGATCGCCCTGCTGCCGCTGGCCACCGCCGTGACCCTGAGCTACACCTCGCCGCTCTTCCTTGCCCTCTATCTCGTCTGGTTCGGCCGGCAGCGCCTGCGCGGCGGCATGCTCGGCGCGCTCCTGCTCGGTTTCGTCGGCGTCGTCATGCTGCTGCGCCCGACGCTGCACGCCGACCAGCTGGTCGGCGGACTGGTCGGCCTCGGCGCCGGCATCCTTGCCGGCCTGGCCTATTACAACGTGCGCGAACTCGGCGCGCGCGGCGAAACCGAGTCGCGCACGGTGTTCTATTTCTCGCTGCTGTCCACCGTGGCCAGCGTGCCCTGGATGGCAGTCCAGGGTTTCCACGCCGTCGATCTGCGCTCCGGACTGCTGCTGCTCGGGGTCGGCGTTTTCGCCACGCTCGCCCAACTGGCGATGACGCGCGCCTACCGCCGGGGCAAGACGCTCGTTGCCGCCAGCCTGGCCTATTCCACGGTCGTCTTCGCCAGCCTGTTCGGCATGCTGTTCTGGGCGGAAAAGCTGCCGCCGGAGGCCTGGCTGGCGATCGGCCTGATCGTCGCCAGCGGCATGGCGGCCAGCCGCTTCTCGCGCGCCAATCCGGCCGAGCAGGATTAGCGCCCAGTAATGCTAAACTGAAAAAAACCAACAACCGGAGCCATCATGATCGTTACCGACCACCAGCCGAACCGTGTAGACGTAACCGTTTTCGGCGAGTTCACGCTGGCCGACTACAAGGAATTCGAAGAGCTCATCAATTACAAGATCAAGTTCGAGGGGCCGGTCGACCTCTACTTCGATCTGCGCCAGATGGCCGACTTCACGCTCGACGTGGCGTGGGAGGAACTGGTCTTCTCGCGCTCGCACGCCAACGACTTCAAGCGCATCGCCGTCGTCACCGACAGCCAGTGGGTGACCTGGAGCGCCTGGCTGTCGCAGATTTTCGTGCGCGCCGACATGCGCATCTTCGACGACGAACTCGAAGCGCGCGCCTGGCTGAGCGAAGCGGACGAACCCGCGTGAGTTTCACGACGCTGGTCGACGGCGCGACGCTCGCCGCGCATCTCGACGATGCCGGCTGGCGCGTCTTCGACTGCCGCCACCAGCTCGCCGATCCGGCGGCCGGCGAGGCGGCCTACGCTGCCGGCCACCTGCCGGGCGCAAGCTTCCTGCACCTCGACCGCGACCTTTCCGGGCCGACGACCGGCAGCAACGGCCGGCATCCGCTGCCCGATCCGCAGCGCCTTGCCGCCCGGCTGGCGGCGGCCGGCGTCTCGAACACGACGCAGGTCGTCGCCTACGACGACGTCGGCGGGATGATCGCCGGCCGCCTGTGGTGGCTGCTGCGCTGGCTCGGGCACGAGCGGGTGGCCTTGCTCGACGGCGGCATCCAGGGCTGGCAGGCCGCGGGGCGACCGCTCTCCCGCGCGGTGCCGCAGCCGGCGCCCGCCGTGTTCGCGGCGGCGCCGCGCGACTGGGTGGTGGATGCCGAGACCGTGCTCGCCAACCTCGACGGCGGCGAGCTGTGCGTCGTCGATGCGCGCAGCCCGGACCGTTTCCGCGGCGAGAACGAAACGCTGGACCGGGTCGGCGGCCACATTCCCGGCGCGCGCAACCGTTTCTTCCGCGACAACCTCGATGCCGACGGCTGCTTCCGGCCGGCCGCCGAGCTGCGCCGCGAGTTTTCCGCCCTGCTCGCCGGCGTCGCTCCGGCGCAGGTCGTGATGCAGTGCGGCTCGGGCGTCAGCGCCTGCCACAACCTGCTGGCCATGGAAATCGCCGGCCTGCCCGGCGCCAGGCTCTACGCCGGCTCGTGGAGCGAATGGTGCAGCGATCCGGCGCGGCCGGTCGCCGCGTAGTTTTTCCTCCGGCGGTCAACCCGCGGCGGGATGACGCGTTCATCGGAATGACCCGCGAATATCTCGTGGTCGAAAGGGGCCGCTCGAACGGCCCCGTCATTTCCAACAGAGAGGAACAAAAATGAAGCTGATTACCCTGCTGATCGCCGCCGTGTTCGCCACCGGTTCCGCTTTCGCCGCCGACGCGCCGGCGCCCGCCGCTGCTCCGACGGCTCCGGCCGCAACGGCGGCTCCGGCTGCCGAGCCTACGGCCAAGCCGGTCAAGGCCAAGAAGGCGAAGAAGCACAAGAAGGCGAAGAAGGCCGAAGCCGCTCCGGCGACCGAAGCCGGCAAGTAATTTCCGCCGCTGCGTCAGGCAAGGAAAAACAGGGCTTCGGCCCTGTTTTTTTTTGGAGGCGGCGCGCCGTCTGCCTGCGCGGCGCGGCGGGCCGGCGGCGTTCCCGGAACTCCGCCCGCGGGCGGGGTCAAATAAGTATCCGCCGCCGCCGCTCCCGCGTCGTCCAGCCCTTCGGCCCGGTTTGCGGGGAAGCGCGTCGTGCCGGGCGGAAAAAGGAGCGTCATCATGTCGATTCCCAATCTTCCCGCAATGTTCATCTCCGAAACGACCGGCTGGGGCGAGTTGGCCCGCCTGCATCCGCCGGTCACCAAGCTCTTCCTGCGGCTGGTCGTGCCGATGTCGATCGTGCCGCCGGTGATGTACGCCTACTCGGAGTTGATCCATCCCGGTCGCGTCTTTCCGCTGTCGGTGCCGGCGCTGACCGCGACGCAGCTGTTGGTGTCCGGCGCCGTGCTGTTCGCCGTGCAGCTGGCCATGGTGTCCTTCATGGCCATGCTGATCCGCCGCATGTGCATGGCGCGCGATCACGATCCGGCCTTCGAGGAAGCCTACGCGCTGGCTGCCGTGGCGCCGGTGCCCCTGTGGCTCTCGTCGCTGGCGCTGTTCGTTCCGAGCCTGTGGTTCAACGTCGGCGTCGTCACGCTGGCCTGGGTCGCCTCGCTGGCGCTGATCCGGCACGGCGTGCGCCCGTTGCTCGGGGTGAGCGACGCGCAGAAGGCGCACTACATCTCCAATCTGGTCAGCCTGGCCGGCGTCGGAGCCTGGATCGCGCTGCTGGTCGTCTCCGGCGAGATTCTCAGCCTGCTGCTCGGCTGAGCCGGGACGTCAGCTTTCGAGGGCGGGCAGCAGGTGGGTCCGCCACAGCGCGTCGGCGAAGCGCCGGCGGAAGAAACCGAAGTGGCCGATGCGCCCGACGCCGATCTCGCGCGGCACGATGCGCGTCATGGTGCGCGCCGCGCCGGTGTAGAAGGCGTGGATCGACTCGGTGTTGCGCGCCGACATGAACTCGTCGTCGGTGAAAGACAGCGAAACGATGGGCGTCGCGACCGCCGCGTACAGGCGGCGCACCGCTTCGCCCTCGACACCGACCGCGTAGTCGCGGTCGAGGCACCAGCGCCGCCATTGCGCCATGACGCCGCGCGGCAGATCGCCGACCTTGCGCAGGCGGCGGCCGGGGAAGTAGCCGAACAGCGGCAGCGCGAGCGGCACGACGAAATACCACAGCCACCAGACGTAGCAGCGCAGCGTCCAGGTGTTCTCGCGCCAGTAGCCGCTGCCGGTGGCGATCGTGATCGCCTTGGCGAGCCGCGTGTGCTGCGGGCAGAAGGGCAGGATCTGACCGCCCAGGCTGTGTCCGATCCAGTACAGCGGCAGGCCGGGGAAGCGTTCGGCGAGCGCGTCGAGCGCGGCGCCGCAGTCGAGGCTGCCCCAGTCGACGAGGTCGGCGCGCAGGCCGCGCAGGCTGCCGCGCCGCGAATGCCCCATGCCGCGATAGTCGAAGGTGGCGACCGCGTAGCCCTGTTCGGCGAGCCAGTCGGCGAAGGCGCCGTAATAGTCCTGGCCGACGCCCATGGCGGGGACGATCAGCACGGCGCCGCGCGCGCCGCCGCTTTCGTTGCGGGGCGCGTGGAAGCGGGCGGCGAGGACGGTGCCGTCGCTCGCGGTGATGGATTCGACGGGGCGGCGATGCGCGTGCGTCATGGCGTCGTCCGTCTCTCCGGCGTCGCCGGGATTGCCGTCGTTTCGGGGGGCTTCGGCGCGCGCCCGAGCAGCAGGGCGATGCAGGATTCGGCGAGTTCGTCGAGCGACAGCGGGCCGTCGGCGCGGTACCACTGCGTCGTCCAGTTGAGCATCCCGAACAGCAGCAGGCGGGTCGGCGGCGCTGCGCTGGCGAGCTTGCCGGCCGCCGCCAGTTGCTCGAGCACGTCCTGCCAGGGGCGCTGGTAGCTGTCGAAAGCGGCGGCGATTTCGGCGCGCTCGGCGGCGTCGAGCGCGCGCGTCTCGCCGAGCAGCATCGGCGCCGGGCATTCGCCTTCGAGCAGATTGCCGAGGTGGGCGCGCACCATCGCGTGCAGGCGCGCCTCCGGGTCGGCGATCGCCGCCGTGGTCGCGCGCAGGCGCTCGGCGCCGGCTTCGAGGCCGCCGATCATCGCCGCCTTGAGCAGTTCCTGCTTGCTGCGGAAGTGGTAGAAGGGGCTGCCCGAGCGCATGCCGACGGCGTCGGCGATGTCGCGCGTGGTCGTCGCGTCGAAGCCCTTTTCGACGAACAGGCGCGCCGCCGCGCGCAGCAGTTCGCTGCGCCGGCTGGCGTCCGGGGCTTGGGGTTTGCGGCCGCGCGCCACGGCCTACAGCGCGGCGGCCAGGCGCGTGCCCTGGTCGATGGCGCGCTTGGCGTCGAGTTCGGTCGCGACGTCGGCGCCGCCGATCAGCGAGAGCGGGACGTTCGCCGCGCGCAGGCCGGCTTCGAGTTCGCGGCGCGGCTCCTGACCGGCGCAGATCACCACGGTGTCGACGGGCAGGCACTGCGCCTGCCCGTCGACCGTGATGTGCAGGCCGGCGTCGTCGATCCGCTCGTAATTGACGCCGGAGAGCATGGCGACGCCGCGCTTCTTGAGCAGGGTGCGGCGGATCCAGCCGGTCGTCTTGGCCAGCCCGTCGCCGACCTTGCTCGCCTTGCGCTGCAGCAGCCAGACCTGGCGCGGCGCGGCGTCGTCGTGCGGCGCCTTGAGGCCGCCGCGCGCGGCGTAGGCGGTGTCGATCCCCCATTCGTCCTGGAAGCGCGTCAGCTCGTCCTTGCCGTCGTGCGCGTGGGTGAGGAATTCGCCGACGTCGAAGCCGATGCCGCCGGCGCCGATCACTGCGACGCGCTGGCCGGCTTCCTTGCGGCCCTCGATCAGGTCGATGTAGCTCGTCACCTTGGGGTGGTCGATGCCGGGTAGGGCGGGCGAGCGCGGCACGATGCCGGTGGCCAGCACGACGTGGTCGAAGCTGGAGAGATCGGCGGCTTCGACGCGCCGCCCGAGTTTCAGCGCGACGCCGGTCTTTTCCAGGCGGTGCTTGAAGTAGCGCAGCGTTTCGTTGAACTCCTCCTTGCCCGGGATGCGCCGGGCAAGGTTGAACTGGCCGCCGATCACCGACGCCGCGTCGAACAGCGTGACGGCATGGCCGCGCTCGGCGGCGGTGGCGGCGCAGGCCATGCCGGCCGGGCCGGCGCCGACGACGGCGACCTTCTTCGGCGCGGCGGCCGGTGCGACGACGAGTTCGGTTTCGTGGCAGGCGCGCGGATTGACCAGACAGGAGGTCAGCTTGCCGTTGAAGATGTGGTCGAGGCAGGCCTGGTTGCAGGCGATGCAGGTGTTGATCTCGTCGGCGCGGTCGGCCGCCGCCTTGTTCACGAAGTCGGCGTCGGCGAGGAAGGGGCGCGCCATCGAGACCATGTCGGCGCAGCCGGAGGCGATCACGTCCTCGGCGACCTGCGGCGTGTTGATGCGGTTGGTCGTGATCAGCGGAATCCTCACTTCGCCCATCAGGCGCTTGGTGACCCAGGTGAAGGCGGCGCGCGGCACCATCGTGGCGATCGTCGGGATGCGCGCCTCGTGCCAGCCGATGCCGGTGTTGATGATCGTCGCGCCGGCGGCCTCGATGGCCTTGGCCAGCGCGACGATTTCGTCCCAGGTGCTGCCGCCCTCGACGAGGTCGAGCATCGACAGGCGGAAGATGATGATGAAGTCGGTGCCGCAGGCTTCGCGCACGGCGCGCACCGTTTCGACGGCGAAGCGGATGCGGTTTTCGAAGGAACCGCCCCAGCCGTCCGTGCGGAAGTTGGTCTGCTGCGCGATGAATTCGTTGATCAGATAGCCTTCCGAGCCCATCACCTCGACGCCGTCGTAGCCGGCGAACCGGGCGAGCCGGGCGCAGTTGGCGTAGTCGGCGATGGTGCGCAGGATGTCGTCCTCGCTCATCTCGCGCGGACGGGCCGGCGAGATCGGCGCCTGCACGGCGGACGGCGCGACGGCGCCGCGATGGTAGGCGTAGCGGCCGGTGTGCAGGATCTGCATGGCGATCTTGCCGCCTTCCTTATGCACGGCGTCGGTGATCTTGCGGTGCTTTTCGGCGTGCGCCTCGTCTTCGAGCGCCGCCGCGCCGGGCATCACCACGCCGTCCTGATTGGGGCCGATGCCGCCGGTGACGATCAGCCCGACGCCGCCGCGCGCGCGCTCGGCGTAGAAGGCGGCGAGGCGCGAGAAGCCCTTCGGCGCTTCTTCCAGCCCGGTGTGCATGGAGCCCATCAGGACGCGGTTCTTCAGCGTCGTGAAGCCGAGGTCGAGCGGGGCGAGCAGGTGCGGGTAGGGGCTGCGGTGCGGTGCGTTCATGTGGCGGTCTCCGTTTATCCGTCGTGGCGGGTTGATTATTAATTAAGCAAGCAAGCGCTTGGTTAATTATTTTTCAGACGCCCGGAAATTGCAAGCGGAATGATGCGGGCGGCGGAAACGGCTAGTGAGAGACGAGCGGTGAAAACGGGCGGGGAAAACGCTTGGCAGGGAGCGCGGGCCGCGGGCGACGGAAGCTCACGCCTGCGCGCCGGCGCAGGCGCGCAGGGCCGCGAGGTCGACGATCTCGATGCCGCCGCGCTGCAGGCGCAGGATGCCCTGCGCCGCGAGGTCGCGCAGGATCTGGTTGGTCGTCTGGCGCGACAGGGCGACCATCAGCGCGAGCTGGTCCTGCGGGATGCGGATCAGCGGCCGGCCGGCCGCGCCGCCCTCGCCGTAGCCTTCGGCGATCATCGCCAGGCGCTGCGTGAGGCGCATCGGCGCGGGCATCAGCGTCATCCCTTCGAGGGCGACGAAGGCGAGGCGCAGTTTGTCGGCGAGCAGCAGGCCGAGGTCGCGCCAGTATTCGGGATGCGCGCGCAGCAGGGCGTTCAGCGCGGCCTGCGGCACCTGCAGCAGGGTGCAGGCGTCCACCGCCCAGGCGTCGTGCGTGCGCGGGCCGCCGTCGAACAGCGCGATCTCGCCGAACCAGGCCGGCGGTTCGAGGAAGAGGAGCAGGGCTTCCTTGCCCGATTCGGCGACGCCGCTCACGCGCAGCGCGCCGTCGAGCACGCAGTAGAGGCCGTCGGCCGCGTCGCCGCGCGCGAACAGGCGCTCGCCGCCGGCCAGCCGGCGCACGACGGCGGCGTCGAGCAGCGCGTCCTGCAGTGCCGGCGCGGCGCTGCGGAACCAGCGGCCGCCCCGCAGCAGCGGCAGGTGGGCATCGCGGGCGTCGGGGCTGAGGCGGGCGGCGTTCGGCATGGCGACTCCTGGGTTTCTGGGTCTCGGATGCCGCCGATTATCCGTCCTTATCCGGTGACGCGGCGGGCGATCGCGCGCGCCGCCATGCGCAGGCGCTGGGCCAGCGGGAAGCGCCGGAAGTTGGTCCTCACCGCGCCCTGCGTAAAGGCCGTGCGCTTGGTGTAGTCGATGGCGACATCGACGATGACCGGGCCGCCGCGCGCCGCCGCCTCGCGCGCGGCGGCGATGGCGACCGCGCAGTCGCCGTCGCTTGAAAGCGCGACGTAGTGGGCGCCGGTGGCGGTGGCGACGCCGGCGATGTCGAGCGCGCCGAGCGCGGTGCACGGCTTGCGGTTGTAGGGGATTTCCTGCGCCTGCGCGATCTGCGACAGCGCGCCGTCGTTGAAGACGAAGTAGACGATGCCGAGGCCGAGGCGGGTCGCGGTGACGATCTCCATGCAGGTCATCTGGAAGGCGCCGTCGCCGACGATGGCGAACACCTCGCGCGCCGGATTGGCGAGGCGCGCGCCGATCGCCGCCGGAACGGCGTAGCCCATGGCGTTGAAGTCGGTCGGCACGATCAGTGCGCCGCTCGTGCGCACCGGGAAGAGTTCGGCGGTCAGGTAGGTGTGGTTGCCGTCGTCGACGACGGCGATCGCGTCGTCGGGCAGCGCGGCGCGCAGGGCCTGGAAGAAGCGCGCCGGATTGACCCGGCCGCGGCTGTCGTGCGTCAGCCAGGCGGCGAGGTAGGCCGCCTTGTCGGCGGCGATGCGCTTGTGCAGGGCGCTATCCGGCGCGCGCGGCGCGGCGCTCCGGCGCAGCTCGGCGAGCAGGCCGTCGAGCACGGCGGCGGCGTCGCCCTCGATGGCGACGGCGGCCGGGTAGTTGGCGTCGAAGACCTGCGGGTTGATGTCGACGTGGATCAGGCCGGGAGGGACGTCGACGCCGTAGCTGCCGGTGGCGATTTCGCCGAACCGGGTGCCGACGGCGAGCAGGCAGTCGCAGCCGGCGAAGGCCTTGCGCGCGGCCGGGACGGCGGCCTCACCGAAGCTGAAGCCGGTGTGCAGCGGGTGCTCGGCGGGGAAGGCGGCGAGTCCCTGCAGGGTGGTGGCCACCGGCGCCTGCAGGAAATCGGCGATGGCGCGCGTCTGCGCGCTGGCGCCGCGCGCGCCCCAGCCGACGAAGAGTGCCGGCTTCCGTGCGGCAAGCAGCAATGTGGCGGCGCGCGCAAGGTCGGCCGGCACCGCCGCCGGGGCCGCCGGGGGCGGCGGCGGCGCGGGGAGGGCGCCGACCTCGGCGGGGAAGAGCTGGAGGTTGACCGGAATCTCGACGAAGACCGGTCCCGGCTCGCCGGCGTTGGCGATGCGGTGCGCGGCGTAGAGCGTCGGCACGATCTCGTCGTGCCGCTCGATGCGGAAGGTGGCCTTGGTCAGCGGGCGCAGGAAGGCGTGCTGGTCGATCTCGTGCAACTGGTAGCGCTTGTCGAGGTCGCTGCGGATGCCGCCGCAGACGATCAGCATCGGGATGCCGTCGAGAAAGGCTTCGCCGATGCCGCTGGCGGCGTGCGTGGCGCCGGCGGCGGGGACGATGACCAGCGTTCCGGTGTGCGGCGAGCAGCGGCTCACCGCGTCGGCCATGAAGGCGGCACCGCCCTCGTGGGTGACGAGAATGGGCGTGATGCGCGGCGAATTGTTGAGTTCGTCGTAAAGCTCGGTGTTGTGCACGCCGGGAATGCCGAAGGTGAATTCGATGCCGAGGTTTTCGAGGGCGTGCACTGCCAGCCAGGCGCCGGTTTTCTTCATGTCGTCTCCTTGTGTTTCAGGTGAGCCGGGCCGCGCTCCGCCCGGCGATCCGCCCGCTCAGCACGCAGCCGCCGAGAAAGGTGCCTTCCAGCGCGCGCAGTCCGTGCATGCCGCCGCCGCCGAAGCCGGCCGCCTCGCCGGCCGCCAGCAGGCCGGGAATGGGGCGGCCGGCGGCGTCGAGCACGCGGCTGTCGAGGTCGGTCTGGATGCCGCCCAAGCTCTTGCGGCTGATGATGAATTCGCGCACTGCGATCAGCGGGCCGGCGCGCGCGTCGAGGATGGGCTGGTACTTGCAGGTGCGCACGCGGTCGCCCTTCCAGCGGCGCAGGGCGGCGATGCGGCGCAGCTGCTCGTCGTTGTGCAGGGCCGCGCCGCGCGCGATGGTCGCGTCGTAGCCTTCGGCGGCGGCGCGCACTTCGTCGAGGCGCACGGCGGCGTCGCCGTTCAGCGCGTTCATGCGCTCGACGAGTTGCGGCAGCGTGTCGGCGACGACGAAGTCCGCGCACTCGCGCGTCATCCGATCCACCAGCCAGCGGTTGCCGAGCAGGATGTCGCGCAGGAAGGCGAACAGCTTGCGTTCGCGGATCGATGGATTGAATTCGGCGCCCGAGACGGCGAGTTCCTTGAGCGCGATGCGGCGGTTCATCAGCTGCCACGAGTAGGGGCGCTCCTGCGCGCAGACGCGGGCGACCAGATCGCGCGTGTCGAAGCCGCTGACGAGCGGCATCGGGCCGATGCGCCGGCCGCGCCAGTCGAGCCACAGCGCCGAGCGCGGCGGCACCAGCGAGAGTCCGTGCAGCGGCTTGCGCGGCTGTGGATGGTGTACGCCGGCGGCGTAGTTCCACATGCGGTCGAGGTGCGTCAGGCGGCCGCCGGCCGCGGCCACCGCGTCGTGCAGCGTGCCGTCGGCGTAGCGGTGCGAGCCGTTGAGGATGACTTCCGGCGGTTGCTGCCAGTCGGCGTGCCAGTGCCGGCGCACGCGGTCGAGGTCGCCGTTGATGCCGCCGGCGGCGACGATCACGCTGCCGGCGCGCGCGGCGAAGGGGCGCCCGTCGTCCTCGCGGCGGCCGGCGACGCCGCATACGCTGCCGTCGTGCGTCAGCAGGCGTTCGACGCAGTGGCCGAAGTGCAGGGCGAGGCGTTCGCGGCGCGGATGGCGTTCGAGGCGGGCGATCAGCGTGTCGCTCAGCGCCTGACCGGTGCCCCACACCATGTGGAAGCGCGGCACCGAGTTGCCGGGCACGTAGAGGCCGCGCTCGACCCAGTTGGGCACGGCGAAGTAGCGCACGCCGGCGGCGCGCAGCCAGCCGCCCACGTCGGCCGTGCAGCGCTCGACGTAGGCTTCGGCCCAGGCTTGCGGCCAGCGTTCGTCGGCGCCGTCGCCGTCGCCAAATTCGGCGAAGCTGCGCCAGTCGGCGAGCGCCAGCGCGGCGCTGTCGCGGATGCCGGCGCGGCGCTGCTCGGGGGTGTCGACGAGGAACATCCCGCCGAAGCTCTCCCTGGCCAGCCCGCCGAAATTCTCCGCCGTGTCGCGCTCGAAGAGCGCCACCGTCCGCCCCGCGTCGAGCAGTTCCAGCGCCGCGCAAATGCCGGCGATGCCGCCGCCGACGACGATCGCGTCGGCTTCGATGTCACGCTCCATGCCGCCTCCTCCCGGGGCTTGTCCCGATCCGCCGCAAGCCGCCCCGATTTGGCGCCGCGGGCGATTTTTCTCAGGATAGTGCGTGGTGGGCCGGGCGTCTGTCGGCTAGGCGACAGAGCGCGGGATGCGGGAGAAGAGGCGGGAGGGCGGCGGGAGGGGAAAACGGCGAGGCCGGCGTTGGCCGGCCTCGTTTCCGGTTACGGAGATGCTGCGAGGGGCTTCGCCGAAGGCGGCGCTCAGGCCGCGTTCAGCGAGCGCAGGACGCCGTCGAGCGCGCGTTCGAAGAGCGGTTCGTCGTGCACGATGCGCGCCTGACCGTCGCGGATCTGGCGCGCCAGCGCTTCCGGCGAGAAGGAGATGGCCTTGGCCGAGCGGTGGTTGCTGAAGACGAGGATGCCGCGCTGCGGGCTGATCCAGTTGAGGCGTTCGCGGGCGAGGCTGCCGTCGTCCTGGCGGAAATCGACCCAGTCGCCGCGCACCAGTTCGCCGACCTGGCGGAAAGCCTCGCGGTCGTCGGCCCGCCAGACCGGACTGGCGCCGACGAGGACGACCTCTTCGACCTCGATACCGTTGTCGACGCTGCGCGTGATCTGCAGTTCGCCGTCCGTCGTGTCCGCGCCCGGCGGCGTCAGGGACAGATCGGCGGCGGCGCCCGCGGCGGGGGGCGCGGGTTCGGCGCTCGCGGCGACGGGGGCGGGCGCGTGGGCTTCGCCCTTGAGCGCCGCGGAGTGGCATTCGACGAGGGCGTCGAAGAAGGCGCGGCGCCTGTCCGGGTCGGCGTCGACGCTGTCCAGCCCCTTGTTGAGCTGCGTCAGCATGCGCGGCAGCAGGCTGATCAGGCGCAGGCGTTCGTCCTGCGATTTCTTGGGCTGGACGCTCCACTCCAGGTCGTCCATCGTTTCGACGGCGGCTTGCCAGTGCGGGCTGTCCACGCCGTGTTCGAGCGCGACCTTCTGCAGGGCGTCGATCCAGTGCTCGCCGAGGAAGGCGTCGAGCAGGGCGGGCAGCGCGCGCGTGCGGAAGGACTGCACCGTGCGCTCGGCGATTTCCCGGGCGCTGGCTTGGTTCTCGCGGCGGATGACGAGTTCCGCTGCGGCCTGGACGGTGGCGTCCTCTTCGCTTTCGCGCTCGCCGAAGCCGGCTTCCAGTTCCTCCAAGGCGGTGCCGAAGATTTCGACGTCGGACTCGAATTCGTCCTGGATGCGTTCGACGAGACCGGCGAGCTTGCGGTAGAGCGGGTCGTTCTCGTCGACCGAGTGTCCCCAGCGCATGGCGATGCCGGAAATACCGCCGAGGAAGCGGCGCACCGGGTGCGAGCGGTCGGCGAAGAAGCTCTGGTCGAGCATGGCGACCTTGAGTACCGGGATCTGCAGGCGGCTGATCAGCGCCTTGACTGCGGTTGGGACGTGCTCGTCGTCGAAGATGAAATCGAAGAGCATGGCCACGATGTCGATCGTGACGGCTTCGAGCGGGCCGACCTGGCGCGCGGCGTCCGAGTCGCGCACGATGCGCACGCGGTTGACCATGGGGCCGTCGGCTTCGCTTCCCGCTTCGTGCTGCATGCCGTCAAGCGAGGCGAGGAAGAGATGGCTGAGCATCGCCGCGTCGGCCGCGCCTACGGGCAGCGAGCCGGGCGCGGCGCCGAACGGCAGGGCGGTGCCCGCGCCGGCGGGCGGCATGCCCATCAGGCCGGGCGCCGCGCTGCGCGCCTGGACGAGGCGCTGCATGGTGGCGAGGATGTCTTGTCCGGCGCCTTGCGGCGCGCCGAACTGGCCGCCGCCGTCGCCGGCGTTCAGCGTCGGCGCGGCATAGCCGCTCGCCGCCGTCTCCTTGCCGGCCGCGCTGCGCCGGTAGGTGCGCTTGACGTCGGGCATGATGCCGCGCTCGATCAGGCGGGCGTTGATCTGCCGGTAGATCGGCGGCAGCGCCGAATGCAGGTGGCGTTCCAGGCGGCGCAGGAGCAGCAGGCGATCCTCGGCGTCCGAGCCGAGGGCGGCGCAGGCGTCGGTCAGGGCCTGGCAGATGACCGGCGGCGCCAGCGGGTTGCCGCCGTCGACCGGTTCGTCGCGCCCCTGCAGCAGGGCGATGCGACGGTCGAGGCCGTACAGTTCGGCGTCGCAGGTTTCGGCGAGCTGGGCCGAAAATTCCCGGATCACGATGTGTTCCGAGAGGTCCTCGTCGGCGACCAGCTGCAGGCCGGCAAAATCGGGGACTTCGAGCGGCGGCGCCGTGTTCGGCGCGTCGAGGCTGTTCTGGCGCAGGCTGCGTTCGGCTTCGGCGAACAGGTCGCGGCGGAAGGCGTCGACGAGTTGCGTCCAGTCCTTTTCGATGTCGGCGCGCAGGTCGAGATAGCGCGTCTGCTTCAGGCGTTCGCGCGTGCTGTCGGCGAGGACGAAGAGCTCCTCGGTGATCGGCGCGGCGACTTCGCGCAGCCAGCTGCTCAGGCTGTCGATCAGTTGATCGCGGCATTCGGCGAGGATGCGTTGCCCGGGACTGCGGTCGCGGCCGAGCCCGTTCAGCGCGATGACCTTGTTAGAAGCAGTTGTGCCCATGGCGATGCCCTTTGTGCGAAGCCGCTGCGCGTTGCATGGCGGCAAATTCCGGCAGGGCCGATGCAGGAAGAGCGTCCGGCGCGAACGCGGGTGCGCGCAAGCGACGCCCGCAAAAACGGGGCGCCGGCATCGTGGCACTGGTCGCGCGATACATTGGGGGATGGGTCACCATCAACCTCTCTCTCTGGCGGTCCCGCTACCCTGGCCGGCCGCGCTGCGGCCGGCTGTAGGCCGGTGACTTTGCGTCCCCGCTTTTCAACGGGTTTGCCCTGTTTCAGGGGCCGGCGCTTCATGTCTGCCGGCCACGGTTAACGATATTACTAGGATTGCTGCTGCCTTCAAGCATTTTACAGCCAAGGCGGCGCCATATCCAGAAGAAATGCGAAACGAATCAAGCGCGCGGCTCAATCTGCCGGGGGCGGTCGGCATCTTGCGCGAGAGCCCATTCGACGTGCTCGCGCACCAGGGCGGACGGGTGATCGCGCCGGCTGCGGAGCGCGGCACGAATCGAGTCGGCGGCGGGGTCGGCGGCTCCGCCGGAAACGGGCGGCGAAGACGGCGCGGAATTCGGTCCGTGGTCGGTGGCGATGCGCAACTGGTTGCCGAGCGCGACGGCGATGTTGCGCAGCCAGCGTTCGTGGCCGATGCGCCGGATCGGGCTGCCGGCGAGGCGCGCGTCGAACTCGTCGGCGCTCCAGGCGAAGAGTTCGCTCAGCGCCGCCCGGTCGAGTCCGTTGCGTACGGCGAAATCGGGGTCGCCGACCTGCGCGAAGCGATTCCACGGGCAGTGCAGCTGGCAGTCGTCGCAGCCGTAGATGCGGTTGCCGATCAACGGGCGGAACGCCTCCGGGATGGCGCCGTGCAATTCGATGGTGAGGTAGGAGATGCAGCGCCGGGCGTCGACTTCGTAGGGCGCGACGATGGCCGCCGTCGGGCAGACGTCAATGCAGCGCGTGCATTCGCCGCAGTGCTCGCTGATCGCTTCGTCCGGCGGCAACGGCAGCGTCGTGTAGATGTCGCCGAGGAAGTGCCAGGACCCCGAGCGGGTGAGCGAGAGCGTGTGCTTGCCGCGCCAGGCGATGCCCGACTGGCGGGCGAATTCGACTTCCATGACCGGTGCCGAATCGGAAAAGACGCGGTAGGCGAAGGCGTCGGTCAGGGCCGCCGCGTCGACCGCGGCGCGGATGCGGTCGGCGAGTTTCTGCAGGCGGTTGCGGATCGTCTTGTGATAGTCGCGGCCGAGCGCGTAGCGCGAAACGTAGCCGAGTTCAGGGCTGGCGAGCACCCGCTCGCCGTCGGCGGCCTCGGGCCAGTAGGGCAGGCGGACGGAAACGACGGACAGCGTATCGGGGACGAGCGCTTGGGGCTCGGCACGCAGCGCCGCGTGTTTGGCCATATAATCCATTTCGCCGTGCCGGCCCAGTTCCAGCCAGCGCAGGAGGCGCGGCGTGGCGGCCGAAACGTCGGCGCCGGAAATGCCGATTTCGGCAAAGCCGAGTTCGCGTCCCCAGATCTTGATGTCGCGAGCGAGCGCGGCAAAATCCATTCCGCCGCGCGTCGCGGCGTCCGTGTTCGCATCCGTTGCGGAGTGTTTCCCTTGCATAGCCCGAATTCTAGCCCCGTTCATACCCTGCCGGTGCCGTCCGCGCATGCGTTCACGCTCGATCTGCCGAACGAAGAAGCGACTGCGACGCTCGGGCGGGAACTGGCGCCCCTGCTCAAACCGGGCACGGTCGTCTGGCTCGACGGCGAGCTTGGCGCGGGCAAGACGACGCTGACGCGCGCGCTGCTTCGCGCCTTGGGGCACAAGGGGCCGGTGAAGAGTCCGACCTATACGCTGGTTGAAGTTTACGTTGTTTCGAGCATATACTGGTATCACTTTGATTTTTATCGTTTCAATCATCCGGAAGAGTTTGAAGATGCTGGGCTGGGCGAGTATTTTCGCGACGATGCCGTGTGTCTGGTCGAGTGGCCCGAAAAGGCCGCCGGCCATGTCCCGCCGCCGGACGTCGCCCTCGTTTTCCGCTTTGCCGGCGACGGCCGCCAACTCGAGCTGGTCGCTGCCAGCGAGAAGGGAAAGGCATGTCTGAACGCACTGCAAAGCCGCTGGCCGCCCGCCGGGAGCTGATCCGCTGCGCCGGCGCGGCGCTGCTCCTTTCGGTCACGCCGCTGGCGCGCGCCGCGCGCGCACAGGCTTCGCCGAGCATTCTCGCCGTCCGGGTCTGGCCGGCACCCGACTACACCCGGGTCGCGATCGAATACGACGTGCCGCTCAAGTACTCCCACTTCACGGTGAAGAATCCCGAGCGGCTGGTGGTCGATCTCGAAGGCATCGAGTTCAACAACGTGCTTGAAGGGCTGGCCAACAAGGTCGCGGCGGACGATCCGAACATCAAGCTGCTGCGCGCCGGACGTTTCAAGCCGGGCGTCGTGCGCCTCGTCATGGAGCTCAAGAACGAGGTGCGGCCGCAGGTTTTCGTCCTGCCGCCGGTCGGCGAATACGGTCATCGGCTGGTGCTCGACGTGTATCCGCTCGAACCGCCGGATCCGCTGCTTTCCCTGCTCGACAAGAAAGAACTGGAGCCGCTGGCGACGGAGAGCCGTTCGGACGGCAAGGCGGGCGGCAAGACGGAATCCCGGAGCGAGACCGTCGCCGAGGCGCGCGCCGAACCGAAGCGTCCGGGCAAGCCGGTGGTCGATCGTCTGGTGACGATCACGCTCGATCCGGGGCATGGCGGCGAAGACCCGGGCGCCATCGGGCGCGGCGGCAGCTACGAGAAGAACGTGACGCTGGCCGTCGCCAAGCGGCTGAAGGCGCGCATCGATGCGGAGCCCAATATGCGCGCCGTGCTCACGCGCGATTCGGATTTCTTCGTGCCGCTGCAGGTGCGCGTCCAGAAGGCGCGGCGCATCCAGTCGGATCTGTTCGTCTCGATTCACGCCGACGCCTTCATCAAGCCGGATGCGCGCGGTTCGTCGGTCTTCGTGCTCTCCGAGAGCGGCGCGTCGAGTTCGGCGGCGCGCTATCTGGCGCAGAAGGAAAACGCCGCAGACCTGATCGGCGGCGTGAACATCGGCGTCAAGGACCCGATGCTCGCGCGCACGCTGCTCGACCTCTCGCAAACCGCGACCATCAACGACAGCCTGAAGCTCGGCAAGGCCGTGCTCAACGAACTGGGCGGCATCAACACGCTGCACAAGGCCAGCGTCGAGCAGGCCGGCTTCGCGGTGCTCAAGGCGCCGGATATTCCTTCGATCCTGGTGGAAACGGCTTTCATCTCCAATCCGGAGGAGGAAAAGCGTCTGAACGACGATGCCTACCAGGACAAGATGGCCGACGCGATCCTCTCGGGAATCCGGAAGTACTTCGCCAAGAACCCGCCGCTGGCGAAATCGAAGCTGGCGAAGCTGGATTGAAGAAAAGCGCGTGAACGAAAAAAAGCCCATCGAAGATGGGCTTTTTTCATGACTTCAGTTGGTGCCGCTGACCGGAATCGAACTGGTGACCTTCGCATTACGAATGCGCTGCTCTACCGACTGAGCTACAGCGGCTTCCAAGGCGACGCATTATATAGAGCGGCCGCTGGCTAAGCAACTGTTGTTCGGATGCCGTTGGAAGGAGGCGGGAAAAGATCCGGGTATTCATCAGGGGGGCGTCAGTCGCTGTGCGGGTAAATGCCGTTTCTCCCCGCCATCTCTGATGGATTCCGGGCCGAAAAATACCTTCATGCGTATATAGGAGTGGACGGCCGTGCCGTCTTTTCGGCCGGGAGAGAAGCGAGTCGCGGCGAAGGTAGTCAGGGCGCCTTGTCCGAATTCTTCCGGCAGGTCCGACGTCAGCACTCCAGCCTTGGCAACTTGTCCGCTATCGGCGATCCATAGCTCGAGCACGACATACCCGTTTTCAGCGCGACCGAGCAATTCCGATGGGTCGTCAGACGGAGATTCGAGCACGTAAGGTGGAACATCGAGTTCGCGCTGTGTGTAATAGCGTGGTGGCGTCACGATGACGCCGATTTCTGGCTGCGGAGTAACTGTGTCCCTGCCGTCGATTGTCGGCTCCTCCCCAGACGCAAACGCTTCCGGTTTGGGTGCGTTAGCGGGGGCTGGCGAAGGGAGGGCTGGCAGGGGGGGGGGGAGATTGCTGGTGGCTACCTTCGTATCCGCTACCTTCGTGGTGGTGAGAGTGGCGTGAATCTTCTTTGGCGTATGTAATACGCCGGTCCTCGTATTGTCTTGCCCGGAGAGGGGGATCGAGGTGAGGATGAGCGCATGAAGACCGCCTGAAACGAGGAGTGCTCGCAGGAGAGCCGGAATGGCATCAGCCGCTCCGGCTCCCGATGTCTCAGTCCTCAATCAGTTGCCGCCAGGAAACTCGGCGAGCAGTGGTGCTGGCGCTGCCGATAGGTACATCCCGGATGTCGGTCGAGGTGTCCGACAAGCGTGTAATACTGCGTACCGCGCCGCCTTCCAGTTGAACAACGACCGGGCGGGTCGCGAGTGCATTTGCCAGTTTGACTCCGACGTAAGTGGTAACCGGCATGCCGGAGCGGTAATCGAAGAAGTAAATGAAACTCTCTCCACTCGATGAGCAGGCGGTTCCAAGTGGCAAATTGGTGGTGAAGGTGATTGTTCCCAAGGCTAGCGCGGGATCAGTATAGGAGCGCTCACCCGCGTCAGGAAAGTCGACGAACCAGCCGGGAACCGTTGCGAGCGTTACCGAGTTTTTTGAACCAGTACGGCTTTCTGTCGAGGCGTCTATCGTCAGTGTTTGTTGCACTAGCCCGGCGTCGCGGACATTTCCCCAGCCTGTTCCCGTGAGAGGGTCCTTGATGGCATAGAAGGACTGCCGGTTGGCCCCCGTCTGTAAGGTATCTGATTTATCAGAATCGCCAAGTAGTCGGCCCGTTCCCACTAACACGAGGGCAACGCCATTGCTTTCGGCAAGTTCCGGGCGCGCCGTGATCGGCTGCGATGCTCCGGTTGGACCTTTGAACTCAGCTAGTAATTGTGCGTCGTAGCCTGCGGTTCCGATGTTGTTGTTGATGTCGAAACGCCACAGATTGCCGAACATATCTCCGCCATAAACTCGCTTGGTGGTGTTGTTTGTATCGGGGCTGTCGACCCATGCTGCGATTTTTGCCAAACCGCTCGGGCAAGGCGCAGTATCGCATACGCCCGTAATCGCGCTGTTACTTCCGACACCGGTGCCGATCTTGTTGATGATGGTGCCGGTTCCTGCATCAAGTACGTAAAGGTAGCCTCCTCCATCTCCCGGAGTATTGTTGTTGTAACCAGAGGTTACGAGGACAACCCAAGTTCCGTCTTCCAGTTTTGTGATAACAGGGTTGCCAAAACTGTACCCAAGGTCGCAGTCAGCGGTCTGCCCGATCGCCTGCGTCGTGGTGGTCGCACAAGATGTCGTTTTTTGCTTGAATTCCCAAAGGCCTTTCGGGGTTGTCGGATCTGTGATATCCAGTGCATAGAATCCAGCCCCTCCGGCGCCAAGACCGCCGATCAGGATGGTTTTCCAAACCCCTCCAATGGAAACATAGTCGACTACCGGTGTGCCATCGAGCAGGAACTTGTGGTCATTGGCGTAATTGGTCGAGGCTAAATTGAACATTTTTGGCATGACCATGCTAGGAATATACGCCCAGCTTTCCTCCCCGGTCGTTGCGTTGAATGCATGCAGCATGCCGTCGTTGGCAGCGACATACACCATTCCATCAGCGTTGGGGTTATGCCCGTATTTGAATTCGGTGAAGCCTGCGTCCGAGTAGCTTACTCGTGGCGCTTTGACATAGGCAGCCTCAGAGGAAACGATGTCTCCGAGGGTGTGCGTCCGTTTGCGGTAGTAGAGATTCTCAGAGCCAGTCTGGCCGCGCAGAAAGCTGACCAGCTTCTTTCCGGATGCGTCGGTCTTTTGCGCTTCGGTGAGACAGTTTCTGGGGACAGATTCACCGGTTAAGGTATAGGTGCCTGTTGCGCAAAACTGAGGCAGGGAGGCGATGCCCGCTCCGGAGAAGTAAGACTGTTCCGTTGCGTTCAGCGAGGTTTCGCCCGGATAGACTCCATCCGCTCCTGTCCAACAGAAAGGTTTGAGTTTGCTCGAAGACGCGTAGTTCGATCCGCAGAAGGCCGTCTGCGTGGTGTCCGATGCGAAGGTGTAGATGGTCCGTGAGTCGGTGTTTTCCGAGACGCGGCTATCGAGTTTCTTCTGTGCATCCCAGTCGACGACCGGAGTGACTTTACCGTCTTCTTCTGTTGTGATGATGCGGCCTGTCCTGGGGTCGATCGTCAGGCGGGTGAGCGAACTTGTCCATTCACTGGTCCGGAAGTCGGAACTGAACAGGAAATTGTCGCCCGACGTGATGTTTGGATTGCTTGTCGTCGCTGCCGCCGCTGCGCCATTTTTTGCGCTAATGCTGCTCAGGGCGCTTGTCAGACCGTTGGCCAACTCGGCCGAGGATTTTGCGCTGAAATAGGCGCCGTGGCCGTTGACGGCGGCATGCCATAGGTCGTCGATGTTTGCCTGCGAGTCGTTGCTTGGCGCAGGCCAGTTGCAAGTCGATCCGGCGGCCTGCCAAGTGCATTTGCTGGCGCTTGAGTCGTTGGGCGCGGCGATATCGTAAAAGTCGCCGGTTTCGACCGACGCATAATTGCTCTGGAATTTCATGTAGCCATCAATTCCAAGGCCTAATGTGTAGGTGTTCATGCGCTGGAAACTGTTTGTGTAAGTGCTCGAGCCCGGAACCGGGTCGCCGGTGCCTACGTCGACTCCGGTTGTTGCGTTGGTCGAGCCCGCGGTGCGCAGGTCGGTGTTGTAGTAGTAATACGCAACGTCGGCCAGCGAGTCGCTGACGCCACCTGCGGTCACTGTTGTGATTCTTGGCGTTCCCGCCGTGGGGCCGGTGGTCGATTTGATATCTACGGTTGCCGTGTTGTTGCCGACTTCGGTCGGCGTGCCTCGAACAGGAGCGGTGACGCTGTTGCCTGGGGATGAGGCCACGCAGGTGGTGCTGGGTGAGCCATTGTTTGTGAACGTTGTGCCTGCGGTGGGGGCGGGATCGCTGCTCGTCACTGGATCAATGACGCTGCTGGTCACGTTACGGGTCGTTGTCGTGCCGCTATCGGCGCTCGACGTGGGTTTGCCGTTGGTGGTGATCTCCGTTTTATCGTAATAGCTTGTGTCGGTGTAATTCTTTGTAGTACTGCCGACCACGACCTGATTGTACACTTGGGGCTGCGTAGTTAAAGTGTATCCGGAGTTTTTGCCGTTGCGATTGTAGTTGCAGTTTTTCGTCCCCGAAACCGTGATCGAGTTGCGTGTCCAAGGATACGTGGTTGTCGTGTTTTGAACCGATTCGTAGCTTTCTACCGTAGTGAAGCGGGTGACGGTCGTTACCGTTGTTACTGCGCCGTCAGAATAGGGACGAGACCCCGCACCGTCAGCATTGCCGATGGCCGAGGTTTGGTCCAATTTGCAGCCTGCGCCACTGCGGCCGGAGCAACCGCTGTCGTTCCCGGTGTTCCAGTAACCATCGGTCGAGAGGATGGTGAAGTGTTTCTGGCAGGAGTAGAGGACCGGGTCGGAGACTGCCGATCCGTTTAGGGTCGCACCATTCAGGACTCCGCCGTAGATCAGTCCAGCGGTTGAGAGTGCCGAACGCAAGGGGGTGCCGTTGTTGGGCTTGGCTGAAAAAAGCTTGGAGTACCAGTTTCTCTTCTGCGTGGTGTTGAAGGTGTCTATGTTCAGGAAGTCGCCGCTACTCCCCGCTACAGACGTACTACTATTGTTGTTATTGATGGTCATGTAGCCGACCCGGTAGCTGTCACCAATGCCGGAGAAAGCCAGGCTGGATGCCGTTTTCATCATCTGCATACGGGTCCGGTAATAGGTGAACCAATTGGCGAAATTGGTCATCTCTTCCAGGTAAGTGCAGGTCGTTGCTTGCGGGTTGCAGTCCGTGCGATTCGCCCCTCTGCTGTTGCTCCCCGGCAAGGGGTAGTCAACACCGGGAACGAGATCAACGCGCGTGAAATTTCCCGGCGTACGGCAACTCGTGAATTGCGGTGTGGCGCTGACGGTGATATTGGTGCCTAACCCCGAGGTAGTGGTCGATGCGGTAATGGCTCCGGACGGGCAGGTCCCGCTAGAAGGTGCCATGACCGTGAAGGTGCAGGTTCGGGTGCCACTTGCCGTGGTGCATGTTTTGGCCGAAGCGCTATAGCCATTGCCGATGTTGGCGATGATGTTGCTGCTGACCGTGTCTACGGAGGTGCTTCCAGTGGTGGCGCTGGTGATGATGGCCGGCCCCGTTCCCACCGTGATTCCCGTGATGGTCGTTGTTCTGTTACTGCTATTCGTCGCACTACCGCTGACCGTGAACTCCGTGGTGACGCTACCTGAGTTGCTGTCGGAGGGCATCAGTGTCGGGTAGCGCGGGTATTGAAAGGTAGCGTTTTTGATGCCTTGGCAGACGGTAAGTGCAGTATCGCTGCACCAGCGGAGCCGAGCGGGGATGGTGTACGCTCCAGTGGGGGCCGATGCAACCGTACAATTGGTCAATTTGTCGGAATCGCAATATTCGCCGGGGCTTATGGCGTAGTAATAGGGGTTTCCCCTCGTTCCGTTGAAGAATTTATAAATCTGATTCGGGTAGAAGTAATTGCTGTTTTTCCGGCAAGTGGTACGGCCGCTATCGCTGCACCACTCGACGTCCGGGTAGTTGGTCACGAGATTGAGCTTCGTACTCGAAGTTTCCTGAATCCCGTAATCGTCGAGCTTTATTGCACTCCAGCCGTTGATGCAATCGTTTCCGGAGACTGTGCCGCCAGTGTTCTCGCAGGTCAGGCTTGGGCGGCTGGTGCCGTCGGAATTTTTTGGGGGCGTGTAGGTGATTGCCGGATTGTAGTAAGCGCTGTTGAAGTCGCTGGAGGTCAGCGGAAGATCGCTTCTCGGCGCAGAGCTTCCTGTGGCCGCGTAGGAGCTGCCTTTCATGCAAGTGTCGCTACTCCCACTTCGATTGCGACAGCAGAGTGAGTTTATCGAGTAGCTATCGTTGGAGTTGCTCGTCTTGACAGAGCCGCTGGCTCGTTTGCAGAAGTAGTCGTTGGCCCAGTCCGGCAGGAAATCCCAAGCCATACTGCCTGAGTCATCCACGATGAACATGAGGTTCGGAGGGACGGGGGTCGCATTGCTCTCGGAGGTGACAACGGGAGAGTTCGCGATGTCGGTCGATGCCGCTGGCGCCAGTGCTGAATACAGCGCTAAAACGCAGGTGGCGAGCAGGGAGGCGATTTTCGCGATAGGAAAGTTATTCATGACTTTTCTCCTGTTTCTGGCGCTCAGTGCTGCCTAAAGGGCGACAATCGCCTGAACATAGCTGACCGTATTTTTTTTGCCCGCGACTCGGACCGTGATTCGGTAGTAAACCTGTGACGAGGCTTGAAACTTGGTGGTGCCGGAGCGCTTGGAATTGCCGCTGGCGCTGGCAATCGACGGTGTTTCGATGCAGTTGGAACCGGACGCCGTTAGTGCGCCTGCTCCTGCGCAGAGGCGGTGAATGAACCAGGACACCGTGTTTTTGCTGGCGTCCTCCGGTAGCTTGACGGCACTAGCGTCGAGACTTTCCATCCAGAATGCGTCCCAGGTTTGTCCGGCGGAAGGGTTGTCGGTCGCATTGCCGCCATTTGACTTGTAGCCGGCCGGGCAGACAGCGAGATCGTTGCCTATTGCTCCGCAGGTCAGGGTTTCCTTGCTAGCACTGTTCAGCCAAGCTACTGCGTTTTCCACCCCGACGTCGCCAGCATAAGTGGCACTCTGTCGGAAGGCGAGGTTGCCTGCAATCAGGGTTGTCGTGTCCATCGAGCGCACCATTGCGATAGCACCGAGCGTCATGACAACGAGCATGATGAGTGCAATGACCAGCGCCAGCCCAGATTGTTTTTTTCGCGCTACGAGCATGATGACTGGGCTCCAAGCCAGATGACGTTGCGGAGGGGGGCCGTGCTCTGGAAAACTTTGTAGCGATACTGCTGGTCGGGAACAGCGAAGCTCGGTCCGGTGGTCGTAGGGCTGGGAGCCGATGGATCGGAGGCTTGGTCGGGCCAAAGTTTGATGCTGGCATCGGAGACGTTGATAGCGTCCGGATTCTTGTCCGCACTACGTGAAACCAACGCAAGGCGGAGGGCGAGAATACGCGTCCAGTCGCATGCTGCATTTGGGGTCGTAGCCGGTGTTGTATTGCTGCCGTCGGGGGTTGGGCAGGTCGGCGATGCGGTCGTTAGATGCGAGCGACAGTACGTGTCGACTCGCATATCCGCAGTGGCGCTGGTGTCCCAGCCGTATTGCATGCGTAGTCCGACGATGTTACTGGCGATCGGGACCCATAGGGCATTCACTGCTGCGGGAGTCATGCCGCTCAGGTCTGCCGAACAATCGTTAGACCAAAAGTCACAAACCGTCAAGTTGCCGTTGCGGATGGCATATACCCGCATGGTCATGCCTCTGCTGCCAAGATTAAATACATTGGCGGCGTTGGCGGCATAAGTTGCCCCGGTAGACGGGTAATCAACCGTGATTTTGGGGGGGGAGGCGACTACGGTAGATACTTTTGCGAGCGTACAGGGCTGGCTCTCTTGAGCTACAAGCACCCAGTCATCGTTGTTGAAGCCCGTCGTGTTCTTGCCAAAAAGATAGGTGTCGCCTCCTAGGGCCCCCGAAATCGGAACGCCTTCTGGGGTTGCTGAGGTATGGCCGTAAATTAGTGCGACGATATCGTTTCCCGCATCGCCTGGCGGGATACTCAAGAGGTTGGAGGTGCTGGTACGAGCCGTGCCGTCCGGGATTATCATAATCGGGATAAGGCGGCGACCATTGAAAGGAAGGTTGGTTTGCATGGTGCAGTAGAGTGTGTCGAGCGAGGTTAGCCCGTAACCCGCCTGTCGAATGTCGCTCTCCAGTGTGTGCATTGCGATCATGCCGGTATTTTGTGCGTCGGCGCCGCCGGAAGTGCCGCGCTTCTGCGTGTCGAAGAACACGACCATCTGCTGCATGATCAATATGGCGATCATGGAAATGGCGAGTCCTATCATCAATTCGACGAGCGAGAGCCCGTATTCTTGCTTCGGGAATGGCCTGGTAACCGATCTCAAGGTCAATCTCCCTCTATTGCAACTGTGTAATGACGACGTATTCGTGATCCACGTCGGCCCCGGGTTGTTTCCAGAATATGGAAACGGTTACCTGATTGCTGCCGTTGAAGACGACGGTTGGAGGCTTTGTGGCCGCTCCCGGGAGGCTTTTAGCGGCGACGACTTCGTCCTTCCACTGGGTGTAGCGCGAGCCATCGGGAGAGGCGTAGTTGATCGAGAGAGTGAGTTTGTCGTCGGCCCACATTTGTCCGATCAGCTGATTGGCGAACTGTGTTGCTTCCATCCGGAATTTGGCTTCACCGACTTCCTTGACTACGACCGCCTGCAGCGCCACTAGAGCAAGGATGCCGAAGGAGAAAATTAAAATGGCGATCAACCCTTCGATCAACAGAAAGCCGGATTGTTGACTTCTCATGGTGATTCCTTAGCACGCCCGGGGCGGTGTTGCGCTGGGGCTTGGGTCGCACATCCGGATTTGTCCTCCGACCGATACTTGAACAACGAGGCAGCTCTCAGGCCCCGCTGCGGTGCAGTCAGCCCCTGATATGCCAACTGCAGACAGAGTTGCGCCGGTTATTGGTGTTGTGGCACCGGCACTCGTCAGGCGGCCCAAGCTGTTGAATGTCATCGGAAAAGGAAAGCTTTCGCTGGGGGTTGTGACCGTGATGAAAGCGGCTTGTGACCCTTCGCCGCTTGGCCGCGCCTGAATAACTGCGCCATTGCTGTCGGTGATCGTCCAGCCCGTGCCGCCGGTAAGCGTCAGTGTGATAGGGCCGTTGCGCTTGATTGCTTCCGTTCGGGCGAGTTGCAGTCCATGCAGCATCCCTTCCGCGGCATTGCGAATCTGCAGCTTGAGCAACCATGAGGCGAAGCTCGGGACGGCGATTCCGAGAATGATGCCGAGCACCGCGAGTGTGACTACCAACTCGACGAGCGTGAATCCGCCTGAACGTTTCATGTCAGCAACCGCCACTCTTGTTGCGCACCCAGCACGTAGCGTTGGTTTCCCAGCCGGACGGAACGCCGGTTGTCGAGCGCACGTTGGCGTGATCGATTTTAAACACGAAATTTTCAGTGCCTTGACCGACGACCCCGGTGGCTGTCACCGCGTAAGCGTCGGCCTGCAGATCACATTCATAGGTAAAGAACTGCCCGTCGCTCGGTAGCGGAGCGACCGTGCCGGCCACACACGCGCCAAGGTAGGTGCGTTTATCCTGATAGAACTGTTCAAGTTTGACGCGCATTTCGGAGAGTTTTGCCCGGGCTTCGGACAGTTTGCTGCGCAGGACATATTCCGAGTAGTTCGGATACGCGATCCCCGCCAGAATGCCGATGATCGCTAAAACGACCAAGATCTCAATCAGGGTGAATCCTCTTTCGCGCTTCATGGCTATCCATTGGTATCGATGTTGATGCATCGAATAAAGCACAAATGGATGGATTTATCCATGACGGGGCGATCAACGGCGGCATTCTACCGTTGAGCGGGGGGCGAGCTCGGATTACACCAATTCGCGCGGCAGCGGAAACGAGACGTTTTCGGGCACGCCGTCCAGCAGGTGCAGTTCGCCCCCGTCGGCGCGCAGCTTGTCGACGACTGCCTGGACCAGCCATTCGGGCGCCGAGGCGCCGGCCGTTAGACCGATGCTCTTGCTCTGCAGAGGCAGCTTGTCGAGATCGGCGGCCGAGTCGACGAGGAAGGCCGGGATGCCTTGCTTTTCTGCGACTTCACGCAGGCGGTTCGAGTTCGAGCTGTTTGGGCTGCCGACGACGATGACGACCTCCGCTTTGGCGGCCAGGGCCTTTACAGCGTCCTGGCGGTTCTGGGTGGCGTAGCAGATGTCGTCCTTCTTCGGTCCCTGGATGTCGGGAAAACGCTCGCGCAGGGCGGCGATCACGGCGGCGGCGTCGTCAATCGAGAGCGTGGTTTGCGTCACGTAGGCCAGTTGGACGTCGGGCGCGACGTTGAGGGCGGCCACATCTTCGACGTTTTCGACCAGATGCATGCCGCCGTTGCTTTGCCCCATCGTCCCTTCGACTTCGGGGTGCCCCTTGTGGCCGATCATCACGATCTCGCGTTTTTGTGCGTGCATGCGTGCCACTTCGATGTGCACCTTGGTGACCAGCGGGCAGGTCGCGTCGAACACCTTCAGCCCGCGCGCCTCGGCTTCTTCACGGACGGCTTGGGAGACGCCGTGGGCGCTGAAGATGACCGTGTTGCCGGCCGGGACTTCGCTCAGTTCCTCGACGAATACGGCCCCTTTTGCGCGCAGGTCGTCGCAGACGAACTTGTTGTGCACGACCTCGTGGCGCACGTAGATCGGCGCGCCGAATTTTTCGAGGGCGCGTTCGACGATGGCGATGGCGCGTTCGACGCCGGCGCAGAAGCCGCGGGGATTGGCGAGGATGATTTCCATGGGGCTTTACAGGATTCCGATGATTTCGACTTCGAAGCGGACGGCCTGGCCGGCCAGCGGGTGGTTGAAGTCGAAGAGGGCCGAGGTGTCGGTGAGTTCGCGCAGGAAGCCGGCGAATCCGCCTTGCGTGCCCGGGATGCCGCCGTCCGGAGCGGAGAATTCGATCAGCGAATTCTCCTTCAGTTCAATTTCCGGCGGCAGGGCGCTGCGCGCGATGCGCTCGACGAGGCGCGGGTTATGCGGGCCGAAGGCGTTATCGGCCTCCAGTTCGAAGACGTGGCGTTCGCCGACGCCGAGCCCGAGCAGGCAGTGCTCGAGCGTAGCGGCCAGCTGGCCGCCGCCCATCTGCAGGGTCGACGGGCTCATGTCGAAGGTGCTGACGTGCTCGGTGCCGTCGATGCCGCTCAGGCGATAGTGCAGCGTCAGGAAGCTGTCGGGCTGGACGGTCGGGGCGGCCGGTGTTGCGTTCGCGGCGGTGCTCATTCGCTGTATCTCTCTTCTTTCCAGGGGTCGGCTTCGTTGTGGTAGCCGCGAACTTCCCAGTAGCCGGGGCGGTCCTCGGCGTGGAATTCGATGGCGCGCAGCCACTTGGCGCTCTTCCAGCCGTAGCGTTGCGGGACGAGCAGGCGCACTGGGCCGCCGTGCTCGTCGGCGAGCGGCGCGTCGTCGAAGCTGTGGGCGATCAGCACGTCGTCGTCGTACAGCGCGGCGAGCGGCAGATTGGTCGTATAGCCGTCGTAGCCGTGCAGCGTGACGAAGCGCGCTTCGGGCAGTGGCGCGGCGAGCGCGACGACGTCGCGCGCGCGCACGCCTTCCCAGTCCATGTCGAGTTGCGACCAAGTCGTGACGCAGTGGAAGTCGCAGCGTATCCGCGCCTGCGGCAAGGCCATCAGCGCCGCCCAGTCGAGCGTCGTTTCGCGCGCGGCGAGGCCAAACAGCGTGAGCCGCCAGCTGTCGTGGGTGAGTGCCGGGCGAATGCCGAGATCGAGCACGGGAAAGTCGCCCGTCTCGCGCTGGCCGGGCGGAATGCGTTGCTTGCGGTCCATCAGGCGCCTCCTTGGCCCCCTTCGACCGCGTTGGCGCCGGGAGGTTTCGTCGCGAACTGATCCCAGGCGAGGAGGATGGCGCCGATGGTGATCGCCGAATCGGCGACGTTGAACGCCGGCCAGTAATATCCGGCGGCGTGCCACTGCACGAAATCGACGACGGCGCCGAAGCGGATGCGGTCGATCACGTTGCCGAGCGCGCCGCCGAGGATCAGCGTCAGCGCGAGCGACAGGCGGAACTCGGCGGAGTGCCGGCGCAGCATGGCGAGGATCCAGACCGAGACGGCGAGCGCCAGCACGGTGAAGAACCAGCGCTGCCAGCCGCCGGCGTCGGAGAGGAAGCTGAAGGCGGCGCCTTGGTTGAAGGTCAGCACCCAGTTGAAGAAGGGCGCGACGTAGATCGTGTCGCCGGGGCTCAGCTTGGCGAGCACGACCCACTTGCTGAGCTGGTCAAGGACGATGAGGATGGCGGCCAGCCAGAGCCAGCGGTCGATCTTACGCGCAGGCACGGGCTTCGCCTTCGCCGTGGAGGTTGGCGACGCAGCGGCCGCACAGCTCGGGGTGCGCGGGGTCGGCGCCGACGTCCGCGCGCACGTGCCAGCAGCGTTCGCACTTGGCGTGGACGAGCGGCGCGCACTCGAGCTTCTCGTCGGCGGCGCGCACGACGGCGACCTGCGAGCAGATGAAGACGAAGCGCAGGTCGTCGCCGAGCGAGGCGAGCAGGTCGTATTTTTCGCCGTCGGCGTGGATGGTGACGGCGGCCTGCAGCGACGAGCCGATGCTGCCGGCGACGCGCAGTTCCTCGAGCGCCTTGGTCACTTCGGCGCGGTAGCCGCGGATCCGGCTCCACTTGTCGAGCAGCGCGCCTTCGTCGGCCGGCGCGGGCAGCGCGTGGAAGATGGTCAGCATGATCGACTGCTCGGCGTCGCCGGTCTGCGTCTGCCAGACTTCCTCGGCGGTGAAGGAGAGGATCGGCGCCATCAGCCGGATGAAGGACTGCAGGATGTGCCAGAGGGCGCTTTGCGCCGAGCGGCGGGCGCGCGAATCGGCGCCGGTCGTATACAGGCGGTCCTTCAGGATGTCGAGGTAGAAGCCGCCGAGATTCTCGGAGCAGAAGGTCTGCAGCGCCTGCACGACGCGGTGGAATTCGAAGCGCGCGTAGTCGCCTTCGCACTGCGTCTGCATCTGGCGCGTCATGGCCAGCGCGTAGCGGTCGATCTCCAGCCACTGCTCGGGCGCCAGCAGGTGGCGCGCCGGATCGAAATCGGCCGTGTTGGCGAGCAGGAAGCGCAGCGTGTTGCGGATGCGGCGGTAGGACTCGACGACGCGCTTGAGGATCTCGTCCGAGATCGACAGTTCGCCCGAGTAATCGGTGGCGGCCACCCACAGGCGCAGGATGTCGGCGCCCAGCGTGTCGGAAATCTTCTGCGGGGCGATCACGTTGCCCTTCGACTTCGACATCTTGAGGCCCTTGCCGTCGACGACGAAGCCGTGCGTGAGCAGCGCCTTGTACGGCGCGCGGCCGTCGATCGCGCAGCCGGTGAGCAGCGAGCTCTGGAACCAGCCGCGGTGCTGGTCGGAGCCTTCGAGGTAGAGGTCGGCCGGGTAGGCCAGCTGCGCCTTGTGCGAGCCGCGCAGGACGCTCCAGTGCGTGGCGCCGGAATCGAACCAGACGTCGAGCGTGTCGCTCATCTTGCGGTAGAGCGGCGCTTCGTCGCCGAGCAGTTCGGCCGGGTCGAGCGAGAACCAGGCCTCGATGCCGGCCGCTTCGACGCGCCGGGCGACTTCCTCGATCAGTTCGGCGGTGCGCGGGTGCAGCGCGCCGGTCTCCTTGTGCAGGAAGAAGGGAATCGGCACGCCCCAGTTGCGCTGGCGCGAGACGCACCAGTCTGGTCGCGTCTTCATCATTGCCTCGAGGCGGGCGCGGCCCCAGGCCGGGAAGAACTGCGTTTCATCGACGGCGCGTTCGGCCGTCCAGCGCAGGGTCGCTTCCGCGTCGCTGGGCTTGTGGTCCATGCCAATGAACCACTGCGTCGTGGCGCGGAAGATGATCGGCGTCTTGTGCCGCCAGCAGTGCGGGTAGCTGTGTTGCAGCTTCTCGGCCTTGAGCAGGCGGCCCTTCGCTTCGAGTTCCTGGAGGACGAGCGGGTTGGCTTCCCAGACCGACTTGCCGGCGAGTTCACCGACCGCGAGGGCGGGCGTGTTGCCGAGGAACTTGCCGTCGTCGCCGACCGGGTTGTTCACCGGCAGGCCGTAGGCCTTGCCGACCAGATAGTCGTCGGTGCCGTGCGCCGGCGCGGTGTGCACGAGGCCGGTGCCGGCCTCGACGGTGACGTGCGTGCCGCAGATGATCGCGACGTCGCGCGGCTGGAAGGGGTGGCGCAGCAGGACATGCTCGAGCGCGGCGCCCTTGGCGCTGCCGACGACGGTGCCGTCGAGGCCGTAGCGCTTGAGGCAGGCCTCGGCCAGCTCATGCACGAGGATCAGCGTGCCCTTTGCTGTTTCGATCAGGTCGTAGTCGAATTCCGGGTGGGCGCTGACCGCTTCGTTGGCCGGCAGCGTCCACGGCGTCGTCGTCCAGATCACCGCGAAGGCCGGCGCGCGCAGGTGCGTCAGGCCGAAGGCCTTGGCTACCTTCTCGGCGTGGTTGGGATGCACTTCGAAGGCGACGTCGATCGCCGGCGAGGTCTTGTCCTCGTACTCGACTTCGGCCTCGGCGAGCGCCGAGCCGCAGTCCAGACACCAGTTCACCGGCTTCAGACCCTGGTAGAGGTAGCCCTTTTCGAGAATCTTGCCGAGTGCGCGGATTTCGTCGGCCTCGGTCTTGAAGTTCATCGTCAGGTAGGGATTTTCCCATTCGCCGAGCACGCCGAGGCGGATGAAGTCCTTCTTCTGGCGTTCGACCTGTTCGGCGGCGTAGGCGCGCGACAGGGCGCGCACCTTGTCGCCGGCGATGTGCTTGCCGTGCAGCTTCTCGATCTGGTGCTCGATCGGCAGGCCGTGGCAGTCCCAGCCCGGCACGTAGGGGGCGTCGAAGCCGGCCAGCGTCTTCGAGCGGACGATGATGTCCTTGAGGATCTTGTTGACCGCGTGCCCGATGTGGATGTCGCCGTTGGCGTAGGGCGGGCCGTCGTGCAGCACGAAACGCGGGCGGCCGGCGCAGGCCTCGCGGATCTTGCGGTAGAGCTGTTTTTCCTGCCAGGCGGCGACCCACTGCGGCTCGCGCTTGGCGAGGTCGCCGCGCATCGGGAAGGGCGTGTCGGGAAGGTTCAGGGTGCTCTTGTAGTCGGCCATTGCGGTTTACTCGATCAAAGCTTGAAATAGGTTCTGGCGGCGTCGGCGTCGGCGGCGATCTGCGCCTTGAGGGCATCGAGGCCGGGGAATTTCATTTCGTCGCGCAGCTTGTGCAGGAAGCGGACGTTGAGGTGGGCGCCGTAGATGTCGGCGGCGAAATCGAAGAGATGGACTTCGAGCAGCGGGCGCACGACCTGGTTGATACTCGGCCGGAAGCCGAGGTTGGCGACACCTGGCAGGGGCCGGCCGTCGACGCCGCGCACTTCGACGGCGAAGACGCCGAGCAGCGGCGGGCGTTCGTGCTTGATGCGGATGTTGGCGGTGGCGAAGCCGAGCTGGCGCCCGATGCGGTCGCCATGCACGACGCGGCCGTCGATCGAATAGGGGCGGCCGAGGAGGCGGGTCGCGTCTTCCAGGCGGCCTTCGGCGAGCGCCGCGCGCACGGCGGAGCTGGAGGCGCGGGTGCCGTCGAGCAGCACGCTGTCCATCGCCTCGACGCGAAAGCCGAGGCGGGCGCCGGCTTCCTGCAGCAGGGCGAAGTCGCCGCTGCGTTTGGCGCCGAAACGGAAGTCGTCGCCGATGATCAGGTGGCGGACGCGCAGGGTGTCGACCAGCACGCGCTCGATGAACTCGCCGGCCGAGAGCGCGGCGAAGCGCGCGTTGAACGGGCAGACGTAGGTCAGCGCGACGCCGTCGTCGGCGAGCAGTTCGAGCTTCTCGCGCAGGGTGGTCAGGCGGGTCGGCGCCGATTCGGGGGCGAAGAATTCGCGCGGATGCGGCTCGAAGGTGAGCACGGTCGGCGGCAGGCCCTCGGCCTCGGCAGCGGCCTTCAGGCGGGCGAGCAGGGCGCGATGGCCGAGGTGCACGCCGTCGAAGTTGCCGATGGTGAGCACGGTGCTGCTGGGCGCTGTTTGCGAAAGACCGCGAAAGACGAGCATGCGCTGGGCGGAGTCCGGGAAAAAGGCTGAATTATAATGGTTTTGCCCGTGCCATGGCGTCCGCCGGCGGCGTTCGAAGGAAGGAAGTCCACGATGAATCTCCAGTCGCTGCTGCTCTTTTTGCATATCGCCGGCGCCGTCCTGTGGGTCGGCGGCATGTTTTTCGCGTACGTCTGCCTGCGTCCCGTCGTCGCCGAACTGCTCGAACCGCCGCAGCGTCTGCGCCTGTGGCGCGGCGTTTTCCGGCGCTTCTTCGCCTGGGTCTGGGGCGCCGTGCTGCTGATTGCGGCGAGCGGCCTGTTGCTGCTCGGCGCCGTCGGCTTCCGGGCGGCGCCGCCCGGCTGGCATCTGATGACGGCCAGCGGCCTGCTCATGATTGCGCTCTTCGTCTATGTCGCGACCGGGCCCTATGCCGCGCTCGGGCGGGCGGTCGACGGCGCCGACTGGAAAGCCGGCGGGGCAGCGCTCAACCGCATCCGGCAGGTGGTCGGCGTCAATCTCGCGCTCGGTTTTCTGACCGTCGGCTTCGCCACGCTGGGTCGCCATTGGCTTTGAGCCGGCCGGCAATTTTCCATACGCTACCGTTTGGAAATGGTAAGATTCCCGAGCCAATTCAAGGAGGATGAAACTGATGCAAATCGAGAATTCCGTATTTGTCGTGACCGGTGGCGGCTCCGGTCTGGGCGCCGGAACGGCGCGCATGATCGTCGAGAATGGCGGCAAGGTGGTGCTTGCCGACGTGAATAAGGCGGCCGGCGAGGCCGTCGCCGCAGAGTTGGGCGCCAGCGCCCGCTTCGTCGAAACCGACGTGTCGAACGAGGACAGCGCGCGCAACGCGATCGAGACGGCGCGCCGCGAATTCGGCGGCCTCAACGGCCTGGTCAACTGCGCCGGCATCGCGCCGGCCGAAAAGGTCGTCGGCAAGGAAGGCGCGCACAGGCTGGCGAGTTTCGCGCGCGTGATCAACGTGAATCTGGTCGGCTCGTTCAACATGATCCGTCTCGCCGCCGAGGCGATGAGCCAGGCCGAGCCGAATGCGGCCGGCGAGCGCGGCGTGATCGTCAATACCGCTTCGGTCGCCGCCTACGACGGGCAGATCGGGCAGGCCGCCTATGCCGCCTCGAAGGGCGGCGTGGTGGCGATGACGTTGCCGATCGCACGCGAGCTGGCGCGCTCCGGCATCCGCGTGATGACCATCGCGCCCGGCATCTTCGAAACGCCGATGCTGATGGGCATGCCGCAGGAAGTGCAGGACGCGCTGGGCAAGATGGTTCCCTTCCCCTCGCGTCTCGGCAAGCCCGCCGAGTACGCGGCGCTGGTGCGCCACATTATGGAAAACACCATGCTCAACGGCGAGGTGATCCGCCTCGACGGCGCGATCCGGATGGCGCCGAAATAACTTATACTCGGTGACCTTGAAAGGCGCAGGGTTTTCGCCCTGCGCCTTTTTCTTTGCCGTTTCATATTCTCGGGCTTCGATGAACAAGGGTAATTGCTATCACTGCGGCCAGCCGGTCCCGGCCGATGTCGAACTGGCGGTGCGCATGGGCGAGCAGTCGCGCACCATGTGTTGCACCGGTTGTCAGGCGGTGGCGCAGGCCATCGTCGACAACGGCCTCGTCGACTACTACCGCAACCGCGATGCGCTGCCCGATTCGCCGCGCGAAGCGATGCCGGCCATCCTCGACGGCCTGCAGCTCTACGACCACGCCGACTTCCAGAAGAGCTTCGTGCGCGCGCTCGGCGAGCACGAGCGCGAAGCCTCGCTGATTCTCGAGGGGATTACCTGCGCCGCCTGCATCTGGCTGAACGAGCAGCATCTTTCGAAGCTGCCCGGCGTGAACGGCGTCGATCTCAACTACGCCACGCGGCGTGCCCGCGTCCGTTGGGACGAGAGCCGCATCAAGCTTTCCGACATCCTCGCCGCAATCGCCGCGATCGGCTATCGCGCCTACCCCTACGACGCAGCGAAGACCGAGGAACTGGCCAAAAAGGAACGGCGCAGCGCGCTGTGGCGGGTGTTCGTCGCCGGTTTCGGGATGATGCAGGTGATGATGTACGCCGTGCCGGTCTATGTGGCGGGCGACGGCGACATGACGCCGGACATCGAGCAGCTGCTGCGCTGGGCGAGCATGGTGCTGACCCTGCCGGTCGTCTTCTATTCCGCCGCGCCTTTCTTCCGCAGCGCCTGGCGCGATCTCAGGCTGCGCCGTGTGGGCATGGACGTGCCGGTGGCGCTCGGCATCGGCGCCGCCTTCCTGGCCAGCCTGTGGGCGACGATCACGGCGTCCGGCGAGGTCTATTTCGATTCGGTCACGATGTTCGTCTTCTTCCTGCTCGGCGGGCGCTTCGTCGAAATGACGGCGCGCCAGCACGCGGTGAGCGTCACCGAGGCGCTGGCCAAGCTGATGCCGGCCTTCGCCGCGCGCGTCCCGGGCTATCCGCAGGCGCGCGAGGCCGAGCGCGTGATGGCCGCCGACCTGCAGTCCGGCGACGTCGTTCTGGTCAAGCCGGGCGAGACGATTCCGGCCGACGGCCGCGTGCTGGAGGGAACGAGCTGCGCCAACGAGGCCCTGCTCACCGGCGAGAGCGCGCCGGTGCCGAAGGCGCCTGGCGCTGCGGTGACCGGCGGCGCGCTCAACATCGAAAGCCCGCTCTTCGTGCGCGTCGAGCAGGTCGGCGAAGCGACGCGCCTGTCGGCGATCGTGCGCCTGATGGAGCGCGCGGCGATGGAAAAGCCGCGCATCGTCGAGCTGGCCGACAAGATCGCCAGCCGCTTCATCTTCGTGCTGCTGCTCGTCGCGGCGGCCGTGGCGGTCGCCTGGTGGTTCATCGATCCGGCGCGCGCCCTGTGGATCACCGTTTCGGTGCTCGTCGTGACCTGCCCCTGCGCGCTCTCGCTGGCGACGCCGGTGGCCCTTACCGTAGCGAGCGGCGCGATGGCGCGCGCCGGCCTGCTGGTCACGCGCAGTCACGCGATCGAAACGCTGGCGCGCGCCACGCATTTCGTCTTCGACAAGACCGGGACCTTGACGACCGGGCGCATGCGCCTGCTCGACGTATTGCCGCTCGGGGCGCTCGACCGCGAGCGCTGTCTCGCGCTCGCCGCCGCGCTCGAGCAGTCTTCCGAGCATCCGATCGGGGCGGCGGTGCGCGACGCGGCAGCGAATGCCGTGCTGCCGGCGCTGCTCGATTTCGCCAACGAACCGGGGAGCGGCATGAGCGCGACCGACGGCGCGCGCGGCGTGCGCGTGCGCATCGGCCGTCCGGCCTTCGTCGCCGAGCTGCACGGCGTTGCGCTGCCGGCGTCGGCGCAGGCCTTCGTCGACAGCGGAGATACGGTGATCGCGCTCGGCGACGCGGGCGGCTGGCTGGCGCTGCTGCGCATCGGCGACGAGATTCGCGCCAATGCCGCCGCGGTGATCGCCGACCTGCGCGCGGCCGGGCGCCGCGTCACGCTGCTGACCGGCGACGCGCTGCCGGTGGCGAACAAGGTCGCGCAGGCGCTCGGCATCGACGATGTCCAGGCCGGCATGTCGCCGCAGGGCAAGCACGACTACGTCACCCGTCTGCAGGCGGGCGGGGCGGTGGTGGCGATGCTGGGCGACGGCGTCAACGACGCGCCGGTGCTCGCCCAGGCGCAGGTCTCGATCGCCATGGGCGGCGGTTCGCAGCTGGCGCGCACGCAGGCCGATCTGGTCCTGCTGTCGGAAAACCTCGACCACCTGCGCCAGGGCTTCCGCGTGGCGCGCCGTTCGCTGCGCGTCATCCGCCAGAATCTGGTGTGGTCCTTCGTCTACAATTTCGTTGCACTGCCGCTCGCCATGTTCGGCTTCATCACGCCGTGGATGGCCGGCGTCGGCATGTCCGGCAGTTCGCTGCTGGTGGTGCTCAACTCGCTGCGCCTGCAGAAAGCCTCGGAGTCCTGATCCGCGATGGAAACCCTTTACCTCTTGATCCCGCTGTCCGTCGTGCTGGTCTTCCTGATCGGCGTCGCGTTCTGGTGGTCGGTGCGCAGCGGCCAGTTCGACGACATGGAGGGGCCCGCTTACAGGATGTTGATGGACGACGACAAGCCGGACGTCTCCGGCGATGTCCCGGACAAGCGCGATGATGCGCCGCCAAAAAGCTGATGTTGCATCAGCAAAAAGCGATGTTGCCGAGTTTTGACCTGCATCAAAATATTTTCCGTGCAGATGCGGATAATTGGCCGGGTTCGAATCTGGAGAAGGCGGGGGAAGTCCCTGTTTTTTCTGGTTTTCAGTATGTTTCTCTGTTGGGGTTGGGGTGCGTTGCGACGCACCCTTTTTTTGTCTGAATTTCGTCTTTTGATCTTGTTGCGACGCAGCTTGATCTATATCAAATTGTCTTGCGATTGGTTAAAATACTATGCATTCCAATGCCGTCTGTAGGGGTATTAGGGAGGCGGCGGAAACCGGTCTTTTTTCAAAATAATGAGGTGGGCCCATGTCGGAAACTCAGTCAACATACAATTATAAGGTAGTGCGGCAGTTCGCCGTGATGACGGTCATCTGGGGCATTGTGGGTATGCTGGTCGGCGTCATCATCGCCGCTCAGCTGGTTTGGCCGGAGCTTAATTTCGGACCTTACCTGTCCTACGGTCGTCTCCGTCCGCTGCATACCAACGCAGTGATTTTTGCTTTTGGCGGTTGTGCGCTGTTCGCAACTTCCTACTACGTCGTTCAACGTACCAGCCACGCCCGCCTGTTCGCCGGCGGTCTGGCCGCCTTCACCTTCTGGGGCTGGCAACTGGTCATCCTCGCTGCCGCCGTCACCCTGCCGCTCGGTTTCACTTCCGGCAAGGAATACGCCGAGCTCGAGTGGCCGATCGACATCCTGATCACGCTGGTCTGGGTTTCCTACGCCGTCGTGTTCTTCGGCACCATCGCCAAGCGCACGGTCAGCCACATCTACGTCGCCAACTGGTTCTACGGTGCCTTCATCATCGCCGTGGCTCTGCTGCACCTGGTGAACAGCGCTGCGATTCCCGTTTCGCTGACCAAGTCCTACTCGGCCTACGCCGGTGTGCAGGACGCCATGGTCCAGTGGTGGTACGGCCACAACGCCGTCGGCTTCTTCCTGACCGCTGGCTTCCTCGGCATGATGTACTACTTCGTTCCGAAGCAGGCCGGCCGTCCGGTGTACTCCTACCGTCTGTCGGTGGTGCACTTCTGGGCGCTGATCTTCACGTACATGTGGGCCGGTCCGCACCACCTGCACTACACCGCGCTGCCCGACTGGACCCAGTCCGTCGGCATGATCTTCTCGTTGATTCTGCTGGCACCGTCCTGGGGCGGCATGATCAACGGCATCATGACCCTGTCGGGTGCCTGGAACAAGCTGCGCGACGACCCGATCCTGAAGTTCCTGATCACCTCCCTGTCCTTCTACGGCATGTCGACCTTCGAAGGTCCGATGATGTCGATCAAGACGGTGAATGCGCTCTCGCACTACACCGACTGGACGGTCGGCCACGTGCACTCCGGCGCGCTGGGCTGGGTGGCCATGGTTTCGATCGGCGCCATCTACTACCTGCTGCCGCGTCTGTTCGGCAAGGCTGAAATGAGCAGCGTCAAGCTGATCACGGTGCACTTCTGGGTGGCCACCATCGGCGTCGTGCTGTACATCGCCTCGATGTGGATTGCCGGTGTGATGCAAGGTCTGATGTGGCGTGCGGTCAACGCCGACGGCACGCTGACCTACAGCTTCGTCGAAGCGGTGAAGGGCTCGTATCCGTTCTGGGCGATTCGCTTCCTGGGCGGTGTCCTCTTCCTGTCCGGCATGCTGATCATGGCCTACAACATGTTCAAGACGATCGCCGGCGGCAAGACGGAAGATGTTCCGGTGGTCGCACCGGTCGGTCATCACGCCTGAGCCTGGGAGGTAAAAAATAATGATTAAGCACGAACAAATTGAAAAGAACGTCGGCCTTCTGATCGTCCTGACGGTCCTCGTGGTGATCTGGGGTGGCCTGCTGGAGATCGTTCCCCTGTTCTTCCAGAAGTCGACGACGAGTCCGGTCGCGGGCCTCAAGCCCTACGACCCGGTGCGTTTGACCGGTCGCGACATCTACATCCGCGAAGGCTGCTACAACTGCCACTCGCAGATGATCCGTCCGTTCCGCGCCGAGACCGAGCGCTATGGCCACTACTCGGTGGCGGGTGAGTTCGTTTATGACCACCCGTTCCAGTGGGGCTCGAAGCGCACCGGTCCGGACCTGCACCGGGTGGGCGCCCGCTACTCCGACGAGTGGCACCGCGCGCACCTGATCAATCCGCGTGATGTGGTTCCTGAGTCCAATATGCCGGCGTACGCTTTCCTGCAGAAGACTCCGGCCGACGCCTCCGACATCGAAGCCAAGATGCGTGCCCTGCGTAAAGTGGGCGTGCCTTACAGCGACGAGGAGATTGCCGGCGCGAAGAAGCAGCTCGAAGGCAAAACCGAACTCGACACCCTCGTCGCCTACCTGCAAGGGATGGGCCTCGAAATGAAGGGCGCCAAGTAAGCCATGGACATCAACGATCTGCGATCCATCATGACCGTGGTGTCGATGATGACCTTCATCGGCATCGTCTGGTGGGCATACGGCATCAAGGCCAACAAAAAGGGTTTCGATGAGGCGGCCAACCTGCCGTTCGCGGATGATGAAGCGGAGCGGGCCGAAACCGGCCTGTCCCGCAACGAAAAAAGGAAAGCATCATGAGCGATTTTGTGAATGATTTTTGGAATTTCTACGTTGTAGTCATCGTTCTGGTGAGTATTCTCGCCTGTGCGGTGCTGCTCTACGTGCAGAGCAAGGGCAAGGTGAATCAGGGCGTGACCATGGGTCACGTGTGGGACGAGACGCTGGAGGAGTACAACAACCCGATGCCCAAGTGGTGGAGCTGGTTGTTCTACATCACGGTGATCTTCGCCCTCGTCTATCTGGCGCTGTATCCCGGTCTGGGCAACTTCAAGGGCGTTCTCGGCTGGACTTCGGCCGGTCAGCACCAGGCGGAAGTCGCCAAGGTCGATGCCCAGGTCAAGCCCCTGTTCGACAAGTACCTGAAGATGGACGTGGCCGCCGTTGCCGCCGACAAGGACGCCAATGAAATGGGCAAGCGCCTGTACCTGACCTACTGCATGCAGTGTCACGGTGCCGATGCGCGCGGCGCCAAGGGCTTCCCGAATCTGGCCGACAACGACTGGCAGTGGGGCGGCGAGCCGGCCCAGATCGTCGAGACGATCTCCAACGGCCGCATGGGTGTGATGCCTCCGCATGCCCAGCTGGGTGCCGAGACGATCAAGGATCTGGCCAACTACGTGCGTTCGCTGTCCGGCCTGCCGGCCGACTCGGTGCGCGTCGCCAAGGGTCAGGAAGCCTTCGCGACCGCCGGCTGCTCCGCCTGCCACGGTCCGGACGCGCACGGCATGCACGCCCTCGGCGCACCGAACCTGACCGACAAGGTCTGGCTGTACGGCAGCTCCGAAGCGACCATCATCGAGACCATCACGAAGGGCCGCAACAACCAGATGCCGGCCTGGAAGGATTTCCTCGGCGAAGCCAAGGTCCACCTGCTGGCCGGCTATGTCTATAGCCTGAGCGCCGGCGGCGAAAAGAAGTAAGCGTTGCTACGAACGGGGCGGTGCAAGCCGCTCCGTTTTTCTCCGCAGTTTTCCGTCGAATCGACGGCGACTGATCTGCATCAAAATTGCATGCGCTCGATGGCGGAACATCGGAGCCGCGTGCAATTCTGAAATAGATTAGGATCCATGATCATGAATTCTCCGGCCGAGAACACCGGCAAAGCAATCCCGATCGATACTTCCAGCCTGTACGAAAAGCACAAGACGATTTACGCCCGCAGCGTTTCGGGTGTCTTCAACAACTGGCGGTGGGGGCTCGTGTTCTTCACGCAGGCTCTGTTCTACGGGCTCTGCTGGATCGACTGGAACGGACGTCAGGCGGTTCTCTTCCACCTCGTCGAACGCAAGTTCTACATCTTCGGCATGGTTTTCTGGCCGCAGGACGTGATCTATCTCGCCATCCTGCTGGTCATCTCGGCCTACGCCCTGTTTCTGGCGACGGCCGTCGGCGGGCGGCTGTTCTGCGGCTACGCCTGTCCGCAGACCGTCTACACCGAAATCCTGATGTGGATCGAGACCAAGATCGAAGGCGAGCGGCCGGCGCGCATGAAGCTCGACGCCCAGCCGATGAGCCCGCGCAAGTTCCGGCTCAAGTTCGTCAAGCACGCCCTCTGGCTCGTCGTCGCGCTGTGGACCGGTTTCACCTTCGTCGGCTATTTCACGCCGATCAAGGAACTGCTCGCTTCGGCGCTGTCCTTCTCGCTGGGCCCCTGGGAACTGTTCTGGACCCTGTTCTACGCGGCCTTCCTGTACATGCAGGCCGGCTTCCTGCGCGAGCAGGTGTGCAAGTACATGTGCCCTTACGCCCGCTTCCAGGGCGTCATGTTCGACCCCGATACGCTGATCATCACCTACGATCCCGAGCGCGGCGAACCGCGCGGCGCGCGCCGGAAGAACGCCGACCCGGGCGCGCAGAAGCTCGGCGATTGCGTCGATTGCGGAATCTGCGTCCAGGTCTGTCCGACCGGGATCGACATCCGCAACGGCCTGCAGTACGAGTGCATCGCGTGCAGCGCGTGCATCGACGCCTGCGATGCCGTGATGGACAAGGTCGGCTCGCCGCGCGGCCTGATCCGCTATTCGACCGAAAACGCGCTGGCCAAGCATTACACGAAGCACGACATCCTGGCGCACCTGCTGCGCCCGCGGACGGTGCTCTACACCTCGATCCTCATGGCGATCGTCGTCGCCACGGCGTGGAGTCTCGCGGTGCGGATTCCGCTCAAGGTGGACATCATCCGCGATCGCTCGACCCTGGCGCGCGAAGCCGACGACGGGCGCATCGAGAACGTTTACACGCTGCACATTTCCAATACCGACGAAGCGCCCCATCGCTATGCGATCAACGTCAGCGGCCTGGAAGGGATCGACATCGTCGGCGAACGCATCGTCGAGGTACCTTCCGCTTCGGCCAAGACGGTGCTGCTTGCCGCGCGGGTCGACCCCGGCGTCGGCGCCAAGGGGTCGAACCCGATTTTCTTCGAAATCAAAGCGCAGAACCACGACAAGATCGCGGTTCGCGAGAAAGCCTCGTTCCTATTGCCATGAGCAGAATTATGAATACCGATACCCGCCCCTGGTACCGCGAGCCGTGGCCGTGGATTCTCATGTTCGGCCCCTTCGTCGTGATCGTCGCCGGGGTGATCACCACCTACCTCGCGGTCGTCAGCAACGACGGGCTGGTCGAGGACGACTACTACAAGCAGGGACTGGCGGTGAACCAGCGCACGGCCCGCAACCAGCACGCCAGCGAGCTGGGTATGGAAGCCGAGATCCTCTCCGGCGGCGCCGATGCGACCTTGCTGCGGGTATTCCTGAAAGCTCAGCCCGGCGTTCCCATGCCGGAATCGCTCGCCCTGCGCATCGTTCACCCGACGCGCGGCGGGATGGATCAGAGCCTGCGTCTCCAGTCCGACGGAGCGGGCTTCTATTCCGGGAAATTGTCCGCACCTCTCAGCGGACGCTGGCACGTCGCGCTCGAGGACGACAAGCGCGACTGGCGGCTGGTCGGCGACTGGGAGGTCGAAAAGCAATCTTCGCTGCGGCTCTCGGCCGAAGCGCAGACAGCAGGTGGTACCGGTGTTCGTTCTGATAACAATGGGAGGTAAATCATGGCTTGGGAATTGCTCTTCAAAAGCGATATGGGCTTGCTCAGTTTGTTCGTGATCGTCTTCACGACCGGCATGTCGGTTTGGTATGCCCGCTATTTCAGCAAGAAAATGAAAGAGGAATCGCAGCAGCAGAAGTAATCTGCGTAGCGGAGTGCTTCTTTCCGAACGCCCCGGTGGTTTCACCGGGGCGTTTTGCGTTGTAGCGCCGGTTTGCCGGGATTGGCGCTCGCCGGGGCGACGAAGCTGCGGAGATCGGGCCGAACGCCCTCCGCTGGCAAGCCGGGCTTGCCTTCCAAAGATTCGATGTTAGTCTTTGAACTGTCGTTTCCGGAAAACCGGACGTCATCCGCGCGCGGGCCGCCGGATGCCCGAAGCGAACGCCAGGCGATGCGGACAGGCATTGCCACCGAGGAGGAAGCCGTTGGAGGGGCCGATGAACGAGGCAAGCGAGAAGGCCGGCGTGGCCGGGGGCGAGGGCGGCGATGCGCCGCGCGATCTCGACCCCGCGCGGGCGCCGGGCGTCCGGCGGTTGCCGGACGACGTTGCCGCCATCCTCGAGGCCTTGCCGGCGAACGTCGCGCTGCTCGACCGGACGGGGCGCATCGTCGCCGTCAACGCCGGCTGGCGGCGCTTCGCCGACGAGAGCGCGCTACCGTCGGCTACGCACGGCATCGGCGGTCGCTACATCGAAGCGGCGGGTGAAGCGGCGGATTGCTTGCGCGAGGTGATCGCCGGCGAGCGCGTCGATTTTTCCTTCGTTTTTTCCAGCCACTCGGAAGACCGGCAATGCTGGTTTCGCGCCTACTTCGCGCCGCTGCGCGTGGCCGGCGAGCCCGGCGCGCTCGTCATGCATTCCGACGTCAGCGAAGCGGTTACGGCCGAGCAGCGCGTGTTTCAGCTGCTGCACTACGACAGCCTGACCGGCCTGCCGAACCGGGCCTTCTTTCTCGACCGCCTGCGCCACATGCTGGCCCAGGGGCTGCGCTATCACCGCAAAGTCGCCGTCCTTTTCATCGACCTCGACCGCTTCAAGGTCATCAACGACACCCTCGGCCATCAGGTGGGCGACGAGCTGCTGCAGCAGTTCGGGCAGCGGCTTTCGACAGTCTGCCGCGCCAGCGATACGCTGGGGCGTTTCGGCGGCGACGAGTTCGTCATGATCCTGCCCGATCTGCGCAACGGACAGGAAGCGGTCGCCGTCGCGCGCAAGCTCATCGGCCTGCTGGCCGAGCCCTTCCGGGCGAACGAACAGGATCTGTACCTTGGTGCCAGCATCGGCGTCTCCGTCTTTCCGGACGACGCCGACGATGCGGATACCCTGCTGCGCTACGCCGATACCGCGATGTTCCGGGCCAAGGATCTCGGACGCGGTGGCTGGCAGTTCCATACGCCCGTGATGAATGAGCGGGCGCTGGAGCGCCTGCACCTGGAAACCGACTTGCGCCATGCCCTCGAGCGCAACGAATTCGAACTGCACTACCAGCCCAAGGTCAGTTGCGCCAGCGGCGAAATCGTCGGCTTCGAAGCCCTGCTGCGCTGGAACCATCCGACGCGCGGCCTGGTGTCCCCCGCCGATTTCATCGCTTCGCTGGAGGAGTCCGGGCTGATCGTCCGGGTCGGCGCCTGGGTACTCGAAGCCGCTTGCCGCCAGTTGGTGCTCTGGCAGCAGGCGGGGTTCGGCCGCACCGACGTTTCCGTGAATCTGTCGGCGCGCCAGCTCGAAGACCCGCATCTGATCGATACGGTGCGCACCGCCCTGGACGCCAGCGGGCTGGAGGCGGCGAGTCTCGAACTCGAACTCACCGAGAGCATGCTGATGCGCAACGCCGAGCAGGTCATCGCGACGCTCGGCGAGTTGCGCCGGCTCGGCATTCGCCTCTCGGTCGACGATTTCGGCACGGGCTATTCGAGCCTTTCCTACCTGAAGCGCTTCCCGCTCGACGCGGTGAAGGTCGATCGCTCCTTCGTGCAGGACATTACCGCCGACCCCGACGACGCCTCGATCACGCGCGCCGTCATCACCATGGCGCACAGCCTCAAGCTCAAGGTGGTCGCCGAGGGCGTCGAGACCGACGGGCAGCTGTCGCTGCTGATCGCCAACCAGTGCGACGAAATCCAGGGCTATCTCTTCAGCCCGCCCCTGCCGGCGGCCGCGGCCGCCGGCCTGCTGGAAATGCGCAAGCGCCTGAGCGAGGAGCAGCTGCGTTCGCAGCAGCGCCAGCGCGTCCTGCTGCTGGTCGACGACGAGGAGAACATCCTCGCCTCGCTGCGCCGCCTGCTGCGCCGCGACGGCTACCAGATCCTGCTCGCCAACGGCGGCGAGCAGGGCCTGGAGCAGCTGGCGCGGAACGAAGTCGACGTGATCATTTCCGATCAGCGCATGCCGGCCATGACCGGCGTCGAGTTCCTGCGCCGGGTCAAGACCATCTACCCGAACACCGTGCGCATCGTGCTGTCCGGTTACACCGAACTCCAGTCGATCACCGATGCGATCAACGAAGGCGCGATCTACAAATTCCTCACCAAACCCTGGGACGACGAGCAGCTGCGCGCGAACATCGAGGAAGCCTTTCGCCACAAGGAACTGGCCGACGACAATCGGCGCCTGAACCACGATGTGCAGGTCGCGAACAAGGAACTGGCGCACGCCAACCAGCAACTGCGCTCGGTGCTCGACGAGAAGCAGCGTCAGCTGGCGCGCGACGAGGCGAGTCTCGACATCGCGCAGGAAATCCTGCAGCAGGTTTCGCTGCCGATCATCGGTTTCGACAACGACGGGATGATCGTTTTCGCCAATCGCGAAGCCGATCTGCTGCTCGGCGGCGGCGTTCCGCTGCTCGGCAGCTTCGCCGAGGAACGCCTGCCGGAGCGGCTGAGCGGCCTGCTGCTGGCGAAGGATGGCGGCGGCATCGACTGGGCGGCCGACGGCGGGAGCTGGCGAGTCAGTTGCCGGACCATGGGCGAGACGTCCCGCTCGCGCGGCAGCCTGATGCTGTTCCTTGCCCGGGAGTCGGCGCCATGAGTTTCTCTGCCCGTGAAACGGCGCTGGACAGCGTTCTCCCGGGGAGCGTCCTGGCCGCCGAACTGCGCGATGTGCAGGGCGCGGTGCTGCTGCCCAAGGGCGCCTCGGTGACCGAGGCGACGCTGCTCAGTCTGCGCCGGCGCGGGATCGAAACGCTCGTCGTGCTCGTCGAGCAGGCGGACGACCCGGAGCGCGAAGCGGCGTCCCGGCAAGAGATCGAGCAGCAGCTGCGCCATCTCTTCCGACTTGCCGGCGACGAGGCTCCGGCCCGCCAACTGCTGCAGATGATCAGGGAATATCGCGGGAGGCGACCCGCATGACGAACGCGCCCGAGCCCTGGCGGCTCGACCTGGACACGCTGATCAGGCAGGTGGACAGCCTCCCCGCGCTGCCCGCGGTCGTCGTCGAACTGATCGAGAGCGTCGACGACGAAGACGCCGACGCCGATCTGCTGGCGAGCAAGATTTCGCGCGACCAGGCGCTGGTCGCGCGCATGCTGCGCGTCGCCAATTCTTCGTTCTACGGCCTGCAGGGCAAGGTCACGTCGATTCACGACGCGATCGTCGTGCTCGGCCTGCGCGGCGTCCGCACGCTGGCCACGGCGGCGGCGGTGACCGCCTGCTTCAGCCGGCGCGGCTTGGCCGGCAGCTTCGACTATCGCGCCTTCTGGGCGCACGGCATCAGCGTCGCGCTGTGCGCCCGAGCCATTGCCCGCCGGTTGCGGGTCAGCGAGGAGAACGCCTTCACCGCCGGCCTGCTGCACGATATCGGCCGCCTCGTGCTGGCGGCGCGCTTTCCGCGCCATTTCGACGCCGTCGTCGAACACCGGCGGCGGGAGGATTGCCTGCTGGTCGACGCCGAGGTGGCGCTGCTCGGCATCGACCACGCCCGGATCGGCCGCGCCCTCACCGAGCGCTGGCATTTCTCGCCGCTGATCAGTGCGGCCATCGCCGGGCACCACCAGTCGGAGCAGGCCGAACTGCGCTCGCTGACGCATCTCGTCCACGTCGCCGACGGCATCGTGCATGCCCTGGCGCTGAGCGGCGGTCGCCACGATATCGTGCCGCCGATCTCGCCGGTCAGCTGGAATGCGGTCAATCTCGACCGGGAGGATTTCCTGGAGATATTCGCCGAGGTGGAGGCGCAGTTCGAAGACGTCTGCGAACTGCTGATCAGTTGATGCCGGGGCCGGCGACACGGCGCGGGCGGAACGTTTAGGGGAGATGCCATGGAAGCACTGGTCTGGGACCAGCGTTACGTCACCGGCGAACCGGTGGTCGATCAAGAACACCAGGAGCTCGTGCGCATCATCAACTGGGCGGCCGACCTGCAGGCGAGCGCGCGGAGTGTCTCGGAAATCGGCGCGGTGCTCGATACGCTCGTGGGCTATGCCGACACGCATTTCCGCCACGAGGAAGAGCTGATGGCGAGCGTCGCCTGCGACCGCCGGCACGTCGAGATGCACATCGCGATCCACCGCGATTTTTCGGCGCAGATACTCAAGCTGCACGATGCGCCCATCTACTCGGGCGACATCGCGCATCTCCTGCGCTTTCTGACCGGCTGGCTGACCAATCACATCCTGAGCATCGATCAGGCGATGGCGCGCCAGGTGCGCAGCATCCGCGCCGGGATGTCGCCGGAAGAAGCCTATTCCCGGGAGGCGAAGGGCCTGGGCGATCCCGCCACCTTGAGCCTGTTCACCGCCATGGATTCGCTGTCGCGCCTCCTCGCTTCGCGCAACGACACCCTGCTGGCCCTCAACCATCAGCTCGAAGGGGTCGTCAGCGAGCGTTCGCGGGCGCAGGAACTGCTGGCGCAGATCATCGACGGCGACCCGGTGGCGACTTTCGTGCTCGATGCCGAGCACCGCATCACCCACTGGAACAAGGCCTGTGCGCTGGTGACGCAGGTGCCGGCCAGCGAAATCGTCGGCATGACCGGGCCGTGGCGCGCCTTTTACGAGCATGAGCGGCCGGTGATGGCCGACCTCATCATCTCGGGCGCGCTCGAAGACGGAATCTCCAGCTACTACGCCGGCAAGTACCGGGCTTCGCAACTGATTCCGGGGGCTTTCGAGGCGGAGGATTTCTTTCCCCGCTTCGGCGACGGCGGCTGCTGGATGTTTTTCACCGCGGCGCCGCTGAAGGACGCGGACGGCCGCATCATCGGCGCGATCGAGACGCTGCAGGACGTGACCGAGCGGCGCAACGCCGAGCAGGAGCTGCGCAACGCGCAGGCCAGCCTCGAAGAGCTGGTGGAAAAGCGCACGCAACAGCTGGCCGAAGCCAATCGCACGCTGGAGGACGATATCAAGCGCCGCGAGCAGGCCGAGCAGGAACTGCTGCGGCGCTACGGCGAGCTGACGCAGCTCAACGCCAAGCTCACCGAAACCAAGCAGCAGCTCATGCAGTCGGAAAAGCTCGCCTCGATCGGCCAACTCGCGGCCGGCGTCGCGCACGAGATCAACAATCCGATCGGTTACGTGCATTCGAACATCGGCGCGCTGGAAAACTACCTGAAGGACGTCTTCGAAATGCTCGACGCCTACGAGGCGGCGGAAGCCGGGATCGGCGACCGGGAGCGGGCGGCCCAGCTGGCCGGTCTGCGCAGCCGCCTCGATATCGATTTCCTGCGCGAGGACATCCCGATGCTGATGCGCGAATCGAAGGAGGGGATCACCCGGGTCAAGAAGATCGTCCAGGACCTCAAGGACTTCTCCCGCGTCGACAGCAGCGACGAGTTCCAGTGGGCCAATCTGCACCAGGGCCTCGATTCGACGCTCAACATCGTCGCCAACGAGATCAAGTACAAGGCCGACGTCGTCAGGGAATACGGCGAGTTGCCGGACGTCGAGTGCCTGCCGTCGCAGCTCAACCAGGTCTTCATGAACCTGTGCGTCAACGCCGCGCACGCGATGGGCGAAACGCGCGGCAGGATCGTCATCCGCACCGGCACGCGCGACGACAGCGTGTGGATCGAAGTGGCCGACAACGGCTGCGGAATCGCGCCGGACAACCTGAGCCGGATATTCGACCCGTTCTTCACCACCAAGCCGGTCGGCAAGGGGACGGGGCTGGGCCTCTCCCTGTCCTACGGCATCATCCAGAATCACAAGGGGAATCTAGAAGTGGAGAGTCGCGTGGGCGAGGGGACGACCTTCCGCATTACATTGCCGATCCGGCATGCGGCGAGCGAGACGGGGGAGGCGGCATGAGCGAAGCGACGAGTCCGTCCGGCGCGGCCGAGGGCGCCGATTGGCGCCTGCTCTGCGTGGACGACGAGCCCAACATCCTGTCCGCGTTGCGCCGCGTTTTCCGGCAGGGCGGCTACCGCGTCACCGTCGCCGGCAGCGGCGCCGAAGCCCTGCAGATGATGGAGACGGAGACCTTCGATCTGGTCATCTCGGACATGCGCATGCCCGAGATGGACGGCGCGCGCTTTCTCGAACAGGTGCGCCAGCGCTGTCCGGAGACGATACGCATCCTGCTCACCGGCTATGCCGACGTTGCCGCGACCATCGACGCGATCAACCGGGGCGAGATCTTCCGCTACGTCGCCAAGCCATGGGACGACAACGACATCCTGCTGATCGTCCGCCACGCGCTCGAACGCAAGGCGCTGGAGCGTGAAAAGGCCCGCCTCGAAGCGCTGACGAGGCGCCAGAACGAAGAGCTGCGCGAACTCAACGCCAGCCTCGAAGCCAAGGTCGAGGAACGCACCGCCGAATTGCGCCGTGCGCACGATTCGCTCGCCCTGGCGCACGAGAAGCTGAAAACCAGCTTCCTCACCTCGATCAAGGTGTTCACCAACCTGATCGAGTTGCGCGAGAGTTCGCTGGCCGGCCATTCCCGCCGCGTCGCCGATCTCGCGCGCAAGATCGCCGGCGTGCTCGATCTCGACGCCCGCGCGGCGCAGGACGTCTTTCTCGCCAGCCTGCTGCACGACATCGGCAAGATCGGGCTGCCCGACCACCTGCTCGCCAAAGCGGTGACGCAGATGAGCGGCGAGGATCTCGGCTACTACCGCAAGCATCCGGCGCGCGGCGAGCAGGCGCTGATGGCGCTCGAAGAGCTGCGCGGCGCCGCCCGTCTGGTCCGCGCCCATCACGAGCGCTACGACGGCAAGGGCTACCCGGACGGCGTATCCGGCCTCGAAATTCCGCTCGGCGCACGCATCCTGGCGCTGGCCAACGATTTCGACGGCCTGCAGCTGGGCCTGCTGACGTCGCGGCGCATGAACGCCGAGGACGCCAAGAAGCTGATCGTCGAAGGACGCGGCAAGCGCTACGATCCCCAAGTGGTCGATGCCTTCCTGCATCTAACCGGGGCCGTCGAGCAAGACCCCGCCAACGAACTGGCGATCGCCGCCGCCGAATTGAAGCCGGGCATGGTGTTGGCGCGCGATCTGATCAGCCGCGACGGAGTTCTGCTGCTGGCCACGGATTACCTGCTCGATGCCAGCCTGATCCGCCAGATCAGGGATTACGAGGCGAGCGAGGGCGTTCGCCTGACCGTCTATATTCGCCCCGAACGGAGATGAAAACGATGGGACGCGTGCTGCTGGTCGACGATGAAGGCAACGTGCTCAGCGCATTGCGCCGCGCGCTGCGCCGAGCCTTCCCCGACGGGGAGTTGCAGATCGAGACGTGCGACGATGCGCGGCGGGCGCTGGAGCGCGTCGCGGCCATGCCCTTCGATGCGGTCGTTTCCGACTACCGCATGCCGGCCATGAACGGCGTGGTTTTCCTCAAGGAAGTGCGCAAGCTGCAACCCGACGCGGTGCGCCTGATCCTGTCGGCGTCGACCGACTTCGACACGCTGATGGCGGCGCTCAACGAGGCCGAGATCTTCCGTTACATCATCAAGCCCTGGGCGGAAGACGAACTGATCGGCGCGGTGCGCGAAGCGTTGGCCCGCCGCGCCCAAACGCTGGAAGAGCGCCGCCTGGCCGACGAGCAGCGCCTGCAGCAGGGAGAAATCTCTGCCGAGGAAGTAGAACGGAGGCGGCTGGAGGCCGAGGACCCGGGCATCACCCGGGTCAACTGGGGGCCGGACGGCTCGATCCGCCTGGAAGACATCTAGCGGCGCGAAACGAGCAGCTTGTCGAGCCCCCCGTCGCCGTGCGTTGCGGCCACCCGATGACAGTCATTCACTTCTTCGCCCGTATAGACGGCGGCATCCTTTTGCATAAGCGTGCCGGGTCGCCCCGACTTCCGCGCCGGGTCGATCGTTACCGGCATTCAGATGAATAGCCAGCGCTGTTTGGCTGACCGGAATCACGGCCGAGGGGGCGACTGCTGCATTCGAGCGCAGAGTTCGTCGGTTTTCCGTTCGTAGAAACCGCGCATAACTTCGTTGTCAAATGCTTGCGCCGGTACGCCCTTGAAGCCAAAGGCGCGGTATTTCCGCCTGGCGGCGGCATCTGGTTCGAGGCCGCGCTCGATAAACGAGTTCTCCTTTCTGCGAGGAATACGATCCAGCTCCATCAAGCGGCTCGACAGAGCAACACCGTACTGCTTAATGTTTCTTCACCAACAGCTTGTCTACCCAGCCTTCTCCCTGGACAGACGTCACGAGATAAAAACCGTCGCGCTCTTCGCCCATGTAGACCACGGCCTCATTGGCTGCCATGACGGTTAATTGCGGCGCGCTCTTGACCGGTTGCCGGTAAATTTGGATGTTCGGGATTTTCCCGATCAGCGTGTCGCCCGACTGCAAGCCGGAAGCAGTGGCCGCGACCGCTTGTCCCTTGCTTGTTTCCTGCCCCGGTGCGTTCGGCAGAGTGCGCTGATATTCAGCGTAATAATTGTCAAAGGCGCTTTCGCTGAAACCCTGCAAGGTGCGCGTCCCGAAAACCGTGAAAGGCACGGGGCCTTTGCCTCCCAAACGGGAATATTCGGCTTTATAGGCGGGATTGGCTTCGATGTCCCGCTCGACAAAGGGAATATGCTTTTGCTGCATGTAGGTCGCTTCGCGCTTGCAATAGCCGCACCAAGCAGTACGGTAGAGCACGACTTTGCCGTATGCATCGTCGGGGCCTTGCGCGCCGTTTTTAATCGTTCCCAGCGTGACGTCGGTCGCCGACTTGACCACCATGTTCATTAGGTTCGTGGTTTGGTTGGTGACGACATTTCTTAAGAGGTTGTCGAAGAGTTGGGCAAAGGCAATGGACGGAAGCAAGCAGGCCGATATTGCCAATCCCGTCAGATAAGGGCGGGTTTTTTTGAAACGCATGATCATGTCTTATGTCCTCGGATATATTGAAACGTGGGTACTCAATCAATCTGCGGTTTTCAGCGCAAAATCGGTGATCTTCATTTTGTGCGGATCGCCGATGCGCAGGGCGTTGCTCTGGTCGTGGATGATGGGGGAGGGGGATCGACTCCAGACCCGAGGCCGCCGTTGTAGAAGTTCGCCTGCGCACTCAGAAATCGGTCTCGAAGCGCTCGCCGGTCTTGGGATGGATGTACCAGCCCTTGCGTAGGGCCTTGCCGTTGAAGATATA